>Ga0209807_1000797_pt1 | contig 14654 bp, 8 predicted proteins | sample GraSoiAngelo_154_FD_186168 | JGI IMG/M metagenome (GOLD analysis project Ga0209807, IMG submission 186168) | Grasslands soil microbial communities from the Angelo Coastal Reserve, California, USA - 14_1009_13_20cm (SPAdes) (version 2) | ecosystem: Environmental > Terrestrial > Soil > Grasslands ... | reverse complement strand
GCTGATCGACCCGGCCGATCCCGCCGACCCCATCGCCGCGCAATTCGTGCCGCACACGGACGAACTGACGGTTTCGCCGGAAGAGAGCCGCGACCCGATTGGTGATGAGCGCTGGTCACCCGCGCCGGGCATCGTGCATCGCTACCCCGACCGCGTCTTGCTGAAGCCGATACTGGTCTGCCCCGTCTATTGCCGCTTCTGCTTCCGCCGCGAGCAGGTCGGGCATGAGGACGCGCTACTGTCTCCCGAGGAGCTCTCCGGCGCGCTCGATTACATCCGCGCCCACCCGGAAATCTGGGAAGTCATCGTCACCGGCGGCGACCCTTTCCTGCTGTCGCCGCGCCGCCTCGGCGCGATCGTGCAGGCGCTCGAGGCGATCCCGCATGTCGCGGTTATCCGCATTCACACACGCGTGCCCATCGCCGATCCGCGCCGCGTGCGTCCGGCGCTGGTCACGGCGCTCGCGGCCGAGAAGGCCGTCTATGTCGTCGTGCATGCGAACCACCCGCGCGAATTGACGGACACGGTACGCGGTGCGATCGGGCGATTGACCCGCGCGGGGATCCCGGTGCTGTCGCAAAGTGTCCTCCTGCGCGGCGTCAACGACGATCCGGCCGTGCTCGAAGCGCTGTTCCGCGGGCTCGTCGCGATGCGGGTTAAGCCCTACTACCTGCATCATCCGGATCTTGCCCGCGGCACCGCCCATTTTCGCCTTGGCATCGAGGAGGGACGGCGGCTTATCGGTGCGTTGCGCGGGCGCGTCTCGGGGCTGTGCCAGCCGAGCTACGTCCTCGATATTCCCGGCGGCCACGGAAAAGTGCCGATCGGGCCCAATTATGCGGCGCCCGGTCCGGCTTCGGGTGAATGGCTCATCGCGGACCCGGCCGGCCGGCGGCATCGCTACCCGCCGGCAGACGAAACCGGCTGACCGGACCACGGATGCCGGCGGACCGAGATCTCCTGATGATCATCGTCGGCGGCGATGCTTTGGCGCTTAGCACGGCGCGCGAACTGTCTCTGCTGCAGGGCCGGCGCATCGTCGTGCTGTGGCCGGCCGATCTGGAATTTGCCAGCGCCGTCGAGGCGGTCGGTGCGCAATTTATCGCCGGCCGGCCGGACAGCCGCGCTGGCCTTGAAATGGCCGGCGTTTCCGATGCGGTGACCATTCTGGCCCTGTCGCACAACGACCAGCTCAATCTCCAGGCGGCGCTGCGGGCGCGCGACGCCAACCCGCACATCCGCATCGTGCTGCGGCAATTCAACCGCACACTTGCCGCCAAGATCGAGCAAAACCTGTCGGACTGCTCGGTGTTGTCGCTGGCCTGGCATTCGGCCGCGACCTACGCCGCGGCGGCGCTCGACCCCTCCTGCTTCCGCGGTCTGCAGTTCCCCGAGCCGAACGGACCCCTGAGCGGCTTTGCGATCCGCACCGCGGCGGACCGCCTCAGCGGCCAGCGTGTGGCGGAGGCTGAGCACGCGCTCGGAGCGCGTATTGTCGCGATCGACGGCGCGATCGAGATCGGCAGGGACGATGTCGTGCCGACCAGGGCGGAGCTTGTCGTCTACGGCCGGCTGGACCGGCTCCTCGCATCGACGCCGCGCCAGCCAATGCCGGCAGACCGGCCCTCGATCGAACAGCGGCTGCGGCGCCGCCTCCGGAGGAGCGATGGGCCGACGCACCGGCTCGACCCCTACCTGATCGGCTTTGTCATCACGGTGCTGATGCTGTTCGCGGCCGGTACCTGGTATTTCCACGACTCTTTCGGCACCGATTGGCTCACTGCTGCGTATTTTGTGATGTCGACGATGACGACGACCGGCTTCGGCGACATCTTCCCCGATCACAGCCGAGCGCTCGATTTGTGGGCCACGATGGTGCTGATGTTGGTCGGCACGGTGTTCACCGGCCTCTTTATCGTGTTCGCGGCGGCGCGGTTGACCCGCGCGCAATGGGTGCGGATGCAAGGTCTGCGGCCGATCCATCGCCGCGGCCATATCGTCGTGTGCGGCTCGGGGAGCATCGGCACCGGGGCGATCGACCTGCTGCTCGCTTTCGACAAGCCGCTCGTTGTCGTCGAAGCGAACCCAGACGCCGCGCTGGTCGAGCGGGCGCGCGACCGCGGCTTCGACTTGCTGACCGGCGACGCCAGCCGCGACGACACGCTCGATCTGTGCAACCTCGGGGCGGCGCACAGCCTGATCGCGCTGACCAATGTCGACACGCTGAACCTCGAAATCGCGCTCGGTGCGCGCGCCCGCAACCCGAGCATGCCGGTCGTGCTGCGCATCGCCGAGGCAACGTTCGCGCAATCGATTGCGCGCCATTTCGATTTGCAGACGACATTTTCGGTCGCGGCGTTGGCCGGTCCGGTCTTTGCCGGGCTGGCGCATGTGCCGGGGGCGCGCGGCCAGATCGCGTTCGGCGGCGGCGAATTCGCGATCATAGAGAGCGAGCTGGGCGATGGGATCGAGGAGCGGTTGCCGCCCGGTTCTATGGCGCTGGCAGCCGGCGAGGAGGATGGCAGGTTTCGGCTGATCCCGGATATCGCCGGCCTCGACCGCGGCACGCGCGTTCTCATTCTTGTGCCTTTGGCCCCGTTCCGGCGCGGTGCAGACGCGGCGTTTGTTCCGCTTCGGGACTCTTACATCACGCGCTACGCGGCGGCGCCCGCGAGCGGTTCGTAATACTCCGCCGGCAACCCGGCGCTGTCCCGCGCCGCGCGATTGAACGGCGGTTTCAGCGCGCCTTTGAAATAGCGCCGCACACGCTGATGGAACGCGGCTTCCGGGTCGAGGCCGCGCTCGCGGCACAGGCGCTCAAACCAGCGCGCGCCAACCGCCACATGGCCGATCTCGTCTTCGTAGACGCGGCGGAGAATGGCGGCGCTCCCCGCATCGCCGGCGCGTTCGAGGCGACAGATCATCTCGGGCGTCACATCGAGCCCGCGCGCTTCCAGCACGAGCGGCACCACCGCGAGGCGCGCCAGAAGATCATGCGCCGTCGCTGCGGCGGCTTCCCACAACCCGTCATGCGCCGGCAGCTCACCATAAGCGGCGCCGAGCGCCGCAAGCCGATCGGCAAGCAACGCGAAATGCTCGGCTTCCTCGGCCGCGACATGGACCCAGTCGTCGCAAAACGCGTGCGGTGTGTCGGCATCGGCAAAGCGGGCGAGGATGTCCCAGGCAAGATCGATCGCGTTCAGCTCGATATGCGCCAACGCATGCAGCAACGCGATCCGCCCGGCCGGCGCGCCGAAATTGCGCCGTCGCGGCATGTCGCGCGGCGGACACAGACGTGGCCGCTCGGGCCGGGCTGGACGCGGCATCGCGATCGCATCGCCGATGACCATGCCGGCCCGCCAGCGCGCCGCCAACTCGCGGCTCAGCGCGACCTTCCGGGCAGGCTCGGCCGTCGCGAGGATCGCGGCCGCGCCGCTCGTCAGAGTGTCGGTCGAAACAGTCAGAGCGCCTTCGCCGCCTTCAGCACCTCGGCGACATGCCCAGGCACCTTGACCTTGTGCCAGATGTTGCGCACGACGCCGTCCTTGTCGATCAGGAACGTGCTGCGGTCGATGCCCATGTATTTGCGGCCGTACATGCTCTTCTCGACCCAGACGCCGTATTTCTCCGTCACGTTGCCGTCCGCGTCGGAGGCGAGGATGAACGGCAGATCGTGCTTCTTCTTGAATTTGTCGTGCGAAGCGATCGAGTCGCGCGACACCCCGATGACCGTGGCACCGGTCTTGCCGTAATCGGGGAAGGTGTCGCGAAAGCCGCACGCTTCCGCCGTGCAGCCCGAGGTGTCGTCCTTGGGATAGAAATACAGCACCACCGGCTTGCCGCGCAGCTTCGACAGGCTGACGCTGCCATTGCCGTCGGTGGGCATCGTGAAATCCGGGGCTTTGTCGCCGACCGAGACGCTCATCGCGCCATCTCTCCTGTCCTTTGATCGAGGGATTGCGATACGCGACGCGCTGGCCGGGCGATCAGCCGCTCGTACCAGGCGCGGACGCGCGCGCAGGCGGCAACCATATCCGCGTCGAGGTGGGGGAAGTCAACCGCGCCGGCACAGCGCGCCAAGGTCGCGCCGACGGGGCCGGCAAGCGCCGCCGCATCGGGTGTGCCGTCGAACAGCAATGCGAGCAGCGCGCGCAGATGCCTAAGCAGCGCGAGGCCTTCGCTCAGTTCGCGGACGCCTTGCGGCGGCAGGATCCTGGCCGCGCCGAGTGCATCCAAGGCGGCATCGGTTTCGCGGCGCAAGATGTCGGGCCTCTCCGCCGCCTCTCGCAGCATCAGGTATTGCACGGTGAATTCGAGATCGATAAGGCCGCCCCGCCGGTTGCGCAGATCCCAGGGCGAGGGGCGCGGCAAATTGTCGGCGATCCGCCGCCGCATATCGGCGACATCGGTGACCAATCGCCCCGGATCGCGCGGCCGGCACAAGGCTGTGGTGAGCGCGTCGCGGACGCGCCGCTGCAGGTCCGCATCGCCGGCGATCGGCCGTGCCCGGGTCAGCGCCATATGCTCCCAGGTCCAGGCCGAGTCGCGCTGATATTGTGCAAAGGCGGCCAGGCTCGACGCGATCGGCCCGGACTCGCCGGACGGCCGCAGCCGCATATCGACCTCGTACAATTTGCCCTCGGCGGTCGGGGCGGTGATGGCGGAGATCAGGCGCTGGCTCAGCCGAGTGTAATAGGTGCTGACCGGCAGCGGCCGAAATCCGTCGGAAACGGCACCGTCCTCCACAGCGTCGTAGATCAGGATCAGGTCGATATCCGAGGCAAGGCTCATCTCGCGGCTGCCGAGCCGGCCCATCGCAACCACCGAAAACGCCCCGCCCGGCACCTGGCCATGCATCCGCGCGAAATCCGCCATGACCGCCGGCAGCAGCGCGGCGACGGCGGTTTCCGCAATGTCGGCAAGAGCTACGCCGGTACGCGCGCTGTCGATATCGCGGCGCAGCAGTTGCACGCCGACCTGAAAGCGCCGCTCATTGGCCCAGCGCCGGACGATATCGAGGATTTCCTGGTAATCGCGCGCGCCGGCGGTGAGCGCCGCAAGATCGGCGGCGAGACTCTCGCGGTCGGGAATGGCGGCGGAAAATCCCGCGGTCAGCACCGCGTCGAGCAGGGCCGGGCGCTGCGCCAGGTTTTCCGCCAATCTCGGCGCTTCCGCCATGATGTCGGCGACCAGCGATAAAAGGCTGGGGTTTGCGTGAAACAACGAGAACAGCTGAACCCCGGCCGGAAGACGGGTCAGGAAATCGTCAAAGCGCAGCAGCGCCGTGTCGGGATTGGTCGTGCCGCCGAAAACGCGCAGCAGATCGGGAACCAGCTCGGTCAGGATCTCGCGCGCCCGCTGGCTCCGGGTCGCGCGGATGCGGCCGTGATGCCAGCCCCGCACCATCGCGGCGACGCGCGGCGGGTCGGCAAAGCCGAGCCGCGCCAGGGTTGCCAGCGTCTCCGGATCGTCCTCGGTCCCGGTGAAGACGAGGTTGCCCGGCCCGGAGAGGCTCGGCGCCTCCTCGAACAGCTCGGCATAATGCCGCTCGACCGAGGCGAGATGGCCGCGAAGGTCGGCGGCGAAGGCATCGGCGTCGCGATAGCCGAGGAAGATCGCAAGACGCGCAATACCGTCGCGATCGGCGGGCAGGCGATGGATCTGCGCGTCATCGACCATCTGCAGCCGGTGCTCGACCCGGCGCAGAAAGCGGTAATCCTCGGTCAGCCTTGCGGCCGTCGCCGGATCGATGCGGCCGGTTGCGGCCAGCCGCCGCAGGGCGGTGCAGGTCGGCCGAACGCGCAGTTTAGGGATCCGGCCACCCCAGATCAGCTGCTGCGTCTGCGCGAAAAATTCGACTTCCCGGATGCCGCCGCGGCCGGTCTTGATGTCGTGACCCTCGACCGCGATTCGTCCGCCGCCCTTATGCGCCTGGATCTGCCGCTTGATTGAATGAATATCGGCAATCGCCGCGAAATCGAGGTGCTTTCGCCAGATGAAGGGCTGTAATTCGCTCAGAAAGCGCTCGCCGGCGGCGCGGTCGCCGGCAACCGGACGGGCCTTGATCAAGGCGGCGCGTTCCCAATTCTGCCCGACGCTTTCGTAATAGGTCAGCGCCGCCGCGGTGGACAGGGCCAACGGCGTCGAGCGCGGATCGGGGCGGAGCCGCAGATCGGTCCGAAAAACATAGCCATCGCCGGTGCGCTCGTCGAGAATGCGGACGAGATCGCGCGCCAGCCGGGCAAAGAAGGCTTGCGCGTCGTCCGGCGCGATCACCGCGTTCTGCGCCGAGTCGAACAGAAGGATCAGATCGATATCACTCGAATAGTTGAGTTCGCCGCCGCCGAGCTTACCCATCCCGAGAACGATGAGGCCGCTGTCCTGCTCCGGCTGCTGCGGATCGGCCAGCCGGACCGCGCCGCGTTGATGGGCGGCGCGCAGCAGATGACGCAGCGCCGCGCTCAGGGCCGCTTCGGCGAAGCGGCTCAACGCGCCCATTTGCTGTTCGAGGGACCAGCTCCCCGCGAGTTCAGCAATGCCCGCGATCAAAGCGACGCACCCTCTGGCGAGGCGCAGCCGCCGCATCAGGACGGCTTGGGTCTCGTTCCAATCGGTCTCCGTTTCGACGGCGCCGACGAGATCGAGGAACACGGCATCGGGACCGTGCTCAACGAGGCGGAGGAGGAGACGCCATTCCGCAGTGGCGAGTTTGCTGAGAAAGGGGCTGTTACCGAACACGGCGGCAAGCAACCGTCGCCCGGGCTCGCTTGCTGCCCAGACGCGGGCGCGGTCCGCCTCGCCCGGGTCCGCCGCCTCGGCGAGGGCGGTTTCCCAGGCCGCAAAGCCCAGCTCGCAAAGCCGGGGATCGGCAGGCTCTGGTGGGGCCAGCTCAGATCGGGCCAGCTCAGATCGGGAGAGGTCCAATAGCGCTCCCATCGCACGATCCCGGCGACGCGGGCGACACTCGCGCGCCGCTCGAACCCGGTCAAGACCGGCGGGGCGGGCGCGGGCGCTGGGTCGTGCATCAACGCGCGGCCCGGCGCGTCGGGCGGGGGGCGCACCATTGCTTGAGATGGCTCGGCTCCTTTGCCGCCATCCTGATCCTGGTTGTCGGGTTTGCGCTCTGGCGCCTGATGGACGGGCCGATCACGCTGGACTGGCTCGCGCCTTACCTCGAGGCGGCTTTCGAGCGGTCGGGCGTCGGTTTCAAGGTGACGATCGCCGGCGTCCAGCTCGGCCTCGATCCCACGACGCATCATCTCGATCTGCGGGCGCATGACGTGCGGATGGCGCTGCCGGATGGCGCGTTGCTGGCGCGCTTTCCCGAGATCTCGACGACGTTCGGGATCGGTGCCTTGATGCAGGGTCAGCTATTGCCGGCGCAGCTGATCATCGAGCGCCCGGTCGTGCATTTGGCGCGCGAGCGCAGCGGCGCCATCACCGCGCGGCTTGCCGGCCCCGACGATACCGCTACCGATCTCGGGCCCAAGGTGCTGGAGCAGCTGGCGGGCGGCAGGCACAGCGACGAGCCCTTGGGCGAGCTGCAGCGGCTGGCTATCCGCGGCGCCAGCGTCATCGTCGATGACGAGCAGAGCGGCCAGACCTGGCGGACCGACCGCGTCGACATGGCGGTCGAGCGCAGTGGCAAGGGGATCCGCGGCGATTTCGCGCTGGCCGGGCCGGCGGGTCCCAATAAACCCGAGCTGCACGCGCAATACCGCTATTTCGCCGATCGGCATGTGCTCGACCTCGAGCTGGCGATCGACGGCATCGAACCGAACGCGATCCCGCCCCTGATCCCCGAACTGCTGCAGCTGCAGCATCTTCGGCTGCCGGTTTCTGGCACGCTGCACACCCGGATCGAGCTCGACCAGGCCAGGGCGCAGGGCTCGCGGCTCGATCTGACGCTCGGCAAGGGCCAGGTGCAAAGCGAGTTGCTGCCGCAGGGCGTTGTCGATATCGAAAAGGGAGAGCTGCACGCGACCTACGCGCCGGAACGCTCCGAGGTGCAGCTCGAAAGCCTGACCCTCGATCTCGGCGGCGACACCGCGCTCGTCCTCGACGGCAGCATCGGCGGCGTTACGCCCGAATTGATCGCCGCCGCCCGCGACGCGCGCCCGGGAGACCACGTCAAGGGCAAGCTGAACGCGAATCTCAAGCGGGTGCCTCCCGACGGGCTCGCCCCCCTGTGGCCGTACGCGCTCAGCCCCGGCGCGCGGCGGTGGGTGCTGGCAAACGTGCGTGACGGAGTCATCGACGAAGCCTCGGCGCAGCTCAGTCTCGACATCGATCCCGCCGGGCACACCGCCGATCTCCTCGATGCGCAGGGCACGCTTCGCTACCGCGGCTTGACCGTCACCTACATTGACGGGTTGCCGCCGGCGCGCCAGGTGGACGGCATCGCGAAGTTCGCCGACGGGCATCTCGTGTTTCTGCCGAGCAGCGGTGTCGTCAAAGGCCTCAAGACGACCGGCGGCACGCTGGACATCAGCGAAATCGGTTCGCCGCTCGAATGGCTGACGATCGATCTGCCGGTCAACGGATCGCTTCAGGAAGCTCTCGAGCTCATCGATTCGAAGCCGCTTTATTACGCGCGTGCCGCCAATCTCGACCCGGCGCGGGTCGGCGGCCATACCGACGCGGTATTGCATTTCCGGTTCCCGCTGCTGGCGGCCCTCAAGCTGGATCAGATCGAGTACAGCGCGAAAGCGACGATGACGGGCGTGTCAATCGCCAAGATCGCGATGGACCGCAACCTGACCGATGGGGCCATCGCGCTCGAGCTCGCGCGGGCAGGGGCGCATGCGCAAGGAACAGCGCGGGTCGACGGCATCCCGATAAAGCTTGATGCCACCGTGCCATTCCGGGTGCGGGGCGGGCCGCGCGCGATTTATCGGATCGGGATGACGCTCGACGTCGAGGCGCGGCGGCGCCTCGGCCTCGACTTTGACGCTCGGCTGACCGGCCCGGTCGGCGTTGATGTGACATATTCCCGGTTTGAGGCGGCGCGCGCGCAGGCGGTCGCCAATCTCGATTTGCGTGCGGCAAGCCTCGCGATTGACGAGGCGGGATGGAAGAAAGCGCCCGATACGCCCGGGGCCGCAAAGCTCGTCATCGAGCTCGATCATGATCGGATCACCCAGCTTTCGGATGTCGAGGTCAAATCCGCCGGGCTCGACGGCCGGCTCGCCGTCGCTGTTTCGGAAGACGGCAAGCAGGTCGAGCGGGTCGATATCCGGCGCATGATCGCCGGTGACAACGATTTCAGCGGCACGGTGACCCGGCATCCCGGCGGCGGCTGGCACGCCGATATCCACGCGATCCGCATCGACGGCCGAAAGCTGATCAAGGAAGCGGTGAGCGGCAGCGGCCCGGCTTCACCCATTCCCCTGGCCGTGACCGCCCGCATCGACCGGCTGACCCTCGGCCCGCGCCAGGAGATCGGCCAGATCACCGGCGAGTTGTTGCGCCGCGGCGGCATCTGGCAATCGGCGCGGCTCGACGGCCGCTTGCCAAACGGCCACAAGCTGGCGTTGCGGCTCGGCGATGCCGCTTCCCGGCAATTCGACTTCGAAACCGACGATCTCGGCGCGACCCTGAAGCTGCTCGGCGTCGCCGACAACGTCGTCGGCGGGCGGCTCGCGATCAACGGGCAGCTTTCGAGCTCCCCCGACGCGCAGACGATGCAGGGGCATATCGAAGGCGCGAATTATTCTGTGGCGCGGGCCCCGGTCATGGCGCGCGTGCTGGCACTGCCGTCATTCACCGGCATTCTCAGCATGCTGTCCGGCGACGGGCTGCCCTTCGGCACACTGCGTGGCGATTTCACGCTGAGCAGCGGTCGCGTCACGATCAAGAACTTGCTCGCTTTCGGCGAGGCGCTCGGCATTACCGCCAGCGGCTGGGTCGATACCGAGCGCAACCGTCTGGAACTCGCCGGCACCGTCGCGCCCGCCTATGCGCTAAACTCGCTGCTCGGCAATATCCCGCTCCTCGGCCAGCTGCTGGTCGGCGGTTCGCAGGGCATGTTCGCCGCAAATTACCACCTGAGCGGGTCGACCGACGATCCGGATGTTTCGGTCAATCCGTTGAGTGTGCTGACGCCGGGCATCTTGCGGCAGCTGTTCGCGCCGGTGGTCGGGTTCCCGGCGCCGCAAGCCGAGCAGCAGGCGGTCACCCCGCCGGCGCAGCCAGCGGACGCGGCGGCCGCGCGCTGAGATCAGCTCGGGCTAAGAATCAGGCCGGCCTAAGAATCAGCTCGGCCGCACGATTGCGTGGCGCTTGCGGCCGGCGCTGAGCTTGATCAGCCCCTGCGCATCGAGATCGGCAAGCGACACCGATTGCGTCTCGCTTTTCACGACGACATCGTTGACCCGGGCGCCGCCGCCCTTGATAAGCCGCCGCGCCTCGCTGTTGGACGCGGCAAGCCCGGCGCGCGCGAACAATTCAAACGTCGGAACGCCGCGTTCAAGAACATCGCGGGGAAGCGCCACTTCGGGCAATTCGCCGCCGGCACCACCCGCCTCGAACACGTCGCGCGCTGTTTCGGCTGCCGCCTCGGCCGCCTCGCGGCCGTGACACAGCGCGGTCGCCTCGGTCGCCAGCACCTTTTTTGCCTCGTTGATCTCGGCGTCGCGCAATCCTTCAAGCTTTGCGATTTCGGCGAGCGGCAATTCGGTAAAGAGGCGCATAAAGCGGCCGACATCGGCGTCCTCGGTGTTGCGCCAGAACTGCCAGTACTCGTAGGCCGACAGCCGCTCGGCATTGAGCCAGACGGCGCCCTGCGCGGTTTTGCCCATCTTCTCGCCCGACGCTGTCGTCACGAGCGGCGTCGTCAGTCCGAACAATGTCCGCCCGTCGCTGCGCCGCGCCAATTCGACGCCGCTCACGATGTTGCCCCACTGGTCGGAGCCGCCCATCTGCAACTCGCACTCCTGGCGCCGGCTCAGCTCGAGGAAATCGTAGGCCTGCAGGATCGGGTAGTTGAATTCGAGAAAGCTGAGCGGCTGGTCGCGTTCGAGCCGCAGCCGGACGCTGTCTTGCGTCAGCATGCGGTTGACCGAGAAATGCCGGCCGACATCGCGCAGGAACGGGATGTAGAGCAATCCATCGAGCCAATCGGCGTTGTTGACCATGACCGCGTCGGTCGCGCGGTTGCCGAATTGCAGGAATTTGGCGAAGACTTGGCGGATCCCGGCCATGTTGCGGGCGATCTGCTCGTCGGACAAAAGCTGGCGGGATTCGTCCTTCCCGGAGGGGTCGCCGATCTTCGTCGTGCCGCCGCCCATCAATACGATCGGCTTGTTGCCGGTCTTCTGGAACCAGCGCAGCAGCATGATCGACATCAGGTTGCCGATATGCAGGCTGTCGGCGGTGCAGTCGTAGCCGACATAGGCCGTCACCGGACCCTTCGCGAGCCGCGCATCGAGCGCCGCGAAATCGGTGCATTGATGAATAAAGCCGCGTTCGGTCGCGACCGTCAGGAAGGCAGAGCGAGCAGCAGGGGTGTTTGGCGACATGGCGCGGTCATCTAGCACAAAACTGCGGAATGCGCTGGGCCTGATGAGCGGCACCTCGCTCGACGGCATCGATGTCGCGGCGATCGCGACCGATGGGCGCCGGCGCGTCATCCCCGGCCCGGCCTTAACGGTGCCCTATCCCGAGGCGTTCCGTGAACAGCTGCGCTCCGTCCTGGGCGGGGTCGGTGAGGTGCCGGCGGTCGAGGCCGAGCTGACCCGGCTGCACGCCGCCGCAATTGCGCAATTTCGCGCGAAATACCCGGATGTTTCGGTCGAGCTGATTGGCTTTCATGGGCACACGATCCTGCACCGCCCGGCCGAGCGGCGAACCTGGCAGATCGGCGACGGCGCCCTGCTGGCGCGTCTTGCCGGCGCGGACGTGGTTGCCGATTTCCGCAGCGCCGACGTCGCGGCGGGCGGGGAGGGGGCGCCGCTGGCGCCGCTCTACCATACCGCGCTCGCCGCGGATCTGCCGAAGCCGCTCGCCGTCCTCAATCTCGGCGGGGTCGGCAATGTCACGTGGATCGGGCCAGGGGCTAGCAGCAGTGAGGACAAAATCCTCGCCTTCGACACGGGCCCAGGCAACGCGCTGATCGACGATTGGGTTCGGAGCCATACCGGGGAATCCGCCGATCTCGATGGCGTGCTCGCCCGCGCCGGTCGGGTCTCAGCAGAGCACGTCGCGCACTTTCTGAAGAAGCCGTATTTCGATCGGGCGCCGCCGAAATCGCTCGATCGCGACGATTTCCGGGACGCCTTGCCGCAGGGGGTGGCCGTCGACGATGGCGCCGCCACCTTGACCGAAATGACCGCCGCCGCGGTTGCCGCGGCGCGGCGTCACTTTCCGAACCCACCGCGCGAATGGCTTGTCTGCGGCGGCGGGCGGCATAATCCCGCGATGATGGCGGCATTGGCCCGGCTTCTCGGGGCGCCGGTGCGGCCGGTCGAGGCGGTCGGCTGGAACGGCGATGCGCTCGAAGCGCAGGCCTTCGCCTATCTCGCCGTGCGCTCGGTGCTTGGTCTGCCGCTGAGCCTGCCCTCGACAACCGGCGCGCCGCACCCGGTGTGCGGCGGCCGGTTGTTCGAGGCGGTTCGCTAGAGACGTCTCGGGAATTGTGCGAAGCGCGGTTCCTCCCCCGCTTGCGGGGGAGGTGGCGACCCCGGACTTGCTCCGGGGGAGCCGGAGGGGGCAGAGGCGATTGCTCGTCCATGCCGAGCACCGCGTCTTTCAATTCCTCTGCGCTTGCGGCGTGCGCCCCCTCCACCATGCTTCGCATGGTCCCCCTCCCCCGCGGAGCGGGGGAGGATCAAATCGGGGATCCGTATCCGGCGCGGTCATTACTCAACGACGATCTTGCCGCGCATATGCGGATGCACCGCACAGATGTAGTTGTAGGTCCCGGGCTTGTCGAAAACGGTGGTGAATTTCTCGCCGCCGTCGATCGCCTTCGATCGGAAGACGCGGTCGGGACTGACGACATTGTGCGGTTCTTCGTCCCGATTGATCCAGGTGACCGCCGTCCCCGCTTTGACGGTCAGGATCGCCGGCACGAACTGAAAGCTCTGGATCGAGATCTCGGCTTCGTTGGTCGCGGCGACCTGCTGCGGTGCCGGCTGCTGTGCTGCTGGTTGCTGTTGGGTGGCCTGTTGCTCGGCAAAGGCGCCGGCGGCGCCGAGCGCGAGCAACACCCCTGCCGCGGCGGCGAGAGCCCGCCGGGCCACAAAACTGCGCATGACTGAACTCCTTATTTGATCGGGGTTAGGCCAGCGTCACGTCCGTGACGGCGGCGGTCTTCAGCGGCACGATGTCGATCTCGCGGATGCCGAGGACGCTTCGTAGCTGGTCGGGCGGCACCTTCATCGGACCCGGCGCGGGACCTTCGCCAGCCTTCGGCTGGGGGAAGGCGGTTGAAAACGCGGTCTGATAGGTGACGTTGCCTTCGACCTTCTGCACGACCTGGTGGATATGGCCGTTCAGCACGGTCACCGAGCCGAAACGCTTGAGATACGACAGCGCTTGCGGCGCATCCTCGGTCGCCCAGCCCCATTGCGGATAGATCGGCCACATCGGCACATGCGTGAACACGACAACAGGCGTGCTCGCGGTGCGCCCCTTCAGGTCCTTTTCGAGCCATTCGAGCTGCTCCGCGCCAAAGCCGCCGGCCTTCGCCGTCTCGAAGGTCAGCACGTTGACCATGCCGACGAAATGCACGCCGCCCTGGTCGAAGCTGTACCAGCCGCCGGTCTTCAGCTTTGGCGCGAACCGCTCGAAGAACTGCTTGCCGTCGTCGCCGATCACGTCGTGCTCGCCCGGCACATAATGAATGTCCTGCTTGACGCCCTTGAGGAGTTGCGCTGCGGTGTCGAACTCCTCCGGCTTCGAGAGATGCGTCACGTCGCCGGTGTGGAGCACCATCGCCGGCGGTTTCGGCAGTTTGCCGATACGGTCGATCGCCGCCTGCAATGTCGCGTTGGTGTCCGGGTTGGCTTCCTTGTTGAAGCCGATATGGCTGTCGCTGATCTGCACAAAGGTGAAGCCGTCGGCCGCTGATGCAGCGAACGCCTCACCAAGGGCGATCCCGCGCGGGACGCCGCCCGAGACGGTCCAGACCAGGCCCGTCCCGGCCCAGGCCATGCATTTCAAGAGCCCGCGGCGGTTCATGCCGGGATGATCGGGTTTTTGCGTATCCATGATTGCCACTCCCCGTTTGAGATCTGTCGGATCGGAGATCGGAGGTGCGGCCGATTTATTCGCGTCTCGCCCGAAATTTACGATTCGGGCCGGCTCCGTTGCGCTGACGTGGCACGGCCGATAGGGTCAGCGGCGCTTTCGGAGGAAACAGAGATGAGCGTGCTCGACGATTATCTGGTCGATCCCAAGCTGTCGCTGCTCGACAAGACGCGCATCCAGGCGCAGGTGCTGGTACCGGTGCTGAAGGCGCTGCGCTCCGAGCTGGGGCGGGAGAAGGCCGACGCGATCGTCAAGCAGGCCTTGCGCGATTGGTCGAAACAATTGTTCGCGGCGATCGGTGAGGAGGTTGATGGCAGCCCGCGGCGCAAATGGGCGGCGATGCACACCGCGATGGCGGAGATTACCGAGCAGGATGTGACCGTGAAGATGCGCCGCCACGACAA
>Ga0209807_1000795_pt1 | contig 14662 bp, 10 predicted proteins | sample GraSoiAngelo_154_FD_186168 | JGI IMG/M metagenome (GOLD analysis project Ga0209807, IMG submission 186168) | Grasslands soil microbial communities from the Angelo Coastal Reserve, California, USA - 14_1009_13_20cm (SPAdes) (version 2) | ecosystem: Environmental > Terrestrial > Soil > Grasslands ... | reverse complement strand
CGCCAGCACCAACAACATTCCTAGGATCATCTTGTGCAGAATGTAACCTTGGCTCTTCATATAACCTCCCCTTTTTTTTTGAGAATGCAAACGCCGGTCACGTTGAAGAGACTCGCTCTAGTTGACGAGAGAAAAAGTCGCGTGGTGGAACTGCGATTCTTTGGTGGCCTCGACGTCAAGGAAACTGCTCAAGTGCTCAAGGTGTCCAACGAGACCGTGATGCGGGACTGGAAACTGGCCAAGCTGTGGCTCTTGCGTGATCTCAGCGGGGGCACGCGCCATGGATCCTGAACGCTGGCGTAGAGTTGAGGAGTTGTGTCACGCCTCGCTGCAAGTTGCGCCCGAGCAGCGTGCTGGGTTTCTGCAAGACGCCTGTGGCAGAGATGAGCAACTTCGGCGTGAAGTGGAATCACTCCTGACGCATGAAGCGTCCGCGGAGGAGTTCATCGAGGCCCCGGCCTTCGAGGTGGCGGCCCGGCTGATGGCCAACGATGGTTCTGCTATATCCCAAGCCGACCTTCTGTTGGGTACGACCATTTCGCATTTCCGGGTGCTGGAGAAGTTGGGTCGGGGAGGCATGGGGGTTGTTTATCGGGCGGAGGACATTCACCTGGGTTGCCAGGTCGCTCTCAAGTTCCTGCCGGGCGATAACAGAGATCCTCAGTCAGTCGAACGGTTCAAACGTGAGGCCCGCGCTGCGTCTTCACTGAATCATCCCAACATTTGCCACATCAACGAAATCGATGAGCGCGGGCATTTCTTCTCCATGGAGCTGCTCGAAGGCCAGACACTGCACACCCGAATCGGTGGAAAGCCTTTGCCCACGGACGCTCTGCTTGAGCTCGCTGCGCAAATCGCTGATGCGCTCGATGCGGCTCATAGCAAAGGCATCACCCATCGCGACATCAAGCCGGGAAACATCTTCATCACCAGCCGTGGTGAGGCCAAGATTCTAGATTTCGGGTTGGCCAAGAAGACGCTCAGAAAGATCGCCCAAGACTCCCTAACTATGCCCACTGCCAGCATGGCTGAGGAACAGCTCACGAGTGCGGGTGCGACCGTCGGTACCATCGCCTACATGTCTCCAGAACAGGCGCGTGGTGAAGAGGTAGATGCGCGCTCGGATCTGTTTTCCTTTGGAGCAGTTCTGTATGAGATGGCGACGGGCAACCGGCCATTCTTGGGAAGCACTTCGGCCGTGGTCTTCCATGCGATCCTCGCGGAGGCGCCGGTCTTGCCCACCAGTTTGAATTCGAAGTTGCCGGCGGAACTGGTGCGAGTCATTGACAAGGCGCTCGAAAAAGATCGCGATATGCGCTACCAGAGCGCAGCCGAGATGCGTGCCGACCTGAAGCGACTCAACCGGCAAACCGCTTCGCACTCGTCCATTGCGGTGGCCAGCGGTGGAGCTGCCGAGTTGCATCGGTGGCCGCGACTACGGTGGCTCGTCCTGCTGGGTCTGCTTGCGGCCGGGATTGTGGCGCTAGCGTTATGGTTTCGAGCGCCACTGCCGGCACCGAAAGTGCTCGGCTACACGCCTCTCACCCACGATAGGGAGCGGAAGTACCCTCCTTTGCTGACAGATGGTACGCGCCTGTATTTCCAGAAGAACGGATGGACAATTGCGGAGGTCTCCGCCTCGGGCGGGGAAACGGTGGCCGTTTCCTCGCATTTCCATGAGGTTCTACTCGCTGACATCTCGCCCAATGGGTCCGAGCTTCTGATTTTGCAAATCACTCCGGCAAACGAAGTGCCTATTTATATTTTGCCACTGCCCGCAGGCTTGCCACGACGTGTGGGAGACATTCTCGGCCATGCTGCCAGCTGGTCGGCGAATGGACAACAAATCGTCTATGCCAGCGGAAACGAACTGTTCCTGGCAAAGCCCGACGGTAGCGACTCTCGCAAGCTCGTGACTTTAACAGGCGCAGCAAATTGGCTACGCTGGTCGCCCGACGGGAAGGTATTGCGGTTCACAGTGGGGGATTTGAAAATCGATTCGCAGTCACTGTGGGAAGTCGGCTCTGACGGGACCGGCTTGCGCCCCTTGCTGCCTGGGTGGAGCAATCCGCCGCAAGAATTCGGCGGCAACTGGACCCCGGACGGGAATTACTTTGTCTTTCAGTCAGATCGCGTTCCCAACACAACTACCCTTTGGGCCATTCGGGAAAAGAGTGGATTTCTACGCAGGCGCAACGCGGAACCAATACAGTTGACCGCGGGTCCCAGCAACATGTTCGGTGCTCTGCCGAGCCGGGACGGCAAGAAGCTCTTTGCGATTCAAGGAGCTCCCCTGGGCGAACTCGTACGGTTCGATACTAGGTCACAGCAGTACTTACCCTATCTTTCAGGAATATCCGCGATTAATTTAGGTTTTTCGAAAGATGGGCAGTGGGTCGCGTATGCTACTTTCCCGGACGTAACTCTATGGCGCAGCAAAGTGGATGGGACGGAGCGCCTTCAGCTGACTTCTTCCACCATGATCACTGGTGCGCCCCAATGGTCACCCAATGGGAAGCAGATTGCATTCGCTGCCTCCATGCCTGGCAAAACCATGCACATTTATATCGTATCGGCGGATGGCGGAGCCCCCAAAGAAGTGACCAAAGGCGAAAACACCGAGTTTTATCCCAACTGGTCGCGGGATGGCAATTCGTTGTTTTTTGGCAACTGGGCGGGAAATCCTGGGAACGCCATCTACCAGCTGAATTTGAAGACCAACCAACGCACGACCTTGCATGGTTCTGAAGGCAAGTGGTATCCCAGCCTCTCGCCGGATGACAACTACATTGCCGCTCTTTCTAATATGGACCATCTCATGCTGTTTGACGTGAAAGCCCAGAAATGGACAGAGCTAACCCAAACGACGGCGGAACATCCAGGATGGTCGCATGACGGAAAATATGTGTACTTCGACTCTACGGCCGAAGGTGAGCCGGCGTTCTATCGCGTGCAAGTCAAAGATCGCAAGCTGGAACGCGTGGCCAGCTTGAAAGATGTGAAGCGGCCAACGGGGTCGGACAGCCTCGGCATTTGGACCGGCCTGGCTCCTGATGATTCTCCGCTGGCGCTGCGAGACATCAGCACTTACGAAATCTACGCGTTGGACTGGCAACTCCCGTAGTCCTTTCATGAACAAGGCGCTGAGCTTGCCCAGTTCGCAAGTAGTTCAGATCCCGAGTGGCGGGCGAACAGGAAGGAACCGAATTACTTCTTGTTTGCGGACGATGCGCGAACACGTGGCCTCGTACCAAATTGGTGCAATAAGTCGCGAGCATCTGTTGGTTTTGCCCCGGGGAAGATTGACAAGGAGAACGAGACGGGGAGAATTGGAGGTATCCCCCCTATAGAGAGTGGATCGCCTTTTCAGGAAACCTAGTCCATGGGAGCTTTAACCCGCTCTCCTTCGGCTGTAGCCGCGAAGCCGGTGTCGATCACCAAGTCGTGGATTGTGCTCCCCGATTGCGCGACGATCATCCGCGGTGAACGAGTGGCTTGTTACCGTTGCCATTGTGCGCGGAGTTCGTCGAGCAGGACGGGGCTGAGCATCACGTCGCGGTCTTGGGCGACCCTTGCCGCCTTGGATGTGAATCACCATGCGCTCGCTATTGACGGTCGCTGATCCTCAGGCGAGTCAACTCGGCGTCCCGAATGCCGGTGGCGTAGAGGGGCCAGGAGGAGAGTTCGATGAAAAGGAGTGCAAGCCGCATTGATGAGCTACGCCACTTCTTCCTGACTGAGAATCGTGGGCAGGCGATGTGCCTTCTTGGGATAGGGAGTCTCGGCAATGCTCCAGGGCGGATGTAGAAAAAACGCGGGCACAGATGGTTCGTCACTGAACCGGGCGACAACTTCCGTTTTCGTGAAGAGGTAGGCTTGGTACTCCCGAATATGCCGGCCCAAGCGATCGGAGAGCACTGAAAATGTCGAGCAAAAGCTTCGATCTTGCGAATGTAATAGCGTGTGGTAACCTCAGAGTAATGACGACGCTGAAGTTCCTGCCACCCATCGACTATCCAGCCGAGCGAAATCCGGCACTCTCGATATCACAGGAATTCCACGGACGAATCGGCAACGTCGGCTCCGCGATTATTCGCGATTCGCAGGGCTTGCCGCTCGACATTTTTCATCAATCCGTCCAGATAATCTCGCGAATCAGAGACGCTGACCACGCCGAGCGTAGCGCGATTCCACAACCCGTTTGAATCGAGCTCAGCGACAGCAACATTAAACTGCACACGCAGCCTGTCCTTTAGACTGCGCACCACCTGACGCTTATCTTTGAGAGACTGCGCATGTTCGATGCGCAGTTCGAGGGTGAGAAAAGCAATCATTCTGTCGCCGGCCGTCCGTCGTCAACGAACCGGCTGAAAACTGACGGCTGTACTTAAGCCATCACTTCCGCCGCGATTCTCTCAGTCACGAAGGCCTCGATGACGTCTCCGACCTTCACATCGCCGTAGTTGGCGATAGCAATACCGCACTCCATGCCGTTGCGCACTTCGCTGGCATCATCTTTGAATCGCCGAAGCGAGCCCACCTTGCCCTTGAACACAACGACGTTATCGCGCAACAGGCGCACATCAGAATCGCGCTTGATCAGGCCATCGCTCACGCGGCAGCCAGCCACAGTCCCCACTTTCGGGATGCGGAACGTCTCCAGCACCTCGGCCCGGCCTTGGTAGGTTTCCTTGATCGTCGGTTCGAGAAGCCCCGTCATGGCGCGCTTGATTTCGTCCTGCAATTCGTAAATGATCGAGTGCAACCGGATATCGACTTTCTCCTGCTCCGCGAGTTCCTGCGCCTTGCGCTCCGGACGAACGTTAAACCCGATGATGATCGCGTTCGAGGCGGAAGCCAGCAGCACGTCGCTCTCTGTGATCGCGCCCACGCCGGTGCGCAGCACCTTCAGACGGACTTTGTCGTTCGATAGTTTCGCCAACACGTCGCTCAGCACCTCAACCGAACCCTGCACATCACCTTTCAAAATGATGTTCAATTCCTTGGTGCCGGCGATCTTCATCTGTTCAGCCAGGCCCTCCAGCGATACGCGGGAACTCTTGGCCAAAGTAGCTTCGCGTGCTTTCTGCTCACGATAATCGGAAATGCCGCGCGCCTTATCGCGATCGGCAACGACCACAAATTGATCCCCCGCCTGCGGCAGTCCTTCCATGCCGAGGATTTCCACCGGAGTCGAAGGCGGCGCTTCTTCAAGCTGTGCCCCACGATCGTCGAACATGGCGCGAACTTTTCCGTACACGTTGCCGACAACGAAGTTGTCGCCGGCACGGAGCGTCCCGTTTTGAACGAGCACGGTCGCAACCGGTCCGCGTCCGCGGTCCAGCTTGGCTTCGAGCACCACGCCTGTTGCCGGTCGATCAGGATTAGCCTTAAGCTCTTGCAGATCCGCAACCAGACAGATCATCTCCATCAGTAGATTGAGGTTCGTCTTCTGCTTCGCGGATACATCGACGAATACGGTGGTGCCGCCCCAATCTTCCGGCATCAGCCCGCGATCCGCGAGCTGCTTCTTCACCCGATCGGGCAGAGCATCCGGCTTATCAATTTTATTTACCGCAACAATGATGGGAACCTCGGCAGCGTGCGCGTGATCGATGGCCTCAACGGTCTGCGGCATCACACCGTCGTCGGCAGCAACGACCAGCACAACAATATCTGTAGCTTTCGCGCCCCGCGAGCGCATGCGGGTGAACGCTTCGTGACCGGGCGTGTCCAGGAACACAATCTGGCGTCCGTAAGCGGGCGATTGATTATCCAGTATCGTTACCTTGTAGGCGCCAATATGCTGCGTAATTCCGCCCGCTTCTCCTCCGGCAACATTGGTTGATCGAATGGCATCGAGCAGTGTCGTTTTTCCATGATCGACGTGGCCCATGATGGTGACCACCGGCGGACGCGGCCCGCCTTCAGCCGCTGCGCCTTCTTCACCCGTAGCCGATTCAGCGATATCCTTCTGCGCCTGTTCTTCAAAGCTGATCACGTTCGTGTCCGCTCCGAAAAATCGCGACATCTCGCTGGCCAGCTCAGCGTCGAGAGTCTGGTTGATGGTGGCAAACACTCCGCGACCGAGCAGCCGCGCAATCAAATCCTTGGCGCGAATGCCCAGCTTCTCGGCCAGGTCCTTGACGCTGATACCCTCGGTGATGGTGATGTTGCGGGTGATGGGCAGCGGTTCGTTCGAAACCGTGAGCCGCGGCGGCGGTACGAAGCCCTTCATCGGGCCTTCTTTTATCCCGCGCGGAATATACCGCTGACCCGGCCGGCGCGAAGGCCCACCCGGACGGCTGCCCGGCCGCGCGGATCCCGGTGGCGGCAGGCCTGGACCGACTCCGAGCGGACGCGTGCCAGTCGGCGACTGCCGCGTGGGATGCATTGGCCGCCGCTCTCCTGGCCGCAATGAAGGGGAACGCGGAGATGAAGCAGCCGGTCGCGGGCGTTGAAATATCGGCTGTCCTGGCACCGGACGTCCCGGCGCTGGTCTTGCCGGAGCTCCGGAGGAGCCTGCCGGCCGAATCGGGGCCTTGTAAACCGGACGTGGTCCGGTCTGCGGCACGATCATTCGTGGCTGAGGCACTTGTGGAGCCGCCGGAGCTGCCGGTCGTCTGCTCGCAGCCGGAGCTTGCGGCTGTGCCTGCGCTGCCGCTGTCGAATCGGCGGGAGGTGGAGGCGGTGCTGCCGGTCTCGGCGGAGTGCTAGTCGAAGCGGCCGGAGCCTGCGGTGCGCTTGGCGGCACGGGGACTGTAAAAGTCGGCCTTGGTCCGGTGGCGGGTACCACCAATTTCGGAGGAGCCGGCGCTGCAGCCGGTGGCGCTGAAGCTTTGGCTACTGGTATGACTGGAGCCGCAGGTTTTGTTTCAACTGGGGCCTGTCGCGGAGGAGCGGGGCGCGCAGGAGCGGCAGGCGCGGGCTGCTGTTTGCTGATGATCGCCTTCAGCACATCGCCCGGCTTGGAAATATGAGAAAGATCGATCTTGGTCTTGATCTCGTCGCCATCGCGGCTGGGACGCGCAGGCTTGCTGCTTACTGAAGCTTCGCTTCCTGCGCGCAAATATGCGCGCACCTTTTCCGCTTCGTGGTCCTCAAGAGAACTGGAATGCGTCTTCTTCTCTGTGACTCCAATCTCTGGAAGTGTATCGAGAATTGTTTTGCTCTTGACTTCCAGTTCTCTAGCCAGATCGTTGATTCGAATCTTGCTCATCCGCCCTTTATTTCCTCCGGACTGTCCCGCTAAGTCTTCATATCAACCTCACGGTATCAGTTTTAATTGCGCACTGTGAGTGCGAGTTCACTCTTGATTTTCCCTGGAGGGAGTCTGTTCCTCTCCGGAATTTTCTGCCGGCGAGTTCTCGGTCGAAACTTCCGCCGCCGGCTCTTCTTCTGATGTTGCTTCAGCAGTTTCGCCGGATTCTACCGCCGTTTCCTCTGCTGGGGCCTGCTGATCTTCTGCAGGAGCCTCGGTCGGGGCTCCTTCTGTAGCAACCTCAGCAGCGCCCTCTTCTGCCGGTGCCTCAGCGGCGCCTGCTTCCGCGGCGGCAGCCTCGCCACTTTCCAATGCTGAAAAGTAATTATTTACCGCCAGGCTGATTTTTTCCACCGTCTTGGGGCCGATGCCCTCGATAGCCTCAAGCTGCTCCGGCGTCATGTCTGCCAGCGCTTCCACGGTGGTCACCCCGGCCGCATTCAACTTTTCAACCAGGCCCTCACCCAGTCCCGGCACATTCTCCAGCGGGGTCGCCGTCCCTCCCACCAGAGCCGACATTTGCTGCTCCACTTCCTGCCGCTTCTCTTCCTCGCTCTTAATGTCGATCTTCCAGCCGAGCAGCTTCGCGGCCAGGCGCACGTTCTGCCCCTTCTTACCGATTGCAAGAGAGAGCTGACTGTCATCGACCACGACTTCGAGATGTTTTCCAGTCCCATCCAGAACCGTGACGCGGCTCACTTTCGCTGGCTGCAGCGCCTTTTCAGCAAACGTCACCGGATCTTCGTGATACTCGATGATGTCGATCTTCTCGCCGCGCAATTCGCGGATGATCGACTGCACCCGCATGCCCTTCATGCCGACGCAGGCGCCGACTGCATCCACGTCTTTGTCTTTGGACATGACGGCGATCTTCGTCCGCTCGCCAGCTTCCCGCGCGATTGCGCGAATGACGACAGTCCCGTCATAAATTTCCGGAACCTCCGTCTGAAAGAGATGCTGTACCAATTCCGGCGCTGCCCGAGAAACCACGACAGCGGGGCCCTTCGAAGCCTTCTCCACACGCGCGATCACCACACGAAGGCGTTCCGCCATGGCGAACGACTCCAGTCGCGACTGCTCCTTGCGCGGCATGCGCGCTTCGGCTTTGCCAATATCAAAGATCACATCCGGGCCTTCAATGCGCTTCACCGTGGCGTTCACAATCTCGCCGACGCGTCCGATGTACTCGTTGTAGACGGTATCGCGCTCGGCCTCGCGCACTTTCTGAAATATGACTTGCTTCGCGAGCTGCGCGGCGATGCGTCCCAAAATTCCCTCAGTCACTTTGGGAATTTTCAGCTCACCGCCGATCTCCGCACCAGGGTCAACCTTGCGAGCATCGTCCACCGTGACCTGCAGTTGCGGATCCTCAATCTGCTCGGGCGACTCCACAATCGACTTCACCGCAAAAGCATTGATCTTGCCGGTCTCCTTGTCCAACTCAGCGCGAAGGTTTTCCTGTGTCTTATAGTATTTGCGCGTGGCGACAACAATGGCGTCTTCCACCGCGCTGACTACAATCTGCGGATCAATACCCTTTTCTTTACTCAGGGCGTCGATGGTGTTGTAAAGCTCGCTTGCCATAAAAATCAGTTCCCAGTTCTCAGGTCCGGCCCAGCTCTTAGCTGGGAGCTCTTGGCTCTTAGCTCAAGCCGGCTTAGTTTCGAGCCGACTGCTAAAGAGTGTGTGTGAGAACTGTTCTTCCGCCCCTACGGGGCTTGCTCACTTTGCACTTTCACCCAGGGCTTGCGCCCTGGGCTGCATTCTGTTGCCGCTTCGCGGCTGGATTCTGGCGATTTTGTTCCACCAGGCAATCCGAAATTGAGTTCTCACACAGACTCTAAAGGCTAAGAACTAATAGCTACATTTCAAATTCCGGCACCAGATTCGCCTTCTCCACGTTGGCCAACTCAATCTCCAGCCGCTGCGCGCCATTATTCGTACGAAATTTCTTGCGCGCCGCACTCAGATCGAGCGTCAAACGGCCTTCCTGAAAGCTCTCCAGCTTTCCTTCAAAAAAGCGATTTCCATCCACCGGATTGCGCGTTGTCAATTTCACCCGGCTTCCGATAAAGCGTTCGTAATCCGCCGGACGAACCAGCTTTCGGTCCAGTCCGGGAGAGGAAACCTCCAGCGTGTAAGAGCCGCCCGGGACAGCATCCTCAACATCCAGAATCGTACCCACTTCCCGGCTGAGGTTCGCGCAATCTTCATGCGTGACGCCTGCCGGCTTGTCGATCACGATTCGGAGCATGCGAGCCTTGCCTCCACCACGCAACTCCACTTCCACCACCTCCAACCCACTGGAGGCGGCGACGCGCTCCGCAATCTCGCGCACCCGCTCGACCTCAAATGCCATGTAACCAGTAACTTACGTTATGGCTTGGGTTATGAAACCGGCTGAAACTAAAAAGTGGGCTTGCGCCCACTGGTGTGTTTCGCCAATCCTGGTACTACACAACAGTTTCCAGTTACAAATATACGCCGCTCGCACCTAAAAGACAAACCGTTGACGGCCATGAATCGGGATATAATGCGCGCCCAGCGTCAAGGGGTACCGCAATGCGCGTTGGTTGGCTAGTTGTGTTTGGCGGATTCCTGGCTTTGAATTCTACTTTCCTTCTTGCCCAAAGAACAACAGGCGGCCGACCCACACCGAGTCGCTCAACAGGTAGATCATTGGGTCCTTCCTCGCCCTCTACACCCAACGTGCCATTTCCCACACGCGCACTCATGCATCACGCCGATGAAGAAGGCCGTGTTGAATTCCGTACTGAAACTGTTCTAGTGCAGGTACCTGCTGTTGTCACAAACAAGTCCGGCGAACATGTGCGCGGCCTCACCCGCGCCGATTTTCAGGTTCTTGAGAACGGAAAGGAGCAGAAGATTCAAACTTTTGAAGAGATCGAGCCCACGCGCATGCCGCTCACTGCGCCTGCCCCAAAGAGCGGCGAGTTCAGCAACCTGGCTGCAACCTCGCAAGGGCCGCACCTAGTCACAGTTGTTGCTTTGGATACAATCAATACTCCGTTTGTCGATCAGGCGTATGGTCGTAAACAATTGGTCAAGTATCTTGCGGAGAACCTTGATCCTGGACAGGCGATCAGCCTAGTCGCGATCACTGGCCGCGGCTTGAAAGTTCTGCACAGCCTGACTTCCGATCCCAATGCTCTGATTCAAGCCCTAAAGAAAGTAAATGGCGAGCTGCCGGCGTTGCAAGGAACAGATGTCGATGTGGAAGCAGCGGCAGCCGCTTCCGATTCTCTCGCTCCCGTGGCCGATTTCAATTCTGGCGCCAGCGATCCACAAGCAGCGCTGGCAAATGCAGAGTCTTCTCTGCAGGATTTCATTGTCCATGGCGATGCCGCTATCGCTCGGATGCAGCAGGATCGCGCCATTGAAATCACCATGCGCGCCTTCATCAATATTGCCGCGTCGCTCTCGGGTATTTCTGGCAGGAAAAGTCTTATCTGGGCGACCGGCGGATTTCCTTTTTACATCGATTCGCCTGCGGCCGTTCCCGGCGGTTATCTGTCAGTTTTGTACGAACGCGCCATGCAAAATTTGAATGACGCGGAAATTGCTGTCTATCCAGTCGACGTTCGCGGGTTGATGAACTATTCTCCTACCGCAGACATAACTTATAGCCCACGCAATGTCAGCGGCCCCGCGTTCGCGCGCAGTCTTGCTGCTCGTAGTTGGCTCCAGAACTCTAAGATTGACACTTTGCGGGACTTTGCCGAAATGACGGGTGGGCGAGCGCTTTACAACAGTAACGATCTAGTTGGGAGTTTCAAGCGCGCTGCTGATGATTCCTCGTCCTATTACCTGCTCGGCTACTATCTCGATACGAAAAATGACAAGCCGGGATGGCGGCAACTCAAGGTAAAGGTGCACACGTCGCATACCGAAGTCCGGTCTCGTAACGGATTTTTTGTCACCAACGCGACCGTCAATCCTGAGACCAGCAAGAAAATAGAGATTGAAAACGCTCTGGCGTCTCCTTTTGACAGCACCGGAATGGGACTAACTATTCGTTGGCGTGGTGCCAGCCCAGATGGCGATAAGAAAAAAATCGCGTTTGGCGTCACTCTACCTCCGGACAACATGACGATAGAGCAGGGTGAGAAAACCCGTTTCAGCGTCGAGTTTGTTGCTTTGGCTATCAAGAATGGCGTCACCGCGGACACCGTTTCGCAAAATATTCAGGGGACGCCCACTCCTGAAACGCTGGCAAAAATTAAAGCCGGAGGGCTCGTGTACAACAACTATCTTGAATTGCCTTCCGGTCAGTACACGGTGCGCTTTTTGATGCGCGATAACCTAAGCGGCAAAATCGGCAGCGTCTCCGCGCCACTGACCGTCGATTAGACAGTGCGCTATCACTTGCAGAATTTCAGCGGCGTTCTTGCAGCCTTCGCGGTCGTGTGAATCCGGGACGCTGCCAATAAGGTTTGTTCCAGTAAACCGCGCCTTAGTTTACTGGCTCACAGGGGCATCGATCGTCCCCACCAACCCAGTCTTGTTATCCTGCACCGCCAGCCGCAACCGATTGTTGCCAGGTTGCGGATCGATATCCATATGCAGCATTAAGCCTTTTGCAACGATTTGCTGATAAATGTCACTCTTAAAGGACTGGTCTACTTTCTGACTGCGTTCAGCAAGCATCTACCCTTGGGGCGAAAACACGGTGGCATAGAAAGCCACATTCAGCCCTTTGCCGCCGGAGGTATCTTCGGCTGAGAGGGTGTTTGCGTCGACGAGGAAATCTACCCCGACCTTACCCGGAGTGGAGTTGGCAGACGATGGACGCACCCTCGCGGTAAAGCCCACCAGAGTTGCCGGAACTACATCGCGTAGCGCCGAGGCGACCTCCTGCTCCGGGCTGTATCCCTTCATCTGGGTGGGATCGATGGCGAAGTAGCCGCGCCGGTTCTGGGTTTCAACCCCGTCCCGCTTCACTTTAACTTTGATCGCGCGATATTTGCCGTCCCACTTCTTGTTTTCAGGATAGTATCCCAGCGTGTAAGTGGCTGCTTCATCTTTAAACGCGCGCTCCACACCATACTTGATTTCGTTCTGATTGACGTAAGCACGGCCGCCCGTCTCGCGTGCCATCTCTCTCATCGTCTCCTGGGAGTCGATAGAAGTCGAAATAGACAAGCCGCGCGCGTCGACCGGATATACCGCCACCTGCGCGCTCGCCAGTCGAGCAGCAGTCTCGCGAATCTCATCCGCGTGCGCTTGCCGGAAAGTGGCGGCGTAATTCCCAGCTGAATGTTGCTCCACGCTGCGTACCTGCAGACTTGGCAAGTTTTCTTCCAATTCGGCATTGGTCATGTTTCGGTTCTCAGGAATGAGCGAAAAAGGAAGATTTCCGGTCACCCAGATGATATTCTTGCGTCCTGGAAGTCCACCCAGGATTCGTCCCAGGCTATTCAACGCGTGCAGTGTCAGCACGGTCCTCTGCTCCTGCGCGTATGCGACTTGGGCGGCTTCAAAGGTCTGAGCCGCGGCTTGCGCGACGGCGATCAACTGCATTGCCCCGGGTCCCAACCCCGATGTATCCGTCGCAGGGGCGGTGCTGGCATCGAGGCTGGCCACAGTTGATGCGCTGGTGGCATCTCCAGTGGCCACGCTCCTCGTGGCTCGTCCTGCGCTGGCGAACTCTAGCGGCCGCGGCCGGAAGCGCTGCAAGGCCGCATACAAAATCTGCGGATCACTTGTGAAGTCCTGCAAAACGTTCAACGAGCCGGTGAGAGTAAAAACGGCCATGCGCTGGTCCGGCTTGTATTGGTCCTGCACAAAACTCAGCATTTGCCGACGAGCATAGGCCTGATCCGAGAAAGGAGTATTGATCGCATCGAGCAACATTACTGTCACTGGCCCGCCCGGCGAGCGATACTGCGACCGATTCGAGTAGATACCTGGCGGCAGTGACGCTGATCCGGATGCGCTCTGTACTGGCCCGGAGAACGTAGCAACCTTCTGCGTCTTGCCGTTTTCCTCCACCACGAAGTCCTCCGGATGCAGGCCGGCGATCGGATTGCCTTGCTTGTCCGTGACCACGGCATCGATCAACACCAGATGCGTGGTAACCCGGATGGTCGGAGCCGGCACCTCCGAAGCAGATTGCTGCGGAACCTGAAACCATCCACCAGCGAGAAGTCCCGCGATCACAACGAGAGATAGACACAACCAGCGGCGCTGAATGAAATGGGTCATAAAGCCTCCTCCTGATCCCCAAGAAGCGCGGAGCAACATTAGTATTTTTCTCGCCGCATGGCAATCTATTTGCCTCAACCAGCAACCCTCTCTAGAATGGGAACTTATTCCCGCGAGAAAACTATGATTCATTTTCCTGTGCCTGAGGCTCTCACCTTCGACGACGTATTACTGCTCCCGGCTCACTCCGACGTGGTTCCGACGCAGGCGAATACTCAGACACAACTGACGCGCAATATCCGACTGAACATCCCCATCATCAGCGCCGCCATGGACACGGTGACCGAGTCTCACATGGCCATTGGCATTGCCCAACAGGGAGGGTTGGGGATCATTCACCGCAATTTGAGCATTGAGCAGCAGGCAAACGAAGTCGACAAGGTAAAGCGTTCGGAGAGCGGCATGATTGTCGATCCGGTTACCATGTCGCCAGATGCCAAGGTCTCAGACGCGCTCGAAGTCATGCGCAAATACAAAATTTCCGGCGTGCCGATCACAAAGAATGGGAAGCTTGTAGGAATTCTCACCAACCGCGATCTGCGCTTCGAAACTCGCTTCGATATCCCGATCGCCAAGGTGATGACCAAAGAAAATCTCATCACTGTTCCGGTCGGAACTACCCTCGAGCAGGCTGAAGACATTCTCCACGAGCATCGCGTAGAAAAATTGCTGGTTGTAGATGAGAATTACAATCTCAAGGGGCTGATCACCGTAAAAGATATTCAGAAGAAATTGAAGTATCCCAACGCAGCGAAGGATTCGCACGGGCGCCTGCGGGTTGCTGCCGCCATCGGCGCTACCGGAGATTTCCTGGAGCGCGCGCAGGAGTTGGTCAAATGCAAAGTGGACCTGCTGGCCGTCGATAGCGCGCACGGCCACTCCACGCGGGTGCTCGAAGCAGTCGATACGATCAAATCCAAACTTCCCGAAGTCGAGTTGATCGCCGGCAATGTCGCGACCTTCGACGGGGCCTGTGAATTAGCCCGCGCTGGGGTTGATGGAGTCAAAGTCGGGATCGGCCCAGGCTCCATCTGCACTACCCGCGTTGTTACCGGAGCGGGCGTGCCGCAGATTACGGCCATCGCCGAAACCTACCGGGCCACCAAAGATGCTCACATCCCGGTTATCGCCGATGGCGGAATAAAGTATTCCGGCGATATCACGAAGGCTCTGGCC
>Ga0209807_1000793_pt1 | contig 14669 bp, 11 predicted proteins | sample GraSoiAngelo_154_FD_186168 | JGI IMG/M metagenome (GOLD analysis project Ga0209807, IMG submission 186168) | Grasslands soil microbial communities from the Angelo Coastal Reserve, California, USA - 14_1009_13_20cm (SPAdes) (version 2) | ecosystem: Environmental > Terrestrial > Soil > Grasslands ... | reverse complement strand
GACCCGCGCTTCTTCCGCATCGGCACGGCGGCGACAGGCGGCAGCTTCTTCGAGATTGGCGGCGTCGTTGCCGGCGCCATCTCCAGCCCGCAGGGGGGACCGGCCTGCGGCCATGGCGGCAGTTGCGGCGTTCTCGGCCTCGTCGCCGTGGCACAGGCCACGCCGGGATCGATCGAGAACCTGCGCATGATCAACAGCGGCCAGATCGAATCCGGCTTCGCCCAGGCCGATCTGGCCGGTTGGGCCTATTACGGCACCAAGATCTTCGCCGAGGCCGGGCCGCAGCGGCAATTGCGCACGATTGCCAGCCTGTTTCCCGAAGCCACCCATCTCGTCGTCCGCGCCGACAGCCCGATCAAAAAGCTGGCTGACCTCAAGGGCAAGCGCATCTCGCTCGGCGAGTCGGGCTCCGGAACGGCCGCTGATGCCGCCGTCTTTCTCGCGACGGCCGGCTTCAAAGAGAAGGACATGACGCGCAAGTTTCTGCGGCCCGGTCCTGCCGCCGAGGAATTGAAGAGCGGCGAGATCGATGCCTTTTTCCTGGTTGGCGGCTATCCGATACCGGCAATCCGCGATCTCGCGGCGACGGTTCCGATCCGGCTCGTCTCGTTCGATGACCCGCTCCTCGACAGGCTGAAAAAGGATTTCCCGTTTTATCACCGCACGGTGATCCCGGCCGGAACCTATCCGAGCGTCGACGACGAGACAGTATCGCTCGGCTTCTCCGCGCTGTGGCTCGTCAATGCCGATACCGAGTCGGATCTGGTTTATGCGATAACCCAGTCGCTATGGAACCAGGGCACAAGACGCCTGCTCGATGCGCTCGATCCGATCGGGAAGAAAATCACCCTCGACCACGCCCTCGATGGCGTGTCGGTGCCCCTGCATGACGGGGCGGCGCGGTTCTATCAGGAGCAGGGGCTGCCTATTGGCGAGGCGCCGCAAGCCGCGGCCGACGGCGGCATCCAGAAGCACCCGTAAACCGAACGCATTTTGCTCTGCGTTTCCGGCCGGCGATCAGGGATGATTGGGGCATGAAGCTTCGCGAACGCTGGCGCGATTACTGGTCGCCTCGGGAACAGGTCGATACCTCGCCGCGCGTCTCCGACGAGGTCAAATACACGACCTGCTACATGTGCGCCTGCCGCTGCGGCATCAAAGTGCACCTGAAGGACGGCGGCATCCGATTTATCGAGGGCAATCCGAGGCACCCGGTTAATCGCGGCGTTATCTGCGGCAAGGGCGCCTCTGGCATCATGCAGCATTATTCTCCGGCGCGGCTCTCGAAGCCGCTGTTGCGGGTCGGCGAGCGCGGCGCCGGCGAATTCCGCGAGATCGAATGGGACGAGGCGATCGCCACCGCCGTCGACTGGCTGTCGACGATCCGCACGGAGGATCCGAGAAAGCTCGCCTTTTTCACCGGCCGCGATCAGAGCCAGTCCTTAACCGGGTTTTGGGCGACGCAGTTCGGCACGCCAAATTTCGCGGCGCATGGCGGGTTCTGCTCGGTCAACATGGCGGCGGCCGGCATGTACACGCTGGGCGGCAGCTTCTGGGAATTCGGCGAACCGGATTGGGAGCGCACGAAGCTCTTTTTGATGTTCGGCGTCGCCGAAGACCATGATTCCAACCCGATCAAGCTTGCCTTGTCCGGGCTGCGGCGGCGCGGCGCCAAGTTCATCTCGATCAATCCCGTGCGCACCGGATACTCGGCGATCGCCGATGAATGGATCGGCATCCGGCCGGGGACGGACGGCCTCTTTGTGCTGTCGCTCGTGCACGAGCTGCTGCGGGCCGACAAGGTCGATCTGGACTATCTGGGCCGCTACACAAACGCCGCTTGGCTCGTCATCCAGGCGCCCGGCAGCGCCGATGACGGCCTCTTCGCGCGCAACGAGGCCGGCGAACCTCTCGTGCTCGACAGCGCGGGCGGGTTGACGAGCGGGCTCGAACCCGGCGGCAAAGCGCGCGTCGTCGGCGAAGCGCAATTGCCCGACGGGCGCCGCGCCGTGCCGGTATTTCAACTCATCGCCGAGCGCTATCTCGATCCGCGCTATGCGCCGGAGGCCGTCGCGCCGGTCTGCGGTATCCCGGCCGAGACGATCCGTCGGGTTGCCGGCGAGATCGCGGCGACCGCTTTCGGACAGGAGATCGAGATCCCGGTCGCATGGACGGATTGGGCCGGACGCCAGCATTCATCGATGTGGGGCCGGCCGGTATCCTTTCATGCGATGCGCGGCATCTCGGCGCATTCCAACGGCTTCCAGACCTGCCGCGCGCTGCACCTGTTGCAGATTCTGCTCGGCACGATCGATGTGCCGGGTGGCTGGCGCTACAAATCGCCTTATCCAAAGCCGGCGCCGCCGGGCCCGAAGCCGGCCGGGAAGCCCGGCCAGGTCGCGCCCGGGACGCCGCTCGCCGGCGCGCCGCTCGGTTATGTGATGTCGCCGGAGGATCTGATCGTCGATGGGGAGGGCCGGCCGCAGCGGATCGACAAGGCGTTCTCCTGGGAGGCGCCGATCGCCGCGCATGGGCTGATGCACATGCTGATCCGCAATGCCGCGAACCGAGATCCCTACCCGATCGACACGCTCTTTATGTACATGGCCAACATGGCGTGGAACTCGGCGATGAACACGACCGAGACGATGCGCCTCTTGACTGACAAGGACCCGGCGACCGGCGAGTACAAAATCCCGCGCATCATCTATTCCGACGCTTTTTATTCCGAGACCGTCGCGTATGCCGATCTGATCCTGCCGGACACGACTTATCTCGAACGGTGGGATTGCATCTCGCTGCTCGACCGGCCGATCGGCGGCACCGACGGGCCGGGCGACTCGATCCGCCAGCCGATCGTCGCGCCCGACCGCGATGTGCGGCCGTTCCAGGATGTGCTGATCGAGCTGGGCGCGCGGCTCGGCCTCCCCGCTTTCGTGACGCCGGACGGCGCGCCCCGTTATCCCGGCGGCTACAAGGATTATATCGCTTTGCACGAGCGCTCGCCGGGCATCGGGCCGCTCGCCGGCTGGCGCGGCGCCGAGGGCGACGCGCAGGGCAAGGGCGCACCCAACCCGAAGCAGCTCGACCGCTACATCGCCAATGGCTGCTTCTGGAAATACGAGCTGCCGCCCGAGCAGCTCTATTTCAAGCACGCCAACAAGGCCTATCTCGAGGGCGCGACGGCGATGGGGCTGATCCCCGCGCCGGAGCCGATCGTCTTGCAGCTCTATGTCGAGCCGCTGCAACGCTTCCGCCTCGCGGCACAAGGCCATGGGCCGGTACAGCCGCCGGAAAAGGACCGCGCGCGCATCGCGACCTATTTCGACCCCTTGCCCTTCTGGTACGCGCCGTTCGAGGAAACCCGCACCGACCCCGGCGGCTTTCCATTGCACGCGATCACGCAGCGGCCGATGCAGATGTACCATTCCTGGCACTCGCAGAATGCGTGGCTGCGGCAGATCCTCGGCCAGAACCGCTTGTTCATGAACCGGGTCACCGCGCGCGCCCTCGGCCTCGCCGACGATGATTGGGTCTTTGTGTCGAGTCATGCCGGCCGGATCGAGGCGCAGCTCAAATTGATGGACGGGGTCAACCCGAACACGGTGTGGACCTGGAACGCGATCGGCAAGCGCGCCGGCGCCTGGAACCTCGCGGCCGACTCGCCGGAATTCACCAAGGGATTTCTATTGAATCACCTGATCGGCGAAACCTTGCCCGGCCGCGACGGCGACACCGCGCTCAACGCCGATCCGATCACCGGTCAGGCCGCCTGGTACGATCTGCGCGTGCGCATCGAGAAGGCGCCGGCTGCCGAAGCCGGCCACAGCGCGCCCCACTTTGCCGCCTTCGGCCACCCGCGTTCGATGGCGCCGCCGCCCGACATCGTGCGTTATGGCGCGCGCTTAGGCCGCGACGAGCAGCAGGACGCCGCCGAATGACCGATCTGCCGGCGCGCTATCCCGGGCAGACGCAGCTCGGCCTCGTTATCGATCTCGATCTCTGCGTCGGCTGCCATGCCTGCGCCACCGCCTGCAAGGAATGGAACACCGGCGGGCACATGGCGCCGCTTCCCGACTTCAACGCCTATGGCGACGGCGCCTGGGGCGTCTGGTTCAACCGCATCCATTCCTTCGAGGAAGGCGAGGGCGACGGCGCGCGCACGGTGCATTTCCCGAAATCCTGCTTGCATTGCGAAGACGCCGCCTGTGTCACGGTATGTCCGACCGGCGCTTCCTACAAGCGCGCCGAAGACGGCATTGTGCTTGTCAATGAGAGCCTCTGCATCGGCTGCAAATTGTGCTCCTGGGCCTGCCCCTACGGCGCGCGCGAATTCGACGCCGATGAAGGCGTCATGAAGAAATGCACGCTGTGCATCGACCGCATCTACAACGCGAACTTGGCGCCCGAGGAGCGCCAGCCCGCTTGCGTTTTTGTATGCCCGACAAAGGCGCGGTTCTTCGGCGACCTCGGCGATCCGAATTCTGCGGTATCGGAGCTTGTCGCGGCGCGCGGCGGCAAAGACCTGATGCCGGAGCTCGGCTATCGCCCGACCAACAAATACCTGCCGCCGCGCCGCGCGCGCCCCTATGTCGATGACCTCGCGCCGCAGCCGTTGACCGCGCTCCTCGCCGAAGCGCAAAGCGCAGCCGATGTCGCGAACCCGCTGTTGCGCTGGGTCGACCGGCTCCTGTCGCGCTAAGCGAAACGATGCATCCGGCGCTGTCGATTGTCTTTTTCACGACCGCTTCGGGCGCCGGGTTTGCGCTGCTGTTTCTGCTCGGCCTCGCCGCGCCGCTCGGCCTGTTGCCGCAAAGCGGCTGGTTCGGTTTTGTCGCGCTCGCGACCGCCTTCATCCTCGCCGCCGCGGGTCTTGTCTCCTCGGTATTCCATCTCGGCCGGCCCGAACGCGCTTGGCGCGCTTTTTCGCAATGGCGCTCCTCCTGGCTGTCGCGCGAGGGCGTCATGTCGGTGTTGACCTTTGTGCCGGCGGCGATCTTCGGCATTGGCTGGGTGTTCTTCGGCGAAACCGGCGGCCTCATCGGGCTGTGCGGTTTTCTTGCAGCGATCTGCGCAGCGGTGACGATCGCCTGCACCGGCATGATCTATGCCTCGCTAAAGCCGATCCACCAATGGCACAACCGTTGGGTTGTGCCGAACTACTTCATGCTCGGCCTGATGGCCGGGTTTCTGCTGCTCGACCTGATGATCCGCTTTTGGGTCGTGCGGCCGGTCGGGACGCCGCTCCTGGCATTGCTGACCGTGCTTGCCGCGTGGTGGAGCAAGGAGGCCTATTGGCGCTTTATCGACACGAATTCTGCGCCGAGCACCGTCGCCAGCGCGACCGCGCTCGGCAGCCGCGGCCCAGTGCGCATGCTCGAACCGCCGCACACCCAAGACAATTACCTCTTGCAGGAGATGGGATTCCGCATCGCGCGCAAGCACAAGACGCGCCTCCGGCTGATCGCCCGCATCACTGCGTTTCTATTGCCGGCGTTGCTGAGCTTCGTCGCGCTGCTGACCGCAGGTGGTACCGGGCTCATCGCCGCGGCCCTCGCCGTCATCAGCGCCGCGCTCGGCCTTGTCATCGAGCGTTGGTTGTTTTTCGCCGAGGCGAAGCACACGGTGACGCTGTATTACGGCGCTGTCGCGGTCTGACGCTGCCGAATGATCAGCCGGCGAGCTCTTTCTGCAAGGGCAAGTCGTCCTCGATAAACGCCTGCACGACCTCGTCGATGTTTTTGTCGCGGCCAAAGCCAAGCGCTTCGGCGCGCGGCGTCGCCAGCACCGGCGGCCAGCTCGACACGATCGCCTGGATCTGCGGATCGGGCTCCCAGCGCAGACGCGCATGGGCCGCCTCGCCCCCGGCGCGGCGCATCGCCGCCCCCATCTCGCCGACCGACACCGAGAAGCCCGGCACTTGCAATGACCGGGTCGCACCGAACGCCTCGCCCGGAATGCCGAGCGCATGTACGAGCCCCGCGACAATGCGGCGCGGCGACGCCAACGCCATGACGGTGTCGGGCGACACCGGGCAGACTGCTTCCTGTCCGGCCAAGGGCTCGCGGATCATCGACGAGGCAAAGGTCGAGGCGGCGCGGTTTGGGCGGCCCGGCCGCACGACGACGGTCGGCAATCTGAGCGCACGGCCGTCGACAAACCCCTTCCGGCTGTAATCGTTGACAAGCAATTCGCCGATCGCTTTCTGCGTGCCGTAGGAGGTCTGCGGTGTCAGCGCGGTGTCGTCGCCGACCTCGGGCGGGAGGCTCCCGCCATACACCGCGAGCGAGCTGGCAAAGACGAGCCGGGGCGCCGTTCCCAGCGCCCGGCAGGCGTCGAGCACGGCACGAGTGCCGTCGAGATTGACGCGGTAGCCGAGATCGGTGTCGGCTTCGGCCTGACCGCTGACGATCGCGGCCAAATGGAATACCGCATCGGTGTCGCGCGTGATCAGGCGCGCGATTGTCTCGCGATCGGCGATGTCGCCGGTCACGAGGGTGAGCCGCTTGTCTTCCGGCAATGTCAAAGCCGAGGGCACATTGTCGAACAGCGCGAGCTCGTCGACTCGCCCGAGCGGCGAGCCTTCCGCCAGCAATTTGAGCGCGACGCGCCGCCCGAGAAAACCGCACCCGCCGGTGATCACAATGCGCATGTGTCGCCCTTTGTCACTGGACCGCGGCCGTCCCGGCCGCATGCGGGCGAGACGCCCGCGCTCCCGTTCAGCCGATGCCGTATGTCTTGGCCCAGCCGAGGCCCGCGAGCGTCTCGTCCTTTGGCCGGTACTCGCAGCCGATCCAGCCCTGATAGCCGATCTCGTCGAACAGATCGAACAGATAGGGGTAATGGATTTCACCGACATCCGGCTCGTGCCGCCCCGGATTGCCGGCGATCTGCACATGCGGGTAATGCCCGGCGAGCGTGCGCACCTTGGTCGCCAGATCGCCCTCCATGATCTGCACGTGATAGAGGTCAAACTGGAGCTTCAGGTTAGGCCGCCCGACCCGCTCGATGATGCGCATGGCCTCGCCGGTGTAGTTCAGGAAATAGCCCGGGATGTCGCGTGTATTGATCGGCTCGATGACCGCGGTGAGGCCCGCCGCCGCCATGCGGTCGGCGGCCCAGCGCAGATTGTCGATATAGATCCGCTCACCCGCTTCCTTGTCACGTCCCGCCGGCCACAGCCCCGCCATCGTATGCAGCAACCGACACTTTGACGCCTTCGCGTAGAGGATCGCCTTGTCGACGCCGTCGCGGAATTCCTGGTCGCGTCCGGGCTGCGCGGCAAGACCGCGCTCGCCGCCGGCCCAGTCGCCGGGCACGGTGTTGAACAACGCCAGGGTCAGTCGGTTCTTCTCGAGCCGCTCGGCGATGGTTTCGGGCGGGTGCTCGTAGGGGAACAGAAACTCGACGGCCTTGAAGCCGGCGCGCGCGGCGGCGTCGAACCGGTCGAGAAACCCGACCTCCTGGAACATCATGCTGAGATTGGCGGCGAAGCGAGGCACGGAGTGCTCCTTGTTTACCGCCGGCGCGGCGCCGGGCTACTCTTGCCATTCGGACGCGCCGACGCAAGGCGCACGGGGAGGGCTGCCTGATGACGCATATCCCACGGGTGGTGTGCTTCGCGATCGCCGCGCTGGCATTGCTGTTGGGCACGACTGTCGCGCGCGCCGCCGACCCGATCAGGATAGGCTTCAGCATCGAATTGACCGGCCCGCTCGCCGCAGTCGGCAAGACGGGCCTCCTCGCCTTTCAGATCTGGGCCGAGGACGTCAACAAAAAGGGCGGACTCCTCGGCCGCAAAGTCGAGCTCGTCTATTACGACGACCAGGGCAACCCGTCGAATGTCCCCGGCATCTACACAAAGCTGATCGAGATCGACAAGGTCGACCTGCTGATCTCGAGCTACGGCACCAACCTCGTCGCGCCGGCGATGCCGATCGTCATGCAGAAGAACCGGCTGTTCTTCGGGCTGTTTGCGCTTGGCGTCAACGAGCCGTTCCACTATCCGAAATACTTCTCGATGCTGGTGTTCGGGCCCGATCCGAAACCGACCTTCTCGAAGGGCTGGTTCGACATCGCGCTGAAGCAGAACCCGAAGCCCGAGACCGTCGCGCTCGTCACCGCGGATGCTGAATTCGGCCGCAACGCGCTCGACGGCGCCCGCGAGAACATCAAGAAATTGGGACTCAAGACCGTCTACGATCGCGCCTACCCGCCGACGACGGTCGACTACACACCGATTATCCGCGCCGTGCAGGCGGCCAATCCCGACCTGGTTTATGTCGCGTCATACCTGCCTGACACCGTCGGCATCCTGCGCGCGGTGGCCGAGACCGGGCTGACGACAAAGATGTTTGGCGGCGCCCTTGTCGGCACCCCGACCGCGTCATTGCGCAGCCAGATGGGGCCGCTCCTCAACGGGCTCGTCGTCGGCGAATTGTGGGAGCCGACCGAGACGATGAACTTCCCCGGCATCTGGGATTTTCTGAAGCAGTATCAGGCGAAGGCGCCGGCCGAGGGCATCGACCCGCTCGGTTATTTCCTGCCGCCTTTTGCCTATGGCGAGATGCAGATCCTCGGCGACGCGATCAACGCGGTCGGCTCGCTCGACGAGGAAAAGCTCGCGCAGTACATGCACAGCCATTCCTTCAAGACGGTGGTGGGCGAGATCAGCTTTAATCCGGACGGCGAATGGACCGAGCCGCGCAACCTCTTCGTGCAGTATCACGGGATCAAGGGGAACGACCTCGACCAGTTCCGCGACGACTCACGGATCACGATCCTCTATCCCTCGCAGTACAAGAGCGGCGAGGTTGTCTGGCCCTACAACAAGGCCCGCGGCGAATAGTGATCATCGGGCGCGGGCGAAATACTCCTCGTACGGGATGTCGTTGCTGATCAACACGCCGCCATCGACATCGAGCGCGATGCCGGTGCACATGCGCGACAGGTCGCTCGCCAGAAACAGCACCGCATCGGCGATGTCCGCCGCTTCGACCATGCGGCCGAGCGGGATCTTCCGGGCGCGCTCGGCCTTCCGCTCGGCCGAGGGGATCTGGCCCCCGCCGAAAGCCGTCGCGGTCGGGCCGGGGCAGACCGCGTTGACCCGGATGTTGTCGGGCGCCAGCTCATAGGCGGCGTGCCGGGTCAAGCCGAGGAGGCCCGCTTTCGAGGCGGTGTAGTTGGCGCCGCCGCCGAATGAGATGCGCCGGCCGGCGACCGAGGCGATATTGACGATCGCACCGCCGCCGCGCTGTTTCATATGCGGGATCACGGCCTGCGTGCCGTTGAAGGGGCCGCGCAGATTGACCGCGATGATCCGGTCCCAATCCGCGCTCGGCATCTCCGCGATCGTCTGGCGCGTGATCGTCCCGGCGGAATTGACCAGGATATCGATGCCGCCCGCCCGCGCCGTGATCTCCGAGGCGAGCCGTTTGAAGGCCTCGCCATCCGCGACATCGAGCGCATGGCCCGTCGCGCCGCCGCCGATCTCTGACGCGACCTTCGCGGCAGCCTCGCCGTCGCGGTCGATGACTGCGACGCGTGCGCCAGACTTGGCAAGAGCGCGGCAGCTCGCGGCGCCGATGCCGTTGCCGCCGCCGGTGACGAGCGCGATCTTGCCAGTCAGATCGATTGTCATTCTGTCCTCCTCGCTATCGCGGCGGCAACGGCCCGCTTGGGTTGAGCCATTCTTTGACGTCGGCATAACTCAGGCGGCATTCGCGCGGCCCAACGACATAGGGCGCGACCGAATAGGGATCGAACAGGATCTCGACACCCTCCTTGTCGGCCGCCCAATTCGTGTCCTCCCCGACCACCGCCGCGACATCGGCATTGTCGAACAATTCCCAATCCTCTTTCTTCGCCTGCTCCTCGAGCTGCGTCTTGCACCGTGCCGCAATTTCCGCGACCGCAGTCTTTGGGTCTGCGAGCACGTCGGCGAGTTTCAGGGCGCGGCCCGCGGCCAGGTCGAACAGCAAGGCGATGCGCGCGCTGTTCGGATGCGCGCCGCCGCTGAAGGTAGCGATCGTGAAGACCAGCGAAATCAGCTTCGGATCGGCATAGCTGAGTTCGTAGGTCGCCTCGTAATAATTCTCGGCGCCCTTCGCCATTGGCCGCTCCATCTCGCGGTATTCCTTGACCGCGTTCTTGCCAAAGGCGATCGCGCGCGCCGCTTGCTCGAAGGCGGTCGCCGCCGAGCCGCGCGGCGTCAGCATCTGCGGGGTCTCGATCGAGATCTCGTAGCGGCCCTTGCGCGCCTCGTGGAACAGGATCGGCACAATGCGCGGCGCGTCTCGGGCGCCGTTCGCGCTTTCGCCGGCCAAGAAACGCCGCCGCGCCTCGGTTTCGGCGCGCAGACATTGCGCGAGCGCGTCGTCCGATTTGTCGCCGCACGCGGCGGTCCGCCGCGTGATCCAGCGCCGCTGATCGGCGAGCAGCGCCCTTTGCTGTTCGGGCGGCAATTTCGCGCGCAACACGGTATAGCTGTCCGCCATCGCCTTGTCGGCGGCGGCAAGCTCGACATTGCCGCAGATCGCCTTGTCCGCCGCGGTCTTCGCCTGCCGGCAATCGGGCACCGGCTGCCCCCTGGCGCCAAACGCGAGCAATATCAGCGCCGCTGCCGCACCGAGCCCAATCGTGATGCTTGCCATCACTCCAGCATAGCGCGGTGCCGCGGCAGGCCGCGATCGGCTATGCTGCCGCGCCTGCAGGAGAGCCGCAATGCCGTACGCCGCCCCGCTCGCCGATATGCGCCTCGTCCTCGATGCCGTGGGCGGGCTGAGCGGCGAGGCCGCCGAGCTGGCCGGCCCCGTGCTCGAGGAGGCCGCGCGCTTTGCCGCCTCCGAGCTCGATCCGCTGAACCAGCCGGGCGACCGCACCGGCAGCGTCCTCGAAAACGGCATCGTCCGCACGCCCACCGGCTTTCGCGAAGCCTACCGGCAATATATCGAGGGTGGCTGGATGGGGCTCGCCGTCGATACCGAACATGGCGGGCAAGGGCTGCCGTCCGCCCTCTCCACCCCGGTTGTCGAGATGCTGAATTCGGCGTGCATGGGCTGGGCGCTGTGCCCGCTGCTCAGCGCCGGTGCGATCGACATGCTGGCCGCGCACGGTTCGACCGAACAGAAGCAGCTCTATCTCGCGAAGCTCGTGTCGGGCGAATGGACCGGCACGATGAATCTGACAGAGCCGCAGGCCGGCTCCGATCTCGGCGCCTTGCGCACGCGCGCCGTGCCACAAAAAGACGAGCGATGGGGCGAGCATTACCGCATCACCGGCCAGAAGATCTTCATCACTTATGGCGACCACGACCTGACCGACAACATCATTCATATGGTGCTGGCGCGCACCCCCGGCGCGCCACCCGGCAGCCGCGGCATCTCGCTGTTCCTCGTCCCGAAATTCCTGCCGGACGGGGAGGGACGGCCGGGTGAGCGCAACGATCTGCGCCCGCTGCGCCTCGAAGAAAAGCTCGGCATCCACGCCTCCCCGACCTGCGTGATGTCCTATGGCGAAGGCGAGGGCGCGGTCGGCTGGCGCATCGGCGACGAAAATCGCGGCCTCGAAGCGATGTTCACGATGATGAACAGCGAGCGGCTCGGGGTCGGCGTGCAGGGCGTCGCGATCGCGGAGCGCGCCTATCAACAGGCGCGCGACTATGCGCGGACTCGCGTGCAGGGCGCCCCCATCGGCATGCCGCGCGATTCCGGAGCGGCGCCGCCGATTGTCTATCATCCCGATGTCCGCCGCATGCTGCTGTGGATGAGGGCAGCGACCGAGGCGATGCGTGCGCTCGCCTATCTGGCGGCCGCCGCGATCGATGCGGGCCGCGCCACGACGGGCGAAGCGCAGTTTCGCGCGCAACGGCGTGCCGATCTGCTGATCCCCGTGGTGAAGGCGTGGTGCACCGATCTCGGGGTCGAAGTCGCTTCGACCGGGATTCAGGTGCATGGCGGCATGGGCTACATCGAAGAGACCGGCGCCGCGCAATATCTGCGCGACGCGCGTATCGCGCCGATCTACGAAGGCACCAACGGCATCCAGGCCAACGATCTCGTCGGCCGCAAGCTCGGGCGAGACCGCGGCGAGGCAGCGCGCGAATTGATCGCCGAGATGCGCGCCAGCCTCGGCGAGCTCGACGCCCCCGAGCTCGCGGCCTTGCGCCAGCGGCTGACCGATGCGACCGCCGCCCTCGATACCGCGACCGCCTATCTCGTGACCGCCGAGCCCGCCTTGGCGGCGGCCGGATCGGTGCCGTATCTGCATCTGTGCGGCACCGTGCTCGGCGGCTGGCTGATGGCGCGCGTCGCGGCGGTGGCGTTGCAGCGGCACGACGCCGGTTTGAGCGCCCCGAAGCTCGCCACGGCCCGCTTTTATGCCGAGCATTTTCTCGCGCGCGCTCAGGCCTATCTGCCGGCCGTCATGGGCGGCGCCACGGTCGTCGATTTCGACCCGGACTGGCTGTAACGGCGACTTCAGAGCGGCGCGCGACGGCTGTTTCCGGCGGCTGCTTATGAAGGGCTACTCGCTGGCGAGACTCCCGAGGGAACGCAGCCAATGCTGACGCCGAGGCAGGGATGTTTTTTGTTGGCGTTGCTTCTTGCCGGTCCGTCGGTTTCCTGGGCGCAAGCGCCGGCGACCCCGGCTGCGGACCATTACAACCGCGCCGTGGAGGCCATCAGTGCCGGCCGCTGGGATCAGGCGGTGGACGCCTTGCGGCAGGCGGTCAGCGCCGACCCCCAGGACGCCGACGCGCATTTCCAGCTCGGCTATGCCTATCGGGAGCTCAAGCGGCCCGCCGAAGCCGCGGAAGAGTTTCAGCAGGCCATCCGGCTGCGGCCGGATGATGGCCAGGCCTATTTCCAACTCGGGTGGCTGGATAATGAGCAAGGCAAGTTCGCGCAGGCCATCGGTCTGCTGAAGCGGGCCGCTCTGATGCTGCCGAAGGAGGCCGAGATTCAGGCCGAGCTGGGCTATGCCGCGCTGCAACTGAAGCAGTATGACGAGGCGTTTTCGGCATACGACGCGGTCGTGCAACTCCAGCCCACCAACGCGCGGGCGCATTTTCTCCTCGGTTGGGCCGATAACGTCGCCGGCAAGTTTTCAGACGCCGTCGAGCCGCTCATGCAAGCCATTCGACTCAAGCCGGATGATGCTCCCGCGCATAGCGAACTCGGCTATGCCTATCGCAATGTGAAGCAATACACCGAGGCGCGCGCCGCCTATCAGCAGGCGCTTCGGATCGATCCGAAATACGCGCCCGCGCATCACGGCTTAGGCGTGACCCACCTTGCTCTGGGCAACAAATCTGCAGCGCAGGATGAGCTGCACCTATTGCAGACGCTCGATTCGGATTGGGCGACAAAGCTTGCTGAGGCGATCGGCCGGTGCCGCCAAAAATCAGCATGCAAATCATTCCCGCTCCTGACCGGTTATCATCCGGCCCCGCCGGTAGTCATTGACGCGGCGGGGTGCTCATTCCCCAACCCGGTATCCTCGAGTCGTAACGGTTTTCCCGGCGGATGTGGCGCAGGGCGTACGCAGGAAACATCGCTTGCGGGGACCCATCCTGGGTTTCCGCCGGGCAGCGCGATGTAGTACCAACGCATCCCGTTCTTCTGCAGCATATTCGTGAAAACGAGCCTGGCGCCCCACGGCGCTCCACCGACATTCGGCGAGTTCGCTGCGGGTTCCTTATGGAGCAACGTCGAGTTGGCGCTGACGTAGACGAAGCCGCGCTCGCCGTCACCGGCGCTCCTGCATGTGTGACGGAGGCGCACCATACCATCCAAGCCGCCGCCGACCTCCGCCTCGTGAATTGGCTGTGCGGCCTCATGCGCCAAAGGCATATCGATTTCCAGGAACATCGCGGACGGGGCACAAAGATACGAGCCGGCGGGACAGAACCAGCTCATTGTGGTGGTATTCGTCTGGGTCCCCATCGGGCCGACGCAGGTGCTTGTTGTATCGAACGGGACGAGATAATCCGGCGGACCCAGTTTCAGGTGCACGGTGGTGCCGTTCAGCTGACCGGTAACCGGTATCGCTGCGTACTCCCCGAAAGACATATCGGGAACGTAACGAGGGTATATGCCGGGGTGGGGTGGAATCGGAAACCCCCTTTCTCCCGTATTCCCTTCCACCACGCCCTCCCCTTTACAGCGAGTCACACAGCTGTTTTGCGAAATGGAGGCGCAGCCATCGTATTCAAAACGATAAAAGATGCTGCCGTGCGCCTCGCCCCGCACCTTGCCGCTGGCGTCCATCGAGAACGAAAAATTGGCCTGGAACGCATCTTTGATGCGGGTGAACGCCCAGGGGAACGACGGGCCGGTGATCTCCTTTTTGTAGGAGCTCTCCCAGGTTCCCTGCCAGTCGTATTGTTCGGCGGTGGCGCCGGCATAGGGCGGCCCGGCGACAAGCGGCCCGCAGGCCAATAAAGCCGCCAAGATGATTCCGAGCCAGATCACCGCACGCCGCATGCGGCCCTCCTGTCGAGGTGAACAAACTCCCGTGCACCACATCATTCGCGCCGCAGTACTGCGACAATCAGGATCTTGTGAAGCGTGGCCGTGCTGGCGCTAACGTAGACGAAGCCGCGCTCCCCGTCACCGACGCTCCTGCATGTGTGGCGAAGGCGCACCATACCATCCAAGCCGCCGCCGACC
>Ga0209807_1000792_pt1 | contig 14698 bp, 8 predicted proteins | sample GraSoiAngelo_154_FD_186168 | JGI IMG/M metagenome (GOLD analysis project Ga0209807, IMG submission 186168) | Grasslands soil microbial communities from the Angelo Coastal Reserve, California, USA - 14_1009_13_20cm (SPAdes) (version 2) | ecosystem: Environmental > Terrestrial > Soil > Grasslands ... | reverse complement strand
TGGCCGAGCCGGCCGACGGTTCCGGTCGCCTCGTCGCTCGACCGCCTCAGGTGCTTTCGACTCCGCCTTTGCGTCTCTACACTGAGCACGATGGCGAGGCTGATGGCGGGGGCGTGGGACCGGCCGGTCGTGACGACCACGCGTCGGGGCGAGGCGGGATTCCGGGCCGTGGGCGTCCTGCTGCTCGTCATCCCCTTCCTCCCGATCGCGGCCATGTTCGGCCCGTATGCGGACGCGCGGGGGCTCTTCGGTCCCGTCGACTGGGTCCTCGGGACCGGCATCTTTCTCACCGGCGCATGGCTGGCCGGAATGCTGACACCGCCGCGGCTTCTGCGCGCGCTGCGGCGACGGGGACGTGCGCTGGCGGCCCGGCTTCGACCCGCCGCGCTTCCGCTCGTTCTCGCGGCGGCAGGCGTCGCGCTGGTCACGATCTCGGTGCTCGTCTTTCGTTGCCGGCCGGTCATGGTCGACGAGATCGTGCAGCTCTTCCAGGCGCGCATCTTCGCCGCCGGAACGGTGAAGGCGCCCCCCCCCGCGCTGGCGGAGTTCTTCACCACGCAGCACCTGATCGTCGACGAGCACGGATGGTACGCGCAGTACCCCCCCGGCCACTCCGCCCTCCTGGCGCTCGGTCTGTGGGGTGGGGCGCCGTGGCTCGTGCCGATCCTCTTCTCGCTCGGTACGATCGTGGTGGCGGTCGCCTGCGCCCGGCGGATCTACGGCGAGGCCGTGGCGGGGGTCACGGCGGCGCTCTTCCTCCTCTCGCCCTTCTTCCTGTTCATGGGCGCGAGCTTCATGAACCATCCGCCGACGCTCTTCTTCGTGTCGCTCGCCCTGCTCGCCTTCGTCCGCTGGGAGGAGACCCGCGGCGCCCGCTGGCCCCTCCTGTGGGGCGCCGCCCTCGGCGCCGCCTTCCTCTGCCGGCCGGTATGTGCCTTCGCGACCGGCGGGGCGATGGCCTGCTTCGCGCTCCCCGAAGTCGTCCGCAGGCGCCGATGGGCCGAGGTGGCGCTCGCTGCCGGTGGCTTCGGGGCGCTGGCGAGCTTGCTCCTCGCCTTCAACTGGGCCACCACCGGCGACCCCTTCCTCCCCGGGTACATCAAGCTCTGGGGGGCGAGCCACGGCCTCGGTTTCCACGAGTCACCGTGGGGCGAGCGGCACACGCCGTGGACGGGCCTCGGCGATCAGCTCTTGAACCTGAGCATGCTGAACGAGTACCTGTTCGAGAGCCCGGTCCCGGGCTTGGCCGCGGTCGGCGCCTTCTTCGCGCTCGGTCTGGGTGAGCGGCGCTGGGACCGCCGCCTGCTGCTCCTCTTCCTGTCGCTGCCCGCCGCCTACTTCTTCTACTGGCACCGCGACTCCTACCTCGGGCCGCGCTTCCTCCATACCGGGCTCGTGTTCCTGCTGCCGCTCACGGCGCGCGCGGTCGTCGGACTGTACGGGTTCGCGCGGCGGCGGCGACTCCAGTTCGGCGACTTCGGCCGTCCCGTCTCGCTGATCGACGGGCTGACGATCCTGATGGCGGCCTGCATCGTCTACACGCTCGTCGTCGGCATGCCGAGTCGCTTCCGCATCTACCAGACCGGCGTCCCGAGCATGAAGGTCGACCTGCTCGCGAAGGCGCGCGCGCAAGGCCTCCGCTCGGGCCTCGTGTTCGTCGCCGTCGCCTGGGGCAACCGGCTGATCAACGGGCTGCGCACGGCCGGCCTGTCTGCCTCGGCCACCGAGAAGGCGTACCGGCAGACCGACCACTGCGTGCTCGAGGAGCTCCTGCGCCAGGCGCGTGCGGAAGGATGGTCGGGAGCGCGGCTCACGGAGCGCGTCGAGCGGGCCGCGTCGCCGACGCCGCTCCCGGCCGTCAACCTGAACGGCGATGCGACGCTCCGGCTCGAGCCGGGGCGCACGCTCACTCCCGCCTGCACGGACGAGATCGCGTACGACCGGGAGGGCTTCACGCTCTTCCTGCCCCACCTGAACGTCAACCGGCCGACGCTCGACGGCCCGTGGGTGGTGGCCACGGACCTGCGTAACCGGAACGGAGCCCTCCGCGCGCGCTACCCGGAGCTGCCCGTGTATCTCTACCGCGGCGAGCGCTTCGTCCCGCTGGACTGACCGTTTGTGAACGAATTCCCGGCGGGCACGAAGCGAGTGCTGGCGAGTGCCGATGCCGCACGCTGACGCGGCAGAGCGCCGCACGCTCCCGATCGCCGTCCTCCTGGCGCTCGCGACGCTGCTCGCCTATTGGCCGGTCGTCCAGTGCGGCTACCTGAACCTGGACGACGACCTCTACGTGACCGCGAACCCCGCGGTCTGGGGCGGGCTCACGCTCGCGGGCGCCCGCTGGGCGCTCACCGCCACCCACGCCGGCCTCTGGCATCCGCTCACCTGGCTCTCGCACATGCTCGACGTGCAGCTCTTCGGCCCGAACCCGGCGGGCCACCACGCGACGAACCTCCTGCTCCACGTGGCGAACGTCGTGGTGCTGCTCCTCGTGCTGGTGCGCGCGACGGGTGCCCTCTGGCCGAGCGCCGCCGTGGCCGCTCTCTTCGCGCTCCACCCCCTGCACGTCGAGTCGGTCGCGTGGGTGGCGGAGCGAAAGGACGTGCTGAGCGGGTTCTTCGGTCTGACGACGATTTGGGCCTACGTCCGTTACGCGCAGCGCCCGGCACCGGGCCGGTATGCGCTGGTGGTCCTCTCGCTCGCGCTCGGTCTCATGGCGAAGCCGATGCTGGTGACGCTCCCGCTCGTGCTCCTGCTGCTCGATCGCTGGCCGCTCCGGCGGGGGATGTCGCTCCGCCTGGTGGTGGAGAAGCTGCCGCTCCTCGCGCTGGCCGCGGCGGCGAGCGTGATGGGGATCGTGGCCGGGCAGCGCGCGGATGCGGTCGGCAGTCTGGCGCGCTTCCCGCTCGAGGCTCGGCTCGCCAACGCGCTCGTCTCCTACGCCCGCTACGTCGGGAAGACGCTCTGGCCGAGCCGGCTGGCGGTCTTCTACCCCTATCCGAGCGCGTGGCCAGCGTGGCAGCTCGCAGGCGCGGCCGTCCTCCTCGCGGCGGTCACGACCGTCGCGATCGTGCACATGCGCCGCCGTCCCTACCTGCTCGTCGGGTGGCTCTGGTTCCTCGGCATGCTGCTCCCGGTGAGCGGCGTCGTGCAGGCCGGCAGCCAGGCCATGGCCGACCGCTTCACCTACCTGCCGCTGATCGGGCTCTTCGTGATGGCGGCGTGGGGCGGCCGGGACCTGCTCGCGCGCTGGCCGGTCCCTCCGCCCGCGCTGGAAGCCTGCGCGCTCGCGCTCCTCCTCGCCCTCGGCTGCACCACCTGGCGGCAGGTCGGATACTGGCACGACTCGACCCGGCTGTTCACGCACGCGCTCGAGGTGACGAGCGCGAACTGGCTCGCGCACAACAACCTCGGTGACGCGCTCGCGCGCGAGGGGAAGCTCGAGGAGGCGACGCGGCACTTCACCGAGTCGGTCCGGCTCGAGCCGTCCAATCCCGATGCGCACTACAATCTGGGCGTCGCCCTCCACCGGCAGGGACGGCCGGCGGAGGCGACCCTGCACTATCGCGAGGCGCTCCGCCTCGCTCCCGACTACCCGAACGCCCACAATAACCTGGGCGTGGCGCTCCTCGACGGGGGCGAGGTCGAGCAGGCGATCGGCGAGCTGCAGCAGGCATTCCTGATGCATCAGGACCCCAGCACGCATTTCAACCTGGGGCTCGCGCTCGCCAAGCAGGGACGGACCGACGAGGCGATCGAGCACTACCGCGAGGCGGTTCGCCTGCAGCCCGCCTTCGGCGAGGCACGCCAGCACCTGGCCGACGCCCTCGCCAGCCAGGCGAAGACCGAGGAGGCGCGCGGCCCGGCCTCATCGGCACGCGGCGCTGGACGATAGCCTCCCGGAGCCCTGACCGGCCCGGGACGGTGGCGTTTCTCCCCGCGCCGCTTTTGCGCTACGACCGGTCGGTGTTTCGCCGCCTCCTGATCGCGAACCGCGGCGAGGTCGCGGTGCGCATCCTGCGTGCCTGCCGCGAGCTCGGCGTGACCGCGATCGCCGCCCACTCGACCGCCGACCGCGACGCGCTGCACGTGCGCCTGGCCGACGAGCGCATCTGCATCGGCCCGCCGCGCGCCGAGCAGAGCTACCAGAGCATTCCGGCGGTGGTGAGCGCGGCGCTGGCCACGCGCGCCGACGCCGTGCACCCGGGCTATGGCTTCCTCGCCGAGAACGGCGATCTGGCCGAAGCGCTCCGCCACTCGGGCGTCGTTTTCGTCGGCCCGCGCGCGCGGCACCTGCGCCTCATGGGCGACAAGGCACGCGCGCGTCGCTTCATGGCGCGCGCCGGCGTGCGGGTGCTGCCGGGGACGGAGCGCCCGCTCGACGACGCCGCCGAGGTCGCGGAGCTGGCGGCCGCGATCGGCTACCCGGTGATGGTGAAGGCGGTGGCCGGAGGGGGCGGGCGTGGGCTCCGGCTCGTGCGGCGTCCGGGCGAGCTCGCCGCGGCCGTGGCGGCGGCGCGGCGGGAAGCGGCCGCGGTCGCGGGCGACGCGCGCGTCTTCCTCGAGCGCTACCTGGAGGACGCGCGGCACGTCGAGGTGCAGGTGCTGGGCGACCGGCACGGCCGTCTGGTCGCGCTCGGCGAGCGCGACTGCTCCGTGCAGCGTCGCCACCAGAAGCTGCTCGAGGAGGCGCCGGCGCCCGCGCTCGCGCCCGGCCTGCGCGCCGCGCTGGCGGAGGCCGCGCTCGCCGGCGCGCGGGCGCTGCGCTATGAGAACCTGGGCACGATGGAGTTCCTGGTGGCTGCGGACGGGGTGTTCCACTTCCTCGAGATGAACCCCCGCCTCCAGGTCGAGCACACGGTGACCGAGGCGGTGACCGGCGTCGACCTGGTGGCGGAGAGCCTGCGCGCCGCGGCCGGGGAGCCGCTGGCGATCGACGAGCCGGCGCCCGCGGCACGCGGCCATGCGATCGAGTGCCGCATCTACGCCGAGGAGTCCGGGCGCCCGTCGGGCGGCGTGGTGCGGCGGCTCCACGTCCCCGGCGGGCCCGGCATCCGCGTCGACCTGGGCGTGGGCGCCGGGGAGACGATCACGGCGCACTACGACACGCTGCTCGCCAAGCTGGTCGCGCACGGGCAAACCCGCGCCGAGGCGATCGCGCGGCTCCGCGCCGCGCTCGACGAGTTCCACATCGACGGCCCGCCGACCACGCTCGCGCTCCACCGCCGCATCGTGCGCGATCCGGGCTTCGTCGCCGGTGGGGTCACGAGCGCGTACCTGGAGCAGCTCCTGAGGGAGGAGGGCGCATGAGGGGACGGTGGGGTGCGGGCCTGGCGCTCGCCTTCGTGGCCGGGCTGGGAGCGGCCGAGGAGGGCCGGCCGCGCGTCGCGCTCGACGAGCCGGTGTTCGATTTCGGCACCGTCGATCGGGGCGCGCGCGTCGATCACACCTTCCGGGTGCCGAACCGGGGCGGCGCCACGCTGCGCATCGACCACGTGAAGAGCTCGTGCGGCTGCACGGTCGCCGTCCTCTCGGAGCGCGAGGTCCCGCCGGGCGGCGAGGCGCGCGTGGCCCTGAGCCTCGACACCGCGCGGCTGGCGGGGCGGACGACCAAGACCGTCAACGTCTACACCAACGACCCCGACGCGCCCGTGGTCGGGCTCTCGCTCGCGGGCCAGGTGGTCGCCGACCTGATCCTCACGCCGCAGCCGCTCTACCTGGGACACCTCCGCCGCGGGGAGGCCGTTCGGCGGGAGGTGATCGTCACCTCCGGACGGCCAGGGGAGCGCTACGTGGTGGAGCGGGTCGAGCCCACGAGCCCGCACCTGCATGCCCGGCTCGAGCCGCGCCCCGATGGCCCCGGGCAGCGCCTCGTGGTCGAGCTCGACCGCGACCTACCGCTCGGCCGCTTCAACGAGCAGCTCCGGCTCCACACCACGAGCCCGCGCGAGCCGGTGCTGACGCTCCCCGTCTTCGGCAGCGTCGAGGGCGACGTGGTCGTACTCCCGCCCCAGGTCACCTTCGGCGTCACGCGCGGCGGCGCGGCGCCCGAGCGCGAGCTCTACATCCGGAACCGCGGCGCGCGCCCGGTCACGGTGACCAGCGTCACGGTGCCCGACGGGGTCGTCACCTACACCCTCGCCGCCGTACAGGAAGGGCAGGAGTATCGCCTGACGCTGCGCCTGCGCGACGGCCTCAAGCCCGGCAAGGTGGAGTCCAAGGTGGAGATCTTCACCGATCATCCCGAGGAGAAGCACCTGGTCATCCCGCTCTACGCGATCGTGCGCGACGGGAGGCGGGGGTGAGGGGGCTGCGGGGTGGCGTCGGCGGGGGCGCCGCCGGCGCTCCCGCGTCCTCGGCCACGCGCGCGACCGTCGGCTGCGGCGTCCCCCGGCAGAGCCGCAGGCGCGCGCGGGCCTGCGGAGGTCGCGGCGGCGGCGCCCCCGCTGACGCCTGCGCACCACCTCGTGGACCGTTCCAATAGCGCTCCCGCGCTGGTGCGCAGCGCGGATCGGGCGGGAACCGCCATGCAGACGTCGCTGGCCGATCTCGTCGCACGGATGGTCGCGGTGCTCGACCAGCGGCCGGCGGGGTGCGTGCGCGTCGGGGGGCTGCGCGGGAGCGCGCCGGCGCTGTGCCTCGCACGCGTGCGCGAGCGGCGGGTGGGGCCGGTGGTGGTGACCTGCGCGAGCGCGGGCGAGGCCGAGGCGTTCGCCGCCGACCTGCGCTTCTTCCTGGGCGAGCCGCCGGGTGCCGGGCCGCTCGGGCGCCGCGTCCACCACCTGCCGGCGCGCGAGGTGCCGCCCTTCGAGGCGCTCTCTCCCGCGCGCGAGACCGTCGCCGCGCGCCTGGAGGGCTTCTACCACCTCGTGCAGACGCCCGCGCCGATCGTGGTCACGTCGGCCGAGGCATGGATCGAGCGCTGCCTCCCGCGCCGGGCGTTTGCGGACGCGGTCACCTACGTGGTGGCGGGCGAGGCGCTCGCGCCCGACGCACTCGCCAGCCGCCTGGTCGAGTGGGGCTACCACCGCGTGCCGCTCGTCCAGGACCCCGGCGACCTCGCCGTGCGTGGCGGTCTCCTCGACGTCTTCCCCGCCGGGTACGAGCGGCCGGTGCGGCTCGAGTTCGCGGGCGACACGGTCGAGAGCCTGCGTGCCTTCGACCCGTCCTCGCAGCGCTCGCACGATCGCCTGGAGGACGTCCTCCTCCTGCCCATGCGGGAGCTCGGCCTCTCGCGCCTCGGGGCGGCCGCGGCACGCCTGGTCGACACGCGCGCCGCCGAGCTCGGCCTCGGACGCCAGGAGCGGCGCGATCTGGTCGAGGCGGTGCGGAGCCAGCTGGTCCTTCCCGGCACGGAGCAGCTCCTTCCCTATCTCTACGAGGAGCCCGGCACGCTGGCCGACTACCTGCCGGCGAGGGCGCTCCTCTGGATGCAGGGGGCGGGCACGGTCGAGGCGGCGGTCGAGACGGCCTGGGTGCAGATCGAGGCGCACGCGGCCGCGGCCGCGCGCGAGGCCCGCTTTCACCCGCCGGCCGAGCGGCTCTACGTGCCGGCGGGGGCGTGGCGGGCCGCGCTCGCCGGGCGCCCGCGCGTCGAGGTGGAGGCGCTCGAGGTGCTGGACGGCGGCGCCCTGCACGCCACCAGCTACACGACCGAGGGCCTCGCGCTGCGCACGGCGCCCGGCGCCGAGGGGCCGCTCGCGTCGGTCGCGGCGCGGCTCCGCGACTGGCAGCGGGAGGACGTCCGGCCGGTCCTGGTCGCCACTACCGAGTCGCAGCGGGACCGGGCGGTGGCGCTCCTCGCCGGGCACGGGCTCGCGCTCACGCCCACCCGCGCGCCCTTCCCCCAGGCGCTCTCGGCCCCGGGGCGCGCGCTGCTCGCGCTGGTGGGCGAGCTCACGCGCGGCGTCTGGCTCCCCGCCGACCGGCTCGCACTCGTGACCGAGGCGGAGATCTTCGGCGAACGGCGGCAGGTTCGGCGCGGGCCGCGAGCCCGGCCCGCCGACTTCCTCTCTACCCTGGCCGAGCTCAAGCCCGACGACTACGTGGTCCACGTCGATCACGGCATCGGCGTCTACCGGGGGCTCCGCCACATGCGCGTCGCGGACACGGAGGGCGACTACCTCCACCTCGAGTACGCGGGCGGCGACCGGCTCTACCTGCCCGTCGACCGCATCAACCTGGTGCAGCGTTACGTGAGCGCCGACAGCGCCGCACCGCCGCTCGACAAGCTCGGCGGCACCTCGTGGGAGCGCGTCAAGGCGAAGACGCGCGAGTCCCTCCTCGCCATGGCCCACGAGCTGGTCCACGTCTACGCCGCGCGCGAGGCGCACGGACGGGCGGCCTACCGGGAGTCCGACGGCCTCTACGCCGAGTTCGCGGCGCGCTTCCCGTTCGAGGAGACCCCGGACCAGGAGCGCGCGATCGACGAGGTGCTCGCGGACCTCGGGCGCGAGAAGCCCATGGACCGCCTCATCTGCGGCGACGTCGGCTACGGCAAGACCGAGGTCGCGATGCGCGCCGCCTGGGTCGCCGTGCTCGGCGGCAAGCAGGTCGCCCTGCTGGTGCCGACCACGATCCTCGCCCAGCAGCACCTGGAGACCTTCCGCGCCCGCTTCGCGGGCCATCCGGTCAGCGTCGAGATGCTCTCCCGCTTCCGCTCCGCGGCCGAGAACCGGGAGACGCTCGCCCGCCTCGCCGCCGGGCGAGTCGACGTCGTGATCGGCACGCACCGCCTGCTCCAGAAGGACGTCGTGTTCCGCGCCCTCGGGCTCCTCATCGTCGACGAGGAGCACCGCTTCGGGGTGAAGTCGAAGGAGCGCATCCGGAGCCTCCGCCCGACCGTGGACGTCCTCACCTTGACCGCCACGCCCATCCCGCGCACGCTCAACATGGCGCTCTCGGGGATCCGCGATCTCTCCGTCATCGAGACGCCGCCCGTCGATCGCCTCGCCATCCGTACCTACGTCACGCGCTACGACGAGGCGGTCGTTCGCGACGCCGTCCTGCGCGAGCTCGGGCGCGGCGGCCAGGTCTTCTTCGTGCACAACCGGGTCGAGAACATCGACGCCGTGGCCCGGCGCCTCGCCGAGGTCGTGCCCGAGGCGCGCATCGCGGTGGCGCACGGGCAGATGGCCGAGCGCGAGCTCGAGCGCACCATGCTCGACTTCATGCACGGGAAGACGAACCTGCTGGTCAGCTCGGCGATCATCGAGTCGGGGCTCGACATCCCGACCGCCAACACCATGATCGTGAACCGCGCCGACACCTTCGGCCTGGCCCAGCTCTACCAGCTGCGCGGCCGGATCGGCCGCTCGCACCACCGCGCCTACGCCTATCTCTTGATACCGGGCGAGCACCTGATCACGCCCGAGGCGCAGAAGCGGCTGCGCGTCCTGCAGGAGCTCGACGACCTGGGCGGGGGGTTCCGCCTCGCGGCCCACGACCTCGAGATCCGCGGCGCCGGGAACCTGCTCGGCAAGCAGCAGTCGGGGCACATCGCGGCGGTCGGCCTCGAGCTCTACACCCACCTGCTCGAGCAGGCGGTGCGCGAGCTGCGCGGCACGGCTACCCAGGCGGAGATCGAGCCCGAGCTCCAGCTCGGCATCCCGGCCTTCATCCCCGAGGCCTACGTCGCCGACGTGAGCCAGCGCCTGGTGGTCTACAAGCGGCTGGCGGGCATCCGCGGCGTGCCCGACCTGGAGGAGATCGCGGCCGAGCTCGCCGACCGCTACGGGCCGCTCCCGCCCCAGGTCGACACCTTGCTCCGGCTGATGGAGCTTCGCCGCTGGCTCAAGGACCTGCGCATCATCCGTGCGCGCCGGCGCGGCGAGGGCGTGGTCCTCGAGTTCGACGCGGGGACGCCGCTCGAGCCCGAGCGCGTACTCGCCTTCGTGCGCGCGAGCAAGGGACGGGCGCGCATGGCGGGCGGCTCGGCGCTGGAGATCCGGCCCGCGGCGACGGATCATGACGGCATGATCGCCGAGCTGCGCGCACACTTGCAGAGGCTCTCCGCCGCATGATAGGCGCCCGCGCGATGCCCCGCGGCGTGCGCGTGGCGGCGCTCGTCCTCCCGGTTCTGCTGGCGGGCGCGGCGCGCGCGGAGATCACCAACCGCATCGTCGCCACCATCGACGGCGAGCCGATCACGGCGCACGAGCTCCGGCGCTACGCGAAGGAGCACGCCGCCCAGGGCACGCCCGACGCGCAAGTGCTCGACGCCCTCATCACCGACCGGCTGCTCGAGAAGGAGATCAAGGCGCAGGGCATCACCGCCCGCGTGGACGAGATCGACCGCTACGTCGAGGAGATCCAGCAGCGCAACGGGATGGACCGGGAGCGCTTCGGGGCCGCGCTGGCGGCGCAGGGGCTCAGCCTCGAGAGCTACCGCGCGCGCGTCAAGAGCGAGCTCGAGAAGGCGGCGCTCGTGAACCGCGAGATCCGCCAGCACGTGAACGTCTCCCCGAGGAGATCCGTCGTTACTACGACGCCCACCTCGGCGACTACGCGACCGTCGAGCGCGTCAAGGTGCGCGACGTCTTCCTCGCCATCGAGGACCCGGCCGACGACGCCTCGGTGGCGCACGCGCGGACCAAGGCGCTCGAGGTGCGGGCGCTCGCTCTCGATGGGCACGACTTCGGCGCTCTCGCGGAGCAGTTCTCGGAAGGCCCGGGGGCCCACAACGGCGGGGAGCTCGGTACCTTCAGCCGCGGCGAGATGGAGCACGATCTCGAGAGCGCGGCCTTCGCGCTCGAGCCGGGCCGGGTGAGCGAGCCGGTGCGCGCCGGTGGCGGCTTCCATCTCCTGCGCGTCGACGAGCGTGTCGGCGCGGGCCACAAGCCGCTCGACGAGGTGCAGGACGAGATCCGCGACACGCTCTACAACCAGGCCCTCGAGGAGCGCTTCCGGGAGTGGCTCTCGCGCGACCTGCGCGAGCGCCATCACGTGGAGGTTCTCGACTGAATCCCGCCATCTTCCGCGAGTACGACATCCGCGGCGTCGCCGAGCGGGACTTCGACGCCGACTTCGCGCGCCGCCTGGGCCACACCTTCGGCACCCTCGCTGCCGAGACCGGCAGGCGCGTGGTGTCGGTAGGCCGCGACTGTCGCCTCACCTCCGATCGCTACGCGGCCGCGGTGGCCGCGGGCATCGCGTCGGCCGGCCTCCAGGTGCTCGACATCGGCGTCTGCCCCACACCGCTCATGTACTTCTCGCTCTTCCATTGGGACCTGGACGGCGGCATCCAGGTGACCGGCAGCCACAACCCGGCCGACTACAACGGCTTCAAGCTCTGCCTCGGTAAGGAGGCCCTCCACGGCGAGCAGATCCAGGACCTGCGCCGGCGCCTCGAGGCCGGCAAGCTGAAGACGGGCCGCGGGGCGATCGAGAGCCGCCCCGTCGTGCCCGTCTACCAGGCCGACATCGCCGGGCGGGTGGGCCGCCTCGCGCGCGCGATCGACGTCGTGGTCGACGCCGGCAACGGGACGGCGGGCCCGGTCGCGCCGGACATCTACCGCCGGCTCGGGGCGCGGGTGTGCGAGCTGTTCTGCGACCCGGATGGCCGCTTCCCGAACCACCACCCCGACCCGACGGTCGCCGACAACATGCGTGCCCTGATCCGCACCGTCGCCGAGACGGGGGCCGAGCTCGGCATCGCCTTCGACGGCGACGCCGACCGCATCGGCGTCACGGACGCGAAGGGCCGCATCATCTGGGGCGACGAGCTCCTCGTGCTCTTCGGACGCGACGTGCTGGCGCGCAACCCGGGCGCGGTGATCGTCTCCGAGGTGAAGTGCTCGCAGCGCCTCTACGACGACATCGCCAGGCACGGCGGGCGCGGGATCATGTGGAAGGCCGGCCACTCGCTGCTCAAGGCCAAGATGCGCGAAACGGGCGCGCTGCTCGGCGGCGAGATGAGCGGCCACATCTTCTTCAAGGAGAAGTACTTCGGGTACGACGACGCCATCTACGCCGGGGCACGGCTGCTCGACATCCTGGCGCGCAGCGGGAAGCGGGTGGACCAGCTGCTCGCCGACCTGCCCCCGTCGCACACCACGCCCGAGATCCGCGTCGACTGTCCGGACGAGGTCAAGTTCGCGCTGGCCGAGCGCGTCCGCGACCGCTTCCGGGCCGCGGGGCGCGAGATCATCGACGTGGACGGCGTGCGCGTGCGTTTCCCGCGCGGCTGGGGCCTGGTGCGCGCGTCGAACACGCAGCCGGTGCTGGTCATGCGCTTCGAGGCGGAGACGGCGGAGGAGCTGTCCGCCTATCGGCGCGAGGTCGAGGACGCGGTGGCCGAGGCACGTCGAGCCCTCGGGGCATGACCGTGGGCGGCCCCGGGCGCCCCGGCGGGATCCCCGCAGGGCGCCAGAGTATCGTCGTTCGCGGGGCCCGCGAGCACAACTTGAAGAGCGTCGACGTCGAGATCCCGCGCGATCGGCTGGTCGTGATCACGGGCCTCTCGGGCTCGGGCAAGTCCTCGCTCGCCTTCGACACCCTCTACGCCGAGGGCCAGCGCCGCTACGTCGAGTCCCTCTCCGCCTACGCGCGCCAGTTCCTCGAGCAGATGGAAAAGCCCGATTGCGACGCCATCGAGGGCCTCTCGCCGGCGATCGCGATCGAGGCGAAAGGGACGGGACGGAACCCGCGCTCGACCGTCGGCACGGTGACCGAGATCGCGGACTACCTCCGCCTCCTCTACGCCCGCGTCGGCCGCCCGCTCTGCTACTCCTGCGGGCGCGAGATCGCGGCGCAGACGGTGCAGCAGGTGGTGGACCGGCTGACGGCGCTCCCTGCCGACACGCGGCTCTTCGTCTACGCGCCCGTCGTCCGCGACCGCAAGGGCGAGCACCGCAAGGAGCTCGACGAGCTCCGCCGCGGCGGCTTCGTGCGCGTGCGCGTGGACGGTGCGCTGCGCGAGCTGGCCGAGGACATCGCGCTGGCGCGCACCGTGCGGCACACGATCGAGGTGCTGGTCGATCGGCTGGTCGTGCGCGCGGGCGGGGCGACGCGCCTCGCGGACTCGCTCGCGGTCGCCTTCCGGCACGGCGACGGCACGGCGCTGGTCGAGGTGGTGGAGCCCGGCGCCACGGCGCCGCGCCCGCTCTTCTTCAGCGAACGGCACGCCTGCCCGACCTGCGGCGTCTCCTACCCGGAGCTCGCGCCGCGCTTCTTCTCCTTCAACAGCCCGCACGGCGCCTGCCCGGCGTGCGGCGGGCTCGGCGTCGAGCGCCGCTTCGATCCGGCGCTGATCGTCCCCAGGCCCCAGGCGCCGCTCCCCGACGCGCTCTCCTCCGTGGTGCTGCGCGCGCTGCCGCGGCTCGAGGCGGTGCTCGCGGGCCTCGCGGCGCAGTACCGCTTCCGCCCGGGTACGCCCTTCAAGGACTTGCCGGCCACCGTGCGCACCGTCCTCCTCGAGGGCTCGGGAGAGCAGGAGGTCGAGTTCGAGCATGGCGGCCGCACCGTCCGCCGGCCGTTCGCGGGCCTCGTCGCGCTCTGCCGGCGCCGCCAGCAGGAGACGCGCTCCGCGTGGCTCCGGGAGGACCTGGAAGGCCTGGTGAGCGACCGGCGGTGCACGGCCTGCGAGGGCACGCGGCTCCGCCGCGAGGCGCGCTTCGTGCGCGTCGGGGGGCGGAGCATCGTCGAGGTGGCGGCGCTGCCCATCGGCGATGCGCTCGCCTTCTTCCGCGGCCTCGATCTCTCGCCCACCGAGAGCGAGATCGCGCGCCCGATCGTGAAGGAGATCCTGGCGCGCCTCGGCTTCCTGATCGACGTCGGGCTCGATTACCTGGCGCTCGATCGCGGCGCGGCGACGCTCTCGGGTGGCGAGGGCCAGCGCATCCGGCTCGCGACCCAGATCGGCTCGAAGCTGGTCGGCGTGCTCTACATCCTGGATGAGCCGTCGATCGGCCTCCACCAGCGCGACAACGCGCGTCTCCTCGCCACCCTCCGCCAGCTCCGCGACCTCGGTAACACGGTGGTGGTGGTGGAGCACGACCGCGACACGATCCTCGCCGCCGACCACGTGATCGACATGGGGCCGGGCGCCGGCGTGCACGGCGGCCGGGTGGTGGCGGCGGGGCCCCCGGCGGCGATCATGGCGGACCCCGCCTCGCTCACCGGGCGCTACCTCGCCGGCGCCGAGGAGGTGCCGGTGCCGCGCCCGCGCCGCCGCGGCAGCGGCTGGACGATCGGCGTGCGCGGCGCGCGCGCCAACAACCTCTGCGGCATCGACGTGGACGTTCCGCTCGGCACCATGACCTGCGTCACGGGCGTGTCGGGCTCGGGGAAGTCGAGCCTGGTGGTGGACACGATCTACCCCGCGCTCGCGCAGCGTCTCGGCGGCGGGCGCCAGGAGCCCGGAGCGTACGACCAGCTGAGCGGCTGGCAGATGCTCGACAAGGTGATCGAGATCGATCAGGCGCCGATCGGGCGCAGCCCGCGCTCGAACCCCGCCACCTACACCGGCGTCTTCGGCCCCGTGCGCGAGCTCTTCGCCCAGCTCCCCGAGGCCCGGGCGCGCGGCTACGGGCCCGGGCGCTTCTCCTTCAACGTGAAGGGCGGCCGCTGCGAGGCGTGTGCCGGTGACGGCCTGATCGCCATCGAGATGCACTTTCTCCCCGACGTGTTCGTCACCTGCGAGGTGTGCGGCGGACGGCGCTACAACCGCGAGACGCTCGAGGTGCACTTCAAGGGGCGG
>Ga0209807_1000790_pt1 | contig 14709 bp, 11 predicted proteins | sample GraSoiAngelo_154_FD_186168 | JGI IMG/M metagenome (GOLD analysis project Ga0209807, IMG submission 186168) | Grasslands soil microbial communities from the Angelo Coastal Reserve, California, USA - 14_1009_13_20cm (SPAdes) (version 2) | ecosystem: Environmental > Terrestrial > Soil > Grasslands ... | reverse complement strand
GAGCCTCGCCGGAGCGCCGGTGGGGGCGACGCGCTGATGTGCGGCATCGCCGGCTGGGTCGGCGCGGGCGGCGGCAACCGCGAGGTCCTCGACGCGATGCTGAAGATCCTCGAGCACCGCGGCCCCGACGACACCGGCCGCTATCTGGACGGCGAGGCCGCGCTCGGGATGACGCGTCTGTCGATCATCGACCTCGTCACCGGCCAGCAGCCGATGCGAAGCGAGGACGGCGCCGTCACGCTCGTCTTCAACGGCGAGATCTACAACTTCCGCGACCTGCGCGGCGAGCTGCAGGCCCGCGGCCGCCGGTTCGCCACCCGCAGCGACACGGAGGTGCTGCTGCGCGCGTGGGAGGCGTACGGTCCCGCCTGCGTGGACCGGCTGCGCGGCATGTTCGCCTTCGCGGTGTGGGACGCGCGCCGCCGGCGCCTGTTCCTGGCGCGCGACCGCGTCGGCAAGAAGCCGCTCTACTACTGGCACCGTGACGGCGTGCTCGTCTTCGCGTCCGAACCGAAGGCGCTGCTGCGGCATCCGGCCGTGGGGCGCGCGCTCGATCTCACGGCACTCGAGCACTACGCGGCCTTCGGCTACACGCCCGCCGCGCGCTCGATCTTCGACGGCATCGCGAAGCTGCCGCCCGGGCACACGGCGACGCTGGCCGGCGGCGTGCTGAGCGTCGCGCGCTACTGGACGCTGCCCGCCGGCGCCGCGACGGCCGCTCGCCCGGCGCCGCGCGAGGAGCTTCTCGGCCGCGTGCGCGCCGAGGTGCGCGACGCCGTGCGCGCGCGGCTCGAGGCGGACGTCCCCCTCGGGGTATTCCTGAGCGGCGGCGTGGACTCGAGCGTGATCGTGGCCTGCATGCGCGAGCTGAACGTCGGCCGCCTCGCCACCTTCTCGGTGGGCTTTGGCGCCGACCTCTCGCACGACGAGCGGCCGTACGCCCGCGCCGTCGCGCAGCGGTTCGAGACCGAGCACCACGAGGAAGTCCTCGAGCCCAAGGCGGCGGACCTGGCGGCGGCGGTCGTGCGGTACGTCGACGAGCCCTTCGCCGACTCCTCGGCCATCCCGACGCTGGTCGTCGCCGAGGCCACCGCGCGCCACCTGAAGGTCGCGCTCTCGGGCATCGGCGGCGACGAGACGTTCGGCGGCTACCCGCGCTACCTCGGGGTGCGCCTGTCCGAGGCGTGGGCGCGCGCGCCGCGCGTGCTGCGCGCGGGGCCCGAGGCGCTCGCGCGGTGGCTGCCGGACTCGGCGGGGAGCCGCAACCTCGGGGACTGGGCGCGCCGCTTCGCCGACGGCGCGGGCCGGCCGATGCCCGAGCGCTACATCGGCTGGACGCGCTTCTTCGACGGGCAGGCCCTCGACGCGCTGGCCACGCCGGCGCTCGCCCGTCATTTCGGGAGCGACGTCGAGGCCCCGCATCGTGCGGCGTGGGCGGGGCGCCGTGACGGCGACGCGGTGGACGGCGCGTGGCGGATCGACCTCGCCACCTACCTGCCGGACGATCTCCTCACGATGGCCGACCGCATGAGCATGGCCCGCTCGCTCGAGCTGCGGGCGCCGTTCTGCGACCACCGGCTCATCGAGTTCAGCCTGACCATCCCGGCGGCGGCCAAGCTCGAAGGCTTCCGTCTCAAGGCGCTCCTCAAGGCCGCCTTCGCCGACGTCCTTCCGCCGACGGTGGTCAACCGGCGCAAGCAAGGCTTCATGATCCCGCTGAGCCGATGGCTGCGGACGACGCTGCGCGATCTGGTCGACGACACCCTCGCGCCGGAGCGCGTGCGCGCGCGCGGCCTGTGGAGGCCCGAGGTCGTCGCCCGGCTCGTGCGCGAGCACCTCGCCGGTGCGCGCACGCACGGCGACCGCATCTGGACGCTCGTCATCCTCGAGCTGTGGATGCGCGAGTACCTCGATGGCCGGGCCGCCTGGAGATTGACGTGAGGGCGCTGAGCCTTCTGATGGTCTCCGACGTCTCGCCGCTCACCACGGGAGGCGGGGCGGAGCGGCTGCTGTGGGAGCACGCACGCGGGCTGGCGCGCCGCGGTCACGCGGTGACGGTGCTCGGCCGCGCTGCCGACGGCACGCCGGCGACGACGCTCGTGCGTGAGGGCGTACGCCTGGTCCTCTTCGCCGCCGGCCGCCGGACGCGGGCCGGCTTCCTGCGAGAGGCGGTGCTCGCGGCGCGCCGCGCCGCGCGTGCCGTCCTCGCCGAGTCCCCCGTCGACGTGCTCAACGTCTTCCAGCCGCTGGCCGGCTATGGCGTGCTCGGCCTGCCGGCCGCGCGGGGGCGGCCGGTGCTCTACACATTCCTGTCCCCGGCGCCGCTCGAATATCGCTCGCGTGAGCGAATGACGCGGCACCACGTCGGTGGGGTGACCGGCTGGCTGGGCGCCACTGCCCTCTGGGGTCTCGAGCGCGCGTGCCTGCGGCGCGCCAGCCGAATCCAGGTGCTCAGCGATTACGCGGCCGGGCAGCTCTGGCAGCTCTACCGCATCGCCGCCGACCGGCTCGTGAAGATTCCGGGCGGAGTGGATCTGAGGCTCTTCCGGCCCGCGGACGACCGCGCGGCCGTCCGCGCGCGGCTCGACCTGCCCAAGGAGGCGCCGCTCCTGCTCACCGTGCGCAACCTCGAGCTACGGATGGGACTCGACACATTGCTGCGTGCCATGCCGCTCGTGGTGTCGCGCCGGGCGGATGCCCAGCTCCTCATCGCCGGCGCGGGCTCGCGGCGCGCCGACCTCGAGGCGCTCGCCCGCTCACTCGGCATCGCCGAGCACGTGCGCTTCCTCGGCTTCGTGCCGGACGCCGATCTGCCGCTCTACTACCAGGGCGCCGATTGTTTCGTGCTGCCCACGCGCGAGCTGGAGGGCTTCGGGCTCGTGACCGTCGAGGCCCTCGCGTGCGGCACCCCGGTGCTCGGCACGCCGGTCGGCGCCACGCCCGAGCTGCTCGACCCGCTCGATCCGGGGCTCGTGTTCGACGCCGCCACGCCGGAGGCGATTGGCGAGCGCCTCGTCGGATTCCTGCGGCGACTCGAGCACGAGCCGGGCGCCGTCGCGCGGCTGCGGGACGCGGCGCGGGCGTACGCCGAGCGCCACTACGGCTGGGAGCGCGCGATCGCCTCGCTCGAGAGCGAGCTGGTGCGGCTCGTGGACGGCGCGGCGACGCCGCTGCCCGCGGCGGCGTGCGAGGCCTGTGGTGAACCGCTCGGTCCGGCGCGGCTCGCGTACCGCGGGCTGCTCTACCGCCGCTGCGCCGCCTGCGGCGCGCGCGCGCTCGCGACGATCCCGACCGACGCGGAGCTGCGGCTGCGCTACGAGACGGCCTATCCGCGGATGTTCACGCCCTCGCGCATCGGCACGCCGCGCCGCGAGATGCTCGCGGGCGTGCTCGCCCAGGCGCGGCGCCAGACGGCGCCGGGCCGGCTGCTGGACGTCGGCTGCGGCAGCGGTCATTTCCTGAGCGCGGCGCAGAGCGACGGCTGGCGCGGCGTCGGCACCGATCTTTCTCACGCGGCGTGTGTCGCCGCGCGCGACACGGCGGCCGCGCCGATCGCCCAGGCCGAGGCGACCGCGCTGCCCTTCCGCGCCGGCGCGCTCGACGCGGTCACGCTCGTCAACGTCCTCGACCACACGGCGGCCGCGCGCCGCACGCTCGAGGAGGCCGCGCGCGTGCTGCGCCCGGGCGGTCTGCTCGTGGTGCGGGTGCCGAACGGCCCCGTTCACGCGACAGCGGCGAGCGCGCTCGCGCGACTCGGGCCGCTCGCGCGACTGCGCGGCCTCGACGCGTTTCCCATCGTGCACGTCTTCGCCTTCGGCCGCGGGGCGCTCGTGCGGCTGCTGACCGGCGCCGGCTTCGACGTGGTGGACGTGATCAACTCCGATCTTGCGGGCGCGCCTGGTGGCGGCGCGGGGCGCGCGCTCGGGGCGGCGGTGCGCACGCTGGCCGCGCTCGCCGCCGCGGCCTCGCGGGGCCGCTGGCTGCTCGGGCCTTCCCTCGAGGTCTACGCGAAACGCCGATGAGACATCCTGTGTCAATCCCGAGGCGCGCCACGGCTCTGCCGGGGCGCGTCCGAGCGTCGGGGGGTGTGGGGGGCCATGTCGGGGCCCCCCACGTGAGCCGATGAGCACGCGCGTGACCGAGGAGCGCCACGGGTTTCCCGGGGCGCTCCGAGCGCTGGGGGGTGTGGGGGGCCATGTCGGGGCCCCCCACGTGAGCCGATGAGTCTGCTCACGCTCCACGTCATCACGCGGCTGACCCTCGGGGGGTCGGCGGAGAACACCGTCGCGAGCATGGTGGCGCTCGCCGCCGGCTACCCGGGCTGGCTCGCCGTGGGCGTGGCCGAGTCCGACGCCGCCAGCGTGGATGACGCGCGCCGCCGCGGCGTGTCGCTGCTCGACGTCCCCACGCTCGGCCGCGAGGTCGGGGCGCGCGACGTGTCCGCGCTCGTCCACCTCTGGCGCGTGATACGCGCGCGGCGGCCGGCGATCGTCCACACCCACACGTCCAAGGCGGGCTTCGTCGGGCGGCTGGCGGCGCGGCTGGCCGGGGTGCCGGCCATCATCCACCAGCCGCACGGCCACATCTTCTACGGCTACTACGGCGCCCGCCGCACGGCCTTCTACGTGGCGCTCGAGCGTCTCGCCGCGCGCTGGACCGATCGCATCGTGACCCTCACCGAGCGCGGGATCGACGAGCACCTTGCGCGCGGCATCGGGCGCCGCGCCCAGTACCGCGCGGTGCCGAGCGGCGTGCCGACGGCCGAGTTACGCGCGCGGGCGCCGGCGCGCGCCACCGCCCGCGCCCGGCTTGGCTTGCCCGCCGACGCGTTTGTCGTGGCCGGTCTCGGGCGCTTCGTGCCGGTCAAGGGCTTCGACCTGCTGGTGGCGGCGCTGCCGTCGCTGGTCGCGGCGTTACCGTCGGCCCGCCTCGTGCTGGTCGGCGACGGGCCCGAGCGCAGGGCGCTGGAGGCCCAGGCGGTGACCCTCGGCGTGCGCGGACGCCTGCTCGTTACCGGCGCCATGCCGGACATCGCCGTCGGCCTCGCCGCCGCCGACGCGCTGGCGGCGCCCTCGCGCAACGAGGGCATGGGCCGGGCGCTCGTGGAGGCGATGGCGCTCGGCCTGCCCGTGGTGGCAAGCGAGGTCGGCGGCATCCCCGCGGTCGTTGCCGACGGCGAGACGGGATGGCTCGTGCCGCCTGGCGAGGTCGACGCGCTGGCGTCGGCGCTGATCGAGCTGGGGCGCGACGAGGCGCTGCGCGTGAAGCTCGGCGCCGCCGGCGCGGCGCGCGCCGAGGCGTTCTCGACCGGCGTCGCCCACGCCGCGATGCGCGCGATCTACGACGAGCTGGCGCGCGAGAAGGGGCTGGCGTGAGGCCTCCCGCGCGCGCGGCGTGCCGGGTCGCGCTGCTGGCCGCGTGGCTGGCGGTGACGCTCGGCGCCGGGGCGGCGCACGCCGCGCAGTCGTACGAGCGGCTGGCCGCGATCGTCCACGTGCACTCCGACCTCTCGAGCGGCGAGTTCCCGCTCGAGGAGCTGACCGACATGGCCGAGCGCCGTGGGCTCGGTGCGGTGCTGCTGTCGGAGAACTATCTCAACCGCGTGGAGTACAGCCTGCCGCCGTTCCGCGCCCTGACGCGCGTGAGCGAGGAATCGCGCTCCGTCCACGGCCGCCTCGGCGAGTACTTCGCGCGCGTGGCGCAGGCGCGCGCCGCGCGTCCGCGCGTGCTGATCCTGCCCGGCGTGGAGGTCATGCCCCACTATTTCTGGACCGGCTCGCCGTTCTCGCTGGCGATGGCGGTGCACGGGACGCAGAAAAACCTGCTCGTCTGGGGGCTCGACCGCGCGGCGCTCGAGGGCCTGCCCGTCGTCGGCAACACCTCCGCGGGAGTCTTTGGGCTCCAGTCCGTGCTCGACGTCCTGCCCGGCCTCCTCATCGTGCCCGGCGTGGTGCTGCTGGCGCGCCCGCGCACGCGGCGGCGCCCGCTCGGACGCGCGGTCGTGATCGTGCGACGCCGGGCGTGGCTGCCCGGGCTGATCCTCGTCGCGCTCGGCGTGACCACGCTCGCGCGGGCGTGGCCGTTCACGCAGCCCGTCTATCCCCCCTGGACCGAGGCGGGCAGCGCGCCATTCCAGGACCTCATCGATTACGTCGAGCGTCGCGGCGGCGTCAGCGTGTGGTCGCTCCTGGAGGCCGCCGACGCCGGGGAGCGGGCCGTCGGGCCCGTGCGGGTGAGCTGGGGGACCGAGCCGTACCCCGACGACCTGCTGAAGACGTTCGGCTACACGGCGTTCGGTGCGGTGTACGAGGAAACGACTCGCGTCGAGCGACCGGGCGAGGGCTGGGACCGAGTGCTCGGCGAGTACGCGACCGGTGAGCGCACGCGGGTGCCGTGGGCGCTGGCCGAGGCGGCCTTCCACGAGCACAGCGCGGGCAAGAGCGTGGGGCCGATTCAGACGGTCTTCCTCGTCCGCGAGCGGACCGAGGCGGGCGTGCTGGAGGCGCTGCGCGCCGGGCGGATGTACGCGCTGCAGCGCGGGCGCGACACCGGCCTGGCGCTGGCGGAATTCGTCGCCGCCGCCGGCGGCGCCACCGCGATCTCCGGCGAGACGCTGCGGGCCGCGCCCGGCGCGGCGCTCGAGGTGACGGCGGCCGTCGAGACCGTCGAGCCGCGGGCCGCCGACGTGCGCGTGACGCTCGTCCGCAATGGCTCGGTGATCGCGGCCTGGAACGGCTCCACGCCGTTCCGCGCGACGCACCGTGAGGCGTGGGACGGGCGGCCCGTCGTCTTTCGTCTCGAGGCGCGCGGCGGCGGCGCGCGCCTGCTCTCCAACCCGATCTTCGTGAGGGCGCAGTGAGGGTCGCGATCCACCAGCCTCAATACCTGCCGTGGCTGGGTTATCTCGCCAAGTGGGCGGCGGCCGACCTCTTCGTGTTCCTGGACACCGTGCAGTACGAGAAGAACGGCTGGCAGAACCGCAACCGCATCAAGACGGCCGACGGGGCGCGCTGGCTCACCGTGCCCGTCCACGCGCACCTGGGCACCCGCGTCGCCGAGGTGAGCCTCGACGTCGACCAGCCCTGGGCGAAGCGCCACCTGCGCGCGATCGAGACCGCGTACGGCGCGGCGCCGTACTGGCGAGCGCAGCGTGACGAGCTCGCGCGTCTCTACGCCCGGCCCTGGGAGCGGCTGGCGCCGCTCACCGCCGCCAGCGCCGAGTGGCTCGCGCGCGCGGCGGGCGTGACGACCCCGGCGCGGCCGGCGTCCTCACTGGCGGTGGACGACGACGACCCGACCGGGCGGCTGGTCGCGCTCTGCCTCGCCGTGGGCGCCGACACGTACCTGGCCGGCGGCCACGGCGCCAGATATATGGACGCCAAGCGCTTCACGGAGGCGGGGATCCGGGTGCTCTACCAGGCCTACGCGCACCCCGTCTATGCTCAGCAACACGGCGATTTCGTGCCGTTTTTGTCGGGCCTCGATCTATTATTGATGCACGGCGATGAGAGCCTTCCCATCCTCCGCCGCGGCGACGCCTGGACCGAGGAGCCCTGAGTGAACGTCCTCGCCATCGGCGCCCACCCCGACGACATCGAGTTCGGCTGCGGCGGGATGCTCACCAAGTACGCGGAGAAGGGCCACGTCGTCTACCTGTTCGTGGCCTCCGACGGCGCGCTGGGCGGCGATGGCTCCGTGCGCCGCCGCGAGCAGCAGGACTCCGCCCTGGTCATCGGCGCCCGTGAAGTGTTCTGGGGGGACTACCAGGACACCGAGATCCCGCTCAACCGTGAGCTGATCGTCCGCCTCGAGGCCGTGATCCGCCAGATCGAGCCGCGCATGATCTTCGTCAACTTTCCGGAGGACACACACCAGGACCACCGCAACCTCGCGCAGGGCACGCTGTCCGCGACGCGCTACGTCCCGAACTTCCTGTTCTACGAGGGGCCGACCACCGTCAACTTCACGCCGAACTGCTTCACCGACATCGAGAAGGTGCTGGACAAGAAGCTCGCGTGCCTGGAGGCGCACCGTTCGCAGGTGGCCAAGACCAACATCGAGGACCTGTCGATCCTCGAGCTGGCCGTCTCGACCGCGAACTTTCGTGGAATTCAGGCGCGCGTGAAGTACGCCGAGGCCTTCCAGAGCATTCGGCTGCTGCTGAACCTTTGATCCCCCACTCGAAACCATCGGTCACCGACGACGACGCCGAGCGCGTCGCGCGGGTCGTGCGCTCGGGCCGGCTCGCCCAGGGGCCGGAGGTGGCCGCGTTCGAGCGCGAGCTCGCCGCGCGCCTCGGCGTGCAGGACGCCGTCGCGGTGGCGTCCGGCACGGTCGCCCTCGAGCTGGCGCTGGGCGCGCTGGGGATCGGCGCCGGCGACGAGGTGCTGATCCCGACCTACGTGTGCGACGCGCTCCACCACGCGGTGCGCCGTGCCGGGGCCACGCCCGTGCTCGTGGACGCCGATCCCGCGACCCACTCGCTGTCGGCCAAGGACGCGCTCGCCCGGCGCACGCGACGCACGCGCGCCGTGATCGTCCCGCACGCCTTCGGTCTCGCCGCCGACCTCGAGCCCTTCCAGGCGCTGGAGGTGCCGGTGATCGAGGACTGCGCCCAGGCGCTGGGCGCCGAGCTCGAGGGCGGCCGGCCTGCGGGCTCGGGCGGGACGCTCGCCGTCGGCTCGTTCTACGCCACGAAGATGATCGCGGCGGGCGAGGGCGGGGCGGTGGCGGGCGTCGCCGCGCTCGTCGCGCGCGTGCGCGAGGCGCGCGACTACGACGAGCGCGAGACGCTGGCGCCGCGCACCAACGCCAAGCTCACCGACATGGCCGCCGCGCTGGCGCGCGGCCAGCTCGCGCGGCTCGACACATTCGTCGCGCGCCGCCGTGCGCTCGCGGCGCGCTACCGCGCCCTTCTCGCGGGCGCGCCGGCCCGGCTGCCCGCCGAGCACGGACCGCGTCACGTCTACCACCGCTTCGTGCTCGGGCTCGATCGCGATCCCGCCGCCGTCCTCGAGGCCCTCGCCGCGCGCGGCGTGGCCGCGCGGCGGCCGGTGTTCCGTCCCGCCCACCGCGCGCTCGGGCTTGGCGGGTATCCCGAGGCGGACCGGCTGTGGGCGGAATCGCTGTCGATCCCGTGCTATCCGGCGCTCACCGACGACGAGGCCGAGCACGTCGCGCGGGCGCTCAGGACGGTGCTCACCTGAGCCGGCCCGTGACGGAAACGCTCCCTGACAGCACGCCGGCGGCGCTCGGGGCCACGCTCGCCCGCGGCGTCGTCCTCATCGCGCTCATGCTGCCGCCCGTGCGCCGCGCCATCGCGTCGTCCGGCCTGGGCTGGGCCTATCTCGTCGCGCTCGCCTTCGCGCTGTCCCTCGTCGGGGTACCGCTGGTGCGCGCGTTCGCGCGCGCGTGGGGCGTGCTCGACACGCCGGCCGCGCGCAAGGTGCACGCGGTGGCCACGCCGCTGCTCGGCGGCGCCGCCGTGTACGCCGCCTTCGCCGCGGCCGTGCTCTTCAACTTCAACTTCTCGGTGCAGCTCAAGGGCGTGGCCCTGGGGGCCACGATCATCGTCGGCGTCGGCGTGCTCGACGACCTCTTCGACGTGGCGGCGCGCTTCAAGCTCGCGGGCCAGATCGTGGCGGTGGCGGTGGCGATGGCGTACGGCGTCGTGCTCGACACGGTGCCCGCCGCCTGGCCGGGCTCGCAGGCGGCGAACGTCGTGCTCACGCTGCTCTGGTTCGTGACGGTCACCAACGCGCTGCAGTTCCTCGACGGCATGGACGGCCTGGCCGCGGGCCTGGGCGCCGTCGCCGCGCTCTTCTTCAGCCTCGCCGCGCTGCAGACCAACCAGCCCTACCTGATGTTCCTCGCCGCGCCGCTGGTGGGCGCGTGCCTCGGGTTCCTGCCCTACAACTTCCGCTTCGGGCGTCCGGCCACGATCTTCCTCGGCGACGCCGGCGCCTCCTTCATCGGCTTCACGCTGGCCGGCCTCGCCGTCATGGGCAACTGGGCGGAAAACGACTTCATCGGCCTGCTCACGCCGGTGCTGATCCTCGCGGTGCCGCTCTTCGACATCGCGTTCGTCGGGACGGTGCGCGTCGCCACCGGCAAGGTGCACTCGTTCGGCGAGTGGCTCGCCTACACGGGCAAGGACCACATCCATCACCGCTTCGAGGCCCTCGGCCTGACGCGGACGGAGACGGTGCTGCTGATCCTCTTCATCGCGGCCACGCTCGGCCTGTCGGCCATGCTGCTCAAGGACGCGACCAAGCACGAGGCCGTGATCGTCCTCATCCAGGCCGGCTGCGTGCTGGCGATCATCGCGGTGCTCGAGGGCGTGGCGCGGGGGCGGGGCCGGTGAACCCCGCGGTCACGCACGTGCTCTGGCTCGGGCTCACGATCGCGCTGCTGCTGATCGGCTACCAGATCGTGCTGCGGCTGATCAACCGCCTCGTGCAGCGCGTGGCCGCCCACCATCTCGACACCGCGCGCTCGCGCACGCTCGGCTCGCTGCTCACGAGCGTCGTGCGCTGGGTGCTGGCGTTCGTCGTGCTGGTGCTCGTTCTGGGCGAGGTGGGCGTGGACGTGCAGGCGGTCGTCGTCTCCGCGGGCGTGCTCGGCCTCGTCATCGGGCTCGGCGCCCAGGCGCTCATCCGCGACCTGCTCACCGGCATCTTCCTGCTCTTCGAGGGCCTGGTGGCCGTGGGCGACGTGATCCAGGTCGGCGCGGCGACCGGCACCGTGGAGTCCATCGGCCTGCGGGTGGTGAAGCTGCGACTGCAGGACGGCTCGCTCCGGATCGTGCCCAACGGCGCCCTGACGGAGTTCACGAACTTCAGCGTGGGCTGGGGGCGCGCCATCGTGGAGGTCGCCGTGCCGCGCGACGTCGACGTCGATCGCGCGCTGGCTCTACTGCGCCGGGTCGGCGAGGAATGGGCGCGCGAGACCGGGGCTGCGCTGGACGCGCCGGCGGTGGAGGGTATTATGAGATTCAGCGGGGGTGACGCGGTGCTTCGGCTCGCCGTCCGGGTGGATGCCGCCCGCCGTCTCGACGCAGAGAACGACCTCCGACGTCGGATCAAAACGGCGTTCGACCGTGAGCATCTCTCCGCGGTCGGCGTCTGATCGGGGGAGCCATCCATGCGCGTCCGCAAAGGCGTCTTCCCCGCGGCCGGTCTCGGCACGCGGTTCCTGCCCGCCACCAAGGCCCAGCCCAAGGAGATGCTGCCCCTCGTCGACAAGCCGACCATCCAGTACGTCGTCGAGGAGGCGGTGGCGTCGGGGCTGCAGGAGATCATCATCGTCACCGGCCGCGGCAAGCGCGCGATCGAGGACCACTTCGACGCCGCCTTCGAGCTGGAGTACTACCTGAACGATCGCGGCAAGGTGGAGGAGCTGGCACAGATCAAGACGATCTCCGAGCTGGCGTCCGTCTCGTACGTGCGGCAGAAGGAGCCGCTGGGCCTGGGCCACGCCATCCTGTGCGCCCGCGCCCTCGTCGGCGAGGAGCCGTTTGGTGTGTTCCTCGGCGACGACATCATCGGCAGCGCGCCGACGCCCTGCATGCGCCAGCTGCTCGACGTCTTCGAGCGCCACGACGGGCCGGTCATCGCCGTCGAGCGGGTGCCGCGCGAGCGCATCCATCAGTACGGCGTCATCGCCGGCCACAACCTCGGCGGCAACGTCTGGCAGATCGACGACCTCGTCGAGAAGCCGCGCGCCGAGGACGCGCCCTCCGACCTCGCCATCATCGGCCGCTACGTGCTGACGCCGGACCTGTTCGAGATCCTCGCGAAGACGGCGGCCGACAAGCGCGGCGAGATCCAGCTGACCGACGGCCTGCGCACGCTGCGCAAGCGCCGGCCGATGTACGCGGTGGAATTCGTCGGCAAGCGCTACGACACGGGCGACAAGCTCGGCTTCCTCAAGGCCACCGTGGAGTTCGCCCTCGCGCGGCCGGACCTGGCGGACGCGTTCCGCGCCTATCTGAAGGGCCTCGACTTCTAGCCACCGACGTCCTTTCGTTGACTCGCTCCGTCGCTTCTGCGAATATTTACGGCACGTTTCTGCTGATCCGATGACACCCAAAGAGCCCAGACGACCGTTCCATACCGCGTCCGACGCCGAGATCAAGGGCGGCGAGGTCTACGACGTCTACTTCGAGCGCACCGTCCAGATCCTCAAGGCGCGGGGCGACCGCAAGCGCGTGAAGGCCGAGGTCTATCTCAAGGCGCTGCCCGAGGACTGGGACTGGGGCGTACTGGCGGGCATCGAGGAGGCGGCGGCGCTGCTCGAGGGCGTGCCCGTCGACGTGCGCGCGATGGACGAGGGGACGATCTTCGCGCCCTACCAGCCGATCATGGTGCTGGAAGGCGTGTACGTCGACTGGGCGCGGTACGAGACGGCGCTGCTCGGCGTGCTGTGCCAGGCGTCCGGCATCGCCACCAAGGCCGCCCGCTGCAAGAAGGCGGCGGGCGAGCGCCAGGTCATCTCGTTCGGCGCGCGCCGCATGCATCCGGCGCTGGCGCCGATGATCGAGCGCAACGCGTTCATCGGCGGCTGCGACGGCGTGGCGGTGACCAAGGCCGCCGAGCTGATCGACGCCGACCCGACGGGCACCATCCCCCACGCGCTCGTGCTGATGATCGGCGACACGGTGGAAGCGCTGAAGGCGTTCCACCAGGTGATCGAGCCCAAGGTGCGGCGGGTGGCCCTGATCGACACGCTGCAGGACGAGAAGTTCGAGGCGATCCGCGTGGCCGAGGCACTCGGCGACGACCTCTACGCGGTGCGGCTCGACACGCCGTCCTCACGCCGCGGCGACCTCTACCGCATCGTCGAGGAGGTCCGCTGGGAGCTGAACCTCCGGGGCTTCGGCCACGTGAAGATCATCACCTCCGGTGGCATCGACGAGTACGAGATCCTGCGCCTCAATCCCGTCGTGGACGCCTACGGCGTCGGCACGTCGATCGCGAACGCGCCGGTCGTCAGCTTCGCGCTCGACATCATGGAGATCGAGGGGACTCCGATGGCCAAGCGCGGCAAGTGGTCGGGCGCCAAGGAGCTGTTCCGCCGCCGCGGCACGCTGGAGACGGTCGTGCTCCCCGCCGGCACCCGGCCGCCGGGCGCCGGTCCCTGGGACGCGCTGCTCAAGCCGCTGACGACGGGGGGGCGGATCGTGCGGGACCTGCCCCCGCCGCGTACCATCCGCGACTTCGTCCTGGAGCAGCTCGGGCCGGTGTCCCTCGACACCCTCCGGCGCTCGGCCCAGCGCCGGGACTTCTGAGCGCTATTCCGGATGTCCATCCTCGCCGAGATCGTCCGACACAAGCGCCAGGAGGTGGCCGCGCTCAAGACGGCGACGCCGCGCGCCGCGCTGGAGGCCCGCTGCGCGACCCTGCCGCCGCCCCGCGATCTCGAGCGCGCGCTGGCGCCGGCGCCCGGCCGCGCGCGGCTCGTGGCCGAGGTGAAGAAGGCGTCGCCCTCGCGCGGCGTGCTCAAGGCGGACCTCGACCCGGTGTCGCTCGCGACGACCTACGCGCGGCACGGCGTGGACGCGATCTCGGTCCTCACCGACGCGAAGTACTTCAGCGGCAGCCTCGACGACCTCCGCGCCGTGCGCGCCGCGGTGGATGCGCCGCTCCTGAGGAAAGACTTCACGCTCGACGAGTATCAGCTGTGGGAGGCGCGCGCCGCCGGCGCCGACGCGATTCTGTTGATCGTGGCGATGCTGGAGCCCGAGCGGCTGCGCGACCTCGCGGCGGCCGCCAAGGGGCTCGGCCTCGCGGCGCTGGTCGAGTGTCACACCGCGGCCGAGCTGGACGTCGCGCTGGCCACCGGCGCGCGCGTCATCGGGATCAACAACCGCGACCTGGCGACGTTCGAGACGCGGATCGAGACGACGCTGGCGCTCCTGCCGCAGATCCCGCCCGGACCCATCGTCGTGAGCGAGAGCGGCTTCTTCACCGGCGCCGACGTGCGGCGGGTGATCGACGCCGGCGCCCACGCCGTGCTCGTCGGCGAAGGTCTGGTCAAGGCGACCGACGTCGCCGCGAAGATTCGCGAGCTGAGGCTGGCGTGACCCGCGTGAAAATTTGCGGCGTCACCAACCTCGACGACGCGCGGCAGGCGGTGCAGGCCGGCGCCGACGCGCTCGGCTTCATCTTCGTCGAGAACACGCCGCGCTTCGTCACGCCCGAGCAGGTGCGGCCGATCGTCCGCGCGCTGCCGCCGTTCGTGACGCCCGTCGGGGTCTTCTGGGATCATCCCGTCGGCCACGTGAAGGCGGTCGTCGAGGCGTGCCGGCTGCGCGCCATCCAGCTCCACGGCGACGAGAAGCCGGAGGACTGGCAGGACGCGCCGGTGCCCGTGATCAAGACGATCAAGCTGCCGCCGGCCACGACGATCGAGGGGCTGCCGGAATACAAGATCGGCGAGCGCATCGGCGCGCTCTACTGGCAGAAGGCCGCGGCGGCCATCCTCTTCGACAGCGATGCGCGCTGGAGTGAGGGCGAGACGCGCGAGCCCATCGAGTGGCGGGCGATCCGCCTCATGGGCGCCATGAGGCCGGGCGAAGGCCGGCTCGCCATCGTGCTCTCGGGCGGGCTGACGCCCGACAATGTCGCGCGCGCCGTGGAGCTCGTGCGACCGTTTGCGGTGGACGTGAACTCCGGAGTGGAGGTGCGGCCGGGGAAGAAGGATCCCGAC
>Ga0209807_1000789_pt1 | contig 14726 bp, 15 predicted proteins | sample GraSoiAngelo_154_FD_186168 | JGI IMG/M metagenome (GOLD analysis project Ga0209807, IMG submission 186168) | Grasslands soil microbial communities from the Angelo Coastal Reserve, California, USA - 14_1009_13_20cm (SPAdes) (version 2) | ecosystem: Environmental > Terrestrial > Soil > Grasslands ... | reverse complement strand
CTCCTGATCGCAACGCGCTTCATCAAGGGGATCAGCGCCGCGTTCACCGCGCCCGCCGGCCTCTCGATCATCACGACTAGCTTCCCGGAGGGCGCGGCCCGCAACAAGGCGCTCTCGGTCTACACCGCGACCGGCGCGACCGGCTTCTCGGTCGGGCTCGTCATCGGCGGCCTGCTCACGCAGGTCGGCTGGCGCTGGGTGTTCTTCCTGCCGACCCTTGTCGCCGCGGTCGCGCTCGCAGGCGCGCTGCGTCTCGTGCCCGAAGCCGCCGACCGGCTGCCGGCGAAGCGCGCGTTCGACGCCACCGGCGCCGTGTCGATGACGGCGGGGATGCTGCTCCTCGTCTACACGCTCGTCGAGGCGCCGCAGGCCGGCTGGATCTCGGCCAGGACGCTCGGCTCGCTCGTCGGCGCGGCAGCGATCTTCGCCTTTTTCGTCTGGCACGAACGACGTGCCGCACTGCCACTCGTCCGGCTCGGCATTCTTCGCTCGAGCGCGCTCGTCCGGGCCAACCTTGGCGCGATGGCGCTCTTCGGCAGCTGGGTCGGCTTCCAGTTCATCGCCACGCTGTACATGCAGCAGCTACGCGGATGGTCCGCGCTCGACGCAGGGCTCGCGATCTTCCCGGCAGGCGCGCTCGTTGCGGTCATGTCGCCGCGGATCGCGCCGCTCATCGGTCGCTTCGGCGTCACCCGCCTGATCGTCCTCGGCATGGCGTCGATCACGATCGGCTACGCACTGTTCCTCCGCATCGGCCTGCACTCCGGCTACGCGGCCGGACTGCTACCGACGTTCCTCCTGGCCGGCATCGGCTTCGGCCTCGCCTTCGGACCGCTGAATGTCGCCGGGACGACCGGCGTCGCGCCGCACGAGCAGGGCCTCGCCGGTGGGCTGCTGAACACGTCGTTCCAGTTCGGGGGCGCCCTCGTCCTCGCCATCGTCACCGCGGTGAACACCGCGAACCGCGGCGTGGGCGCGAGCGGGCAAGCGCTGCTCGACGGGTTTCATCCCGCGCTCGCCGTCTCGGTGATCGCAGGCGTTCTCGGCGTCGCCGCCGTCGGTCTCCGCTCCCGGCGGTCCGTCAGTGTCGCGGCGGCGACGCTCGAGGTGGTGGACGAGGCGGAGGCGGCCTAGTGCCGCCTCCGCCGCGTCGTGCGGCGTGGGCTCTTTTCGAATCCCGCCGCCGGGAGTAGGCTCCCAAGGCGAGGGCGCGTGGACGAACTTCCAAGCTTGGTCGCGGACGTAAACGCGAGGATCCGCGAGATCGCGGAGCGGTCGGCGGAGCGTGCCTCCGACTGGGAGTTCATGTGCGAGTGCGGCTGCGGTGACCGCGTCCGCCTCAGCCTCGAGGAGTACGAGGAGCTGCTCGCGAAGGGCTTTCCGGTCGTCGTCCCCGGGCACCGGCCGAGCGCCACGGCGCGGGCGCGTGCCCTGCGCGAGGATGCGGCCGCGCTTCGTGCGCAGGCCGGACATCAGGTCGCGCGCGCACTGAGGGGCCGCAAGCCCCGGACGTAAGCTCAGGGGCCGTGCACTTCGGCGCCCACCAGGATCTCGAGCTCCTCGCCCTGCTCGTCTCGCTCGGCGCACTGCTCGTGCTCGCGCCGACGCTGCGCATGCCGTTGCCGATCCTGCTCGTCCTCGGCGGGGTCGTCATGGGGTTCATCCCCGGCCTGCCGCAGGTGTCGCTGCCGCCGGACGTCGTCCTCGTCGGCGTGCTGCCGCCGCTGCTCTACTCGGGCGCGTTCTTCACGTCGCTCCGCGAGCTGCGGAAGAACAAGCGGGCCGTCTCGTTCCTCGCCTTCGGGCTCGTGGGCGCGACGATGGCCGTCGTCGCCGTGGTCTCGCACGAGTGGATCGGGCTGTCGTGGCCGGTCGCGTTCACGCTGGGCGCAGTCGTCTCGCCGACCGACGCGCTCGCAGCCACAGAGATCATGTCCCGCATCGGCGCGCCGCGGCGAATCGTCTCGCTGATCGAGGGCGAGAGCCTCGTCAACGACGGGACGGCGCTCGTGCTGTACAAGGCCGCGGTCGGCGCGGCCGTCGGCGGGACCTTCTCGCTGCTCGACACGTCGGGCCGCATCGTGCTCAACGTCGTCGGCGGCATCGCCGTCGGTCTTGCGGTCGGCTGGGTCGTGCGACAGGTGCGCAAGCGCCTCGACGACCCACCGGTCGAGGTCGCGCTCGCCGTCCTCAGCGGGTACCTCGCCTACCTGCCGGCCGTCGCGATCGGCGTCTCCGGCGTGCTCGCGGCGGTGACGATCGGCGTCTACATGGGATGGCACACGCCCGAGCTGACGAATGAGCGCACGCGCCTCGTCGGCGACTCCTTCTGGAACATCTTCGTCTTCCTCATCAACGCGCTGCTGTTCGTGCTCGTCGGGCTGCAGCTGCGAGGGATCGTCGACGCGCTCACGGGCATCTCCACCGCGAAGCTGATCGGCTACAGCTCGCTCGTCGCCGCGGCGGTGATCGTCACGCGCATCGTCTGTGTCCCGATGTTCGCCTACCTGCCGCGCCTCCTCTTCCCACGAATCCGCGCTGCCGACCCGTACCCGCCGTGGCAGTGGCCGGCGGTCATCTCGTGGGCGGGGATGCGCGGGGCGGTCTCGCTCGTCGCTGCACTCGCGCTCCCGACCGACTTCCCCGACCGGCAGCTCATCGTCGTCCTCACGTTCGCCGTCATCGTCGCTACGCTCGTCATCCAGGGGCTGACGCTGCCGAGCGTCATCAACGTGCTCGGCGTGCACGACGACGGCGCCGCCGACCGCGAGGACGCCAAGGCGCGCATCAAGGCAGCGGAGGCGGCGCTCGCGCGGCTGGAGGAGCTCGTCGCCGAGGGCGCCGTGCGGGAGGACACCGCCGAGCGGTTGCGCGGCGCGTTGTCGTTCCGCGCGAACCGGTTCCGCGCGCGCTTCGACGAGGACGACGACGGCGCCATCGAGGAGCGCTCGGTCGCATACCAGCGGGTCATGCGCGAGCTCATCGCCGCCGAGCAGTCGGCGCTCGTCCACCTCCGCAACGAGCGCGTCATCGACGACAACGTCATGCAGCGCGTCCAGCACGACCTCGATCTCGAGGCCGCGAGGCTCGACGCCGACCGGTAGGGTCCGGCCATGGATCCCGACCGCGCTCGAGAGCTCCTCGCCGCCGAGCGGGCCCGCATCGAACGGAGCCTCGGACGGCTCGCCCGCCAGGACGACGCGGAGGAGTTCGACGATCAGGACCCCGCGAATCTCGCCTCCGAACTGTACGAGGACGAGCTCGACGAGGGCCTCTCCGACGACCTGCGCGACCAGCTCGCCGCGGTCGAGCGGGCGGAGGCGCGGCTCGCGGCCGGGACGTACGGCCTCTCGGTCGAGAGCGGTCAGCCGATCCCGGACGAGCGGCTCGAGCTGCTCCCGACGGCCGAGCGCACCGCCGAGGAAGAAGCCGCGAACTAAGTCTGTCGGTTTCTTGCGATAACCTGACGGGATGGCTCGCCGTCTGGCGGAGGTTGCGAGGTACGCCGGCGTCAGCGAGGCGACCGTCAGCCGCGTCCTCAACCAGAAGCCCGGCGTCGCGAAGACGACGCAGGAGCTCGTCCTCACCGCCCTCGACGTCCTCGGCTACGAGCGCCCGACGCAGCTGCGTGGTCAGCGGGCGCGCCTCGTCGGGCTCGTCCTCCCCGAGCTGCAGAACCCGATCTTCCCTGCGTTCGCCGAGGTCGTGGCGGACGGGCTCGCGAAGCGCGGCTTCACGCCGGTGCTCTGCACGCGCACCTCGGCGGGCATCTCGGAGGCCGACTACGTCGAGATGCTGCTCGAGCACCAGGTCTCCGGGGTCATCTTCTCCGGCGGCCTGTACGCGCAGGCGGCCGCCGACCACGACCACTACCTGCGGCTGCGCGAGCGCGGCCTCCCGGCCGTGCTCGTGAACGCGGCGTACGACGACCTCGGCTTCCCGCGCATCTCGGTGGACGACCGGAGCGCGGTCGAGCAGGCGCTCACGCACCTTCGCTTCCTCGGTCACGAGCGGGTCGGGATGGTGCTCGGCCCCGCCGACCACGTGCCGTCGGCGCGCAAGCTCGCCGCCTTCGAAGAGCTGGGCGGCGCGCCCGAGCTCGTCGAGCGCGGCATGTTCTCGATGGAGGCCGGCCAGGCGGCGGGCTCGCGGCTGCTGGCGAAGGGCGTCACCGGTGTCATCTGCGCGAGCGACGTCATCGCCCTCGGCGTCGTCCGCGCCGCCCGGCGCAAGGGCCTCGGCGTCCCCGACGACGTCTCCGTCGTCGGCTTCGACGACTCCGCGCTGATGGCGTGCACCGACCCGCCGCTGACGACGGTGCGGCAGCCGATCGAGTCCATGGGGCGGAGCGCGGTGACCACGCTGCTCTCGCTCATCGGGGGCGCGCCCGTGCCGACGGAGGAGCTCCTGTTCGCGCCCGAGCTCGTCGTCCGCGGCTCCACCGGCCCGATCGCGTCCGTCACTGCCCTCAGGAGCGCGGCCGGCCGCACCTGAGGCTTGCAAGAAATTTGCAAGATTGCATCCCGATCTTGCAATCGCTTGTCGGGTGTGCCATGCTCGCGCCCCATGGAGGTGCGTGAGGCCGACGTCGGCACGCAGGAGAGCGCAGCGCCGCGCGGCTGGTGGCGGGACGCCGTCGTCTACCAGGTCTACGTCCGCAGCTTCGCCGACGCGAACGGGGACGGGGTCGGCGACCTCGCCGGTGTTCGCGCCCGGCTTCCGTACCTGCGCGATCTCGGCGTCGACGCCCTCTGGTTCAGCCCCTGGTACCCGTCGCCGATGGCGGACAGCGGCTACGACATCTCCGACTACCGCGCCGTCGACCCCGCGTTCGGGACGCTCGCGGAAGCGGAGCGGCTGATCGCCGAGGCGCGGACGCTCGGCATCCGCACGATCGTCGACATCGTCCCCAACCACGTCTCGAACGAGCATCGGTGGTTCCGCGACGCGCTCGCGTCGGCGCCCGGCTCGCCCGAGCGCGAACGGTTCTGGTTCCGGCCGGGGTCCGGCCCCGGCGGCGACGTGCCGCCGAACGGCTGGCAGTCGATCTTCGGCGGGTCGGCGTGGACCCGCACGCAGGACGGCGGCGACTGGTACCTGCACCTGTTCGCGCCCGAGCAGCCGGACCTGAACTGGACGCACCCTGACGTGTGGGCCGAGCACGAGGACGTCCTTCGCTTCTGGTTCGACCGCGGTGCGGCCGGCGTCCGCATCGACTCCGCTGCGCTTCTCGTCAAGGATCCGGAGCTGGGGGAGGAGACCGCCGACGCCGCCCCCGGCGAGCATCCCTTCACCGATCGCGATCAGCTGCACGAGATCTACCGCCGGTGGCGCGCGATCGCGGACTCGTACGAGGAGCCGCGCGTCCTCGTCGGCGAGATCTGGCTCCCGGACGCCGAGCGCTTCGCGCGCTACCTGCGGCCGGACGAGCTGCACACCGCCTTCAACTTCGACTTCCTCGGCTGCCCGTGGGAGGCGGGACGGATGCGCGCGTCGATCGACGGCGCGCTCGCGGCGCATGCGCCCGTGGACGCGCCGGCGACGTGGGTGCTCTCGAATCACGACGTCACGCGCCCCGTCACGCGCTACGGCCGCGCCGACAGCTCGTTCGCGTTCGAGTCGAAGCGCGCCGGCACGCCGACCGACCTCGCCCGCGGCGCGCGACGCGCCCGTGCGGCCGCGCTCCTCGCGATGGCGCTTCCCGGCTCGATGTACGTGTACCAGGGGGAGGAGCTCGGCCTGCCCGAGGTCGAGGACATCCCCTCGGAGCGGAAGCAGGACCCGATGTGGCATCGCTCCGGCGGCGTCGATCCGGGCCGCGACGGTTGCCGCATCCCGATTCCGTGGTCCGGCGACCGGGTGCCGTACGGCTTCAGCGCCGACGGCGCCGCGCGCCCGTGGCTCGACCAGCCGGACGACTGGGCGCCGCTCACCGTCGAGGCGGAGTCGAGCGACCCGTCCTCGATGCTCTCGCTCTACCGCGCCGGCCTGCGCGTCCGTCGGCAGGCGCCCTGGGCCGCGGGCCCATTCGCATGGTTGCCCTCCGGCGACGAGGTCCTCGCCTTCACGCGAGGCGAGGACTTCGCCTGCCTGGTCAATTTCGGCCCCGAGCCGGTGGCGCTGCCGCCGGGGGCCGAGGTCCTCATCGCCAGCAACGAGCTCCAAGGAGGTGCGGTCCCGCAGGACACGACGGTCTGGCTCTTGAACCCACTAGGTCAAGGAAAGGAAGGACGATGAAGTCCCTACGGAGGATTGCCACGGCCGTCGCGGTCGCCGGCCTGGTGGCAGCATGCGCGACGGCCACGGCCGTCGGATCGACGAAGACGGTGACCATCAGCGTCGCGTCGCTCATTCCCGGCAGCACGCAGGCGGCTGTCGATCAGTTCAACGCGCAGGTCAGGGAGTTCGAGAAGGCGAACCCGGCGATCAAGGTCAAGCCGGTCGAATACCAGTGGACCGGCCCGACGTTCGCGGCGAAGCTCGCCGCGGGCACGCTGCCGACGGTGTTCGAGGTGCCGTTCACGGACGCGCGCACGCTCGGCGACAACGGCCAGCTCGCCGACCTGACGTCGTACGTGAAGAAGCTCCCGTACTACTCGAAGTACAACCCGGCGGTGCTTGCCGAAGGCACGGACGCCAAGGGGCAGATCATCGCCCTGCCGAAGGGCGCGTACGCGCAGGCGCTCCACTACAACCGCGCGCTCTTCAAGGAAGCGGGTCTCGACCCGAACAAGCCGCCGACGACGTGGGCGCAGCTGCGGGCCGACGCCAAGCAGATCGCCCAGAAGACGGGCAAGACCGGCTACGCCGAGATGGCGAAGGACGACAACACCGCGGGCTGGATTCTCACCACGGTGGTCTACTCCCTCGGCGGCCGGATGGAAGTCGGTACGGGCACGAGCGCGAAGGCGACGCTCGACAACCCGAAGACGATCCAGGCCCTGAACCTGCTCAAGGCGATGCGGTGGACGGACAACTCGATGGGCTCCAACTTCGAATACAGCTGGGGCGACATCAACCAGGCGTTCGCCGGCGGCAGCGTCGGCATGTACATCAGCGGCTCGGACGTCTACACGAACCTCGTGCAGGCGAGCAACATCAATCCGGGCATCTACGGCCTCGCCACGATCCCGCTGGCGAAGAACAAGACCTCCGGCGTCCTCGGCGGCGGCACGCTCGTCGGCGTTCGGCCCGACGCGAACGCGGCGGCGAAGGCCGCGGCCGTGAAGTGGATCGACTTCTTCTACGAGTCGCCGCTCGTCTCGAAGGCGCAGGCGGTCCGCAACGCGCAGACCCTCGTCGCCAACAAGCAGCCGGTCGGCGTGCCGGCACTGCCACTCTTCAACAAGGCGCAGTACGATCTGGCCAATACCTGGATCAAGCCGTTCATCAACGTCCCGCTCACCCAGATGAAGCCGTTCCTCACCGGGATCTTCAAGCAGACGCTCATCCCGGAGCCGGAGGCTTCGACCCAGAGCGTGTACCACTCGCTGGACGCGGTCGTGGAAGCGGTGCTGACGAACAAGAACACGAACGTCGTGCAGATGCTGCAGCAGGCCAACAGCACGGCACAGGCGGCAATCCAGCAAGGCACGTAGTGAACTGAGCTTGGCCGTAATCGACTCATCGAGAGAGCCCGCGCTGCCGAGCACGCGCGGGCTCTCCGGCGTTCAGGCGGTCCCCCGCCGCACACCGATCACGTGGGTGCGCGGCGGCGGGCTGACGACGCTTCTGTTCCTGCTGCCGCTGCTGTTCGTGTTCGGGGCCTTCTCGTGGTACCCGATCGTCCGTACGGTGATCATGTCGCTGCAGCACACGAACCTCGTGCAGCCGGCGACGTGGGTCGGCTTCCGCAACTTCGAGCAGGTGTGGCACGACCCGCTCTTCCCGGTCGCGGTCAAGAACACGGCGTACTTCGCGGGGCTCGCGCTGCTCTTCGGCTACCCGATCCCGCTCGTCGCTGCGGTGCTGATGAGCGAAGTGCGAAAGCGCCGCGGCATCTACAGCGCGCTTGCGTACCTGCCGGTGGTGATCCCGCCGGTGGTCGCCGTCCTCCTCTGGAAGGTGTTCTACGACGCGAGCTCGCTCGGCGCGTTCAACACCGTCCTCGGCTGGGTGCACCTCGGCCCGTACCCGTGGCTGCAGTCGCAGGGATGGGCGATGCCGTCGCTCGTGCTCGAGTCGACTTGGGCGAACGCAGGCGCCACGGTGATCATCTACCTCGCGGCGCTGACCGGCGTGCAGACGGAGCTGTACGAGGCAGCGTCGGTGGACGGCGCCGGGATCCTGCGCAAGGTGTGGCACGTGACGCTGCCGCAACTGCGCGGCGTGCTGCTCGTGACGATGATCCTGCAGATCATCGGGACGGCTCAGGTGTTCCTCGAGCCGTATCTCTTCACCTCGGGCGGCCCGGCGAACGCGACGTTGACGGTCTTGCTCATGATCTTCAACTACGCGTTCGGCAACTCCCTCGGCGGGAACTACGGCGCTGCGACCGCCCTGAGCCTCATGCTCGCCGGCTTCCTCGCGGTCTTCTCGCTCGTCTACCTGCGCGCGACACGCTCCTGGAGCACACGGTGAGCGACGGCGAGGGCAGCGGCGGCCTCATCTCCCACGCGGAGTGGGAGCGGCCGAGCGTTCGCTGGGGAATCGGCTCGCTGCAGGCGCTCCTCCTCGTCGGGCTCGTCGTGTTCGGGCTCGGGCCGATCCTCTGGCTGACGAAGTCGGCGATCACGCCGACGCTCGACACGATCACGCACCCGATGGGGCTGTTCACGCACGGCACCGCGTGGAGCAACCTCAAGGAGGCCTGGACGACGGTGCACGTCGGCCGCTACTTCTGGAACACGGTCGTGCTCGCCTTCGGATCGTGGGCGTCGCAGCTCGTCGTCGCCGCCACCGGAGGCTTCGCGCTGTCGGTGCTGCGCCCGAAGTACGCGACGCTGATCAACGGGCTGCTGCTGACGACGCTGTTCGTGCCCGCGGTCGTCCTGCTCGTGCCGCTCTACATCGAGATCGTGCATCCGCCGCTCGTCCACCACTCGTTCATCGATAGCTACTGGGCGGTCTGGCTCCCGGCAGGAGCGAGCGCGTTCAACGTCGTGCTCGTGAAGCGCTTCTTCGACAACCTGCCGCGGGAGATCTTCGAGGCGGCACGCATCGACGGTGCAGGCCCGTTCCGGCTCTTCTGGTCGATCGTGCTGCCGATGTCGAAGCCGATCCTCGGCGTCGTCTCCATCTTCGCCGTGCTCGCGTCGTGGAAGGACTTCCTGTGGCCGCTGCTCGTGCTGACGAACCCGAGCGAGCAGCCGCTGTCGGTGCGGCTGCCGTCGATCCAGGCTCAGACGTCGCTCGGCGTCTTCCTCGCCTCGATGTTCATCGCGTGCCTCGTCCCGATCGCGGGCTTCCTCGTCTTCCAGCGCTCGTTTCTCCGCGGCGGCGGCCTCGGAGGCGCCATCAAGGGCTAGAGCGGGCGGCCGCCGCGCGCGTGCCGGAGTCGGGCGCGGCGCGGGTCCGCCGCCGCCGACAGGAATGAGACGTTCACAGCGCGCGCATCCCCGTCGTCGACCTGCCGCTCGAAGCTGACGGCGCGGCCCTTGCACCGCATCTCGGGCTGGTGGTCGGCCAGGAAGCCGGTGGTCGTGACATAGAGCCGCTCGTCTTCCTCCGTCTGGATGAAGCCGAAACCCTTGTCGACGTTGAACCAGAGCATCGTTCCCTGCATGCGGTCTCCCTTCTAGCCGACACGGACGACGAAGAACGCGATCGCGACGTACTGGCACGCGAGTGCGACGAGCGTGAGCGCGTGGAAGAGCTCGTGGTAGCCGAAGATCGCCGGCGCGAGAGCGGGCCTGCGCAGTGCGTAGACGACTGCGCCTGCCGTGTAGGCGATCCCTCCGGCGCCGAGCAGCGCGACCGCGGCAGGCCCGGCGGTGTGCGCGAGCTGCGGCATCGCTGCGATGCCGACCCAGCCGAGGGCGATCCCGAACACGACCGAGAGCGACTTCGGCGAGTGCACCCAGAGGACCTTGGTGAGGATCGCGGCCGCGGCGCCGCCCCAGACCACGGCGAGCACCACCCGCTGGAGCGCGCCGTGCAGGCTCAGCAGGCCGACCGGCGTGTACGTCCCGGCGATCAGCAGGTAGATGCCTGCGTGGTCGATGCGGCGCATCCACGGGCGGACGCGCGCGCTCCACGTCACGCGGTGATAGAGGGCGCTCGCGCCGAGCATCGCCGCCGCCGACCCGGCGAAGACCGACGCCGCGACGAGCCTACGGCCGTCGAGCTCCTCGACGAGCAGCGTGCCGACGACACACGCCACGACGAAGCCGGCGAGGTGGAGCACGCCGCGCAGGCGCGGACGAGCCGGGGCAGCGAACGTGTTCAGAGAGCCAACTTCAAGGGCTCCCAGTGTTGCACACGGGGTTTCGAAGGACGCCGACGCGCTCGACGTCGACCTCCACCGTGTCGCCCTCCTGCAGGTAGCGGCCGTCCGCGCGGCCCATTGCCACCCCCGGCGGCGTTCCGGTCGCGATCACGTCGCCCGGCTCCAGCGTGATTGTCTCGGTGACGAACGCGACGAGCTCGGCGACGGAGAAGATCATGTCGGCGGTCGTCGAGTCCTGCACGGTCTCGCCGTTCACCCGGCAGGCGATGCGCAGCGCCTGCGGGTCGCCGACCTCGTCGCGCGGGACGACGCGCGGGCCGATGGGGCAGAACGTGTCGATCGACTTCCCGCGCGTCCATTGGCCGTCGGCGAACTGGATCGCGCGGGCCGAGATGTCGTTGAGGCACGTGTAGCCGGATACCGCCTCGAGCGCGTTCTCGACGGAGACTCCCTTCACCCGTGTGCCGATGACCGCGGCGAGCTCGGCTTCGTAGTCGACCTGCTCGACACCGGGCGGGATGACGATCGCCTCGCCGTCGCCGATCACCGCGCTCGGCCACTTGGCGAAGAGCAGCGGCCGCGCGGGCAGCTCCATCTCGACCTCGCGCGCATGGTCGACGTAGTTCAGCCCGACGCAGACGATCTTCACGATGGAGGCTCCAGCACGACGTGCACTTCGCGCGGCCCGTGCACGCCGACGACGAGCCGCTGCTCGATGTCGGCGCTGCGGCTCGGCCCGGTGACGATCGCGAGCGCGCTCGGGAGCGAGCCGCCGCAGGCGGCGAAGAGGGCGGCGAGGTCGGACACGATCGCATCCTCGCGCAGAAGCGACACGTGCGTCTCGGGAAGGAGATGCCGGGCGCGCGGCTCCCCCGGCGACGAGGCGAGGACGACGCTTCCGGTGGCGGCGACGCCGAACGAGGCGCGTGACACCTCCGCGCCCGCGATCGTGGGCGCTTCACCGCGGTGGACGACGAATCCGGCCGCGGCGGCGTTGCGCGCGAACGTCTCGACGAGCTCGCTCACTCGCGATCCCGGTAGCGGCGGCGGGCGAATCGCGGCAGCTCGCGGCCCGCCGCCCACGTCCGGCCCGGCCCGAGCAGCGCGCCCAGCGGCCGGCCGAGCCGCGCCGACGCGGTCGAGAGCCGGTAGAGCAGCGGCCGCGACCACAGCAGCGACCACACCGTGAACGCGAGCCGCTCGCCGCGGGAGGCGATCCCCTCGCCGACGAGGTCGCGTCGCAGCTCGAGCAGCAGCTCGTGCAGCGGGATCTTCACCGGGCAGGCGGCCGTGCACGCGCCGCACAGGGACGACGCATGCGGAAGGCCCGGCTCGCGCTCGAGCCCGCGCAGCAGCGGGACGAGCACGGCGCCCATCGGTCCCGAATAGACCGGGCCGTACGCACCTCCGCCGGACTTGCGGTAGACCGGGCACACGTTGAGGCACGCGCCGCAGCGTATGCACGCGAGCATCTCCTTGTAGCGGCCGTCGCGGATGCGACTCCGGCCGTTGTCGACGATCACGACGTGCAGCTCCTCGGGGCCGTCCTCCTCGCCTGGCCGCCGCGGCCCGGTGAGGAGCCGCGTGTACGACGTCAGCGTCTGGCCCGTGCCGCTCCGGGCGAGCAGCTGCAGCAGCACGGCGAGGTCGTCGAGCGTCGGCACGAGCCGCTCCATCCCGAGCAGCGCGACGTGCACACGCGGCAGCGCGGTCACGAGGCCGCCGTTTCCCTCGTTCGTGACGAGGCAGATGGATCCGGTGTCGGACACCGCGAAGTTCGCGCCGGTGATGCCGACGTCCGCGCGCTCGAACACCCGGCGCAGCTGCCGGCGCGCGGCCTGTGCAAGCGCTTCCAGCTGCGGCTCCACCTGAGCGCCCTCGACGGCGGAGAGGAGGACGGCGACATCCTCGGCCGTCTTTTCGATCGCGGGCGCGATGATGTGCACCGGGTGGTCGCCGGCGAGCTGGAGGATGTACTCGCCGAGATCCGTCTCGACGACCTCGACGCCCGCCTCCTCGAGCGCGCTGTTGAGCTCGATCTCCTCGGAGAGCATCGACTTCGACTTGGCGGCGAGCCCCGCGCCGGCGCAGATGCGCGCCACCGTCCCGCGCGCATCCTCCGCGGTCGCGCAGACGTGCGCGCGGCCGCCGGCGGCCTCGAGCGCGGCGACGAACCGGTCGACGTGCCCGTCGAGGTCGTCGATCACCTGCATCCGGATCGCGTGCGCCCGGTCGCGCAGCTCCTCGACGCCGTCGAGCGCGGCCCACGCTGCGGTACGCCCGTCGAGCAGCCGCAGCGTGGCGGCGTCGGTGGCGGCGAGGCGCCGCTCGTCGAGCAGCGGGAAGCTCACGCGACTCCTCGGGCGAGGGCGGTGGCGAGATGGACGACGCGGCCGCCGCTCGTGCGCCCGGCGCGCGCCTGCAGCTGCATCAGGCAGCCGGGGTCGGCGGTGACGAGGACGTCGGCGCGCGCGCCGTCGGCGAGCTTGTCGTCCGCCATCGCCACCGACACCTCCGGGTTGCGGACGGAGAACGTGCCGCCGAAGCCGCAACACAGATCGGGCCGCGCGAGCGGGACGACCTCCGCGCCCGTCTGGGCGAGCAGACGGCGCGCCGCCTCGTCCACGCCGAGCTCCCGCAGCAGGTGGCACGACGAGTGATACGCGACCCGGACACCGTCGTTGCGTGCGGTCGGCGTCGCTCCGACGTGGTCGAGGAACGCGGAGAGCTCCCAGACGCGATAGCTCACCGGCATGCGGTGCGCGACCATCGACGCGCACGACCCGGAGGGGCACACGATCGGCGTGTCGGCGTCGAACGCGCGGGCGAACTGCCGCGCCAGCCGGTCGGCCGCGCGACGGTGCCCCGCGTTGAACGCCGGCTGCCCGCAGCACGTCTGGCCGGCCGGGAACTCGACGTCGCAGCCGGCCGCCCGGAGGAGCGCGGCGGCGTCCGCGACCGCGTCGGGGAAGACGAGGTCGCCGAGGCAGGTGGCGAAGAGCTGCACGCGCATCAGGTCACCTCCAGGCCGTACGTCCGCACGGCCGTCCCCGCGAGCACCTCGTCGTCGTCGGGGACGAGGGCCAGAGCTCCGCCGTAGTCCGGCCACACCGGCCAGTCCGAGCCGAACATGCAGCGCTCCGCGCCGAACCACCCGAGCGCGAGCTGGACCGTCCCCTGCGGGTCGAACTCGGTCGCGAGTCCGGAGAGCTTGCACGCGACGTTGGGGAGCTCGGCGAGCGCGGCGACGCCCTCCGCCCAGGCGCCGTCGTCGGGGGGCCGCTTGCCGGCGTGGTCGAGGACGAACTTCGTCCCAGGGTTCCGCCGCACCGTCTCGATGGCCGCGGGGAGCTCGCGTGGTCGCACGAGCAGGTCGTACACGAGCCCCGCCTCCCCGACGGCGCGTAGCCCGCGCTGGACGTCGGCGCGCAGGAGCCAGACGGGATCCGGCTCGTCGTGCACCTGGTGTCTGACACCGAGCAGGGCCCCGTCGAGCTCCGCGAGCTGCCGGTCGACGTCGCCGGTGAGGTCGAGCCAGCCGACGACGCCGAGGACGAACTGCGTCGCCGCCGCAGTCGCGAGCAGCTCGCGCGTCTCGTCGAGCGAATGCCGCGCCTGCACGACGATCGTTCCCGCGACACCGTGCTCCCGCAGCAGCGGCTCGAGGTCCTCGGGGCCGTAGCGGCGCCGGAGATCGTCCGTCATCCACGGGTAGTGGGCACGCGCCGGGTCCCAGAAATGCTGATGCGCGTCGACGCGCAGCTCAGTCACCGGCGAGCGGCACGTCGTCGGCGGGACCGAGATGCTCGCGCAGCCAGGTCTCGTTGGTGACGATGTGGAGCAGCGTCGCGGCGCGTGCGAGGTCGGCGTCGCCGGCGACGATCGCGTCGTAGATGCGCCTGTGCTCGTCGCGGGCGAGGTCGAGCGCACCGCGGTCGGCGATGCCGTGCCAGAGACGCGCGCGCACCGTGCTCGTCGAGAGGCTGCGCAGCAGCGCGCGCAGGACGCCGTTGCCCGGCGCCCGCGCGATCACGTCGTGGAACGCCGCGTCCGCCTCGACGAGCTCGTCGGCGTGCTCGCCCGCTGCGATCATCCGGTCGAGCTCGTGGCGCAGAGCGGAGATGATGTCGGCGTCGGCCCGCTGTGCCGCCATCGCCGCCGCTTCCGGCTCCAGCATCCGGCGCACCTCGAACAGCTCCAGGACCGTGCGACCGCGCAGGAGGTGCGTCGCCGACAGCGTCGGCTCGAGCAGCTCGCCCGGCTCGAGGCTGGAGACGTACGTCCCGTCGCCCTGCCGAACCTCCAGCACGCGGGCGAGCGACAGCGCCCGGACCGCCTC
>Ga0209807_1000787_pt1 | contig 14741 bp, 17 predicted proteins | sample GraSoiAngelo_154_FD_186168 | JGI IMG/M metagenome (GOLD analysis project Ga0209807, IMG submission 186168) | Grasslands soil microbial communities from the Angelo Coastal Reserve, California, USA - 14_1009_13_20cm (SPAdes) (version 2) | ecosystem: Environmental > Terrestrial > Soil > Grasslands ... | reverse complement strand
ATCCCCAGGTAATAGTCAACGATCGTGGAGGTCAAAATCAGCACGATAAATCGCGGGTCCCACCACATGTAAAAGACATAGCTCGCCAGTAGCAGCAGGATTTTGCCGAAGCGGAACGGCACGCTGTAGAACAACGCGGCCACGATGAAAAAGAAGATCCAATACTGGAAGCTGTTAAATAACATACAAGGGTGGCTTTGTTAAAGCCTAGTTCGTTTCAGGTCCACGCGGTCGATTCAGTGCAACCTGAGACTCAAATTTGTATTGTCGCTTCCAAGTAGCTGACCGAACACGCCCCATGAGTTCCGACACCAGCGTTTCCGTGAATCGCCGCCGGCCTTTCGAGTTAAGGTGAAAGGCGTCAAAGTAGTATTCGGGTTTTTCCAGAAAATCGAAAGTGCGTCCCGGCAGCGAAAAACTGCTTCTCTGAAAACACAGAGCTTGGCAGAATAGAATCGTATCCCCTGCAAAACCCAGCAAGCTCTACAAACGGAGCGCGAGGCACGGGCGTAAGGACAATTGCGGTAGGACGATTCGAATAGCGGTTCATTAGTCGCGGAATCCACTCGCGTTGTAGCTCGAGCGAGTATTCCGTGTCCGATTGAGACGGCTGTATCAAGCTTTTCCGAAAAGCCAGTCTCTGGGCTTCTGTTAGCTTTGACGCGAACATGACCCGCCCTGTGGTCGCATCATACGTTGTGCCCACAAGATCGTAATCCCGGCCTTTATACACGGCGCGAGAATGCATTCGCGAGCCCTCTTGTCGGAGGCCTCGCAATCTCGCGATGGGATGTTCGAGAAGATCAACAACGTCGTCCTGATATGCTGAGCCTCGCAGTATGCAGGCGATAAAGGCCCTGAACCGGCCAGGCCATCGTTGAAACCAAAGGCAAAATGAAAGCAATCTCCGTATCGCAGTAGCGGAGCTGTCATAGAAATTCGCAGTGGATCGGCGCTGTTTGGTTCATAACCGATGCCGTAAGGAATAACGATCGCCGAGTAGCGTCGCGAGGTGGGATCCGTTTCCCGAACCATGTAATACCATGTGTTAGCAGACGCGGCGGGTTCGGCGAGACTAACAAACTTGATTCCAGCGGGAGAACCAAGCTCATTCGCCAATGTAGTGGAGAATCCCTCGGCGATGCGTGAATCACCGAGAACCAGCACCTCTTTCAGACGTGATGGAGCGCGCTCCTTCTCGGATCGCGTGATTCTCGCGATACGTCCCGCGTACGAACTTGGAGCTAAGATCGAGACATACAATCCGGTATGAAAGATGGCTCCATCGACGCAAATAAATGCGACGATCCCAAGCAAAAGGTTTCGTCTAGTATGGAGCGGCCGAGGCGTCGTCGTCGGCTCGGTTGGAAATGTTGTTCGTACGGGTCCCGTCGAACTTAGGTAAACCGCAAAGTACAAAACCGCGGCTAATACAGTGTGATCAGTGCCCAGCAGGCGACAACTTGCCATGACGCTGTCTGTTGCGAAGACGTGCTCTCGGCAGATCCGGAAACAGTTACTTTAGCAAGCAATCTCTGCTGCTGATCGTCGCCATAGAGTTCGAAGACATAGCTATGCGTTCCGATCCAGGGAGCGACCTCGTTGCCTCGCGAACCGTTTGCAAAAAGAACCGGTTTTTCACGATCTTCAGTGACAAAGACAAAACCCATCGATCCGTTTCCTGTATCCCATTCAATTTTGGTGCTGCCCTTTCCATCGCTGAGCGTTACGCGCTCGGGTTTTGCTGTGATACCGGCGGCACGTGAGACTCGGTCTGAATTGCTGCCTGATATATTTTGTTGGACAGCCGCTCGCACTGTCGGCGCTGTTCCCGAATACACGGCAACACACATCGCAACAGCAACTATTATTGAGCGAGTTTTCGCGAACACTGACCAGCTGCGCCATTGTCCGTAAAAACGCTTCTGCACTTCGCCTGTCATGCGAGCGTCACAATTGCGCATCAACGGCTTGATTGTACCTGGTGCCTCGGAATCTTTTGGGATGACCGGTTGCGAAGCTCGCACCAATCAACAATCCGACGAGTGCTCCTCCAACATCCAGGAGCACGTCGCGAACTGACGGCGTACGCGATTTAACGAACGTCTGGTGAAATTCGTCGCTTGCGGCAAACAGTGCGCAACCCAGTAGAACTGCGCCAAAAACCATCAACGTTTTTGTGCGGAGAACTGGAACGCTGCGAAGTGCTCGCCATAGCAGAAGAGCAAGAACCGCGTATTCGGTAACGTGCGCGCATTTGCGAGCAACGACGAGAATCGTCCAAATTGCCGCCGGCGACATGCCGGGTTTCAACCAGAGCAAGAAGGGAACAACATATCGCGACATGTGTTCGGCGGACATGACACTGGTCGAGCCGACGAAGATCACGCCGAGCCAAATCGGCAACGGCAGCCAATATTTGAGGAAAGATTTCATCCAGAAGTCAGACGTCTGAAATCAGAGATCAGCACGGAAACGCCGAACATCCAACATCGAACATTCAACGTCCAATGGCAGAAAGAGATTCGGCATCGCAGTTCTGAATTGAGAATTGGACGTTGGACGATGGACATTGGACGTTTGCCGCGACCATGTTGCGGAACGAAGTCACTGCTCCCCTCACCTTCCAACCGATTTTCATCGAGCGAATGTGGGGCGGGCGGCGCCTCGAATCAGAATTTCACAAAAAGCTTCCGCCGCAGAAGCGTATCGGTGAATCGTGGGAAATTGTCGATCGTTTCGAAGCGCAAAGCGTCGTGGCCAGCGGGCCGCTGCGCGGAAAAACTTTGCACGAATTGTGGACGCAACACCGGGAGGAACTCTTTGGAGACGTTCCCGACACTGCGCGTTTTCCGTTGCTCATCAAAATTCTCGATGCACAGGAGAAGCTGTCGCTACAGGTGCATCCGCCTGAAAATGTTGCGAGCAGACTGGGAGGCGAGCCGAAGAGCGAGTTTTGGTACGTAGCCGCCGCGGATCCGGACGCCGAGGTTTTCGTTGGATTTCGTGAGCCGATCACGCGCGACAAGTTTGAGGAGAGGTTACGCGATGGAACCGTGATCGATTACATTCATAAAATTGCCGTTCAAGCAGGCAATGCCGTTTTCCTCCCGGCCGGCCGTGTGCATGCGATAGGCGCAGGCAATCTGCTGATCGAAATCCAACAAAATAGCGATACCACTTACCGGGTGTTCGATTGGAACCGCACCGATCCGGCGACCGGCACGAAGCGGGATTTGCACGTTGAGCAGGCGGTTCAATGCATCGATTTCGAAGACGTGCAGCCGAACCTGATCCGAGCGAAAAGCGAAATGCTGATTAGCAATAGCCTGTTCGAAATCCAAAAATGGAATCTTGATAGGGCCCGCGAAGCAGCTCCGCTCGGGCAGTTCGCGATCGTTTGTTGTCTTACCGGCAATCTCAGCTGTGCCAAGGGCAACCTCGCGCCGGGAGAATTTTTCCTCATTGCAGCCCATCTAAAGGATCGGCAACTGAAACCGCTCACGCCCAACGCAAGTCTGTTGCGCATCACCATTCCGGTGTAGAAGCGGCCGTGTCGGCCGCAAAAAATTTACGCGCGATCGATGAACACACATTCGGCTTGATAGGGCGGCCATCGATCAGCCCGTGTAACCAGTCCGATACGAACAGGATTCTCGCTCACATATTTTCATTTTTCGGTGTAACTCTCGTCGTTACGCAACAGGTCATCGAAAAATCCGGCCTGCCAAAGCGGCCGTTTTTTCGTAGCTCCGGAGCGCTGCTGAAATTGCGCATTTCAAATCGTTCATCCATTGCGCGAGCTTAAAGTTCCCCGCCTCAAACAAACAAATGCATGTGATCGGGCATGATCAGATATCTTCCGCCACCCACATGAAATTCGTCACGAGCTCGGAGGGCGTAGGCTTTCAATGCGTGATAGGCTGCTTCTAAACTTCCGATCTTCTGCCGATGAATGGTGCAAATCGTTATGAAGTACAACGGCGGATCGTAGCTCTGAAAGATTTGCGCGAGTCTCGGCGGGCGGCCTTAATCATAGCAACGGTTGTTGCGGCCGACGCGGCCGCCGCTACACCTGCTAAACCTGAATCCAGTTCCACTTAAGAAGCTGCGGATTCTTGATCGGCATAAAATTTGTTCTCTGCTGTGGTTGTTCATCTCTAGGCATAGACACGAAAAACGTGCCCGCTCCGCATAACGAGAAACAGACGACAACGATTGCGAGTTTCAGCATCCGGCTCACAGACGAATTACGGTTGGTGGCGTGAGTTCCAGTCAGGATGCTGCGCTAAACGGCGGAGATAAGTAAAGCTATAAATCCCGGTGCGGTGTCCGTCCGCCCAGCGAGGCTGGAGTCCATACCCACCCACCAGGTCGAATCCAACAAACTCGAAGCTCTCATCCGTGTGGCTCACATGCGGACGCACAAACTGACCGAGCACATCCGGCTCGCCACCGCAAGCCGCGCACGGGCACGCGCGCCGCAGCAATTCGAGTTTCACAAACGATTCGGTGCCGTCACTCCACGCAATGGCCAGTTCGTCTCCGATTTGTTGGATGTTCCTTGGCTCCAAACGCATTTCCGGATTCTTCTTTCAAGAGCGGCGGCTTTCTAGCCGCCGAGAACGATCTAGAGATCGCCCTTCCTTGCTCTTCGCTCACCAAATATTGCCGTACCCACCCGCACCAGTGTCGCGCCCTCCTCGATTCCAATTGGAAAATCCTGCGTCATGCCCATCGAAAGCTGCGGCAGCTTGATGCTGAATTCCTTCTCGAGCGAATCGCGCAATTTCCGAACCTGCACAAAAAATTTCCGCGAATCTTCCGATTCCACAGCCAGCGGTGGAATACACATCAGCCCTTCGATCGAGAGGCGCGGCAGCGCTAGCAGCATTTCTATTTGCTCACGCAAGTGGTCGCTCGTAAATCCGAATTTGGTCCCCTCACCGGCCACGTTCACCTCAAGCAAAACCCGTGGATATAATCCTTCTTCTTCCGCAATCCGGTTGACGTCTTGGGCCAGCGCAAGAGAATCAACGCTGTGAATCACTTCGAATAGCGGCAGCGCCTGGCGCACTTTGTTTTTCTGGAGATGCCCGACAAAATGCCAGTGGATGTTCGACGGCAGCTCAGGAATCTTGGCGCGGGCTTCTTGAACGCGGCTTTCACCGAACAGAGCTTGCCCGGCTTCGATCGCCTCGCGCACTTTCCCAGCCGGATGCGTCTTGGTAATCGCGACCAGCTCAACGTCATCAGCAGATCGGCTCGATTTCGCCGCGGCGCTGGCGATTTGTTCCCAGACGCGCTCCAGATTTTCAGCGATCGAACACATGCGGAATTGTAGGGCACACTCTGCGCCTGCCAATTCAAAATCTAGCACGCACATTTCCGGGTCCTGGAATCATGTCGCCCACCCGACGAACTACTATTACTGGCAGCGGAATACGGAAAGCCCTTCGTGCTTTTGATTTATTTGCTGGTCAATCGGCCGGAAATCACGCGGCTCGAGCTGATTGTGAGACGCTACTTACTTCTTCTTGCGATAATCGTTACCGCAGTAATCTGTGCCAGCTCGTTCGCGCAGGATAGGACCAGCCTGGAATCTAACGCGACGGTCGTCAGCCTTCTTCAGGGCAGCGCCGGTAAGAGTGTCGAGCTGCAGTTGAGATCGGGAGAGAAAACGGGCGGCAACATCGCGCAAGTGACAGACAACATCGTTCATCTTTCCAATCTTACTGGCGCGGAATATTTCGACGCGTTCGTCGATACGAAAGACATTTCTGCGGTAGTAGTTCGTGTCGCTGGCAGATAGCAGATCCTCCAATTCACACTAGAGGCCGGATATTGACGTTCAACCTGCGCGGCGAGCATCTGGAGTGGCGCCAAAGTGTTGAGGATTGTCAACCATGGACGCAATTGCTCATACTCACCCCATGATTACCAAAAACATCGGAATGCTCCTGCTAGCGATTTATCTGATCGTAGTCGGACTTGTCACGCTCACCGGGCTCGGTATCGGCATCATCACTGGTGTGCTGGCGCTGCTTGCTGGAATTTTTATCCTAATCGGCCGTTAGGGGTTTGAGATTCGCCGAGCAATTCGATCATCTGCCTGGCGAGCTTCGGCCCGATGCCGCTCTCTTCGTGTTTGAAATAAACGAAGCCGTCCGTCCAGTTTGTGTTCTGTTCGCGCACGAATTCGGACCAGCGTTTCACGTCTTCATCGCTGTAGTCTTCGCGGCGTAGGCGAAGGTAACCGTAATCGGCGGTAATCTTCTTCGGAGTCGCAATTGTGTCCGTATCAGCAATGCAGAGCGCGATATTGCGCGAGCGGAGCAGATCAAAAATTGTGTCATCGAACCAAGACTCGTGACGGAATTCGAACGCGGCGCGCATCGAGGGAAGCTCGCGCAGGAATGCTCTCAACACGTCGGCATCTTTCTTGAACGTGGGCGGCAATTGAAAAAGCACTGGCCCAAGTCGTTCGCCGAGAGCAGTCACCACTTCGCAGAAGTACTCGAGCGTGTTCGCGCAATCGCGCAATTTTGACCAATGAGTGATTTTCTGCGGCGCTTTTAAAGCGAAGCGAAATTTTTCCGGCGTTTGCGTTTTCCAGTTTTCGATCGTCTTCTGCGCGGGAATGCGGTGAAACGTGTAATTGATCTCGGTCGTGGCGAAGCGTTCGGCATAAAAAGGCAGCATCTTTGCCGTGGGCAAAGCCTCAGGATAGAAATTTCCTTTCCACTCGGCGTACTGAAATCCTGACGTCCCGATCCAGAGGTTCATATCACGGTTCAGAGCGAAGGGTGCGCCGGGGAAGGGCTGGATTCAAGCCTCACAAACACACTGAACGAACGTCCGCGGGGAAAGCTCGATCCGAATCAGGTGTGACGGCAAGTTCCTAGACCCTCCCGATTTTAGAGGGGACCGGGAACGTTATTACTGCCGCAATTGAACAAACAAGGAGAAAACATGAAAAGAGCAGTATTGAGCATTGCGTTGGCCTTCGTGGCACCGTTCGCATGGGCACAGGTCTCGCAGACCACAACAACGACCACGACTGAGGGCAGTGGGACGATCACGGAGTACACTCCGGGCAGTCAGATCATCCTGAAGGAAAGCAGTGGACCGCGCACTTATCGCTTCGGCAAGTCAGTCACATATGTGACGAAAAGCGGCAAGGTGTTGGATCCAGATGTGGTAAAAACCAAGGTCAGGGTCGGGGTACCAGTCCATGTCCATTATGTCGGAACGGGCGACAGCATGATGGTTGATCGCGTAATCGTCGACGAAGATTAATAATTAGTCTCGTTCGTCTCCAACGCGCCTTTCTGTTCCGCCAAGGCGGGCAGCAAAGGCGCGTTTTATTTGGTTTCGGCGACACCGAGTCGAAAACATCAAGGCCGACCGCCGTGTGATACACGAACTGTCTGTGTTATGAAGCTACAAATGAAAGGGAACTGGAACGAAATAAAGGGCAAACTAAAGCAAAAATATGGTCAGCTGACTGACGACGATCTGGCGTTTGCCGACGGCAAGGAGGACGAGCTTCTGGGTCGCCTCCAAAAGAGACTGGGCAGAACAAAAGACGAGCTTCGAGCTGAGATTGAGGACATGTGATTCCCATCTCGATGGGAGTAATGATTAGCTCAGTACGGTTCTAATTGGAACCCAGTTTAGCAACCGCACGATTGCACCATCGGCGTCTATCTGAATGATGCTGACGGAGCCGGGATCAATCTGGAAACGAAATAGTAGATCCAGGTGCATGCCGAGGAAGTGGGTGAGCGCGGCGCGGATCACGTCACCGTGCGTGAAAACGGCGATGCATCGAAACCGATTTCCTAGCGCCGCGATTTTCGCGAGCACGCGTGCTTGAACCTGATGCATCGATTCGCCAGTTGGCGGCGAAGTCTCGCTCCGTTGGGTATTCCATTTATGCCATTCGGGAATTAACTCTAGCTCGCTGAGGGTGCGGTTCGTCCAGTCGCCCATTTCCAGTTCGTCAAATTCATCCGCCACATGCAAAGGTGAACGGAGCTTGCGCGCCAGGGGTTCTGCGGTTTCGCGCGTCCGCTCGAGTGGACCACAATAGACTGCTTCAATCGGCAAAACAGAAATTGTATCGGCGAGTTGCTCCGCCTGCTGCCTACCTGACTCGTTGAGATGAATACCAGGTGTGCGTCCTAACATTTTTTTGCCAACCACATCGTGAGTCGCATGGCGAATCAACAGCACGTTAGGCATAGCTGTCGGAATTGATGCGGCTGTGCGGTTGCTCTCAACTTGAAACTGCTTCCATCGCTGACAACTGCGGCGCGTAGCGTCGCGTCATTCGAGCGCAGAATTCCGCAAATTCACCTAGCACCAGTGGCGGACTGGCGTAGTGCGGCGCAATACCGCGGTGTTCAGGCGTGAAGCAGAATGTGAGCGTCACCTCGAATTCTTCGAGGCCGTTCATTTGCCGATCAAACCACTGTTCTGCGTTCGGCCGAAAACTGTCAGCCCAACTGATACCGGTGCGAAGATGTTTCACTCCAAGCCGGCGCAGCCATCGGACCGCATCGTCGAGACGATGATCTTCGAAGTTGAACCACTGACAAATTCCAAGGTGCGACCTGTAAGTTGCAAACAATTCTAGGGCGCGTTTTGGCGAACCATCCTCGCGCAGCAAGCCCATATAGAAGTGCCGGTAGTAAGCTGAACCTTCCGTCTCTCGATGGCGCGTCGTAGCCGGCCACGCGCGCGGCAGGTCGTAAAGCGAATACCAGTGGATTCGGGAAACGCGGCCAATGAGTAGTTCCGCGGTTCGACGCAGGCCAAATTCCTGAACTTCTTCCGCGCCGAAACTGGAGACGCCAACTTCCGAAATCCATACCGGCAAATCAGTGACAGCCTCGATGTCGCTGATTCGATCCGGCCATTCGTTGATCTGCCAGTGATTCCAATCCAGCGGAAATCCGTGCAGGGCGACGACATCGAAATGATCCAGCACGCCGAAGCCTTGCATCCGCGCGATGAATTTTGGATCGATTGGTGAAATGCCGCCGAGCACACACGGCAAGTGCGAATTTGCTTCTGCCACCGCGTCCGCAGCGGCAATCGCCATGTCCGCGAACATTCGCCATTCCGGGTCGATCTCGAAATCCCAATGGGATTTGTTGTTCGGCTCGTTCCAAATCATCACTGCTTCAATCATAGTCGTCCCTCCGAATGGGCACGTAGATCGCACGCGGCCCACTGGGCAATGAACAGCGTCGACAGACGAATACTTCATTCTCAGGGTGCTCGAGAATTTCGAACCCGGCGCTCCGCAACATCGCTTCGACGCCGGCGCGATTTGGAATCCACCAGTTGGTCGGATCGCCAGCATAGCGTTTTTCAATAAAATACATTTTCGGGAAAGTCGGCCGCGCGAACGCGTCCGTGTGCCAAAACCCGTAGTCGTCATCGACCGGTTCAACCGCCTCGGTTCCACGTTGCAGTGATTGAAAGACGAATAGGTCTCGGCTGACATGCTCGTGGATGAGATCCAGCGCGAGCAGCGGATGCCGCAGATGATAAAAGACCCCGAGAAACAGAACGATATCGAACTGCTCGCCAAGCTTGTGCACGTCATAGACAGAGAGTTTTCGAAATTCGATGTCCAGCCCGAGCGCGTCGGCTGCGAAATGTGCCTGCGCCAAATATCGCTCGTCGAAATCAATGCCAAGCACGCGATGAGCTCCGCGCCGTTTCATCTCAATGCTGTAGAAGCCGCCGTTGCAACCGATATCGAGTACGCTTTTACCTCGCAGATCTGCGGGAATCGCGTGCTGGAATCGTTCCCACTTCACGCGTGGAAAATCGCCCAGGAAATGTTCCGGCGCTGTCTCCACGCCGCTAAGATTTATGTTATGGAACCATTCGCCCAGCCCCCGGACCTGCTCCGCAACGTGCGCGCGGTCGTCCGTGTTGATCTCGGCTATTTGCGCGTTCATGCGACAACATGCGGCGCAACGCTACTCGTAGCCGTGAACGTATCGGCAGGCGGCACGCTGGCGCCCGATTTTTCACGGCAAAGCAAATTCATTGCTTCGCGGTAACCGTTCAGTGTTCCGACGTCGACGTACGATTCGCCAGCTCGGATTCCCGTGGCATTGCCGCCGCGCGCCAGCCATGCGTTCACCAACGTGCCGATGTATTCATCGCAGCGATCTCGTTCCACCCAGAGCGAATTCAGTTCATCTAAAATGGCGCCGGGCATTTTGAACGCCCCCCAGATCCAGTTAGACCCCGCATTCTGCTGTTTCACCTGGATCTCCAGCACGCAGCCATCTGCTGTCGTGCGCACTGCATCAAAGAATTGCGGCTGTGCAACGGGAAACAGAAGAAATGACAATCCGTCATCAGGCAAAGTGCACAGCGCATTCTCCGGAAACCAAATCGTGTCGGGCAGGCCGATACACACACTTTCGTTCGCCGCGATCAAAGGCGCGGCCTGGAAAATAGCGTCGCATAATCCGCTCGGGTGCGGTTGCACGACGAAGGTGATTGTTACGGAATCGAGATTCACGCCGCCGTAATATTCCAGAATATCCGATTTTCCCGGCGCGATTACGAAACAAAGCTTGTTCGCGCCGCCTGTCATCATGCGATCCACCAGGTATTCGCTGATTGCCCGCGGGCGCTCGACCGCGCCATCAATGCGCCCGCCCACCGGCAGCAATTCCTTCGAGAAGGCGAGCGGTTGAATCCGCGTGCCTGAACCGGCTGCTGGGATAATGCCCCACATTGGAATTTACAATTGTGATTGGCGATTTCGATTTATGCCGCGACCAGTTTTCTGGTGTGAAAGTTCCCGATAATGTCTTCAAACTGTTGCACGCGTTGTGTGCCGGTGTGCTCGGCCAATACGCGCTCGCGCGCCGCGTGCGCGATTCGGCTTAGTTGCGCATCGCTTAATTCGAGGGCGGCGAGAACGTCGTCGGCCGAAGAGGCGATCAAAATTTCGGAGCCAGGAACGAAGAACTCTTGGAGCCCGTTCCACGAATCGCTGATGATTGGAACGCCGCAGGCCGCTGCTTCGAACAGGCGCCCGGACGGACACCAACCCATGTCGCGCATGGCCGCGCGTGTGACATTCAACGTCAGTCGCGAGGAACAGAAGAAGCTCGGATGTTCCGATGGCGGAAGATGCTGAACAAAAAAAATGTTATTTGTCCATGGAAACTCGGCAGGGTATTGCGCGCCGCCCATTACAAACCGCGATGCCGGTGCGCGCCGAGCGGACTCAATGAACAACTCCTGCAATGTCCCCTGGCGGTCTTGCGAGTATGTGCCCAGGTATGAAAGTGCCGCGCGATACACGTCCTTACACGCAACACGACGGTGCACGTCGGGATCGACACTGCCATAGAGCGGCGCAACTTGCTTTGCGCCTAAGTCGGCCTTGAGTGCGTCAAGTGCGGCTCCGCCAGTGAAACTTAAAACCAGATCGAAATCGCCGAGGCCGTTCGGAGGAATGTACGGAACGAGTTCGCCTGCCCGAAGCCGCGCGATTGTGACCGGCGCATCCAGATCATAGAACACACGCAACGCCGGTGAAAACCAAATCGAATCAGAAGCGGCAACGGCATCCGGGCAATAAGAGGTGACAATACCGACATCTGCGTCACGTAATTCGCGATCGGCAACATCAACAATTTCATTCCACGATTCGTAGAGCCGCAGGGTTCCACCGTTAATCGCAGAAACGTCACGGTGCGCTGCGTAATAGGGCACGTCGCGCTCGAAGAACACAATGGTGTGACCCCGTCCAATTAATTGCCGGCACAGCGAACGCCAGACAGTCGCATGACCGTTTCCCCACGACGAGCTGATCGTTAGGCCAAAAATGACGATCTTCATTTTACACTTGCGCGCTTCGCGCGACTCCCGTTTCGCACATTCATCTGGCCGTTGCTTGTAACCGGAGGCGCTGATCTTGGCCGCAGGTTTAGGCTCGCAGACCGGCCGTGGCGAGTGCCTGCGGCTACAACTTTGGCGCCTTGGATGAATGCCTCAGTCAACGCACGCGCTTTTTCGTCGGTGAATTGTCGCGGCGGAGTTTTCATGAAATAGCTCGATGGCCCAACGAGCGCGCCGCTCAAACCGCGATCCAGCGCGAGTTTGACGCAACGAATGGCGTCGATCACTACGCCGGCAGAATTGGGCGAATCCCACACTTCCAGCTTCATCTCGCAATTGATCGGCACATCACCGAACGTCGTTCCCTCCATACGGATGTAGCACCACTTTCTGTCGGTCATCCAAGGCACGTAATCGCTCGGACCGACGTGCACGTTCGAGGCCGGCATGGGATGACCAAGCTGGGATGTGACTGCCTGTGTCTTGGAAATTTTTTTCGATTCCAACCGCTCGCGCTCCAGCATGTTCAGGAAATCGGTGTTGCCGCCGAAATTGAGCTGATACGTGCGATCAAGCCGGACGCCGCGTTCGCGAAACAGATTCGTGAGTACGCGATGTGCGATTGTCGCGCCTACTTGCGATTTCACGTCGTCACCGATGATGGGCAACCCGCGTTCTCGGAACCGTCGCTGCCAGTATTTTTGCGACGCAATAAACACCGGAATGCAATTCACAAACGCACAACCGGCTTCGAGAATTTGCTCGACGTACCATTTCGTTGCCATCTCCGAACCAACAGGTAAATACGAGACGACGACGTCCGTATGTGTTCTTTTCAGGATGCCGACTATGTCGTCAGTCGGGCCCGATGCCTTTTTGATGACTTCGCTGAGGTATTTGCCGAGTCCGTCATGCGTCATCCCGCGATGCACTTTGACTCCGAGCCGCGGAACGTCGGTGAAGCGGATCGTGTTGTTTGGTTTGGCGAAAATGGCTTCGCCTAAATCACGTCCAACTTTTGTCGCGTCGATGTCGAACGCAGCGCTGAACTCGATGTCCTCCACACGATAGCCGCCGAGATCAACGTGCATCAGTCCCGGCACGAACTGCTCGCCTGCCACGTTCCGGTAAAAGTGCACGCCTTGCACGAGCGAGGACGCGCAATTCCCCACACCAATGATGCCGACGCGAATCTTCCCTGAGCCGTTCCTCTTCACAGTACTGCCTCCTCTTTTTTGATCCCGAACGGCGCCAACTCGCTCGGCGAGGATGTATACCCTCGAGCGGCACCGATGAAGCGTTCGAGTTCTAGCGCCCGATGAGCGGATGTATGTTGGCGCAGCACGCGTTCGCGTCCACGTAAGCCGATTTCCCGCGCAACGTGCTCGGGCATTTCATGCAGAATTTCCAGAATGTCGCGCGCATCGCCCGCTATAAGAATTTCTTCCCGCGGCCAAAATACCGTTTTTAAGCCGGGCCAATCATCGCTGATGATTGGCGTTCCACAGGCAGCCGCTTCAAACAAACGCACGCTTGGTGAAAAACCCGCGCGCACCATCGCAGCACGAGTTACGTTTAACGTAAAACGCTGCGAATTGTAAAACGCGCGGTGCTTCACCGGCGAAAGATGTGTGATTCGGTGCACGTTTGCCGGCCACCGAATTTTCTTCGGGTATTGCGGGCCCGCCACGACGAATTGTCGGGACGGCAACATGGTCGCCGGTGCGAGCAGGAGCGAATCGAGTTTGCGTTGCCGGTCCTCACCGAATGTGCCGAGATATCCCAGCACCCATTTTTTCCTGCGGCGCTCCGGAAAATATTCGTCTGGGTCAACCGAACAAAATAAGGCACGCGCCATGGGCGAGCCGTATTCCTGTTCGATCAAATCCAGAGTCGGTCCGCCGGTGAACGAGAGATAAAGATCGTAGCGGGCAATGAGATCCGCCGAAAGATAATCGCACTCGGCGTTTGCGATTTGTTGCAGCGTAATCGGAGTATCGATGTCGTAAAATGCCGTCACACCGGAATCGAAATTCGTAAGCCATTCGCCAATGACCTTGCCTTCCGGAACGAAGGAGCCAACGATCACGCAATCGCCAGCAGCGATCTCGTCCGCAAAACGTCTCTTCAATTCCGGCACACTTTGATAAATTGCTGTGCGACCAAAGGGCGGCTGCGGCATGTCACGATTAGCTGCATACCACGGCTGGTCCCGCTCAAGGAACAACACGTCGTGTCCGCGCCTAACCAGTTCGCGCATCAAACTGCGATACGTCGTCGCGTGCCCGTTCCCCCAGGAGGATGTGATTGACAATCCGAGGATGACAATTTTCATACGAACGCGCCCTCCAGGATGTCGTCGAACTGCGCGGCGCGTTGTGCGTAAGTGTGCTGCGCCAGCGCACGACGATACGCTGCCTGACCGATTTGCCGCGCCCGCTCAGGCGTAAGATCGACGACGTGCGCCGCGACCTCTTCGCCACTGTGCGCGACCAAAATTTCTTCACCCGGATCAAAAAATCGTTCGATACCAGTCCAGGCATCCGTGATCAGACAAGCTCCCGCGCCTGCGGCTTCAAACACGCGCGTAGCGGGCGAAAATCCGTAGCGCGCCATGCTTGCTCGCGAAATGTTCAAGACCGCGAGCGGCGTGCAGTTAAACGCGTTGTGATCGGGCGTATAAACGTGGCCGAGATTTCTCACGTTCGGCGGCAGTGATTTGCCGTCCCAACCGATCCCACCGAGCAGAAAGTTTCGCTCCGGCAGTTGCTCGGCTGCGTTCAGAAAGAATTGTTCCACGCGCGCCTCACGATCTGGCAACCGATGGCCCAGAAAACCGACGTCCCCTTCGA
>Ga0209807_1000786_pt1 | contig 14745 bp, 7 predicted proteins | sample GraSoiAngelo_154_FD_186168 | JGI IMG/M metagenome (GOLD analysis project Ga0209807, IMG submission 186168) | Grasslands soil microbial communities from the Angelo Coastal Reserve, California, USA - 14_1009_13_20cm (SPAdes) (version 2) | ecosystem: Environmental > Terrestrial > Soil > Grasslands ... | reverse complement strand
GGCTTCGCTTATGCGGATCTCTCCACAGGCGAGTTTCGATTAACGCAACTGCAAGATCGACAATCACTCTTTGACGAATTGGCCCGTGTCGCGCCGGCAGAACTTCTCGTCAGTGACGAGCAGAAGCAGCAGTTCGCCGAAGTCGCCAGCGCGCTCGGCTACGACAGCTACGCCTTTCTGCCGGAACAGGCAGCCTTCACCTTATGCGAACATTTTAAAGTTAAATCGCTCGACGGCTTCGGTTGCGTCCAAATGCCGCAGGCGATCGCCGCTGCGGGCGCAATCGTTCATTATCTCAAGCACCAGCTTCGGCGAAATATCGATCATGTCACGGCGCTGCGCTGCGATGCGCCCGACGACCACGTGCTGCTCGATGCTGCTACCCAAACCAATCTCGAGTTGGTTGAATCCCGAAGTAGTCGGAACACCAGTTTGCTCGCAGTGCTCGACCGTACAATCACGTCAATGGGCGCTCGTAAACTGCGCGCGTGGATTTTGCAGCCTCTGCGGAATCTGGTGGAACTGGAGCGCCGCCAACAAATGATCGCGAACTTGTTGCAAGAAGCAGATCTGCTCGCAGCACTGCGCGCTTCGCTCAAGTTAATCCGTGACATCGAGCGCGCGGTTGGACGATTGAGCCAAGCCTCCGGCAACGCGCGCGATCTTGTCGCGCTCAAAATTTCTCTCGAACAAATCCCAAGATTGAAAAGCGAGCTGCAGAGATTACTCGATCGACTCGCATTCGGCGCAACACGCATCAACGAGAATGGGAATGTTGAGTTACTGGCACAAAGATTGCAGAACGATTTGCGGGAAATGCCAGAGCTGGCAGAGAAGCTCACTCTCGCGGTAGTCGATGATCCGCCGCTAGCGCTGAAGGAAGGCGGAATCTTTCGTGATAACTACGATGTCGATCTTGACGCGTTGCGGCAGGCTTCGCGTGAGGGCAAGGATTGGATTAGCCAGTTACAGGAACGCGAAATCGCAGCTACCGGCATCAAATCTCTCAAGGTCCGCTACAACTCGGTGTTCGGCTATTTCATCGAGGTGACGAAGTCGAACCTGGCAAACGTACCGTCGCATTACACCCGTAAGCAGACGACAGTAGGTGGAGAGCGTTTCATCACGCCCGAACTGAAGGAGATGGAGGCGAAAATTCTTGGGGCGGACGAACGCGCACGTCAACTGGAGTATCAACTTTTCCAAAAGTTGCGGGACCAGACTCTATGCGAGCTGGAACCAATTCAGCAAACAGCCGCTGCAATTGCCATTATCGATGTTATCTGCGCGCTCGCGGAAACGGCGCGACTCTTCCGGTATTGCCGGCCGAGGCTGACTGAGAGGCTGCGACTCACAATTAAAGATGGGCGACATCCGGTGCTCGATCAAAATCTGGTGGAAGAAAAGTTTGTGCCGAACGACACGACGCTCGAGGGCGAAAACATGCGGCTGGCCATCATCACCGGACCGAACATGGCGGGAAAATCCACTTACATCCGTCAGGTTGCGCTAATTGTGTTGATGGCGCAGATCGGCAGCTTCGTTCCGGCGGAAAGCGCGGAGATCGGCTTGGTCGATCGCATTTTCACCCGTGTCGGGGCGAATGACGATCTTGCCCGTGGGCAGTCCACGTTCATGGTCGAAATGAATGAAACTTCCAACATCGTCAACAACGCCACGGAGCGAAGTCTCGTCATTCTCGATGAGATCGGCCGAGGAACATCCACGTTCGATGGGCTGTCCATCGCATGGAGCGTGGCGGAATTTCTCCACGACAAAATCAAAGCGCGCACTCTCTTCGCAACCCACTATCATGAGCTGACCGAACTCGCCGAGGAGCGCGCGGGCGTATGCAATTTCAACGTCGCAGTGCGTGAGTGGAACGATCAGATTATTTTTCTGCGCAAGATCGTGCCGGGTGGCGCGGACAAGAGTTATGGAATCCAAGTGGCACGCCTCGCAGGTTTGCCAAAGGAAATTCTCGATCGAGCAAAAGACATTTTATCGCATCTTGAGGCGCCCAATGGCACCCTGGCGCAACCGGGAAAAACGAGAAAGCGAAGATTGACAAGCAACACGAAAACGGAAAGGCCACAGCTGGATCTGCTTTAAGGACCGGCGTGCCGCCCGCAATTGAAAAACGGGTTCGGTCAGCGCGGTCGCCTTGACACTTTTTCGCTGACCGGAGCGCGGGTAAAACTATGCTAGTCTCTTAGGTGGCTCATCATGGCAATCAAAACCGAGCAGGAACTTAGCGAGACTCAGCGCAGCCATTGGCTGAAAGCCGTGGCGGCGATCGAACTTCGCAACTTCGACTATGCGATTTCGCTTTTGCAGGCAGTCCTGAAGCAGGAGCCTCAGTTTTTAACGGGCCGGCAGTTGCTGCGGCGCGCAGAGGTGACGAAAAGCAAATCGGCAAAAAAAAGTTTCTTCAATATCTCGACCGCTCCGATCGCGGTGATGAAAGCGCAGCGAGAAATCAAGAAAGACCCGAAGTGCGCGGTAGAAATGCTGGAAAAAATTTTGGAAAAAGAGCCTTACAATCGGCAGGCGAATCTCGTTTTAAAAGAGGCGGCAATCGCGGCGGACTGGCCGGAAATCGGCGTCTTCGCGCTGCGGACGCTGCTCGAAGAAAATCCGCGCGATGTCAAAGTGCTTCACGAGCTTGGCCGCCTGCATCACGAATTGGGGGAAAGTGAACGCGAGGTCGAAATTTACAACCAAATCACGGAGATAAATCCACTTGATGCCGAAGCGCTCCGGCTTGGTAAAGATGCTTCGGCCCACGCCTCGATGACAAGCGGCGGCTGGACGCAGGCAGTCAGTTATCGCGACTTAATCAAAGACAAAGAGACGGCGGTTTCACTCGAGCAACAGAGCCGGATGCGATTGACTGGCGAATCACTCGATAAACAAATTGCGGAAACATATGCGCTCCAACAGGCGGAGCCGAGGAATATCGATCTTGCACGACGCCTGGGCGCACTAAACGAGCAGAAGGATGATATTGCGGCTGCGATCGGCTGGTATCAATACGCTGCTGATCTGACAAAAGGCGCCGACGCCGGATTGATTCGAAAAGTCTCCGATCTAAAAACGAAAAGCTTGGAGCGCGAGATTGCGGCACACGAGGAATTTCTTTCCACTCACGCTGCCGATCATGAGTTGTCCGCAAAGAAGACTGAGGAATTGAAGGCCGCGAAAAAGAAGCGGGCAGAAATTCTGGTTGAGGACGCGCGCAAGCGTTTGGAGCGAAACCCGACCGACTTGCAACTTCGATTTGAACTTGGCGAGCATCTCGTAAATGCGGGGCGTTTTCGGGAAGCCTTGCCGGAGCTGCAACGTGCGCGACAAAATCCGAATGCGCGTTTGAAAGCGATGAACCTGCTGGGCCGCTGTTATAGCGATCTTGGGATGCTCGACCTTGCGACGAAGCAACTCGAAGAAGCATCGCGAGAGATTTTAGCGATGGACCCGATGAAGAAAGATATCGTCTATAATCTCGGGCTTGTTTACGAGCGGATGGGCGAGAGAGAAAAGTCACTTGGTTGCATGAAGCAGATTTACGAAGCTGATTACGGCTACAAAGACGTGGCAACTCGCGTGGAGAGCTCGTACAAGCAGAATATCTCCAAAGCTTGATCGTCGTTTCGACTGCTCTCCTGGCCGAACCGGCGCGCGTGCATCCGACAGCGCGTGAACATTCGATACTTAAAATGTCGGGAAGCACCCGACGTGTCTCAATGGAGAATCAGCTATGAAAAGCAAAATTATCATTACATCACGCTTCGGTATTCTCGCTCTCGCGGTCGTCTCATTCAGTTTCGCTGGCCTGGCCATGGCGCAAAATCCGCCCAGCGCAAAGGACAAAACTTTCATGAAAAAGGCTGCAAAAGGCGGGATGATGGAAGTAGCGATGGGAAAATTGGCCGAGCAGAATGGCCAAAGTGACGATGTGAAATCATTCGGCAAACGAATGGTCACTGATCACAGCAAAGCCAACGATGAGCTGAAATCGATCGCTCAGCAAAAAGGCGTTAAATTGCCGAGCCAAGAGCCCAGTGAAAAATGGAGCTCGGATAAAGCCTACATGAATATGATGGTCAAGGACCACGAAAAAGACCTTGCCGAATTTCAGGCAGAGGCAAAGGATGGGAGTGATCCCGACGTAAAGAATTTCGCCGATAAAACGGCCAAAGTGGTCCAGGAACACCTCGATTTGGCCAAAGAGACTCAAAGCAAGCTGCAATAGGAAACACTGACTGCGCGATGCGGCACGTCTGAAGAGGCGTGCCGCATTTTCTCTTACGCGCGTATTCTTTCAGAGCAGGCACGCGATCGCTGCTATAGAATCAGCAGGTCTTGCCGGAATCGCGCGTTAGGGGTGGCGACACGTCAATCTTGTTCCCTTGTTTATCGATGGCCTCCAAAAGTGCCTTGCTTTTGCGACGCCAGACTCAATTCTCCTCTCATCAATGCGGAAGACGAAAATCATCTGCACGCTCGGCCCGGCTACAGAACAAACCGATGTCTTGCGGCAACTGATCGAGAAAGGGACAGACGTTTTTCGATTGAATATGAGCCATGCCGACCATCGCTCAGCCCGCGAAGTTGTGCCGCGCATTCGCCAGCTTGCAGAAGAGGCCCACCACTCAGTCGCCATTCTACTCGATACGCAAGGCCCGGCGATCCGCACCGGAGATTTGAAAACTAATCTCGATTTAAAAGCGGGCGACGTCCTGGAGCTTACCGTTGGTGAAGCGAAACGCGAGCAACCCTATTCGGTTCATGTGAATTATGACGGACTGGTAGACGATGTTTCCGTTGGCGACACCATTCTGGTGGACAATGGCATGATCAGGTTGGTCGTCATCGAAAAACAGGGAAAGCGGATCCTCTGCAAGGTCATAACCCCCGGCACGCTCGCCTCTCGACGTCACGTCAACTTGCCTGGTGTTCACGTGAATCTACCGCCGCTCACTGAAAAGGATCTTGCTGATATTTCACTCGGCGCAGAGCTCGGCGTCGATTTTGTTGCGCTGAGTTTTGTACGACAGAAAAGCGATCTGGACGAACTGCGTGATGTTCTTCTCGAAAAAAGGAGTAAAGCCTTGATCATCGCCAAAATCGAGGACCAATTAGCGGTCCGAGCGATCACCGATATGATCGAAGGCGCCGATGCGATCATGATTGCCCGCGGCGATTTGGGAATCGAATGGCCTATGGAGGAACTGCCCATCATCCAGCGGCGGATCGTGAAACGCTGTATTCGGCTCGGTAAGCCAGTGATTGTCGCGACCCAGATGCTCGAATCCATGATCACGAATCCGTTGCCGACACGGGCTGAAATCACCGACGTGGCCAATGCGGTCTTCGAGCAAGCGGATGCGATCATGCTGAGTGGTGAAACATGTCTTGGGCGCTACCCAGTCGAATGCGTCCGTGTATTGGATCGTGTCGCCTTACGCATCGAGCGTAGCGGAGGCGCGGGTTACGCAGAATCAGCAATTCTCGAAGACGACCGGCAAAAGACAGTTGCTTCGGCCGTAGTCCTGGCGAATTCGCTGGGGCGCGCAAAAATTATCGTTTTTACCCGGCACGGAGCAATGGCGCGTTACGTTTCAAATCTTCGTCCAGAGAAAGCTCCGATATTTGCTTTCACCTCGAGCGCGGAAGTTTGCCGGCAATTATCGATCTGCTGGGGGATTTATCCGGTGAAAATTAATTTCGCTGGGGACCCGAATGCGACAATCGAGGTCGCGGAGAAGTTTTTGCGGGAAGCCAAATTGACCACCCCGGGCGATCAACTCGTGATTATCAGCGATGTTCGCGCAGGCGAAGACCGCATCGATTCGGTGCAACTGCGCACAGCAAAATAAAACGCGCAGACATTTTCGTCGGCGCGTTTTTACACAACTTTGCTGCCGTCGATCTAAGCTTCGACCGGTAATTCAACGTCGACTGGACGTTCCTTCTTGCTCAGAGCGCGGCGGAGCTTCGAGAGCGCAATATTCTGCAACTGCCGGATGCGTTCGCGCGTAACGCCGAACTTCTTTCCGACTTCTTCCAGCGTTTTGGGTTTACCGCCGTCCAATCCAAAGCGTTGAAAAATGATTTTCTTCTCCCGATCGTCGAGCACATCAAGCAAACCGCCGACTTCATTGCGAAGATTCTTGTCGCGCAATAGCTCAAATGGCGTCTGAGCTTCCTCATCCCCGACGATCTCGCCAAACTCAGTGGAGTCGTCGTCGCTAATTGGCGCATCGAGCGACGCCGGGCGGATCGATACAGTCTTGAGCTGCGAGACTTTTCCGCTTGCGATCCCGATCTCGTCGCCAAGTTCATCGTCGGTCGGTTCACGGCCGAGTTCCTCGCTCATTTGTAAGGAAACGCGGCGCATCTTGGAAATTTTGTCCACAAGATGAACAGGCAGGCGGATGGTCTTGCTCTGGTTCGCCAGCGCCCGCTTGATCGACTGCTTGATCCACCATGCGGCGTATGTGCTGAGCTTGCCGCCTTTTGCGGGATCAAAACGCTCCACTGCTTTCATCAGGCCGATGTTTCCTTCGGAGATCAGGTCAAGCAGCGGTAAACCGAGATTCGCGTAATCATGCGCAATCTTGACCACAAGGCGCAGATTTGAACGGATCATCAGCGCCCGCGCTTCGCGGTCGCCCCTTTTGATCTTTGCGGCAAGAGTAATCTCTTGTTCCGGAGTCAAGAGCGGGATTTGCCCGATCTCGCGCAGGTAAATCTTGATTCCGGTATCGCTATCTTCAGCAGCCATATAGCTCTTTTTCATCAATGATTTTGGGGGGTTGAATCGACAATCTACCGTCAGTGGTATTGGTCGGCTCCTTGTCGATCACGCGTTGTAGCATTCTCAAAAGTATTTAACAAGGTTAAATATTCGGATTTCTGACAGTGACCGGACGTGTGTTGTTCAATTTTTTTATCTGTCGGCACAACCTCTTCCAAACAAGGCTAGACCCTTCAGTTCAGCGCTGATTCTCGGGACTTTATTTTCCCACGGTTTCGCACTGTTCATTGCCTCTTTTCCTCCTCTAATATCTTTGACAACCTAACCCGCCATGTTCGCCAAAATTTATTCCGCCGCGGTTTACGGAGTGGATGCATACGAAGTTGAAATTGAGGTCAACGGCGCTGGCGGCGACCCAAACATTGTCATCGTCGGCTTGCCGGACGCAGCCGTGAAGGAGAGCCGCGACCGAGTGACAACCGCGATTTCAAATAGCGGATATTTTTGGCCGCGCGGCCGGACCACAATCAATCTCGCCCCGGCCGATATTAAAAAAGAAGGCCCTGGCTTCGATTTGCCAATTGCGCTTGGAATGATCGCAGTGACCGAAGAACTGGATAGTTCTCCTTTCGAAAATTTCAGCTTCGTAGGTGAACTCGCTTTGAACGGTGCGGTCCGCGCCGTGAAAGGCGTCTTGCCAGTTGCCTTGGAAGCGCGGCGTCGCGGCAAACGCGCGTTGTTTGTGCCCGAAGCCAACGCGCTCGAAGCAGCCATGGTTGACAAGATCGACATCTACGGCGTGCAAAATCTGAGACAGACGTTTGATTTTTTGCGCGGGGAAACCGCGCTCCTGCCCACGCGTGCCGATCTCACAGGCTTTTTTGCCACGCACCAAAATTACGATGTCGATTTTAGCGATGTAAAAGGCCAAGGCCACGTTAAGCGCGCCATCGAAGTGGCTGTGGCCGGCGGTCACAACGTGCTCATGATCGGCCCTCCCGGCTCAGGCAAATCGATGCTTTCGAAACGCATCCCCACGATTATTCCGCCGATGTCGTTGGAGGAAGCGATTGAGACGACGAAGATTCATAGCATCGCTGGCCTACTGAATGGCGAGCGCTCATTCGTTTCCACGAGGCCGTTCCGCTCGCCGCATCATACCATTAGCGACATTGGTTTGCTTGGTGGCGGCACATTTCCAAATCCGGGTGAAGTAAGCCTGGCGCACAATGGCGTTCTCTTTCTCGATGAGCTGCCTGAGTTCAAACGATCAGCATTGGAAGTCATGCGCCAGCCAATAGAAGATGGGAAGGTGACAATTTCGCGTGCCGCAGGCAGTCTCACATTTCCAGCCGAGTTCATGCTGGTGGCGGCGATGAACCCCTGCCCCTGCGGATATTTTGGCGATTTAAAACGCGAATGCCGTTGCGGCCCAGTTCAGGTGCAGCGCTATCGTCAACGCATTTCCGGACCGCTGCTTGATCGAATCGATCTGCACATCGAAGTCCCTGCAGTCGAGTACCGCGACGTCGCCAGCGAGCGCCCGGAAGAAAGTTCGACATCGATCCGCGACCGGATCGGCCGCGCGCGTCAGAAACAACAGCAACGATTTGCGCGCGATCCCAAAACCAACTGCAACGCGCGCATGACCACGCGTCACCTCAAACAATATTGCAAGCTCACCCAGGATTCGCAGGATCTCATTCGCGTCGCCATGAGCGAATTGAACCTAAGCGCCCGCGCTTACGATCGAATTCTCAAAGTCTCGCGCACCATCGCCGATCTCGACGATATGATCGACATCTCACCCGAGCATGTCAGCGAAGCAATCCAATATCGCACCTTCGATCGCACGCTATGGATCTGATTCTAGTCGACTTAAGCCAAGCTCTGTTCTGGATCTCAGAGAGTCTTACCACCTCTATTTGCGACGCTAGAAACGAGAAGCATGGCTAGCGTCGAACGCGCCTCAAAGCGCCTTGGTAGCACGAGCGACTCGACACGGACGATGGAATAGGAGACAGGATGTGGGATCCAATTATCGACGGCACTTTGCAGGCGCAGGCGTTTGAAACGATCGAGTTGATCGCAGCTGCGATCAAGAAGGCCGCCGGTCCGGGAGTTGCCGACCCAAGAAGGAAACCGTCGAAGGCCGGAAGAAAGTCGCAAAGGCGCAGTGGAGGCGTTTCACCAGGTGGGGCGGCCAAGACGGTCGCACGAGAAGAGATAGACGCATCGCTGGCGAATGGAAGTGCGGGTTTGGCAATCCTATTCGCGTACCTGGATCAGGCTCGGTCCGGTTATGGAGATAAAGAAACTGCTTTATACTTTTTGGAGCAAGCGATTGATGCCGTGGCGTCGGTGCTGATGGATTCATCGCTGTATGGAGGCGTGACTGGTGTGGCCTGGGCTATGGCACATCTTCGCGGATGGTTCCTCGAGGCAGACAATGACGCTACCGAGGCGATGGATGCTCTATTAAGAGCCAGTCTTAGCCGTCGCCCATGGCGCGGTTCTTATGATTTGACCAAAGGTCTCGTCGGTTTTGGCGTTTATGCGATGGAGCAACTGCCGAGTCTGTCGGCCATCCAGTGTTTGGAGCAGGTAATTGACCGTCTCGACGAGAATGCCGAGCGAACTCCTGATGGGATAACCTGGTTCACTTCGTGGGAACTGCTGCCGGCCTCGCAACGCAGAGTGAGTTTCATCGGCAATTACAACCTGGGAGTCGCGCATGGCGTGCCGGGAGTCATCGCGTTTCTTGGTCAGGTCTGTGCACTCGATGAACGAAAAATTCTTGGCGTTACAAAAGTTCGGGCAAAAGCGCGACCGCTGCTGGATGGTGCAGTGGCGGGGTTGCTGGCGCAGAAGATTTCCGCTGGCGCAGAGTGCGTTTTTCCCGAGTGGATTTTCCGTGGCCTCTCACTAAGATCCAGCCGAGTTGCCTGGTCTCACGGCGACTTGGGAATTGCGGCGGCATTGCTGGCCGCGGCCAGCTGCGTGAACGATGCGAACTGGGAACGCGAAGCTGTGCGGTTAGCCCGGCGCGTTGCCGAGCGCTCGTTTGATCAGTCGGGTGTTAAAGACTGCGCTCTTTGCCACGGCGCTGCCGGCGCCGGCCACTTATTCAATCGGATGTTCCAAGCGAGCGGTGAATCGTGGCTGAAGGATGCGGCGCTAGGCTGGTTCCAACGCACACTCGATATGCGGCGTCCTGAACGAGGCGTCGCAGGTTTCGCCGCGTTCCGGCTCGATCATTGGAGTAACGAAGTCGGCATCTTGGAAGGCGCGGCCGGTATTGCCCTGGCACTTCTTGCAGCTGTGACGCCCATTGAGCCGGCGTGGGATAGGATGCTGCTCATTTCAGGGGCGCCTCCCCAAACATGCTACGGCGCTGCACAATTATGAGACGGTTTTCCTGTCAGGCTAATTCTGAGTCTGAGCATGGCAATAGTGGCCGCTGTAGCCACCTCTGACGGAGTCCATTCTTGGATCAGCAGGTGTTAAGTCCCGCTGCGTTTGTTTGTTGAGCTTGAGTTTCCTGGCCTTTATTCGCGCCGTATTCTCAGTTGATTTCTTGTCCATATTTTTCGTCTTTCTTGTTTCCTTCTTTAGCAAGATTTATTCCAGCGTTTGGCAACCCGCCAGTATCGGTCCCCATCTCGGATAATATCGCGGATCATTCAGTTGGCAATGAATGATTTAGCCTTGCTCGAGGATTTTTCGACTTTCGACTCAGCGTAAGGACTCGCGGTGCCATGATGGCCTCGTTCACTGGCCAGTCTGGCCTCGCCCAAGGGCCAGTGTGGGCTCATTTATGAGCCATGGTCCACGGGGTTATTCCGCTCGCCGGTTTCGCTCTCGCGCTGCCTTCGATTTATAGAGCCGCGAGAGAAAGTCATAGATGACTAACTCCTGCTCACGATGGGCAGAACGGAGTAGCCGGTTCGCATACATGTGTGCGCAACTCAGTGCAAAATCTTTAACTGAAACCAAGAGCCGCCCAGCTTGCTCACAAGCGTTTAACTCGGCGACGATGGGCGCTATGCGCTCGGAGCGCTGACGAAGAATGTCAAGGCCCGGTAATAAGGAATTTACCGCGTCGCACGCTGGATCGAGCAGTTCCTCCAGGCTCTTGCGCTCCTTGCGGAATTTTTCGCTAAGCTCGCTTCTTAGACTTTTGTCGACGCGTTCCACCTCAGGGAGGTTTCTCGACGCCTGCTGGAAAAGCGCGCATTTGGAATCAAGGTCGAAACCAAAGTCCGTAAGAAGCGCATCAAGCCCCCGCATGGTCAGGCGCCAGCGTGGGTCCAGCCCCTGGTCGCCTTGGTCCAGCATTGAGATCAATTGCAACACGGCTTCGCTATCGGCTTGAAAAAGTTGCTCGGCGAGTTCGATGCCTTCCGCGCCACCATAGCGTTCGACCTCGCGTTCGTAAGTGTCGAGCTGGATTCGCCAGAGTCGTCCGTCGTTCAGCAGCGGAGAAGTCGCGGCTTGGAGCGCGGGCAAAACTTCTGTGTGTAGCTTTTCTGGTATGCCGTGAAAGCGAAGCCGCAGATGCCAGTCCGGATCGGCGTAGCGGATGAAGAACCATCGATCAACGGCGCCGGAATCAATCAATTTTCGAACAAGGCGCGCAACAACTTCGCACAGCACACGGTCAGCCGTGCCAGTGCCGGTATAGAGCTTTGCGAACAGCCATTCCGAGCCAGGTGGAAATGCGCGGGAGGCGGTGAGCGGAAACACGCTCGCTAGCCGGTTGCGCTCGGGTGGCTCTTGAGACTTGGAGGTCCGGACAAAGGGCACGATCACTTCGTGCACGAATCGCCCCTCGGGTCCACGTGCGCAGAGTTGGTCCGGTCGGGGAAACATTTCTGTCAACGTCGCTTCCTCACGACTCCTGACCAGATGAACAAAAGTTTCGATGCTCAGAATGTTATCGAGATCAATTGGCAAACTGTTATCGCCGTCCGCGAGAGCGATCCATCGGGGCAAGCGCCTTTCGGCCCGCCACGCCTGGACTGCTTGAAATAGAGCTGGTCCGTGCGGATCAGCGAACTGCTTCAATTCTTCCTTGCTAAGACGCCACTGCGCACGAGATAAGATCAGGCGCCCGGTCACGATACGCGGCAGAAAGGGAGCATCCCGCAATGCGCCCCAATTCCAAGACAGATCTGGCACAACTCTTTGGTACTGGAACGCGCACAAGAATTTGTACACGCCGAGACCACTCAAACTGTAATTGTGTGCACTGCTCATGCGCGGAATGATTTCGCGTCCCAGCCGCTGTGAGCGCAAAGTTATAAGATCGCCTTCCACCAAGACGGTCAAATCCGCCGCAGCAATTTGTTGAGATGAATGAACGCCGGCACAACCGAGATAAGGGATTTCGTAACCACGCAGCACAGGCCGAGAAATGAAGTTGCCGAGATGGCCCTCGGGAAGATGCACAATTTCAGCGAACACAGCGTTGGGTTGCAACGCCTCTTCGGCGCGGAGGTGCCTCTCGACGTACTGCCGCAATTCCTGATCCGCGTGGCAGAAGCGGCCGAGCAAACGCGCACCCGACGGACCATTCGCGGAATCGACAATTACTCGAAAATCACCTTTTGCCAGGGCGGCTTGGGACGGCGACGCAATGGTCGCCATCACCGCAAAGGCATCCGGTAGTGGCCGTGGACTCGTCGATGCCAATCTGTGCAAGTCGTCTTGTGTAATAACAATCTCATCCGCGCCGCTTTGCTGCGCCTCGCTCAGTTTCCGCAGTAAAAATCTCTCGCGGGCACTCCACGCGGCGCTTTCGTCTCTTGGCGAAGGAAAATGAAGTCCCTCCAAGAGGGGAGTAGTTTCACGTCCGGTTCCGAAGCCAACCCCGACCTCTTCATCCAAGGCTTCCAGAAGCGGTACCTCCCGTGACTCGTAGCGATTGAAAAAGGCATCTCGAAATCGCTCTAGTTCCTCGTGATCGATCGGGCTCGACAGCCGATGCAGTAACTTCACGCCGCTCAAGAGTTCGGTGACAACAGCGTTTCCAAGCGTCGATTTCGGCGCGGGCTTGATCATGTCCACTTGAAAAAGACGCGCCAACTCGACTGGGACGGGAAGATCTTCGAGCGAGTGCGCCACCGCGCGATATCGCGCCGAGGAGACGCCCAGTCCGCCCGCGTCCATCGCGTCGAGTTCGGCACGAGCTTGATTAAGTCTTTCCGCGATGCGGATCGTTTGAGGGTGCCTTGATAAGTGCTCTATCAATGGATGAATCGGTTCGCACCCAGTCAGAGGCAGTGCGATATCGGCCATGAGGATTTGGCTTTCAATCAACTCGTGGATGTATTCTTCCGCCTCCTCCAAAGAGACCTCGCCGTCAGCAAGCGCAGTGGCCAGCGTTTCAAAGGTCGCTCCGTTCTCGGCACGAGTCACTGTCGCAGCGAGATAGTCGGTCTCTTCGGCGGTAACGAGATGATAAGAGCGCTCCGTGTCTTTCGTCCGCGACGCCACGTAGCGCACACGACCGGCGGCACGGTAGAGACTTGAATTGGGACGATAAGCGAAAACTTTTTGCAACGCCGGATCGCGCCGCAGGGCCTCGGTTAACGCGAACAGATAATCCATGCCGAGACGGGTATGGCGTTGGTACGTCGCGCGTTCCTCCACCAACAAATCGGTCTTGTCCCCGAGGCTCCCAGTAGAACAACCCGCGCATAATCCGAACGGCGTCGAGCGCCCGGCCATGCGCAGGAAATACCGCACGAGCGCGCGCTCGATCCCTTGTCCCCGTTCGGTCTCGGGCTCACGCAGCCACACGTCGAAGACTTCATCAAGATGTGGCGAAGCTACAAAGAGGGCTTCTCGCACCTTGGGGCGCGATAAAATTTCATGGAGGCGGGCGCGAAGGTGTTCTCGATCTTGTGCGAGCGCTTTCGCCAACGAGCTCAAGTCGTTAAGGGCCTCCGATGCTTCAAGTCCGTCGCTCCACGATTGCAGCTCATCAAACGGCAGCAACGGCGTGCGAAGTGCAAAGAAACCTGCTGGAACAAAATCCTTCACCAACTCCCTTTTAGCAGAGGGGCAATTTCTGTTCGAGTTTCAATCAATAGATGTTCCTCTCCGGTTTTTGGGCGCGTGATACCAAGTTTTCTCCAGTAAGACTATGCCTACGATCGCATCCTGAAAGTTTCCCGCACCATCGCCGACCTCGATAACGAGATCCATATCTCACCCGAGCATGTCAGCGAAGCAATCCAATATCGCACTTTCGATCGCACGCTTTGGGTCTGAGGAAAGCCCGAGCACAACAGACTGACCTCCTTTTCGCGGTGGCGTGTCATTAACACAATGCCGACATGCGTTAGCGAGAAAACTTCTCATGTGACGATAAATTTTGAATCCATTTGTCGGCTGATATCTCAGCGCCGTCGCTCTGGGATATCAGCCGCAGTTATTTCAAAAATGAAGCCCGTTACGATTTTCTGTGCGAAGCCGGGCTCTTTGCGGTCATTGTTTTGACCGCGTTTCTTCCCTTGATTAACAACGCACATGCTCTGGTAGAGTTTGTTCGTGCCATCGGCAACTTTTGATCAGCGGAGTTTTCGTCTGATATTTGTCGCGTATTCATTGTCACTTATCGGCTGCAGCCCTGCGAATAACCGCGTTCTGGAGGAGACGGTCGAGCAATCTTATAAGATTGAACCGACCACCAGTATAAGCATCAAAAACGTTGATGGTTCGATTCAGGTTTACGGTTCACCTGCACACGAAATGACGTTGCAGGCGATCAAGAGATCCTATTCAGCCAAGCGTCTGAAGCAGATCGCGGTCGATGTTTCTGTGCAGCCAGGCACAGTTGCAATCGAAACAACTTTTCCTAGAGAACCGACGTGGGGCCTGCTTGATCGATCCGGCACAGTCGATTACACCATCGTCGTTCCCGATACCGCCAGCATATCACAATTGAAATTAGCTAATGGCGAAGTCTCGGTCGAGGA
>Ga0209807_1000783_pt1 | contig 14760 bp, 14 predicted proteins | sample GraSoiAngelo_154_FD_186168 | JGI IMG/M metagenome (GOLD analysis project Ga0209807, IMG submission 186168) | Grasslands soil microbial communities from the Angelo Coastal Reserve, California, USA - 14_1009_13_20cm (SPAdes) (version 2) | ecosystem: Environmental > Terrestrial > Soil > Grasslands ... | reverse complement strand
TTCCGCTACAGCCAACGCCGGCATGCCTTCCGGCTCGTCGAGGCGGTCGGCTGGGATGCCGGCCTCGTCGCGCAGGTTCGCGGCATGCGGATCGACGAGAACATGACGCTGATGGGCGAGGCCGTCATGCATCGTGCGCCGGCGCAGATCGCTGATCTGCGCGAGCGCCCGGGCAATATCTTGCGGGACACGATGCTCGCGGCCAGCTACCGCTCGGTGCTGATCGTGCCGTTGGTCGGCGCCGACCGGATTTTCGGGGCCCTGTTGCTGCAGCGGCGCCGGCCCGGCGAATTCCCTGAAGCCGAGGTGCGGCTGATGCAGACCCTGGCGGCGCAATCGGTGCTTGCAATCCAGAACGCGGGCCTGTTCCGCGAGATCGCCGACAAGAGCGAAGAATTGCGTCTGGCGAGCCAGCACAAATCGCAGTTCCTCGCCAATATGAGCCACGAATTGCGCACGCCGCTGAATGCGATCCTCGGCTATTCCGAGCTGCTGGTCGACGGCATCTACGGCGCGGTGCCCGAACGGGCGATGGGCGTCCTCGAGCGGGTGCAGAACAACGGCAAGCACCTCTTGGCGCTGATCAACGATGTCCTCGATTTATCGAAGATCGAGGCCGGGCAGCTTGTGCTCACGTTCGAAGATTATGCTCTGCCCGATGTCGTGCAGTCGGTGGTCAGCACCGCCGAGGGCCTGGCCAATACGAAGGGGCTCAAATTCAGCGCCGATGTCGCGCCGGGGCTGCCGACCGGGCATGGCGATGCGCGGCGGCTGTCGCAGGTCTTGCTGAACCTGGTTGGCAACGCGGTCAAATTCACCGACGAAGGCGAGGTCGCGATCCGCGCGATGGCCGAGAACGGGCATTTCGTGCTGACCGTGCGCGATACCGGCCCCGGCATCGCGCCCGAGGATCAGGACAAGATCTTCGGGGAATTTCAGCAGGTCGACAATTCGAACACGCGCAAGAAGGGTGGCACCGGGCTGGGCCTCGCGATCTCAAAGCGCATGGTCGAGATGCAGGGCGGCTCGATCGCGGTCGAGTCCGAGCTCGGCCATGGGGCGACGTTCCGCGTGACGCTGCCGATCCGCGTCGAAAACGCGGCGGACGAGCTGACCGGCGAATTGATGGGGGCGGCATGACAAGGCGCATTCTGGTCGTCGAAGACACCGAGGATAACCGGCAGATCATCCTGGACCTGCTGACGAGCGCCGGCTACGAGCTGATCGAGGCGGTGGACGGCATCGAAGGCGTCGCGACGGCCGAGCGCGAAAAACCCGACCTCATCCTGATGGACATCCAATTGCCGGGCATCGACGGTTATGAGGCGACCCGCCGCATCCGCGGCATCCCGGCCTTGGCGAAGGTGCCGATCATCGCGGTTACGTCCTACGCGCTTTCCGGTGACGAGGCCAAGACGCGCGCTGCGGGCTGCGACGGCTATGTCGCGAAGCCCTTCAGCCCGCGCCAGCTCCTCGCGAAAGTCCGCGAATTCCTGCCGTGATTGCACGGTGAATTTCGATGCGTGAGCCGCCGCTGATTCTCGTCGTCGACGATGTCCCGGATAATGTCGACATCCTGCAGATGCGGCTCGAAAGCCAGGGCTACGAGGTCACCACGGCCGGCGATGGCGAGGCGGCGCTGGCGATCATCCGGGACAAGCTGCCCGATCTCGTGCTCCTCGACATCATGATGCCGAAGCTCGACGGCATCGCGACCGTCAAGCAGCTGAAGGCCGACACCGCGCTGCCCTTCACGCCGGTCATCCTGGTTACCGCGCGGGCCGATGCGAAAGACGTCATCGCCGGGCTGGAAGCCGGCGGCGACGATTATCTGACAAAGCCGGTCGACCAGGCGGCACTGATGGCGCGGGTGCGCGCGATGCTGCGCATCAAGGCGTTGCACGACACCGTCCAGGAACAGGCGCGCCGTCTCGAAGACCAAGCCGGCGAGCTCGCGCTGTGGAACAAGGAGCTGGAGAGCCGCGTCGAGGGGCAGCTCGGGCAAATCGAGCGCATGGGGGCGCTCAAGCGGTTTCTCGCGCCGCAGCTTGCCGAATTGATTATCGCGCGCGGCGAGGACAGCGTGCTGCAAAGCCACCGCCGCGACATCGTCGTCGTGTTTGGCGATCTGCGCGGCTACACCGCCTTTGCCGAAACCGCCGAGCCGGAAGAGCTGCTCGACCTCTTGAATGCGTACCATGCCGCGGTCGGGCCGATCGTGACGCGCTCGGAAGGCACGCTCGACCATTTTTCGGGCGACGGCATCATGGTGTTCTTCAACGACCCCCTGCCCTGCCCCGACGCCGCCGAGCGCGCCGTGCGCATGGCGATTGAGATGCGCGAGGCGCTGCTCGAATTGCAGACCGAGTGGAAAAAGCGCGGCCGCCAGATCGGCTTCGGAATCGGCATCGCCCAGGGGTACGCGACCCTTGGCCAGATCGGATTCGCCGAGCGGGTCGGCTACACCGCGATCGGTACGGTGTGCAACCTCGCTGCCCGGCTCTGCGCCGAAGCGAAGGACGGCCAGATCCTCGTCAGCCAGCGGATCGCCGCCGCCGCCGAAGGGATCGCCGCGTTGGAAGAGATCGGCGACCTGGCGCTGAAGGGGCTCAGCCAGGCGGTCGCCGTCTACAACGTTGCGCGGGAATAGCCGCTAGCTGCGCAGCGTGCCTCCGGTGGCTTTTTCGACCGCTGCGACGAGGCGCTTCGAGAAAGCGTCGATTTCGGCCTCGGTCAGGGTCGCGTCCTGCGGCTGCAACACGACCGAGATCGCCAGCGACTTCTTGCCCTCCGGCAATCCCTTCCCCTCATAGACGTCAAAGAGGCGGATCTCGCTGACGAGCTTGCGGTCGACGCTGCGCGCAGCGCGCAACAGGGTTTCGGCCGGCAGGTCACGATCAACGATGAACGCGAAATCGCGCTCGACCGGCTGAAACACCGACAGCTTCAGCGGCGGCTTGCCCCGCCCGGCTCGCGGCAGCGGGACAGCGTCGAGAAACACCTCGAAGGCGGCAACCGGCCCCTTCACCTCAAAGGCGTCGAGGACATCGGGGTGCAATTCGCCGAAATGCGCGAGAAGGCTCGGGCCGAGCCGCAACGCACCGGCGCGGCCGGGATGAAACCAGGGCGGCGGGTCATCAGCGGTCTGGATATTGTCGACCGGCGCGCCCATCGCGGCGAGCGCCGCCAGCGCGTCGGCTTTGGCGTCGTAGAGATCGGGTTCGCCGGGCGGCTGCCGCCAGTCGCGCGGGCCGAGCCGGCCGGCGCGCAATCCGGCGGCGACCGTGAGCTGACCCTCGGGCGTGTCGTCGCGGTAGGCGGGCCCCAGCTCAAACAGCGCCGCGTCCGGGAAGCCGCGGTCGGCATTATGCCGCGCCGCCTCGACGAGACCCGGCAGCGCCGAGGGGCGCATCGCATCGAGCTCGGCGCTGATCGGATTGACGAGGCGTAATTCCGGTTTGCCGCCGCCGAACAACTCGGCGACGCGCGACGAAATGAACGAGAAGGTCACCGCCTCGGTCAGTCCGCGACTCGCGAGAGTGCGGCGCACGAGTTCGGCGCGGCGGCGCCGCGCATCGATCGCGGGGCGCGAGATGACGGTTTCGCGCGGCAATGGCACCGCTTGGATCTCGTCATAGCCTTTGACCCGCAAGACCTCCTCGACGAGGTCGGCCTCGCCCTCGATATCGCCGCGCCAGGAGGGCGGTTCGACCCGCAGGCTGCCGCCATGCTCGGCGGCAGCTTCCGAAATCGTACAGCCTAGTGTTTCGAGGATCGCGCGGCTCTCCGCCGGCGGGACATGCAGTCCGCCAAGGCCGGCGAGACGCTCGGGGTGGAGCAGGTATTCACGCTGCCAATCCGGCGCGGCGCCGGCGACAACAACTTCCGACGCCTCGCCGCCGCAGAGTTCTAGGATCAGCCTCGTGGCAATTTCGAGCCCGGGGCCGACAAAGGCCGGATCGACGCCGCGCTCGAATCGGTAGCGCGCGTCGCTGACGATCTCGAGGCGCCGGCCGGTCGCGGCGGTGCGGATCGGATCGAACAAGGCCGCTTCGACGAACACCTCGGTTGTTGCCTCGGTGCAGCTGGTCGGCTCGCCGCCGATGACCCCGCCGAGGCTTTGCACGCCCACGTCATCGGCGATCGCCGTGATCTCCGGGTCGAGCTCGTATTCGCGGCCATTGAGCGCCAGCAGTTTTTCTCCACGACGCGCGAAGCGCACGGTCAGATCGCCCGTCACCTTCCCAGCATCAAACACATGCAGAGGCCGGTTCACGTCGAAGGTCAGGAAATTCGTGATATCGACCAATGCCGAAATCGGCCTGAGCCCGATCGCCTCGAGCCTCTCGCGCAGCCAGCGCGGGCTCGGCCCGTTTTTGAGGCCGCGGATGTGGCGGCCGAGAAATAGCGGACAGGCTTTGCGGTCCTCGATATGGATCGCGATCGGCGAGCGGAAGCGGCCCTCGATGGGCGTCGTGTCGAGCGGGCTCAGCCGCCCCATGCCGGCCGCCGCAAGATCGCGGGCGATGCCGCGCACCCCGAGGCAATCGGCGCGGTTCGGCGTCACCTTGATGTCGAGAACCGGATCGTCGAGACCCACGAGGCTCGCATAAGAGGCGCCGACCGGCGCGTCGGCCGGCAATTCGATAATCCCGGAATGATCCTCGCCGAGCGCCAGCTCGGCGGCCGACATCAGCATGCCGCGTGAGGCGACGCCGCGGATTGTCGATTCCTGAAGCGGCGTCCCGGTCTTCGGGATCGTCACACCCACCGGACCGAACACGCCTTTCATACCGGTGCGGGCGTTGGGTGCGCCGCACACCACTTGCACCTCACCCTTCCCAGCGTCGACGCGGCAGACGCGCAGCCGATCGGCATTGGGATGCGGCTCGGCCGAGACGACACGGGCGACGACAAAGCCCTTCAGCGATGCGGCGCGGTCTTCCATGCTCTCGACCTCATGGCCAAGCATGGTCAGCCGATCGACCAGCGCCGAGAGCGGCGCTTCGGTCACGAGGTGCGATTTGAGCCAGGACAGCGTCGTCTTCATGCCGCGCCCCCGGCCATGCTCCCTGCGAGGGCGCCGCGCACCGGCGAAGGGATGTCGAGCGGCAGGAACCCGTAATAGCGCAGCCAGCGCAGGTCGGAATCGTAGAAGGTGCGCAGATCGGGGATGCCGTATTTCAGCATCGCGACACGCTCGATCCCCATCCCGAAGGCAAAGCCCTGATACTCGGCGGGATCGATGCCGCAGTTGCGCAATACCTGCGGGTGCACCATGCCGCTGCCGAGAATTTCGAGCCAATCCCCACCGGCGCCAATCTTCAATTCGCCGCCCTTTCGTGAGCAGCCGATATCGACCTCGGCCGAGGGCTCGGTGAACGGGAAATAGCTCGGCCGGAAACGCACCGGCAGATCCTCGACATCAAAAAAGGCGCGGCAGAACTCGATCAAACAGCCTTTCAGATGGCCCATATGGGTCGTCCGGTCGATCACCAGCCCCTCGACCTGATGGAACATCGGCGAATGCGTCGCGTCGTGATCGGCACGGAAGGTGCGGCCCGGGACGATGATGCGGATCGGCGGCGTCTGCGCCAGCATCGTGCGGATCTGCACCGGCGAGGTGTGGGTGCGCAGCACGAGGCGCGAGCCGTCCGGGCGCTCCGGCAGATAGAAGGTGTCGTGCTCCTGACGCGCCGGGTGTTCGGGCGGGATGTTCAGCGCCGTGAAATTGTAAAAATCCTCCTCGATATGCGGCCCCTCGGCGACGACGAACCCCATCTCGCCAAAGATCGCGACGATCTCGTCGACCGTCTGGCTGATCGGGTGAATGCGGCCGGTCTCGCCCGTCTGCACCGGCAAGGTGACATCGGCGCGCTCGCCGGCAAGCTGTGCGGCGCGCGCCGCGCGGCCGAGCCGATCGCCGGCTTCGGCGAGCGCAGCAGCGATCACGTCCTTCACGGCATTCAGCGCAGCACCGGCTTCGCGCCGCGCTTCGGGCGCGAGCGCGCCGAGGCCGCGCATCAATTCGGTCAAACGGCCGCGCCGCCCGAGCGCGGCGACGCGGATCGCCTCAAGCGCGTCCGGCGTCTCCGCTCGGCTGATCTCGCCGAGGACCTCGTCGCGCAATCGGTCTGCGTCTTCCATCAGCAATTTCCCAAAAACAAAGGGGCCGTCATGCGGCCCCTCCGGTCACAACAACTCTCTGGGGCCTCAGCGCATCCCAGCCCCGATAAATCGCGCGACGCGCCAAATGCCTCGCATGGTCAGGCGGCCTTTGGCTGGGCGCCGTCGAGCGCCGACTTGATTTCCCCGACCACCGCCGCGAAGGCCTCCGGCTCGCGGATCGCGATGTCCGACAGCACCTTGCGGTCGAGCTCGAGCCCGGCGAGTTTCAGCCCGTGCATCAATTGCGAATAGGTGAGCCCATGCTCGCGGGCGGCCGCATTGATGCGCTGGATCCACAACCCGCGAAAATCGCGCTTCTTGTTGCGGCGGTCGCGATAGGCGTAGCGCAGCGCCTTTTCGACCTTTTCGAGCGCGATGCGGTAGGCGCTGCTGTTGCGGCCGCGATAGCCCTTGGCAAGCTCCAGAACCTTTTTGTGGCGGGCATGCGCCGTGACGCCGCGTTTGACCCTGGCCATGGCTCAGCCCCGCAAATACGGCATGTAGGTCAGAACGAGCTTCGCGTCGCCCTTCTCCATGGTCGTCGTGCCCCGCCGCAGGCGCTTGCCCGGCTTGGATTTGCTGATCAACCGATGGCGCTTGTTGCCCCAGTTGCGCTTGATCTTGCCGGTCGCGGTGCGGCCGAAGCGCTTTTTCGCGCCGCTCTTTGTCTTCAGCTTGGGCATTTCCAATCCTTGGTTCAAAGTTGCGGCGGCGAGGCATGCCCGAGGGCGCCCCTGGCTCCTGAACAGAGGGGGCGCGGCCTGCCGCCGATTGAAGGCGCGGGTTATAGCGGCGCCCCCTCGCGAATGCAAGGCGGGCGCGCCCCTACAGCGTTTCCGCTGCGGCGTGTTTCTTCGGTTTTTCCGGAGTTAGGCCGAAGTGGGACTTCGATCCGGATTGGTCAAGGGGCTTCGGCAAATTCAATCTCAAGACGAGACACCTCCGGCTGCCGCGACGCCTTCCGACGCCGCGGCTCGGGTCCTGATCAGGTTGCGGCGCACCAGGATGCGGAAGACCGCGTACTGTAAGAGGAAGGCTGCGATCTTTGCGCCCACCGCACCGACCGACACAAACCAGGCCCAGGTCGCAAAATCGGCGTAGAGCGCGATGGCGATATTGGCGAGACCTATTCCTACCAGCAGAGCGGCCCAGGCATAGCCTGCGATTACCGGCACGTTCTCCGGCAGGTTTTGCCGCGCGATCTCCGGCAGGTACCGGGTCATCCAGCCGCGCCGCAGCATCACCGCGGCGACTGCGAAATGCGCGATGCTGGGCTTCAGCATCACAAAGCGCGGGCTTTGCGTCAGGATGCTCGCGCCGCTGAGCACGATCACTAGACCGAGGCTCATCCACTGCATCGGCTCGATATGGCGTCCGCTGAATTTGACATAACCGAGCTGAATGACGGCGGCCGCAATCGCGATCGCCGCGGCGGCAATGATGTTCCCGGTCGCGAGATAGACGAAGAGGAAGAAAAGCGCCGACAGGAAATCGCTGACGAGCTGAGAAACGGCTTGTCTCATTGCGGTTTGTCCTTTGATCGGGCGCCCGCCGGCGGCAGTAAGGTTTCGAGGTGGGCGACATAGGCGAGGAGCGCCTGGCGCCCCCGATCGGTCAGGGAATAGAGCGTCTGCGGCCGGCGCGCGACGAAGCGCTTTTTGACCGCGACATAGCCGGCGTCTTCAAGCTTGCGCAGATGGATGCTGGCGTTGCCGTCGGTCGTCTTGATCGCGTCGCGCACCGCCGAGAAATCGGCCGTCTTGGCTCCGGCGAGAAAGGCCACCATCGCAAGCCGCACCCGGCTGTGCAGGAGATCGTCGATCGCGGCATGATCGTAATCCGTCATCGCCGGAGGCGCGCGCCCCGCCGCAGCAGCACGAGCCCGGGTCCGGCGAGCAGCAGCAGCATCAGCGCCGCCGATAGCGGCAGAACCTCGACCTGATGCCGCAGCACGAAGAGCGCCACTTCCCCGAGCCACCAGGCCACCGCGATCCAGCGCAGCCATGGCAGATTGGTCATCCAGGCGGTGGCGAAGAACGCGATGCCCATGACGCCGGCAACGATCGGGTCGAGCCAGCCCTCGCGATTTGCGCCGGTCCACATCGCGGCGACGACGATGGTTGTTAAAAAGATGCCGCAGCCCAGCCACAGCATCGACAGCGCGAGCGCCATCGGTCCTCGCGGCGAGGGCGAATTGCCGATGAAGCGCCTGAACAGCCGGCGCAGCGAATAGAGCCAAGGCACGCCGATGCACACCGCCCAGAGCGCGTTCGGCGCGAACGGCGACCAGCCCCGGACGAAAGCGTAGATGCCGAGATGGCCGAGCGCGACGGCGATGCCCCAGACGAGCATGTCGGGGCTGCGGGCAGTGGCATAGGCACCACCCTCTTCGATGGCGTGACGGATGAACGCGATATCCTCGCGCGCCCTATCCTCGGTCACAGCGCCTGCTCCAATCGTCAGTGAACTTTATAATTTAAAGTACACTGCGGATCGAAAGAGCGCAAGCGGTTTTGCCTACCCGGAGAGCCGGGTCTACAGAACGGCGATCGCCTCGACCTCGATCAGGAATTCAGGAGCGGCGAGCGCCGCGACCGCGACGAGCGTGTGCGCCGGCATCTTCTTGCCGAAGAATTCTTCGCGGATCGGCCCGTAATCGGCGCGATGGCGGATGTCGGTCAGGTAGGTGTTGACCTTGACGATATTCGCCATCGTGCCGCCGCCGGCCTCGACCTGGGCCTTCAAGCACTGCAAGGCGGCGCGCGCCTGCGCCTTGAAATCGCCGGCGTGGACGGCATTGCCGTCCGGGCCGTAGGCGACCTGGCCGGCGATATAAAGGATCGTCTGGGCACCCGAGACCTTGACCGCCTGCGAATACATCGGCGGGTCCCAGACGCCTTTGGCAGCATAGGGTTCGATCGTCGGCATCGCGAAACCTCCCGTGAGATGCGGGAGGATGCTACTTCCGCAGTATTGTAGTTTCCAGCAGCCTCCTGGCGCCTCATGTCATCGGTGAAAACGCTAGGATTCGGAGGGTCAGCCGTCTACAGCAGTTTCTAGGGGTATCGTACAATCTCGAAACTGCCGTGGGAAAGAGTGGGGGAAAGCGTGCCGCAATCGCTGCTCGTGCGCGCCGACGAAGTGATCGAGTGAGCGGGCCACCCCCACCCGGGGACGCTTTAGAACAGCTCCGGTATGCCGGTCCCCGTTTGGGCGCGCTGTTGCGCTGTACCGATGGAGAACTCGCCCGCTGCCCGACGCATTCCCCGGGTAAAGTGAGCGCCAGGCAAACCGCACGGGAGCTTGTGCTATTCGGCGGTTGAGGGAACCGCGTTAAAGCGAAGTCCATGCAGGTCGATGCCATTCGGGGTGGCCGCCGCAGCATCCAGAACCTGTGCGGTGCAGACAATATCGACGCTCGTCGCACCGACGATAGCGCTGCCCTGGTTTACGACCCCCGTGTTCAGGATCAGGTCTTCGGCGTAGAGAACGGTGTCGTGGGTCGATGCCGTTCTGGTTTGGTCCTGGCCGATGTTCAGGTTCAGGTTGGCCTTGATACTGGAATCGAAATTGAAGACGACGTACTGGAGCTTCTCCGTTGCGCCACTGAAGTTCACGCAGTGAATCGACGTCGCAACTCCGGTGCCAGCGCCGCCGCCATTGTCCCGTACGCCTGGGAAAAAATACAAGCTTATGACGGGATCGGTCACCGCTGGTCTGGCCGGATGCGCCGGCAGGACGAAAACGATGGCTGCAGCCGCGACGATCAGACGGGAGATTTTCATATCCGCTCCTCCCCGCGTGGAATTTGCGCGGACACAAATTCGCGCAATTGGAGAATCGCCCGTCAATTTATCCTTTGGGTCGCACAGTTCAACTTACGGTGTGCATCGCGATACGCAATTAGAGGGCACTCGGCTCAGGGCGCTGCCGGCGACATGCGCGTGATCAAAACGGGAGGACGCTCCCCGTCCTTTGTCCAATGAGATTGGGCGCGGCTGTTGCGCTGTAGCGAATGCGGCGAGCGGGATGCTGATTTCGTGGTGAGCGGGGCGAGGCGTTAGCCGGAATTGGGGTAGCCTCTGAACGCCACCCCTGCTGATGCGCAGCAAGGCAGACGAGCAATGCCTGCCCGGCGCCTATGTGCGGGTTCCAGCTAAAGGGCGGGTTAATGGGTCGAGGCCCGGATGCAAAACCGCCGAACCAGCCCCCAACGGGGGGAACCGTTGGGGGAATAGTCAATGCTGATCCTGCTATGTCGCTGATCTGACGGCAAGAATTTACGCGCTTGCGCGGATGCTACTTCGGCGACACCACCATCGTCATCTGCCGCCCTTCCATGCGAGGGAACTGCTCGACCTTGGCGATTTCGTCGAGGTCGTCCTTGACCCGCATAAGCACGTTCATGCCGAGCTCCTGGTGCGCCAGCTCGCGCCCGCGGAACCGCATCGTTACTTTGACCTTGTCGCCCTCTTCGATGAACTTGTTCATGCTGCGCATCTTGACCGCGTAATCGTGGTCATCGATGCTCGGGCGCAGCTTGATTTCCTTAACCTCGATGATCTTCTGCTTTTTGCGGGCTTCGTTCTTTTTCTTCTGCTCTTCGTATTTGAACTTGCCGTAATCGAGGATTTTGCAGACGGGCGGATCGGCGTTTGGCGCGATCTCCACAAGATCGAGCCCGGCATCGGTCGCCATGTCGAGCGCTTCGTTGCGTCCGACCACTCCCACCATCTGACCGCGTTCGTCGACAAGACGGACGCGCATCACGCTGATCTCCTCGTTGACGCGAGGCCCCTCGCGGGTGGGGGTGAAGTTCATGGGTGGTCTGGCTATGTAGCATCTCCTCTCAAAAATTGTGCAGGACCGGTTCTGGCTAGCGCACAGACTAGGCGCAACCCGGCGGGACTGCCTCTACTTTCAATCTAGCAATCGCCTCGCCAAGCGCAAGAGCCTCCTGCGCGGGGCTGCCAAGTCGGCGCAGCGAGACGGTCCGCTGCTCGGCCTCGCGCCGTCCGACCGCGAGGATCAGCGGCACCTTGGCCAGGCTGTGCTCGCGAACCTTGTAGCTGATCTTTTCGTTGCCGGGATCGGCGATCGCCCGCAGCCCAGCGGCGGTCAGCTCGCGCGCCACCTCCTCGGCATAGGGGGACGCCTCCTCGGTAATCGATGCGACAACCGCCTGAACCGGCGCCAGCCACAGCGGGAGATTGCCGGCGTAATGCTCGATTAGGATGCCGATGAAGCGCTCGAAAGAACCGAGAATGGCCCGATGCAGCATCACTGGCACATGGCGGCCGCCATCCTCACCGACATAAGTGGCGCCAAGCCGCTCCGGCATGTTGAAATCGAGCTGCAAGGTGCCGCACTGCCAATCCCGGCCCAGCGCGTCGCGCAGTACGAATTCGAGCTTCGGCCCGTAGAAGGCGCCCTCGCCGGGGTTGACGGTGTAGCTGAGCCCGGCCGCTTCGACCGCCGCCTTGAGGTCGTGCTCGGCGCGGTCCCAAACCTCGTCGCTGCCGGTCCGATGCGGCGGCCGGTCGGCGAATTTGATCGCCACATCCGCGAAACCGAAATCGCGGTAGATCGACAGCAGCAATTCGCAGAACGCGATCGCCTCCGAGGTGACCTGGTCAGCGGTACAGAAAATATGCGCGTCGTCCTGGGTGAAGGCGCGCACCCGCATGATGCCGTGCAGCGCACCCGAAGGCTCGTTGCGGTGGCAGCTGCCGAATTCGGCGAGCCGCAGCGGCAATTCGCGATAGCTCCTCAGCCGGTTGCGGAAGATCAGGACATGGCCGGGACAGTTCATCGGCTTCAACGCGAGAATTTTCTCGTCCCGGCTCTCGGCAATGAACATGTTCTCGCGGAAATTCTCCCAGTGCCCGGTCGTCTCCCACAGCGAGCGGTCGAGCAGCTGCGGCCCCTTGACCTCCTGGTACCCAGCGGCATCGAGCCGCCGGCGCATGTAGTCCTCGATGATCCGAAACAGCTTCCAGCCCTTCGGATGCCAGAAGATGCTGCCGACCGCCTCTTCCTGCAGGTGGAACAGGTCGAGCTCGCGGCCGAGGCGGCGATGGTCGCGGCGTTCGGCCTCTTCGAGCCGGAACAGGTATTGGTCCAGTTCCTTCTGGTTCGGCCAAGCCGTGCCGTAGACCCGCTGCAGCTGCGCCTTATTCGGGTCGCCGTGCCAATAGGCGCCTGCCACGTTCATCAGCTTGAAGGCCTGCCCGAGCCGCCCCGTCGAGGGCAGATGCGGCCCGACGCACAGATCGACGAAATTCCCCTGCCGGTAGAGGCTGATCTCCTGCTCGGGCGGGATCTCGCCGATATATTCGGCCTTATAACGTTCGCCGATGCGGTCGAAGAAGGCGACGGCCTTGTCGCGATCCCACACTTCACGGTTGATCGGCTCGTCGCGCCGCACGATGTCGCGCATGCGCTCCTCGATGCGCTCGAGATCGTCGGGCGTGAACGGCGTCGCACGCGCGAAGTCGTAATAAAACCCGGTCTCGGTCGCCGGGCCAAAGGTAACCTGCGTTTCGGGATAGAGCTCCTTGACCGCCTCGGCCATGACATGGGCCGCGTCGTGGCGCAGGATCTCGACACCCTCCGGCATATCTCGGGTGATGATCGCGACCGCGGCGTCATGATCGATCAGTGTCGCGAGATCGCGCGGTCGGCCGTCGATCTTGACCGCGACCGCCGCCTTGGCGAGCCCCGGCCCGATCGCGGCGGCGAGCTCGGCGCCGGTCACGGGGTCTGCGAACTCGCGGCGGCTGCCGTCGGGCAAGGTTACGGTTACAGGCCCCGCCGCATGGCCCGGCGCTAACGCCGAGCCGCCAACTTCTTCGCGATGATCACTCATGGTGCCCTGAGCTCCGTAGGTGGCGCCGTGCGGGCGGGGTAAACGGTCATGAAAAAACCCCGTCCGTTGCCGGCGGGGTCCTCGGGTTGCAACGATGCGGCTCAATCAGCGCGCGCGACCTCCGGACACCCCGCCTGACGGGGTGGTCGTAGTCGTCACAGCGATCCGGTCGAAGCCATGCATGCGCGGAATATCGCGAGCCGCCCACGCCGCGTCAAGACAGCCCCACCTGCGCATCGGTCATCTCGCTCATCGGGCCAGCCTCGTGCCACGCCGGCATCGGCTGAGTACGGTTAACGACAACCGTCGCGGTTTCCGGAAACAGGAGCTCCTCGTAAACCTCGATCGTGCGGGCGCACATGATCTCGCGGGTATAGCCCGCCGCGACCTGAGCGCGAGCCTGCCGGCCGAAGGCAGCGCGCTCTTCGGGGTCGAGCGCCAGCGTCTCCTCGATCGCCACAGCAAGCGCCGCCGGGTCCCGCGGCGGCACGAGCCAGCCCGTGATGCCCGGCACGACCGTCTCGCGCGCACCGCCGTGATCGGTTGCGACGACCGGGCGGCCCATCGCCTGCGCCTCGACGATCACCCGCCCAAAGCCTTCCGGATCGGTCGAGGCGGAGACCACGACATCGGCCAGCGTGTAGGCTGTCGGCATGTCACGGCAGTCCTCGATGATGCGGAACCGTTCGGCGAGCCCGAACCGCTCGATGGCCTCCTCGAGCTCCCGGCGAAAGCCGCTATGGTGCTCGCCGCCGACGAGCACGCCGCAGACGTCGCGCCGTCCCAGCCGCGCGATCGCCTCGATAAAGTCGAGCCCGCCCTTCCACCGCGTCAGGCGGCCCGGCAGCATGACGACGGCGAAGCCGTCGGGCACGCGCCAATGTAACGCCAGTTCGGCGACCTGCTGACCCCAAACCCGATCCGGCTCGAAGCGGGCGAGATCGACCCCGCGCGGGATCGTGCGCAGCCGGTCGGGGCCGATCCCATAGACTTTGGCAACATGCTCGGCGACAAAATGCGAGATCGCGATGACCCGGTCGCCGCACGCCATCACCGCATTGTAGCGATGCTTGAACGGCAGATCGGCGTCGTAGGCGTTGTGAAATGTCGTGACGAAGCGCCGCCCGGTCGCCCGAGCTGCCGACAATGCGCTCCAGGCCGGGGCGCGGCTGCGCGCATGCACGATGTCGATCCGGCCGCGCCGGATGAGATCGGCGAGCGCCTTTCGGTTGCGGCGGATCACGAGTGGGTTCTTCGACGCGAGCGGCAATGTCACGTGCTGCGCGCCGACCCGCGCCAATTCCTTTTCCATCGGTCCGCCGGCCGAGGCGACATAGGCCGTCCAACCGGCCTCGACGAGGGCCGCGGCGAGATCGACGGCGCCGCGCTCGACGCCACCCGAGACGAGGCTCGGCAGGACCTGCAGCACGGCTGGCGGGCGCCCGCTCGCCGGCCCGGCTTCTTTCCGTCCCGGAGCAATGTTATCGTCGCTGAACATGCCTTGCTGCAACACGCCTTGCTGGAATACCTCGAAACGCCCATGCCGCACAGCGCATCGGCAACAGGCTCGCACCCCGCGAGTCTAGCACGCCCGGACGGGGCGGCAATCGCCTACCACCGCATCGAGGGGCGCGCACCCGGCATCGTCTTCCTCGGCGGCTTTCGCTCCGACATGACCGGCACGAAAGCGTTGTTTTTGGAGGATTACTGTCGCCGGCGGGGGC
>Ga0209807_1000775_pt1 | contig 14797 bp, 10 predicted proteins | sample GraSoiAngelo_154_FD_186168 | JGI IMG/M metagenome (GOLD analysis project Ga0209807, IMG submission 186168) | Grasslands soil microbial communities from the Angelo Coastal Reserve, California, USA - 14_1009_13_20cm (SPAdes) (version 2) | ecosystem: Environmental > Terrestrial > Soil > Grasslands ... | reverse complement strand
GGTTCGATCCGCAATTCCGTACTGCGGGTGACGACGTGGACGCGTGCTGGCGGCTGCAGGAACGTGGCTCGACGTTGGGCTTCAGCGCCGCCGCCATGGTCTGGCACCATCGCCGAAACTCGGTGCGCACCTACTGGAAACAGCAGATCGGCTACGGCCGGGCAGAGGCGATGCTGGAGCGGAAGTGGCCCGAGAAGTACAACGGCCCCGGGCACGTGCGCTGGAGCGGTCGCATCTATGGCAGCGTCCTGACCTGTGCACTCCGGTGGCGCCGGGCGCGCGTCTACCACGGCGTCTGGGGCGTCGCGCCCTATCAGTCCCTCTACGAGCCGGCCCCGAGCCTGCTTGGCTCGCTGCCACAGATGCCGGAATGGTATCTGATGATCGCCATCCTGCTGGCATTGTCGGCGCTGAGCTTCTTCTGGGGCCCGATCAAGCTCTTGGTGCCGGTGCTCGTCATCGCCGCCCTGCCGCCGCTGACGCAGGCCTGCGTGAGCGCCATGCGCGCTCCCTTCCCGGATACGCGGAGCCACCGTGGGGCTCGGACGAAGCGGCGCTTGCTGACCGCGGCCCTCCACCTGCTCCAGCCGCTTGCGCGCCTGCGCGGACGGCTCCGAGAGGGCCTCACTCCCTGGCGCTGCCGCGGCACGTTGCAACCGGCACCGCTCTGGCCCGTGACGAGCTCGATGTGGAGCGAGCGTTGGCAGGCTCAGGAGCAGCGACTCGAGTTTCTCAAGGCGACCCTCAGAGAGGAGGCCGCCTGCGTGCTCTTGGGCGGCGAGCACGACCGATGGGATCTGGCGGTACGGAGCGGGTTCTTCGGGGGGGCGCGGCTGCTCATGGGGGTCGAAGACCACGGTGGTGGGCAACTCGTGCGGCTGCGGTGGTGGCCATACGTCCCGGCGTTTGGCCCGGTCCTCACGGTCGGTTTTGCGGTGCTCGCCCTCGGCGCACTTCACGACGACGCGTGGCCGGCCGCCGCGGTCCTCGGCCTCGTGGCGCTGCTGTTCGCCGTGCGCACGCTCGAGCAGTGCGGAGCGGCCATGGCCACGATCACTCGGGGTCTCGGACGACTCAGCGACGAACGTGCGTGATGAGCAGCGTCGTCCTCTACCAGCGGCTGCTGCGCCAGGCGCGCCCGTACTGGCTTCACCTCGCGGTCCTGTCCGGGCTCGGGCTGCTCGCGAGCCCTGTCGCGCTGCTCACTCCGGTGCCGCTCAAGATCGTGGTGGATTCCGTTCTGGGTGGACACCCGCTGCCGGGGTTCCTGCAGCCGTTGCTCCCGGACACTGCCGCACGGTCCCCCGACGCGATCCTGCTGTTCGCGATCGGGCTGCTCGTGGCCGTGGCGGCGCTCGGTCAGGTGCAGACCCTCGCAGGCACGCTGTTGCGCGCCTATGTCGGGGAGCGGCTCGTCCTCGATTTCCGAGCCCGCCTCGTGGAACAGGTCCAGCGTCTGTCCGCCTCGTATCACGACTCGCGGGGAACCGCCGACTCCGTCTACCGCATCCAGCAGGACGCCGCCGCGATCCAGAATATTATGGTCGAAGGCATCATTCCGTTCGTCGCCGCGGCGATCACCCTGGTGACGATGATCGCCGTCACCGCGCGGCTGGACTGGCAGCTCGCGCTCGTCGCCCTGGTCATCTCGCCGCCGCTGTTCTTCGTGTCGCGCATCTATCGCCCGCGCATGCGGAGCGAGTCGCGGCATGCGAAGAGGCTCGAGAGTGCGGCGCTGGCGGTGGTGCAGGAGACGCTGGGGGCCCTGCGCGTGGTCAAGGCCTTCGGCCAGGAGGCGCGCGAGACCGACCGGTTCGTCCGTCGCTCCCGCGAGGGAGTGGCGGCCCGCGTCGGCCTCGCGTTGCTCGAAGGTCACTACGGCCTCTGCGTAGGACTCACCACGGCCGTCGGGATGGCCGGTGTCCTGTTCATCGGCGTCCGCCATGTCCGCTCGGGCGCCCTCACGCTGGGACAGCTGCTGATCGTGATGGGGTACCTGGCGCAGCTGTATCAGCCTCTGAAGACGATCAGCCGAAAGACGTCGAGTCGCCAGTTCTACCTCGCGAGCGCGGAGCGGGCCTTTGCGCTGCTCGATGAGCGACCCGACGTCCCTGAGCGATCGCACGCGCGATCGATCGGACGCGCCGCCGGCGCCGTCGCGTTCCGGCACGTGTCCTTCGCCTACAACCCGGATCACCCGGTGCTTCACGACGTCTCGTTCGAGGTGCCGCCCGGCGCGCGCGTTGCGATCGAGGGGCCGACGGGCGCCGGCAAGACGACCCTCGTGGGTCTCCTGATCCGCTTCTACGACCCGACCGCTGGCGGCATCCTTCTCGACGGCGTGGACCTGCGTGATTACCGCCTCGCTGACCTCCGCAACCAGTTCACCATCGTGCTCCAGGAGCCCGTCCTCTTCTCGACCAGCATCGCCGAGAACATCGCTTACGGACGCCCGGGGGCGAACGAACTCGACATCGTCCGGGCGGCGGCGGCGGCGGGCGCGCACGACTTCGTCGTCCGGCTGCCTCGTGGCTACGCGACCCCGGTGGGGGAGCGCGGCATGCAGCTTTCCGGAGGTGAGCGCCAGCGGATCGCGCTGGCGCGCGCGTTCCTGAAGGACGCGCCGCTCTTGATTCTCGACGAGCCCACGAGCTCGGTCGACGTGAAGACGGAAGCCGCGATCCTCGACGCGATGGATCGTCTGATGCAGGGCCGCACCGCCTTCGTGATCACACACCGGACGAGCGCACTCGCGACCTGCGACAGGCGGCTGCAATTGGAGGGGGGTCATCTCGTGGAGATGGCGCCGTCTCTCACATGCCAGGGACCGTGAGCGTGACGGGCGTGAAGACGACACCGCCGCGCGAGCGAGTCACCGCAGCGTCACGCGAGTCGAGCCGGACGTCGCGCAGAGGACCGTCGACCGACGAGAGGATCGCCCACCTGATGGCGGAGACGCTCGAGGAAGGGCTGTCTCGTCTGCGGGGACGGCCCGTGCGAATCCGGCAGATGCGCCGGGAGTTCCTGCGGTCGAGCTCGAGTTTCCGAACGGAGCGCCTGCACGTCGTGCTCGACGGTGGTGACCCGCTGCGGGTGTTCTTCAAGGATCTGAACCCGGAGCATCAGCTGGAGAAAGCGCGGACGGTGCGGGAATTCGACCTCGCGTCCAGCCGTCGGGAACTGCAGATGTATCAATCCATCCTCTCACCGCCGCGCTTCGGAACGCTCCATCTCTACGCGTCACGCTGGGACGATCGCGGTCTTTACTGGATCTTTCTCGAAGACGGTGGCAGGAGGTTGCTCCGGAGCTTCGCCGACGTGGACCGCTGGACGGTGGCGGCGCGATGGGCAGCGCGCTTTCACGCAGCGACCCGCGACCTGCCGGAGGCCCAGACCAGCTTTCTTCCCCGCTACGACCACTCGCAGTACCGCGAGTGCGCCGAGCGCGTTCGCCAGATTCTGCCGAATCTCGAAGCCGGAGAGCGTCGGCTCGTCAGCCGGGGACTCGACTGCTACGCCAACTGCATCGACTGGCTGGGCGCCCGGCCGCGGACGGTGATCCATGGCCAATTCTTCGGACAAAACATCATGCTCCGAACAGGACACGCGGGCCAAGAGATTGCCGTGATCGACTGGGAAACGGCGGCGCTGGGTCCGGGCAGCTTCGATCTGGTGAGCCTCAGCTCCGGCAAGTGGACCACGCAGCAGCGGCACGCCATTCGGGCCGCGTACTTCGAGGCGTATCAAGCCGAGACGCGACAGCCGATGGACTGGGAGAGTTTTTGTCGCGACCTCGCCCCCGTCGTTCTCTATCAGTCCCTGAAGTGGCTGGCGTGGTGGGGACATCACCGACGCCTGTCTCACAAATTCTCGAGCTTCATGAAGGAGCTGGGAACGGTTCTCGAAGAACATTTCGCCACGGGTCGACCGACATGTCCGTGGGGGAGTCGTGGATGAAGCTCAACGAGCGTGTCGCCCCGTTTGCGGCCGTGCTCGCTCAGGAAGAATTCCACAAAGAGGTCGACCGGCTTTGCGTCTCCGAACGGCGTTGGGGGACTCGACGGGAGATCCGCGCCCGGGCACTCAAATGGCACGGAGACCGCTGTACCTTCGAGATCGCGGTGAGAACGGAGAGCGGCTGGCATCACGTGATCGGGAAAGTGTACAAGACAGACCGCTCGGACGTTTTTCACGCCATGGAAGCGTTGCGACGGGCTGGCTTCAGCGAGAACGCGGAATTTTCGATTCCCCAGCCGCTCGTCTATCTGTCTTCATTGGGCGTCCGGCTGGAAGAAAAAGTTCGGGGGCCGTCGGCCAAGGAGATCTTTTTGAACGGTGGCCGGCGCGAGCGCATCGCGGCCGCCGGGCGGTGTGGGCGGTGGCTCGCACGTTTCCATGCCGCGAGTCCACGGCTCGGCAATGTCGCCGACCTCGGCGCGGAGTTCGTGCGTTATCGGTATTGGACAGACCGGGTGACCGACTTCGGAGAGCCGCTCGCCAGCAAGTCCGAGCGGCTATTCGAGAAGCTCAACACGGAAGCACCCACCCTCGCGGCCATCGAAGGCTGCGGCGGGCATGGCAGCTACATCCCGGAGCACGTGATCTTGAGCGGTTCGCGCACGGCGGCCATCGATCTGGATGAGCATGATGTGGGCGACCCCAGCCGAGACGTCGCGTGGTTCGTCGTTTCTCTCCAGCGTCTGGCGCTCAGGTACCTTGGCTCTTTCCACGCCTTGGACAGTGCCGCCCAGCAATTCTTGAGCATGTACGTCTCGTCGGGTCGCGAGAACTCCATGGTCAATTTCCCCTTCTACCGGGCCTTGGAGTGCCTGCACGGCGCGAAGCGCGATATTGTCGGCCAGACTCCCCCCGCGCCAGACCGGGCCGAGATCATGCTCGACGAAGGACTTCGTGCCCTGTGCTGAAGCGAGCGTCGTCGCTTGTCCTGGTCGCGTTCGCCGTCGCCGTCGGCGTCTCGGGGTACTTCTATGCGCAGAGCGGGGGCGACCCACCCAAATATCGGATGGGGCGGGTCGAGCGAGGCCCCCTGACCGCCGCCGTGTCCGCCAGCGGCACCCTCAACGCCGTCATCACCGTCCAGGTCGGCAGCCAGGTCTCCGGCCAGATCAAGGAGCTGTTCGTCGACTTCAACTCCCTCGTCAAGAAGGGCCAAGTCATCGCCCGCATCGATCCGCAGATCTTCGAGACGCAGGTGAATCAGGCGAGGGCCGATCTGGAGGTCGCAAAGGCCGCCGTGCTGAACCAGACGGCCACCGTGGAGAAGGCCCACGCCGACGTCGAGAATGCGCGCGCCGCGCTGGCGCAGGCCAAGGCGCAGACGGCGAAGTCCGACGCCGCGATGATGGACGCCCGGCGGCAGTACGACCGGGGCGCCGAGCTGTTCCGGCGCCAGCTGATCGCCCAGGCGGAGCGTGACACCGCACAGGCGAATCACGAGCAGGCCGTCGCGCAATCCGACTCGGCGCGCGCGAGTGAGAAGGCGCTCGAGGCGAGCATCCAGTCCGCCCGGGCCCAGCTGAAGGTTCAGGAGGCGCAGCTGCAGTCTACACGGGCGCAGGTCGACCTGAAGCAGGCCGCGCTCAGCCAGGCGGAGACGAACCTGGCGTACACGACGATCCGTGCGCCCGTGGACGGTGTCGTCGTCTCGCGCGCCGTGGACGTGGGCCAGACCGTCGCGGCGAGCCTGCAGGCGCCGACGCTCTTCACGATCGCGCGGGACCTCACGAAGATGCAAGTCGAGACGAGCGTCGACGAGGCAGACATCGGCCGACTCCGCGTGGAGGACAGGGCGACGTTCACCATCGACGCGTTCCCGGGCCAGACGTTTCGGGGCGCCGTCTCGCAGATCCGCAAGGCGGCGCAGATCGTGCAGAACGTCGTCACCTACACGGTGATCGTGGCGGTGGACAATCCGGGCGGGCGACTTCTGCCCGGCATGACCGCCAACGTCAAGCTCGTCGTCGCGGAGAAGCCGAACGTGCTGAAGATCCCCAACGCCGCACTCCGCTATCGGCCGGCGGGCCCCGACGGTGTTCCCACGGCCGCGCCGGCGTCCGCCATGAACGCAGGACGCGGCCAAGCCGCGAGTGGCGGTGCGGCCGGGAGCGGCGGCGGCACGCGCGGCCGCGCGTTCGTGATCGACGGCGGGGGCACGCCGAAGGCGGTCGCGATGACGCTCGGCATCAGCGATGGCTCGTCGACCGAGGTGCTCTCCGGCGACCTGCGTGAGGGCCAGGAGGTGATCGTGGGCGCCGCGGGCGGCAGGCGTCCGGGCTCGAGCGGCTCGTCGCCACGCCTCAGACTCTGACCGTGGGCCCGATCATGGTGACCGACGGACTCACGAAGGACTACCACCTCGGCCCCCACACCGTCCACGCGCTCCGCGGTGTCAGCGTCGATATCGAACGTGGCGCGTTCATCGCCGTCATGGGCCCATCAGGCTCGGGCAAGTCGACGTTCATGAATCTGCTCGGCTGCCTCGACACCCCGACCAGGGGCCGCTACCTGCTCGACGACGACGACGTGGCGGGGCTGTCGCGCGACGCGCTCGCACGGATCCGTAGCGCGAAGCTCGGCTTCGTCTTCCAGCAGTTCAATCTGCTGCCGCGCACGAGCGCGCTGGACAACGTGACGCTGCCGCTGCTCTACGCCGGGATCCCGGCGCGCGAGCGCCGCACGCGGGCGCGCGAGCGCCTGGCCCAGGTCGGCCTCGCCGACCGCGAGCACCACCACCCGAGTCAGCTCTCTGGCGGGCAGCAGCAGCGCGTCGCCATCGCGCGCGCGCTCGTCAACGATCCGGCCGTGGTCCTGGCCGACGAGCCGACGGGCAACCTCGACACACGCACCAGCATCGAAATCCTGGCGCTGCTCCAGCGCCTCAATGAAGCGGGGCTGACGATCGTCCTCGTGACGCACGAGCCTGACATCGCGATACACGCGGGCCGGACGCTCACGTTTCGCGACGGACGCCTGCGGCGGGACGACCCGGTCTCTTCGCCGCGCGACGCCGCCGCGCAGCTGGCGCTCCTCGAAGAGGAGGTCGTGGCGTGAGTGTCTGGCAGAGCGCCCGGATCGCCGTCCGCGCGCTGCGGGTGAATAAACTGCGCAGCGCATTGACGATGCTGGGCATCATCATCGGCGTGGGCGCTGTCATCGTCATGGTGGGCGTGGGCGCGGGGGCGCAGGCGCGCGTGGCCGAGCAGATCGAGAGCCTCGGCTCGAACCTCATCATGCTCATGTCCGGCAGCATGACGTCGAGCGGCGTCCGGCTCGGCCAGGGCACCCAGCTCACGATCAGCGAAGACGATGCCGCTGCCATCGCTCGCGAGGTCCCGGCCGTACAGGTGGCGGCACCGTCCGTGCGTGGCACCGCGCAAGTCGTCTACGGCAATCTCAACTGGGCCACGACGATCCAGGGCGTGACCGCGGACTACGTCGAGGCCCGGGATTGGCCGCTCGTTACCGGGCGGCCCATCGGGCCGGAGGACGTCGAGGGCGCCACCAAAATTGCACTGCTCGGACAGACGACCGCCCTGAATCTCTTCGGGGATGCGGACCCGCTCGGCCAGATCATTCGGATTCAGAAGGTCCCGTTCACCGTGATCGGGATGCTGCATCGCAAGGGGCAAAGCTCCCACGGGTGGGACCAGGACGACGTCATCCTGATTCCGCTTTCGACGGCGAAGAAGAAGGTGCTCGGCGTAAGCCAGGCCAGTCCGCGCGCGGTCAATACCATCTCCATCAAGATCCGGCCCGGCGCGGACATGGCGGAAGCCGAGGCGCAGACCCGCACGCTCCTTCGGCAACGCCACCGGCTTCAGCCTCATCAGGACGACGACTTCTCGCTGCGGAATCTGACGGAGGTGCTACAAACGCAGGAACGGGCCTCGCGGGTCATGACCTACCTCCTGGCCGCCATCGCGTCGGTCTCGCTGGTGGTGGGCGGGATCGGGATCATGAACATCATGCTGGTGTCCGTGACGGAGCGGACGCGCGAGATCGGGCTCCGGATGGCGGTCGGGGCGCGCGGCCGCGACATTCTCCTGCAGTTTCTCGTCGAGGCCGTCACGCTCTCGCTGCTCGGCGGCGTCGTCGGGATCGCACTCGGTCTCGCCGGCTCGCGCGCGATCACCTACTTCGCCGACTGGCGGACGCTGGTGGCGCCGGAGGCGATCGCGCTGGCCTTCGGGTTCGCGGCCGCGGTCGGCATCTTCTTCGGATTCTATCCAGCGAGGAAGGCCGCACGCCTCGATCCGATCGAGGCGCTCGGCTACGAGTAGTCTCCTGAGATGAATCGAAGGCTCCTGGCCGCCGTCGGCGCGGTGGCGCTCGTCCTTGGGGCGACCGCAGGTATCAAGGTCATCAGGGCGGGGACCCCGGCCGACGGCACGCATTACGGGCATGTCTTCGTGATCATGATGGAGAACACGGGCTACCGCTCGCTGATCGGTAACCCGAACGCGCCGTGGATCAACCGGGCCGTTGCCACCTACGGGGTCGCCACGAGCTATTACGGCGTCGCCCACCCCAGCCAGCCGAACTACATCGCGGCGACGTCCGGCCTCACGGGCGATCACAGCAATGCGGACCAGACGCTCGACGTCCCGAACATCGTCGACCAGCTCGAGTCACGGGGGAAAACGTGGAAAGCCTACATGCAGTCGTACGCGCTCTGCGGCGGCAACGCCTCGGCCACCGCGTGCGGCAACGAGCTTTACGTACGGAAGCACAACCCGTTCATCTCCTACGCCACCGTGCAGCGCGACCCGATGCGGGTGGCCAAGATCGTCGACCTGCATGAGCTCGAGGCCGACCTCGCTCGCGGTGAAGTCGCCGACTACAACTGGATCAGTCCCGATCAGTGTCATAACATGCACGGTCGCGGCCCGGCGAGCGATCCGTGCAGCTTCTCGCACGCGTCGAAGCTGATCGCCGCTGGCGACGCGTTCCTCGGTAGCTGGGTCGGCAAGATCATGGCCTCGCGCGCCTGGCAGGGGAACCCGGTGATCTTCATCACGTGGGACGAGAGCGATGTGAGCACGACCGGCTCGGGTGGGTTTCCTGACACACGCGGATGCTGCGGCGCCAGCCCGGGCGGCGGACACGTACTCACGATCGTGATCTCCCGCTCCAACCACACGGCACGCCGCTCGCCCGTCGCCTACAACCACTACGCCCTCCTGCGGACGATCCAGGACGGCTGGCAGCTCGGCTGCCTCGGCGCGACCTGCGACACGGTCAACGTGCCGATGATGAACGACCTCGTCGGCCAATAGCGGACCGGGGCTCACCAGGAAGAACAAGACCTCGTCAGTGGCCGCAGCGTGACGGCACCGTCGAAGCGCCTGACGAAACGCAGTTTGGATGCTCCAGAGACAGCAGAACACCGTCTCGGCCAGGCCTCCTGACTGGTGAATCTCCATCCGCTCTGTCCAAGCAGACGGCCGGTTATCACTCAGGACCCCGCCCTCCCACCGGCGCATCGTAATTGTTTTTCAGGGACTTGTCGGCCGCGACTGCTTTGGTCCGTCCCTTGCGATACATGCCCCCGGCGAAGTAGGAGGACCGCCCTTTTCGGGCGGGCACGCATCGTGGAGAGGGCCAATGAAGCGCTCAGCGTTGGTGTTCATCACGCTGGTGCTGGTGAGCGTGGTGTCGTCGTTCAGCAGCCCGCGGTCGGCGGCTGCGGCCGACGTGACGTTGTACGAAGTGACCGAGAACATGCGGATGCTCCTCCGGCCTCACGGTCCAACGTTTCGCATCGCTTCCTCTGCGTTGACCGGATGGGCCGTGCTTGGCAGTCCGTTGTGTCCGGTCGCTCTGGTCGCCTCGTATAACCCCGGAGCCGCCGCGTGCGCCGTCAACGCGACGGGTTCGGATCGCATCGACGTCAGCACCGGTCAAGGCGACTTCGGCGGCACACTGAACGTCGTCGTGCAGGGGGACAATCCCGTCGACGGGCCGGAGCTCGTCGTCATGACCGGCAGTTTCCAGGGCAAGATGGACTTTGCCCCGGCGCTCGTGAACGGCGTGCCGTATGGCACCGTCGTGGGCGCGTTGAAGCTTTCGAACGCCAGTGGACCCATTCCGTTCACCGGTGTCTTTCGACTTCCCTTCGCCGGTAACTACGCCGGGCCCGAGACCGGAGGGGCGACGCTGCGGCAGGTCTTCTGTCCGGCGACACCGGCGGATAATCCCTACGCTGCGCTCTACGACGGGTGGGACCTCGCATACATCTCGACGTCCCATGGAGCGCCGAACGGGAGTTGCCTCGACATCAGCGTGAAGGAGATGTCCCTTGGTGAGCCGCTCGTGCGGTTCGAGGTGACCTTCGGAGCGCTGCCGACCAGGTAGTGGGCACCCCTCCCCGAGCGCCACAACCGTACTACTTCATCGGTCAATGGCGGCTGCCGAGCGATCGTCGGCTCCGGGCCTTCGTATGCTCAACACGCGGCACCTTGCACCTGACCCGCGTCTACGACGACCAAAGCGACCTGACGTCCGAGGAGATGTCGGACTGCTCCAACCGCATCTTCCCGGACCTCCTCCGAAGGCTTCAACGTTTCAGTCTTGATGCTCCTGGAGTTCTCAAGGAGCCGCCCCTGACATCGATCTCAGCGACGGAAGGCTCGGTGAGAGACTGCGACAGCATCCAACACGACACCCAGGGCTCTGGCGACTCATCGCGACGTCTCGGGGAATTGTTGGTCCAGGAGCGGGTGATCACCGATGAGCAGCTCCAGGTGGCATTGCGCCTCCAGGCTGCATCGCAGAGCTATGTGCCAATCGGCCACGTCCTGCTCGCTCAGAAATTTATTTCACGGAAGACCCTCACGATGATGCTGCACCGCTATCAGAAGCGCGCGCGCCTCGGCGAAGTGTTGCTGAAAGCTGGGCGCATCACGCCGGCCCAGCTCGAGGAGGGCCTCGAGTATCAGCGTCGGACGTCCGTGCCGATTGGCCAGGTGTTCATCCACCTGGGGTGGCTGAATGAAGCCGCCATGCGAGATGCGCTCTGCACCCAGCTCCACGTCAATTTTGTCGACATCGACCCGATCGTGATCGACCGGGACCTCGCTCGATTGGTCTCGGAGGCCTTTGCACGGCGGCACTCCCTGGTTCCTCTGCTTCGCGTGGATGACGTTGTCGTCATCGCCATGGACGATCCGTCGCAGGCAGACATCATCGCAGGTGTCGAGAGCGCCCTCGGACTGCAGATCGAGGCGGTGACGACAGTCACGGAGAAGCTCGAGGCGGCGATGCATCGGCTGTACGCCTCTGCGCGGTCGCCCGAGATGCGTCACATCAGCAGCGACAACATCATCATCGGCCCCGTCCGCGACCACGCCGTGGCCGAGCTGATTCGTCAAGAGCATCTCCGGGCGACGTAGACCAGCCGGGCGCCCTCCATGGCGAGACAATCAAGCCGACTGCCGCCGATCATGGGCTATTGGACCTTTCCGCCCTGGACGGCGAACGTCTTCGTGGCGCGGTTGTTCGTCTCGTCGAGCTCCGGAATCGTGTTCGCGGGGTCGACGGCGACTTCGACGGTGTGCGTCCCGTTCTGGTCCTTCGCCGACCACTGCGCCGTCAGAGTCCGGCTGGCGCCGCCGGCGAGCTGGGCGATCGACTGCTCCGCGCCGAGAGGCGCGCCGTCGACGAGGAACCGCACCGCGACGTTCGACGCGACGCCGGCCGCAGCGTTGGTGATGACCGCCGTAAAGGTCAGCGGGTCGCCGCCGGTCAGCTTGCTGGACGACAGGCTGACGGACGTCACCGTGAGATCGGGAAGCGGCGCGATGGCGGTGGCGACGGGCGGGGGCCCGAGCGGGCGTCCGATGCCGAGACCGTCCATGAACGTCACCCACTCCGCCGACAGATGACCGTTCACGGGCGGCCGGTTGAAGTCGCACACGCCCGTCGGAAAGGCCGCCTGCAGCCGTGCCCATTGCTCGTCCGTGAAGGTCACGGGGAGATAATCGAGCCGGTTCAACGACCTCAGCTCGCACTTCATTACGTCGTTGGCCAGCGGACCGCCGGCGGCGATGCGCGTGGTGCCGAAGTACGGGAACAGGGGCCGGCACTTCGACTGGTCGGTGACCTTCTCGGTGCCGATGTAGCAGGAGTCCACGGCGCCCGCCGGCTTGTTACGCACCACCTTGACCTCGCGCGGATCGTTGCTGGTGTCCGCCTCGATGTTGGCCAGCCACTGGTCCATGAGGCTGAACGCCTCTGCGGTCACGCTCGGCGGCAGCACCAGCGGCGTCTGCGCGATGAACATCACGTGGTTGTCGGTGTGGCCGTTCGCCTCGAGCAGCCGCTGCCGCATGATGTAGGAGTTGATGTCGGTGTGGATCTCCTCGTTGTCGTGACCGCGGAGGTCGATGATCGGCACCCGGTCGAGGCGGACGGCGTCGTTCACGCGGCCGGTGCCGTACGCAATGGACGATCCCGTGCGATCGCCGGACGTGCGCTGCGGAATCCAGTTGTAGTCGATGTCGCGGCCGCCGATCTTCGCGTTGAGGTCCACGAACTGCTCGGGAAGGATCTCGCCCGACATCAGCGCGTGCCGCCCGTACTGCACGCCCTCGTTGGAATACGGGTTCCGCCCGAAGCCCCGGCCGATCTGCCGCTCGATCGATCCCTGTAGATCTGGGTCGCGACGGCCCCAGACGGCGATCGCGTAGTCGACACTGGTGCAGCGCTCGCCTTCGGGATTGGTGTCCGCGTGGTACACCCACGGCTCGTTCGGACTGCCGCCGCAGCCGTTCGACGGATTCGCGGTCTGGTCGAAGGCGAACACGTCGACCCAGGCGATGCAGGTGCTCTCGCTCGGATGGCCGGACACCGCCCCCCGCTGTGCCTCGACGAGCCACAGTTGCGGCGAGGTATTGCGGAAATAGCGCAGCAGCAGTGAGCAATCGACCGACTCGAGACCCGTGGTCCGCGAATCGGGAAAGCTGCACGACGGCTGGATGCCGTCGATCAACCCCGGATAGGCGTTGGCGAGCATGTGCTGCAGGATGGCGCCGCCCGAGCAGCCGTCACCGATCACGTAGCGGACCTGGCCGTACTGCTCGATGATCCGCTCCTTGATCATCATCACGGTCTCGGACGACACGACGTCGTTGTTGTTCTGCCCGTGCGTGTTCAGGGAGCCGGCGGCGACCATGAAGCCGGCACCGAGCCGCTCCGTGTTCAGGACGCTCGGCGGGTTCCGCTGGTAGTGGTCCGACGTGCTGCTCCCCCCGAAGCTCCACGAGATCTTGCCGTTCCACCCGGCCTGCGGCGCCCACGCCACCCACGGCTGCGTCGGATCGAACAGCACCGCGATGGAATACCAGCCGCGATCGATGACGCCCGTCTCCCGGCGCACGATGAACGGCACCGTCCGGCCCTGATCGGTGGTGGTCATCGAGACGTCCGAAGCCGGATGGTTCGGGTCGTAACCCTGCAGGCTGCTGCCGCTGGTCGCGCGATAGAAGAACTCGTACTTCGTCGGCACGTTGCACTGCGCGTCCAGCGGCGGCCCGAAGCCGTTCGCGACCGTGTTGCAGATCCACGGCTGGACCTGGAAGCCGGCGAACACGGGCCCGCCGATGGGATGGTTCGTGATGGTGATCGACGCGCCCGAGCCGTCCGGCGCGCGCGCCGTGAGAACGTTCGCGCGCTCCGCCAGCCCGGTGACGAGGCCGATGTAGCGGCGGTTGGGACGCACGCCGAAGGCCGCGGTCACGTCGCGCCCGTCGACGTCGACCCGGACCCTCGCGGGATCGACCCCGGCCGGCAGCACGATCTCGATGAGGGCGTCGCCGCCGCTGATGAGGTCCGCCCGGTTCGACAGCACCGTGATGTCGAATCGATCCTCCGCGCGCGCCGGCGCAGGCGCGTCGGCGACGGCAGCCATCACGATTGCTACGACGGCGAGGAGCATCGCGATGCGGTTCATACGGGTCTCCTTTGCGCGGCGCTATCGCACATCGCCGAGCGCACGCTCGTTCATCTCGATGTCGGCCTGGCGCTCGAGGGTGGCGATGAGGTCCTTGAAGTGCTGGTCGAGCTGCGTTGCGGCGACCTTGCGCTCGATGGACGCCCGCACGCTCTCGAATGGTGTCGGGGCCGCCGACACGTGGCTGTGGAGGACAAGCACGTGATAGCCGTCGCCGTCCTGGACGACGCCGCTCAGCTGGCCCGGCGTCAGCGCGAAGGCCGCCGCCTCCAGCTCGCGGCTCATCTGCCCGCGATAGACGACGGGAATGCGGCCGCCGCGATCACGGCTGGCGTCGTCGCGCGAGACCTCCTGGGCCAGTGCCGCGAAGTCGGCGCCACCGCGGAGGCGCGCGACGACGGCGTCGGCTTTCTCGCGGGTCTCGACCAGGATGTGGCTGACGCTGATCCGCTCCTTCGATGTGAATTCCTCGCGATGCGCATCGTAGTAGCGGCGCGAGGCATCCGGAGGCGTCGCCTTCGTGGCCGCGGCCTGCTCGCGGCGCAGGAGCTCCTGACTGAGAAGGGCCCGGCGGATGTCGGCCAGGCGCGCGATGACGTCGGGATCGCGGTCGAGTCCGGCACGCAGCGCCGCCTGGTACAGGACCTCGCGCTGCACCAGCGTTTCCAGGAACTTCGTGAGGTTCCGGCGCACCATGAGCTGCTGGTCCGCGCCCAGCGCGTCGAACGCGCGATGGAAGTCGCGTCCGGTGATGACGGCGTCGTTCACGCGCGCGAGCACGCGCGTGTCGAAGTCCGGCGGATGCTCGAGCGCCTGCTTGTCGCCGTG
>Ga0209807_1000772_pt1 | contig 14812 bp, 10 predicted proteins | sample GraSoiAngelo_154_FD_186168 | JGI IMG/M metagenome (GOLD analysis project Ga0209807, IMG submission 186168) | Grasslands soil microbial communities from the Angelo Coastal Reserve, California, USA - 14_1009_13_20cm (SPAdes) (version 2) | ecosystem: Environmental > Terrestrial > Soil > Grasslands ... | reverse complement strand
CCAGGACGATTGCCGGCGCCTGCACCGCCGCCGGGTCGGTTACCAGCTCCCGCGCCACCACCCGGGCGGTTTCCCGCTCCTGCGCCGGGTCGGTTACCAGCTCCGCCACCTGGACGATTAGCAGCACCCTGACCGCGAGGACCTTGACCGCCAAACTTGTTCGCGGTTCCTCTATCACCATAGGGCGCATTTCCGCGGTGTTGCGGATTATGCTGCCACGCGCCTCCCTGCTTGTTGAAGTTTGCTTGGTTAAAGTTCTTGTTAACGTTTTTGTTGTAATTGTTCACGTACTTGTTGTTGACGTTGACGTTGACATCGCCGTGACCCCATCCGCAATTCCAGCCCCAGCCCCCGCCGCCCCAGGCACCCCAAGTTGCAGCACCTAGCGCGATTCCCGCGCCCCACGCCAAAGCCGTTCCTGGGACATAGCCCGGATAGGTGTAGGGATAGTAAGGATAGGCGGGAGGTGCAGGCCCATACACCACAGTCGGGTCGTAAGAGGGCACATAAACAACCTCTGGGTTCACTTGCTCGATCTTGATTACCTGCTTCCCGCTGGGAACTGTCTCGGTTTGCACTACCGATTGGGCAGTGGTTTTTAGATTTCCTGTGCCTTGAGCCTTTGCACGCATGCGCTGGGCTGCGTCCATTACGTCAGATTGCTGTGCCAGGAATGCATTCCCCAAGTCCGTCGTCCATTGAATATTTCCAGCCATCCGCTGAACAACGTCTGGAAACTCGACCAGACTCTGGATGCTGGGGTCCCAAGGCTGCTTTGCCACCGCGTCCGCCAACGCTTTGCCTTGCAAATTCTTATTGTTATTCATCCACTGTTGAAGCTGAACGACTTCCAATGGATAAGTCGAAGCGGCGAGAGTCTGCGCCAGAAGCGGATCGGGGTAGAGCGCGATCGGCGCAACGAGCGAGTCCAGCTCTTGAGGGGCAAGTTTAGTTGTCTCCTGATCGTTCGTTGTGGTCGTCATCTCTTGCGATTGCGCCTGCTGCGCGAATGCAGTCGAGCTCAGCGCGAGACCAACAATGGCGATCACTGCATGAAATAATTTGCGGCTTCGTGACTTCATAACTTTTTACTTTTCAATTGCTGTCCTGTAAGGGTAGATGAGCATAGCCGACCGGCAATATAAGACTTTCGTCCAATAGAACCGTCGGATATAAACAATGGTTTCAGTAAAAACGAACGGAAGAAATTCATATGAACAATGTCAAGAAAATCGCAATTCTATCGTTAATCATCGCTGTGATGACAGGATTCGCCTACGCAAAGCATCACGAATCTAAGCCGGATGCGACGTTGCGGCTGAGCACCGGTGGCTTCGCTCTTGGAATTGGTGTCAGCTGGGGGTCAGGCACGCTCACTTACCGAGGCAAAGACTATCCGGTTAAAGTAAAAGGACTGTCGGTAGGCAGGGTCGGGGCGACGAGCTCTTCCGCTTATGGTGAGGTTTTCAACCTGAAGCATCTTCAAGATTTCAACGGTCATTATGACGTGGGTGGCGCCGGGACGCGGGGCGTGACTCTTGGCGCAGGGAAAACTGGCACTATCATGTCAAATCAGGCCGGCGTGATAGTCCGCGTTTCCTCCACGCAACAGGGCATTGCCGTCAACGCGACTGGTGGCGGCGTTGACATGCAACTCAAATAACGGGCCTGATAATAATTCTGGGTGCGCCGACGACGGCGTACTCAACAATGCTCGAATGGCCGAGCTTTCCTCACCCGCGGCCGTGCTTGAGATCGGAACGTCAGCCCCATGGGTGCGGAAATGGTCGCGGCATTGGGTGCGCGGGCCTGTTTGGGATGGCTTCTGGATACTCAGCGCGCTATGGCTCGCGCCGATCGTGCTGTTGCTCGCCCACGGGTATTCGAATCTCGAGTCGAGTCCGCTCGATCTGCTTTATTTCGGTTTGACCGCTCTGTTTTGGATCGGTCACCGCTTAAGCAGCACGTATCTGGCGTACTGCACGGAAGCGTATCGACCGCTCCTCCGAGCGCAGCCGATCCGGTTTGTCGCGCTGCCGATTCTCATAACAGCAGGATGTTTTGCGCTGTTTCTCCCGGCAGACTCGGCGTTGCCATGGACGCGCGAGGAGCGACTGATTGGGCTGGCGATCGTCGATTACGCGTGCGTGACGTACCATTTCGCTGCACAACATTTCGGTGCGCTTTCACTCTACCGGTCAAGAGCGGAGCGCGGCTCGTGCATTCAGACAAGGCGCCTTGATCGCTTCTTCGCGCTAACTGTCGGCGGCGTTCTTGTTTTTGTCGCAGACGTTCTCGCCGGAGCAGTCGCTTACCAAGATCAGTGGGTTGATCGCTGGTTCCCGGTGTGGATTGTGTCGGCTGAGAATGAAATTCGCTGCGGCGCGACATTGGCGCTCTTTGCCGTTATGGCGGCCGTCTTGTTTACCGAACTGCGCACGCCGCAATGGTCCTTGCCACGCATATTGTATGTTATTGGACTGGCGGTGATGGTGGGATTGGCGCTGCGTCCGCGAAGTCTATTTCTCTTCCTGGTGATCTGGACATCACAGCATTGGATGCTTGCTACCGGATTAGCCTCGCAGACGCCGTCCGCAGAATCTACTCCAACGACCGGCGTGCTTCGCCGGTTTCTGCACAGATTAAATGTGCGACCATGGGCGGTCGTGCTTTTCCTGATGGCGTTATCGCTGATCCTGCTTCCGATTTTTGAGGTAGAAGCAAATCGCGAGAGCGGGACGTACTACGGCGATCGGATCTTCGGTGCGCTTGCGACGCAACTACGAACCTCGAGCTGGGTGCCTGCGTTGCTTGCTCTCGGATTCGCGACTGGATTTATTCACTATCTTCTCGATCGAAGCGTTTATCGAATGTCAGATCCGCAAGTGCGCGCGGCAGCGCGTGGTCTGGTGGGCAACGCCAGCAGCATTCCCCGAAGAAAATTGATACGCGAATCGGCCCTCGTTCTCGTTTTCGCGCTTTTCTCTGTTTCTTCGGTGCACGCGCAGACCCAGAGTTCGGCGACGGGACAACAACCTCCGAAGGCGATCTACACCCCCAAACCTGTTTATCGCCCTGAATGGGCGAAACAGGGGCTGATAGGGAAAGGGGTTGTGTTGGTTACAATCGATCAACAGACGGGCAGAGTTACTGGAGCGCGAATGCTTCAGAGCACCGGGAACAAACAACTCGACGGTGCTGCTCTCGAAGCGTATTCGCAATGGCGTTTCCAACCAGGCACAGGAGCTCAGGTGAAGATTCCCATCGAGTTTGCGGCCCGGCCAAAGCCTCCGTCGCCCAAACGAATAGCGCCGCAGCCAGCAATTCTCTATCCGCTATTGATTCTGGTCGGCTTTGGTGTGGCAGTGATGGTCATGCGTGCAAGAAGGAGAGCCTAACATAATCACGGTTCGTGTTTATTAGGCCAGCTACGATACGGTTCGCCATTTTTTTCAGCGGTTGCCTGGGATTCGCCACAACATCGCTGTTGAATAGCGCCCAAATTTGAGAGACTCGCGATCTGCCGTAATTAGGCTGCGTCAGTCCGACCGCATAACCCCGGTGATTCGAATCGACGTGATCGAAAGCCCATGGCCGCCATAGGTGCTGGAAAATTTAGCAGCTATAAAAACCGCATCGTTACCAGACGCCTCACCTGAACCATGCACTCTTGTGCCTTGATACGAGAATTCGACTCGGACTGGATATGAATTCGAGTTCGTAAAGCGCGCGACTCGGGAGCTGCCAAGACTCTCGTAGGAAACTGTTACGCCACTCTTTCGGTTTTCTGCTGCCATTAGAGTCATTTGTAAAATCAAAATGAAAACCGAAACGAAGAAAACGCATCGACGCGTTCCAGAAAGAATAGTCATGGCACATTTCAACGACAAACTGGCTGCCTACGTCAATACGGGAATTGCATCCTGTTCTGGATCGAATTTTGAGAATCAGCACCAAAATGCCCGCGGTCCCCATGCTCCACACGAACGCCAGGCGGCATCGGCCTGCATTTGCGCTGCCATATATTGGTCCTGTGCCATTTGCTGCTGAATGGCCAGTTGCTGATATCGCTGATACTCTTGCTCCCGACCAACATAGGCGACGCCTGCTTTTTCGTCCTTATAAACGTAGAAGACTCCTTTTCCTTTCACCGCCGCCCTCTCCACCTGGTACGGCGACTGATCCACAAAATTCCGGCGCATCCAATTAAAACATAGCATCGTTAGATGCTGCGCTCGCTAAAGCCGCACGATGAGACTTAAGTCCTACGTCAGAAATAAGGCGACTTAAGAAGTTCAAGCCCTACTCAACGCGTCACGCACGGCGGCGATGAACTTTTCGTCGTCGAACGGTTTCATGAAGAATGCGACGGGGCCGATCGCCATGGCAGTAGCGCGCGCTGCCAGGTCTTCACGCGCTGTGATGACGATCACTTTTGTGCGCGGTGAGATTGCGCAGAGGCGCGCCAGAAGTTCCAAACCGGTTACTTCATCCATCCAGATGTCGGTCACCACGATCGGTACATGATGAGTGCCGGCGTGTGCCAGAAAATCCGCGGCTTTATTGAAGGGGCGAACTTTGAATCCTTCAGACGCGAGCAGATAATGTATCGATTTGAGCACAGAAGGATCGTCATCCACTACACAGACCTCGTTTGCTTCCGCCTGACTCGATTCGATCATGCCGCCGCCTTACTTTTCTGAATTTCTCCCCGAGCGGCCGGCAGGCGAACAACCATGCGTGCGCCGCGATCAGGGGCATTCTCGCCGCTAATCGTGCCGCCGTGCGCCTCAATAATTGATCGAACAATGGCGAGACCCATGCCCATTCCTTTTTGTTTCGTGGAAAAGAAGTGATCGAAAACTTTGTCCGGACGATCCTTTGGCAGTCCCGATCCGAAATCGCGCACGGTAAATTCAGCGACGTCGCCCTTATCGGAGCGCGTAGTGACAATGACACGTCGTTCTGCCGGCGGAAGTGTTTCCATGGCGTCGAGTGCGTTGATGATGAGGTTCAGCAACACCTGTTGAATTTGAACAAGAGTTCCCTGCACTGCAGGCACGTTGGGGTCGAGCTCAGTCGTGACAACGCTTTCGCGGTTCAACACGTCGGAGCTGACGAGCCGCACGGTATCTGAAATAATTGCATTGAGATTCAACAGCGTCTGTTCGCTGGTTTCTTTGCGCACCAAACTTCGAATCCCGCGCATTACTTCCCCGGCACGCTGGCTGTCCGCCGCTATCTCCTGCAATAATTCCCGCAGCAACACAGGATCGATATTTCCACGGTCGAGAAAACGACGGGCCGCAGAGGCTTTGTTCGAAATTGCGGTAAGAGGCTGATTGATTTCGTGCGCAAAGGACGCAGTCATTTCGCCCATTAACGCCACACGATTTCGATGCGCCATCTCTTCGCGTTGAACTTGTACCTGAAGAGCGGCCTGCTTTTGCGGACTGACGTCGAGTGTCACCCCGATTGTTTCCAAAAGATTTCCGTGCTCATCCTGCAAGCAGCGTCCACGCATAATTACCCAACGCGTTTTGCCATATGGCAAAAGAAGGCGGTGCTCGCTCTCGAATGCATCATGCAAAGCACAAGCACGATCATACTCGGCTTTCACCGCAACTCGTTCATCAGGATGGACCCGTGAAAGAATCAGGTCGCAGGTCAATGGCAGGTTGGAGTCGAATCCGTAAATCCTGCGTCCCTTATCACTCATCCAGGCCGTACCTTGTTCGGGATATAAAACCCAGAATGCGAGATCGGCCGACTCCGCCGCAAGGTTTATGCGAGCATCGCGTTCACGCAAAACCTCCTGTTGCCGCTGGCGATCGATGGCAATCCCGGCAATATGCGTAGCAATTTCAGTCAGGCGCGTCTCCTCCGGCTGCGGGCCGCGCGTTTCCTGACGATACATGGCGAACGAACCCAAGACATCGCCTTGCCACGAAACGATCGGGGTCGACCAGCAGGCACGCAATCCGCAAATCTGGGCAAGTTCACGATAATCAGTCCAGAGCGGATCTGTCATCACATTGGTCACCACCACTGGTTTTCGTGTATACATGGCAGTGCCACAGGAACCGTTGCGAGGTCCGATCGGTGAGCCATCCACCGCTTTCACATAAGCTTCGGGAAGATTCGGCGCCGCGCCATGACGCACATGTTTGCCATCGCGGTTCAAAAGTAGAATGGAACAACGCAGTCCTTCGGCCTGCCCTTCCATGAGAATAACAAGACTGGTGAGCACGTCCGCCAGCGGGGCGTCGGCTGCGATCATTTCCAACACGCGGCTTTGTCCAGCGCGAAAAACTTCTTCCTCTTTGACTTCAGTGATATCGCGGCAAACGATGACGCCGCCTAATAACTCCCCGTTAGAATCCCGCAGGGGCCGTCCGGTGATACGCGTCCAGATCCCATGCGGCGCTTTTTCATGGCGCACAAACACCTCCACGTTGTTTACTTCCTCCCCGTGAATTGACCGGATCAACGGCAGTTGCTCATGCGGAAACGGGGTGACCTTGTCCGGCAGATAAAGACCGTAGCGATGCAACCATTCGCTAGCGTTTCTCTTGGTTGCCCCGGCTCCGAACATGCGCTCCGCTGCCGGGTTGAAGACGAGAAAGTTCTCGTCCTTATCTGCAACGATCACAGCATCGCCCATGTCTGATAAAATGGAGTGAAGGATTTCGTTAATGCGCGAAAGCTCTTCCGTAGCGCCCTTTCGCTCCATCACCAGGCCCAATTGGGCGGCGACTGCCGCGATAACCTTGACTAACTGTTCATTCTGGCTCCGCGATTCGCGCATGAAAAACTCAAGAACAGCGATGACTTTGCTACGCGCCAAAATGGGAATTCCCACGCCCGTTTTTAAACCGGCCGTCCGCGCCGCAGTCGCTCGCGGAAAGTTAGGATCGTTCGTGACATTCTCAAGCCAGGCCGGCTGCTTTGACTTCCACACTCGTCCGGGAAGCCCAATGCCCGGTTCAAAGTGGGATTTCTCAGAAACGGCCTTGAAAGGTTTCAACTCACCATCATCGCAATACCATCCCGAAACGAAATTAAGAACGGCCTCCTCCTTGTTCGGCACCCATGCCTGGCCAATTACCCAGCCGGTTTTTTCGCAGACGCGCCGCAGTACAATTTCCAACGCCGACGAAAGATCGGTGGCGGCTGCTACTTCCAACGTGATTGTCTGCAGCAGATTGAGCTGCTCGCTGTGATCATCACCGCTCATAAGCCCCGGAGTTTCAAATCAGAAATCGAGCGAGTATTTTAAGTGAATACATGTCCACTGCATGTTGGACTTAAGTCTTATTCATCGCGCAGTATAGCCGCCATCTACGGCGAAAGTTTGGCCGGCTGCGAAGGACGCGAGGTCGGAACAGAGAAATAGCACCATGTTCGCGATCTCCTCCGGTTGCGCGAAACGACCAATCGGTGAGTTCGCCAGGAAAAAGTTGCGCATTTCCGGATTGTCGAACCAATGCTTGGTCATAGGCGTTGCCACCAATCCCGGTGCAATCGCATTGATTCGAATCCCCTGGCTCGCGTACTCGATTGCCGCCGCTTTCGACAAACCGATAACGGCATGTTTCGCCGCCACGTAAGCGCTGATCCCGCGTTCCGCAATCAGGCCCGCGATTGATGCGTTGTTGACGATCACGCCCGCTCCTGTCTTAAGCATCTGCAGAATTTCATACTTCATCGTCAAAAAGACGCCTTTCACATCGACAGCGAACGTTTGATCGAACGTCGATTCCTCGGTGTCCGCCAACATAGCCATCGCGGGGAGAACGCCCGCATTATTAAATGCGCAATCCAATCGGCGGTAAGTTTTCGCCGCAGCTGCAATGAGATTTTTCACTTGTTCTGCATCGCGCACGTCTGTCTGGATGAAGATTGCTTCGCCGTTTTCACGTCTGATTGCCTCGGCTGTCTCTTCGCCTTCGGGATTGATATCGCCAATCACAACCTTCGCGCGGTGCCGCCCAAATAGAATTGATGCAGCACGTCCAATCCCACTGCTCCCGCCGGTGATCAGAACGACCTTCCCCGTGAAATTGAAGTCTTGGTTCACGGTCTCGAGCCGCCAGTATCGTCTATTTCGATGTCGTCATCACGACAGATTTTACACAACGAAATCCGAGATGATTGGTACCGGTGTTGACTTCGCCTTTGCCGCGTGTGCCGACGATATAGCGGGAACAATATTGCTCGTTGCAAAGGAACGAGCCGCCGCGATGAACGCGTTTCTTTTCGTTAGGCTCAGCGGGATCGAATGGTGCGTCCGGTCCCTGCGGATTGTGCGCGACGCCGCCTTTATCCGCTACTGTCTTGTAGTAATCAGGGCGATACCAATCGCTGCACCATTCCCAAATGTTGCCGGCCATGTCGTAAAGGCCGTAGCCATTCGGCGGAAATGATTTCACCGGTGCGATGCCTTTGTAACCGTCTTCGCCCGCATCTTGCACTGGAAATTTTCCCTGCCACGTGTTGGCCATCCACTTGCCGCCGGGACGAAGATCATCGCCCCAGACATATGTCTTTCCTGATAAACCGCCGCGCGCTGCAAATTCAAACTCCGCTTCGGTCGGCAAACGTTTACCTGCCCATTTCGCGTAAGCTTCTGCGTCAGGGTACGCGATGTGCACCACGGGATAGTTCTCCTTGCCTTTGATGTTGCTTTGCGGACCGAACGGGTGACGCCAGTTCGCGCCTTTCACGTAGGTCCACCACTGATAATGATCGTTGAGTGGAACTTCCTGATCCGTCGGCGCGAACACGACTGCACCAGCTACGAGATTCTCCTCGGGCGCAGTTGGGAACTCCTCTTTTGTTGGTTTGCGTTCAGCGATGGTGACGTAATTCGTCGCCTTAACGAACTTCTCAAACTGCGCGTTTGTGACCGGAGTCGCATCCATCCAAAAGCCATCCACATAAACACGATGCACCGGCTGGGAATCGTTCGAGGCCATCGGCATTTCATGACTTCCTTCCCCGTTTACGACTGCACCCATGGAAAACTCGCCGCCGGGGACCCAGACCATCCCTTCCGGTGCTTTGTCTGGCGCTCTCGTCTTATTGGACCGTGTTGGCTCGAATGCGGAACTACCCTCCTGCGCGTTGACCCATCGTGCGAGAGCCGGGCTGAAACTAACAACTGCAATAAGGCTAAGAATGATTGGCCGCATTTCAGTCTTCGATCGTTGCTGCGATATCTTCCGCGGTTTCCACAGTTTTCTTGTCAGCCGCGCTTAGATTTGAAGGCTTTGTATCTACGGTAACCTTTACGATTTTGCCAGTGAACTTGTTTTCTCCAGGCTTGTAATCGTTGGATACTATCGTTTCATTGTCCACGCCTACATCAGTACCTTCATCTGCCGAGAAGGCATAAGGCTGGGTTTTCGGAATCCGTCCTTCCGCCACTTTTTGTCCGTCCACATACAAGGCGCACTTACCCCCCGATCCAGGTTTTGGCGCATCAACTATGAACTCATATTTGATCTCGTGTTTGCCGGGCGGTAAGGCCGTCTGACCGCCGATGTTCGTCCGTTCGACTCCGAAATAATTGTATTCGTGATGGACTTTTCCACCCTTCATGTAGAGCACCCACCCACCGAACGCGCCGGCTTGGGCAATGATTACACCATTTGTATTTGCGTCCTTCAATTCGACCGGTGCCGTGATGGTATAGGAGCGGTTCTTTACGTTGATGAACGCGTTTTCCCCCATCCCAGTCATCCCCGGATAAACTGTCAGCGAGGTCCGATTGCCCATCAAGTCGGGTCGTCCGGCAATCGTCGCATCAAATCGCTCTGATCTGCGGTCATCGATAGGCAGCACATGGTTTTTGATTGCTTCTTCCGTGAAGAGGTCCTGAAGCTCTTTTAGCTTTGCGGGATTTTGCGTCGCGAGATCGTGCGCCTGACTGAAGTCCTCGGCTACATGATAAAGTTCCCAAGTATCCTTGGAGAGCGGCGGAAGCGGCACCATCAACCAGGGAATCGAATGGCGCGTGCACGCCACCCAGCCATCATGATAGATGCCACGATTGCCAAACATCTCAAAATACTGAGTTGTGTGTGTCTCCCGGGCTCTGGGATTGGCGAACGTGTAAAGCATTGATGTCCCATCGAATGGTTTCTGCATCGTTCCGTTGACGCTCTTCGGGAATGGCAAATCAGTGGCTTCCAAGACAGTGGGCGCAATATCGGTTACATGAGTAAACTGGGAGCGAACTTCTCCCTTGGCTTTAACTTGCGCGGGCCAATGGATCACGACTCCATTAGTGGTGCCGCCGTAATGCGAAGCGATTTGCTTCGTCCACTGAAATGGCGTATCGCCGGCCCATGCCCAGCCGATAGCGTAATGTGGAAAGGTCGACGGGTCGCCCCAGTTATCAAGATGCGGCATGTTAATCTCGGCGGTATTGATGATCCCATTCAGCGCCATCATTTCGTTATATGCGCCTTCTGGTCCTCCTTCCGCACTGGCTCCGTTATCGCCGACGATGTAAATGAACAATGTATTATCCAGCGCGCCCATTTCTTGCAATGCGTCGACTAGACGTCCCACCTGTTCATCGGTGTGCTCGGCAAAACCCGCGAAAGTCTCCATTTGCCGGGCCTCAAGTTTCTTCTGATCCGGGGTTTGAGAGTCCCAGGACGGAATTTCCTTCGGACGCTTTGTCAGTTCTGCGTTCGCTGGAATAACGCCCATTTGTTTCTGGCGGGCATAGATCTCTTCCCGAAGCTTATCCCATCCCCGATCAAACTTGTTCTTGTAACGGTCAATGTACTCCTTGGGCACATGATGCGGCGCATGCAATGCACCGGTGGCAAAGTAGACGAAGAAAGGCTTGTCCGGCGTCAACGAGTGTTGCGCTTGCATCCAGGCAATCGCCTGGTTAGTCATGTCGACGGTAAAATGGTAATTAGGGGAGTGAGGTGGCTCTACTCGAATGGTTCCATCGAAAATGGCGGGGGCCCACTGGTTGGTCTCACCACCAATGAAACCGTAAAACTTGTCAAAGCCGGAATGCGTTGGCCAACGGTCAAGCGGTCCTGAAACTGAGACCTCCCACGGCGGTGTTTCGTGATATTTGCCGAACGCTGCAGTGCTATATCCATTTAGTCGCAACATCTCTGCCAGCGGCGTTACACTTTGTGGACGAATGCCGGTATTGCCGGGAAATGCGGTGGCGAGTTCCATGATCGCACCCGCGTTGTTTACATGGTGATTGCGTCCCGTTAATAGCGCCGTGCGAGTTGGCGAACAAAGGGCCGTGGTGTGAAAGTTGTTATAACGCAGGCCCTCCGCCGCGAGTTTGTCCAGGGTTTGCATCTTGCATGGCCCGCCAAAGGCGCTCGATTGTCCGAAGCCGATGTCATCGAGCAAAACGACGACGACGTTGGGCGCTCCTTTCGGTGCCTTAACCTCAAAGCGAGGCGGCGGTTTTACGTCGCGGGCATCCAACTCCGTAATAGTTGGCGGTTTAGGCTCTGGAATCGGCAGTACGATCCGATCCATTTGTTGAGCCGCCAACGATAGCGGCCATAAGCTCAATAGGCCGAGTAAAACAGATATCATCGGTGAGTTCTTGGTAGGCGTTTCTGATTTCATGACTGCTGCTTCTTTTAGCTTTATTTCTCTCTCTCAAGGTTTGGTTTGGTGTGCACATCGGTTGCACGTGAAACTGCGTGAACTTCACGCCTTCTGCGGCGAGCTTCCAGATTCGGCGTTTTCATATCGGTCGTGCCGCTGAACCCGACGTCCTTCCAGCCGAGATGTCTCCAACGATGTTTAGCTTACCTGCAGTCATTGCCGACGTTCCAGTGGCGAGTGCCGTTATCACTATTTCACCTTCACCTTCATTTCGCGCTTGAATTTGCTCGACTGGGTAGCTCCTTTCATCTAGGTGTACCCCAGCTTCGGCGCAACCACTTGCCAAGACTGAGTTGCAAGCTGTTCGGCCTACGTTTATCTCGCACGGTGGTACCGTTGAAAATAGTAAACGATCGTTACATCGACCTGCAATCGTTTAGAACTGCTGCTAACCGCTTTTTGAACACTAGCGCTAAGCACAAGCGGAACTTTTGAAAGCCGCTTCGCGATGCCTGCACTGACAGTGTGAGCCCATCGATCGCCATTGTTGAAATCGACGAGTGCCCGGTATTTCGCGCTCACCGACCAGTTTTGAGGAAAAATGAAAGTAACCGGTAGCGCCGTCTCAAGGTAACTATGCGGCCGAACATTATCTTCTTCAGCGATGGAACGGTTGTAGTCGGCACTAACTGACGCGCTGAACCAATTGGTAAAGTCATGAGCAACTCCCCAGCCCCACTTTAATCGCCAAACATCTTCCGCAAAAAGGGGATCTGAAGCTGTGTCGGAGTGCAACTCGATACCGCCACCAGTCCTCCACTTGTCATTCAAACGAAATGCGGTGCCTACACCAACTTCCACATCGCCCACACCTCCTATGTTACCGTGATCTGATCCCGAACGACTCGTTTGATAGTCAACTGGCAAATTTAAGCGGATTGCCCAGTCTTGCCGATCACTCACGCGCCAGCTCCACAACGCGTTAAGTGCCCAGCTTGCCGCTTCAACTCCATCTTTGTATCGATTCCATTCTGAGTCCAGCGACAGGTGAGTTCGGAGGAGGGTGGTGTCATTTAGTTGTTTCAATTCGTCTGCCACCGTCGGATCAGTCGGGGTTACACCTATAACAGGATAAGTGAATGCGAGCAACAGCATCGTGACGAGCAACCAGCGCTGCGCACCGCCTAGATAAATATTTTTGGCAGGCACGAGCTATGAGTTCGACGAGACCATAGCTAGCTCTCACTACCTGGTCTCCTTCGAGAGATTGGCCAGCACCTTGAGCATCGGTTCGTTGGGAATTCGCACAACAGCGGAAAACGGGTGATCGAGGTCCAGAATAATAAAAACCGCGCAGGCGACTGAAAACGCACCGGCGATCAGGGCCAGAATGCTTGTAGCGTTGCCCGGCGACACCAGACTGAAACCGAGAAAGATGACCACAAGCCATACGGCCAGCGCCATTAGCAACGGCTTCGATACCGACGAAACCGCCTGCGCCTGGATCAGAACTCGCAGCTCCGCTAATTGAGCCATTAGCGATGCTGCCTCCGTCTTGAGAGCGCGTTGCGCTTCGTCCTGCGGCGCGAGATGACTTATCGCGACGTACACGGCATCGCCCATTTGTTCGTTGGGGCTTAGCTCGGCTGGCGCCTGCCCGCGTGCCGGCCACGTGCGCCGGACACCTTCCTCAACGGATTCGCGAAGTGCGCGACGCGCGTCCGCTGTTTCTGGTCCATACAGCAAAAGTACCCGATCAAGCAAAGCGATCTTAGCGGCCATTTGCATCACTTCACTTCGCGTGGTGTCGAAGGAGGTCTTCGCTGAACTCACAAGAAGTCCAAGAAGTAGCGCCGTCATCGTAGCAACGAGTCCAAGTGCGAGTTTCACGGCATCTTTGGAATCGCTACTGAGATGCTCAGCGGGAAGGAGTCGCCGCAGACGCGCTCCCATCAGGGTAACGCCCACCAGAAGCACGAACAGAACTGCAGCGGTACTGCCGATGATCAGTCCACCATTTAGCGCGATCATTTTACCGTTAGGGCTAATGGCATCAGTCCGAACATAAACGTTCGCTTGGTTTTTGTCGCGAAATACGACTGCGCGGCAACTCAGGCGCAATTCGCATAACAGCCCAAAATCACAATTTCCTCGTGTCTAACAGACTAGGTTTTTACCGGCTTGTCTTTTTTCGCAATATCATGTCCGGAGAGACTCGGACGCCCTTGGTGAAATTTTCTGCAGAGATGAAGGCCCGTTCGACAACGAACCGGGCGACGATACTCGCAGTGAACGAAAAGAAAGATTTCATGGCAGCTAATGTGCAGTGACTAGTCTGCGTGATCGTTCAAATCGCCTGCGGCTGTCAATCGTTTTGATCTGATACAAGTCGGGCTTGCTCGGCTACGCAGCTGGCTCCGAATGTAGTTCCCGGTGCTTTTGCGATACATCGGCAGGCGGCAAATCGGAGTCGAGAAAACCGAGCGCGTGCGGCACCTTGATTATACGGACTCCAGCCTCGCGCTGTTGCTCGACGATTTGATCGCGGAACGCCTGCATTCGAGTCCAATGCACCTTTGGACGGAAATGATGTTCTGCGTGGTAGCCGTTGTAAAACCACGTCCAGTTATAGACTTTGCCATAGGTGCTCACGCCCCATGAAATCGGCTCGTCGGGATTGCCTCCGTAATGCCGATAGTACCCGTTCAGATAAGAGAGGCAGTGGCCAAAATACCAAAACGGCAAAAGGAAACAGATGTAATGCCAGTTCAGAATACCGAGTATGACAAAAGTCGTGACGAAGCAGGCCAGCTCGAACACTCCCCAAACCGCCTCGCGCCGGTTCTTGCGTTTCAATTCTTTGAGGACGGTCTTGGGATCCTCGCGAAAGAAACTGATAAACGTGTATTTCAACGGATGTTCGGCTTCACCATCGTGGCCGTGCTTGTAAATCGAAATCCAATCGATCGTGTCCCCGTAGTCGTCGGGGCGGTCGGCGTTTCCCTTGTGATGCTGCATGTGGATGCACTCGTAGAAAATCTGACCAAAACAAACCGTGATCGATTCCATAATGCTGAACAAGCGATTCAGCAGCGGCCACCGGAAATACGGATTGTGAATGAAGTTGTGGGAAATGCCGTTGATATTCCAGGAAATGCTCACGGAATAGATGAAACCGAGAATCAACATCACCCAGAGCGGCTCG
>Ga0209807_1000771_pt1 | contig 14820 bp, 6 predicted proteins | sample GraSoiAngelo_154_FD_186168 | JGI IMG/M metagenome (GOLD analysis project Ga0209807, IMG submission 186168) | Grasslands soil microbial communities from the Angelo Coastal Reserve, California, USA - 14_1009_13_20cm (SPAdes) (version 2) | ecosystem: Environmental > Terrestrial > Soil > Grasslands ... | reverse complement strand
ACGAAGTGATGGCAACTGGCTGGCCGTGGCCATCGGCATGGGCCACATAAAGATTGGCCACACCGGCGCGGTCCCACGTGAACACCACGTGTTTGCCATCGGGCGACCACACCGGGTTGGAAGGATGCTTGATATCAATCAATTGCTCAATCGTCAGCTTTGAGAATTTCGGGCTGCTCTGAGGTGCGGCAGAAGCCGCAAACGTCAGCGCCGCGGCCACCATGGCTCCGACCGCTTTGTTCCATCTCCCCATAACGCCCTCACGCCACACCATCTGAAATCGAGTTCCAAACACGAAACCGGCGGGCGAGCGAAGGAGCGCCCAACCCGCCTGAGAAGAAATTGCAGCCTCAAGTGAGGCTGGCCCCGTTAGAACGTGAATCGCAAACCAAACCGCGTCACGAATGGGTCGATTGTGAGAAATGGCTTCAAATAAGTATTGTTTGCGGGGTTGGGATCAAAGAAGTTATTCTCTCCCACGGTGGTCTGACTATTTGTGACGTTGAAAAAGTCAATGGTCGGTATCACGTGCCATCGCTCCTTCACCGCGAACTCGCGCGAGAGCCGCAAGTTCAGCATGTTGACGCTGGGAAGCCGCTCGATCCCGGCCGGCTGGAGGATAACTGTCTCCGGGCCCTGGGTGAACCCCCCAAACGCGCCGAAAAATTCCACCGGCTGGATTGGCAGGCCCGTATAGTGTTGGAAGTTCATACTCGTGCCTATCTTCCAGGGGAATTCATAGCTGCTGTCTACCTTAAAGATATAAGTGGCGTCCGAATTCAAGTAGTTATTGTTACGATTGATGTCGTTATTCGGGTCCGTAAAGTTGTCGCCGTATGCTTGATCGGAGTAGCCTCGACCGTAGACACCTTTCTGGCGCTGGATCGTAAAACCGGAAAGCAGTTGCCATTTGTTCGACAGACGTTTTACGGCGGTGAATTCCACTCCGTGGTAGGAGTTGTTATCCAGCTTCGGAATGTTAGTCACCAGGAAGTTGAATGCTAGCGGCCGCGATGGAGTAGGGTTGAAGTTGAACAAAGTCATCGGTTGACCCGTCAGCCCGTTGATGATCGGTTGCATAACGCCGTTCTGGTCTGGTAGCTGGGTGATTGGCGTGTAATCCGAAGGCGATACCAGCGTGTTCTCAAGCCCGAACAGGTTTTTCTTCGTGCGGTAATAATACGTTACGCTGACTCGCAGATCTTTCCACAGCCTTTTCTCGTAACCAGTGCTGACTTGCTCTGAATAAGGTCGGCTCATATTCCGATTAATGTGCGTGCTAGAGCCGCCGTAGGCAAAGACAGGAACTGTATTCACCCCCTGTGGGAGCCACTCGCTCTGCTGCGGAATGTTGTCGTTATCTCCAGTATCATCCCAGGTGTAATACTTTGCCGCTAACCCTACCGGGTTGACCGTTTCGGCCAGACCAGTTCCTTGCATAATGTAGTAGCGTCCATAGCTGACGCGCAGCACGGAGTCACCCTTGCCCGTCACGTCGAATGCCAGCCCCAAACGCGGTGACACTGTATTCCAATCAACCAAGTTTCCGGAAGCCTGCTTGTCCGACGGTTGCAGCGGGAACAGTTGCGAAAACGTCTGTCCAGGATCACTGCTTTGCGCAGGGTAGTAAGTATTGAATCGGTCGTAGCGGAGTCCCAAGTCCAAAGTTATGCGCCGCGCCACAGTCCACGTATCTTGCAAGTAGAAGCTGGTGTCCCGGAAGTAGTTCTTCTGGGTTGCCGGCGTATTGTAGGCTATCACTTCAATGGGCGTGCCATTGTCGAACACCTCGTTAATCCCCCCGTTAACCTTGTAGATATACGAGTTGTAGGAAAGGCCATTCTCAAAACCAAACTTGAAATTGTGCGTACCGTGGAGCCCACCTTTGACCCAGGAACCACCTGCTGACCATTTCAGTACCCAAGCTGGATTCGCAAACTGGTACGGGGCTGCAACCGTTTCCGTTCTAGCCCCGACGTCTTGTACGTTGATATCTGTTGCCTTCACGCCTGGCTGATACGCGAGGGGAAATACGATCTTGTTCCAGCCAATCCGGAAATCCAGCAGGAAATTGTTGGTAATCTGCGTGGTCCACAGTCCCTCAAGGATGTAGGCCGGTTCGATCTGTTTCCAACTCGCTTCCGCAGTAACATAGTTATAGGCGGTATCACGCCGGAAGAATCGATTTTGTTCGTTGTATAGCCAGATGAAGCTGAACTTATTCTTCGAGTTGACCTGAAAATCGCTGCGCAGGTCCGTATTGGTCTGATGATTGATGTCCTTCACGGGATTTTTCGCCTGGTCGGTCACCGCGAGAATCCTCTGGTTCAAGTCGTAACGGCGATAAGAACTGAAGAGCCACCAGCGATCTCTCATTAGGGGACCGCCAAGACTCGCCGTGGTATCTCGCGTCATGTCGAAGGGCGAGCCAGAAACAACCGGGTTTCCATTGTAAATTGGAGCTCTCACGCCGGCCTGCAGCTTGGAAGTCAAATAGTAAATTGCCGCCAGCCCATGCAGTTCGTTTGACCCAGATTTCGTCACTTGGTTCATATACACGCCGCCGATAGGCACGGAAGCGGGGGCATTGTCGGCGACGACCTGGAACTCATCGAAGGAATCATGATTGGTATAGAACTGGGTGTATCCGCCATTCGCACCGGGCCAATTCAAATCCAAACCATTGAAGCTGTAGATCTGCTCCGCCGGCGTACTGCCATGCACCTGCATGGTAGACTGCTGGTAACTATTGTCACCCGCGACGTCAAATGTGCCCACCGTTGCGCCCGGCATCTGCGCTAAGGTGGACCAAGGGTCGCGCCCGCTCGGAATGTCCTGCAGCAAATTTTGGTCGAAGGTAGCCGAGGTCTGGTTGCTCTGGAGATCAATTACCGGTTCGCCTTCCACCTTGACGACTTGCGTGACTTCGCCAACCTGCAGCTTCCCATTGATCGTTGCCGTGAACCCTGCCGTGAGCACGATACCGGTCTGACTCAACGCGCGGAATCCTGCCGCAGTCACCGTCAGCTCATAGGTGCCTGGTGGAAGCAGGTCGAATAAATAGCTGCCGTCCGCTTCCGTGTGCGTGCTCCGCGGGGCGAGCAATGCTGGGCTTTTAACTGAAACTGACGCGTTAGGCACCGCCGCACCGGAACTGTCTGTGACGGTGCCAGCTATCTTTCCGGTAGTTGAAACCTGAGCGGTCAGCGCGAGAGGCCCCATTAGTGAACAAAATAAACCGATCAGGCACTCAAGGATGAATGACCTGAATCTAGACCTGGAGCGGGAAGCGAATAAGAATGTCATGAACCACCTCGTAGCTAGAATTGGTGCCCGAGAAGTCTGTTTCTCCCACCCCGAGGGAGACCATGTGGCAACAAACCGCCAGCCCCACAAAACGTGCATATTGTATACAGTTGTCAGGGACTGTCAACGGCAGAAAACTGATTCGCTCTACACAGGATCGGGCTTCTTAACATCGGCTGCGGCCTGAGAGTCTTCGTCGCCAGACTACCTTGCTGGTGCTTCGTCCTTGGTTGCGGGCGCAGAATTGTTGAAACTGGTAATTGGAGTTATGTGGCGATCGGCCAGAGAACGGTTAAACTCGGGGACATCTTTTTCGAATAAGGTCTGAACCTCTTTTTCAGCAGCGGCAAGGTCTTTCTCGATTATCTGGAGTAGAGTGATTGACGTTTCCGTGGGGCCGAATCCAGTGCCGCCGGCAACGTCTCCACCCCCTGTTCCCACCTCCGCGTTCAACCAAATCAGGTTTAGATAGATTTTGTCAGCCGCGGAATAGTATTTGTCGTCGCTTAGGGCTTCGGCGCGGGAAATGAACTTGTATTCCACACTTTGCATCTTCTGATCCATTGCCTGGAGTGACTTGAGCAGTGCGGCATTGGGATTGGACTTGTCATTGGTCTCGTCCGCCTTGTCCTTTTCCCGCTGGTCCTTGTCTTGTTGGTCTGTGTCACTTCCATCCTTCTCGTCGCCACGCCCCTTCTTGCCCTCGCTGCGCGCCATCGCCTCGAGTACGCTGATTTGCTTGCGCATCCATTCGATCCGGTTAACGGCCGCGGCAGTCCTGCTGATGTCGTCCCGGATTTGCAATTGCATCTTAAACGAGGCTTCCAGTTCCGTGTCGCTTGTGGAATTCTTCGGGTCTTTGATGATCGTGAGGGGCTGAGTGTAGGCCTGGCCATCGATCGTTAGCCGGATGGTATATTTCCCCGGCAGCGCAACCGGTCCGACTTCAGCTTCCTTGATCCCCCAGTGGAGAATTGGTCTCGCATCCATTCCGCGAAACCGCCGCTCTTCCCAAATGTGAGGGTTCTCGGCTGGCGCAGTGCGCAACGCCACTAGCTTGGGGGCTTCATAGCGAAGATCCCATTCAGCTCGATTCATTCCCACACGGCGGGGCCCATTGATTTTTCGAATCAACGCGCCATTCGAATCGAGGATCTCAATTCTTGGAGCCTCCTTCGGCGCTGATTTCAAAGAATAGTTTATTAGCGCGCCCCCACCGGGAAACAATCGGAAAGTCTGGCGCGGCTCGAAAAGCCGGACCGGCCCGTCAGATGCTTTCTGCGCCAGCTGCTCGAGAGGCGTGATGTCGTCCAGGATGTAGAGTCCGCGCCCGTACGTGGAGATGACCAGATCGTGGAATTGCTTCTGCACGACCGCCCAGGTAACCGGGGCGTGCGGCAGCTCCGCTGTGAGAGCTACCCAGTGGCCTCCATCGTCAAGCGAGTAGTAAATCGCGTTTCCAGTGCCCGCAAACAGCAAACCTCTTACGCTGGGGTCTTCTGCAATGACCCGGACGTACGCCAGAGGATGCTTGGGGAGGCCTCCTATGATCTGTGTCCAGGTATTTCCAAAGTCGGTGGTCTTGTAGATGAACGGATCCCGGTTGTCGACCAGGTGGAAATCGACGCTGACGTATGCGGAACCGGGATCGAAATGCGAAGGCTCGATGCTTGTTACCGTGCCTGAGGCCGGCATGCCCTTAATGTTATTGGTGACATTCGTCCAATTTGTGCCACCATTTTTCGTGTACCAAATCTGTCCATCATTGGTACCGGCCCAAATCAAGCCCTGCTGTAGCTTGGACGGCGCGATCGCGAAAACCACCTCGCCATAAAATTGTCCAAGATTGTCGCCCACGATTCCACCGGACGAAACAATATGGCTCGGATCTTGTGTGGAAAGATCCGGACTTATAACCGTCCAGCTCTGCCCCCCATTATTCGTTTTGAAGATGACCTGGCATCCGTAATAGACAGTATTGTGATCGAAAGGATCGATCGCCAGCGGCGGGGTCCAATGGCAACGATACTTCAGTTCGTTGGGAGGCGAATCCAATGTGTGAATCCAAGGACTCACGGAGCGCGCGGCTCTGGTCCTCGCATCCCAACGTGTAACCTCGTTGGCATAACAACTGGACCAAACGATGTTCGAATCTGAGGGATCGGGAAGCGTGAAACCCGATTCGCAGCCGCCCATTCTGCGATCCCATCTGTATTCGCCAAATTCATTCGAGGTTGTGTTGGGACCACGCATGTTCGGTCCGTCTTGCATATTGCTGTAGACGTAGTAGGGCACCTGCTCGTCCACGGCTACGTGATACATCTGACCAATGGGCAAAGTGACACGGTGGAATCCGCGCCCGTGCACCGTAGTGATGTGCATTCCACCATCGTCGGTAATGATAAAGCGGTCTGGATTGAGCGGATCAACCCAGATATCGTGCGTGTCTCCTCCCCAAGGAACTTCCTGAAAAACTTCGCCCCCGTCGAGCGAGCGGTAGAAACTGCTATTTGCCACAAATACCTCATTGTCGCTTCCACTCGAAACCGCGATTCGAATGTAGTATCCGGCACGTCCGATTAATGGGCGCTGATAATTGACAGTCCGCCAATTCTCGCCGCTGTCGTCGGATCTCCAAACTGACCCCTGATCCTTCGTCTGAATCAATGCGAAAACGCGCTGCGAGTTAGTGGGGGCAACCGCAACGTCGATTTTTCCGACTGGCGGTTTCGGCAGCCCATGGGCCTCCAACTTCGTCCATTTCGTGCCGCCATCCCGCGACACATAAATTGCACTTCCCGGGCCCCCGCTGAATTCTCCCCAGGTGTGCATTTCCATCTGCCACATTCCGGCAAATAGTACTCGCGGATTGTGAGCGTCCATAGTTAAGCCAGAGCAGCCGGTGTTCTCGTCGGCGAAAAGTACGCGCTCCCAATGCTGGCCCCTATCATTCGTGCGGTAGACTCCGCGCTCCTGCTGGGGCCCCGTGGCGCGACCCAGGGCGCAAACGAACACGATGTCCGCGTTTTTTGGGTCAATGAGTATGCGTCCGATCCTTCCCGTGTCATCGAGTCCAGCGTGAGTCCATGTTTTCCCGGCATCGAGAGAGACATATACACCATTGCCCATGACATCGCTGTCGCGGATTGCCCACGCTTCTCCAGTCCCCACCCATATCACGCTTGGATCGGAAGGAGTGACTGCAATCGCTCCAATCGCGGCGGCCGACTGTTTATCAAAAATTGGTTCCCAACCGTTACCGCCATCAGTAGACTTCCAGACCCCGCCGGACGCGGCGCCCGCATAATAGGTGCTTGGATCCCCGGGCACTCCGGCCGCGGCGGCAATCCGGTTCCCAACTCGTGGTCCAACAAATCTAAATCGAAAAGTTTCCTCATCTTTAGGTGGAGCGGCCGACCGCTGGGCATATGCGGACAATCCCCCGGTCCATATTCCCAAAAGCAGAATTCCAGCCTTTTGCCGAGAGCTGAGAATACACATTTCTGCGCCCCTCCCTGAACTGGCCGTCTGCAAGAGCTAGGAACGGCAGCAGTTACCGCGCGGTGAAATAGAGTTTGCGCGCTAGTCGGATTATGTATATTGTATGCACGATGGAACGTCAACGCTTATAGCGAACGTTCTTTGGAGGTTCCAGGACCAGTTCGCCTTGATTCGGTGTGGATCCATTGACTCAGGCGACTTGCGGGCGCGACCGTATGTTATAAGGTGGCTGTCTCGGTTCTGAACTATCCGGCGAATTCAAAAACGCAAGTCCGTGGGGGATCCTTAGTAGCCGTTAATGGTAAGTTTAGTCGAGGAAGACGTAAAAGTTCCTGGTTTTATCTGCATCCGTGGCGCTTCAGTCTCTATGTTGCAGAGTTGGTATTGGTGGAGCAGAATTGCCAGTTTAGAAATATTTGGAGATTTCGGCCCAATCATGGAGACAGCCACGCCAAAACAGTCGGCACCGATCCCTCGGCAGTCCCTTTCTGCTGCTGTTGTCGAAAGGCTCACAGAAAAAATTCTCAGTGGTGAATTGCGTGAAGGTGAACAGCTTCGGCAGGATGCCATTGCCGCCGAATTTCAGACCAGTCGTATTCCCGTACGTGAAGCTCTCAGCCATCTCGCGGCGGAAGGTCTCATCACCATAGTCCCAAATCGAGGTGCCATTGTTTCGGCTCTTTCTCCGGACGAGATCATGCAGTTGTTCGAAACGCGCGCGGTCCTGGAATGCTACATGCTGCGCTGCGCGATCGCTAACATGAAAGAAGAAGATTTCCAGCGCGCAGCAGAAATCCTTCGTCTTTACGAACAGTCTCTGGAGAATGATTCGGACGTGAAGTCCTGGGGACGGTGGAACTGGAGTTTCCATTCCGCGCTCTATGAGCCGGCCAATCGTCCGGTCATGATGTCGCTCTTGAAAAAACTCAACATCAACTGCGACCGCTACACTCGTCTCCACTTGGTCTTCACGCGTAACTTGCACCGCGCTGGCCAGGCGCATCGCGAGCTTCTCGATGTCTGCAGGACGAAAGATCCGGAGTTAGCCGTTGCAGCTCTCTGGAAACATATAACGGACGCCGGCGAGTATTTGAAGGAATTCATCAGACGCCATCGCGAACAGCATCCCTGAACCCCCACTCGCGGCGTGGTTGACTCCTCGGTAGGTCCACAATTTGCGCCTATTAGGGCACCACGCAAGGGCGGCACCCGCTGTTAGTTGCAAGCGATCCGCTAATGAGAAAAACAGGAAGTACATGTAGATGGAGCGTCGAAAGTTCTTGAAGGATCTCGCCGTGGTGGCTGCGGCCACTCGCTGTTTGCCGGACGCTGTCAAATCCGGCGAGCATTCGGGAGAGGCGCCGGATCTCGCCACAGCTTTCGAGGCGGGTGCGACTTCACGAGCCGGCCTGGATATCGAAGGTCACACGCAGATTTCCGAATTCAAAACGGATGTGACGATATGGAAGGTATACGAAGACCTGCGGACTCGCGAGGGTGCGATCACCTTTGTTTCTTCAAACGGTCGAGTCCGCGCACTCGGTAAGAGCGCAGAGGCTTCTTTCCCGGAGGCCGACCCGGCTTATCTTGGATTGGACTTGAAAGACATCGGTACAACGGGTGCGGATCTTCTGGCGGAGCGCCTTCTTGCAAGTGGTGGCGATCCCGATCCGACGAAGGTGATGTCCGCTGCTCCGCCGCTTGGATCGTCCTCGCCCGAGCGCTCAGGTTGGAGGCTGCCCTGGGACACGATCGTGGGGACGAAAGAGTGTTTTGACACGATGCCGGTGTTCCCATCAGGGGGCACGAGAACCTACCATCCAGTGCAATACTTCCCCGAACTTACGAACCAAGCGGCCCGAAAACGATTCGATGGACTTATTGGCGGCTGGATGCCTGCGGTGCGAAAAGTGGTGGCACTTTCCGAAACTGCCTACGATGAAGTCGTGGTGTTCGGCGACGTCCAGGCGCGTGATAAGTTCATCGTCCAGACGTGGCATCGAACCGCGCGGGTTGAGAACGGCAAAATCACAAAAGTCGTTTACGGTCACACCTATCCGGGTTTCCCTCCGCGGCGCAAGGACCCCAGCCCTGAACAGTTCTACCGCGCGCTCGCGGCGTTTACCGGCTACTGGGAGAAGTTGCTGAGCGATTTCTCACCGGCTTCCGTTCCCGACAATGACTGGATCGACATGTCCAAGCACGCATTTGCCAAGGAGCTTATGGTGCGGCCTGGAGGCGTGTATCCGAAATACGGGGCCGTAGACCGCGATTACTACGGCTCAGAGTACGACGGGTTCCAGGACATCTTTACGATGAGTGTTTACGCGAATCTCGAATGGGGCCGCTTCGAGATGGCACGAGCCGTTATCAACAACTTCTTCACAGATTTCGTGGACGCCAAGGGCATGAACAATATGCGTGGACCTGAAATCGCACAGTTTGGCATGACGCTTTCGCTCCTCGCACGATACTTCAGCTATACGGGAGACAGCAGCTTGTTGCTGCGACACCAGGGCAAGATCGAAGCGACGGCGGCTTTGCTGGTGGAGCTTCACGAGGAAAGCCTGCGTTTGCCCCAGGACGATCCCGGCTACGGATTGATCCACGGCTGGAGCGAATCGGATTCTTGCCTGGCCCCGAAACCCATGACTTGGTGGCTGCCTTATTTCGCCAACAACGCGTATTCGGCGAGGGGGCTAAAGGATATCGCTCAAGCGTGGAGCGACATTGGCCGATCGAAGCCCTCACCAGCAATGGAAAAGATGGCCATCGATTGGCTGAAGCGCAGCAAGGTACTGCAAGACGCGCTTGTTGCGAGCATGGAAAAGAACATACGAAGCGATATGCATCCTCCCTACATTGGGCCGTTCCCCGGAACCACCATGACGTTTTGGGAATCGATGCAGAAAGAAAGGCCGAGCCCCCAACAGTGGGCGCACCGCGCCTATGCCGAGTTATTGCAGGCCGACATGCTGCCCGCCAAGCTGGCCAACATAGTCATCGACTGCATGCGCGCGTACGGTGCCACGACGCTCGGAGTCGTTGCCAACGTAGAACGGCCGCATCCTGAAGGCCGCGACATTTTGGGTTTCATTTCCTACGGCTACGCGCAGATGCTGCTGCGGTTGGATCGCGTTGAAGAATACCTGTTGTTCCTCTATTCCCATCGATACCACGACCACACTAGGGGGAGTTGGACTGCTGGAGAAGTGGCTGGCATTGATGGCAACAGCGCGCTGTTTTGCATTCCCGCGCAGCAAACCATTCCGCTGTTGATTCGCTGGATGCTGGTTCTCGAAGACTCCGATGAAGAAAAGCTGTATTTTGCAAGGGGCGTTCCGTGTGAATGGGTTGTCAGCGGGAAGGAGATTCGAATTGATCGAGCGCCGACGCGCTGGGGCAGAGTCAGCTTCAAACTGGTGGCGATGCCTGCGGCGAAAAGCATCGCTGCTTCCATCGGGCTATCCCGCTCTGGGTCGCCCAAAGAAGTGCACGTAAGACTGCGCCTGCCCGCACAGAACAAGTTGCTGAAAGTCAAAGTCAACGGCCGGACTGCGACTCTGCGCGGCCCTCGCAATGACACGGTCATCATCCAAACGCGGAACGGGAATCGATTCGAGGTTGTTGGCGAGTTCAGCTGAGTTGAACGGCGCTGCCTGTCCCAAATGGAATCGCTTCGCCGCCTAAGTTCGTTAGACGACGGCTGCGTCTCCACTGAAGGAGTCCATTGCTGGCCTCTCCAACTTGGCGAATTCTCAGATCGCTCTGGGTTACTTCTTTGTTGGAAAGCAAACCGGGGAACGCAGCTCGATGCTCAGGAAAAGGACGCCGGCTTGGTCCGCAAAACCCTTCTGTCCGTCGGAGCGCCGAGGGGGACTAGGCAACACAATTCAGGCGATCCTCATCGAATCATGTTCAGGTTGCAAGACGGGAACACCTCGCACGACGAACTCTTTCCTCTAGCGCGCGGAGTCAGCGCGGATCATTCGAATGCCGAACACGCCTGAAATTTCGTTTCCGTCGGCAGCTTCGAAGCGTACTGTTACTTTCTGCTTTCCCTCAACCAACTGAGGCGGTAGAGCGTATTCGACATCAAAGAAGCGAATATCCTGTTCCGGACTGCGCCGTTCCGTTGCTTGCTGCCCCACTTTCGTACCGTCCACCAGAACGTCGAACGTCCCATTCCGGCGGGCTTCATTGCTGTAAGTTACGATCAAAGTCATCGGATGGGCGGTATCGACGGGAAGGTCCAAAGAGAACCACTTCGACCCGCGTCGCCCATAATGCCCCAGCAATTGGATCGGGGAGGTGTCTTCTCCCTGCTGGTTGAAATCGCGTTCCGTCTGCATTTGGCCGGGCTGCGCAAAGGCCACGGTCGATGCTTCCAGTTTCTTTTTTCTTTCTTCTTCAGCAACGTAGGCCTCGGATTTCTTCTTCCATTCCTGCGGCGTGAACACGTCCCAGTAAATAGCGTATCTACGTCGCGGCAATTGATAAAAGGGGAGAAAATCGACATCCGAGGTCAATCCCACTCCTGAGGTGCGAAACATCCCGGGTCTGCCGGTCACGGGTTTTAGCCAATTTTCCACCGGCAGCGCCGCAGCGACCAACACAGGTGCCTGTGGTTCCGCGCTTCGGTCCGGACCTCGTCTTCTCTCTTGTTCCTGCCCTAGATCTCCGGCCAGAACCAGCGGGCCCCACATCAAGGCGACACGATTTGGATTGTCGGGCAAGGGTTCCGTTCGGAGTGTTTTCGGCAATACTAACTCCACGCTGTCCCCTTTTTTCCAAGTGCGATCAATCTCGACGTACGAATCCGCCCTTGGAAGATTCGCCAGCGATTTGCCGTTCACCTTCACGCTAAAGCCTGTACCTGCCCAGTAGGGCCGCCGCAGCGCCAACGTAAATTTCTTCGGCGTATCTGAAGTGATTTGGAGCGAAGCGAACTGGCCGTCAGGGAAGTCCGTGCTCATTTTCAGTTTCACATTTGCCGATTGCCAGTTCGCGGTCGACGGAGCATATAAGCTTACCCAAAGCTTGTCTCCGGATTCGTAATAGATTCCGTACGCGTGGAGCGCATGACTCTCCATACCGGAACCAACACAGCAGGTAAAGTCTTCGTACTTGTCTTGGTATTCGTGCTGGACGCCGCGGCCAACCGGCACCATGTAGCAGACGCGGCCGTCGTTTGGATCCTGGGACGCAAGAATGTGGTTGAACAAGGCCCGTTCGTGGAAGTCCGCGTAGCGGATGTCAGGTTCGACGGAGAACAAAGCGCGGGCCATCTTAATCATGTTGTAGACGTCGCAGGTTTCGGCGGTGCGTCCGTCAATCATGTTATCTAGCTTGTCTGGCGGACCGAGATACTCGTTCTTGCCGTGGCCCCCCGTCGCGAAGCTATGGTGCAGCGCAACCTGGTCCCAGAAAAATGTCGCGGCCCTGTAATCTGCTTCATCGCCCGTATAAATGTAGCGCACGAGGGACCCCAGAAGCTTGGGAACTTGGGTGTTGCCGTGTTTGCCGGAAAGTATGTCCTTGCCGGCAGCAAGCGGATCGACAATGGCGCGATGTTGAAATTTGCGGGAAAGCGCCAACCATCGACGATCGCCGGTGTCCGCGTAGAGGTCGGCGGCCACTTCGTTCATGCCACCGAATTCCGTAGCAAGCATCTTCTGAATCTGTTCCTCGTCCAATCTGGCGAGAATACTCTCAGCCCAGCCGGCGAACTTGATTTCTACTTCCAAGGCCTCGCGGTTGCCCGTGTAACGGTAGGCATCGCGTAGCCCGGCAAATATTTTGTGTTCGACGTACCATGGAGACCAAAGCCCATTCAGATCGAAACCCCCTGACCGTATGATGCCTCGGCACAATTCTTCAAAATGGGTCTTTCCATCAACGCCGTCTTTGTCCATGAGGGCACCCAAGTAACCATCGCCCTGCTTTTCTTGAATTTCTTTGAGCTCCTTCACGATGTAGTCGGCGCGTTCCTTGAAGCGCGCGTCATCCGTCGCAGCCCACATGAGGCTCACAGCGGATAGGTAGTGTCCTGCAATGTGACCCGTGAGTTGCCGACCCGGGCCGTCCCATCCACCGTAACCTTTCGCTTTAGGTTCCAAGCCGGCGCGCTGACGTAGGAAAGACAGCATCCGGTCGGGTTCTAGCTCGAGGAGATATTTGGCGTCCAGTTCTTGCGCAACCTTGAGAGGTCCACCCAGCAAACGCACGTCACTTAGAGGAAGAGGGCGGGCCTTCACAATTCTGTTCCTGGAGATTTGAGCAGGATTCCGCGCTTGCGCGAGAGCACTCACCTGAAAACAAAGACTCATTGCCAGAAGGACAGGAAGTAATCTTCTCACAGAGGCCTCCACGGCAATTTGAATATATTATACAATATCAATCCTGGCCAAATTTAAGTGGTTGCGTTGGTCTATTCGTTTTGGAAATGTACAAGGTCTAGGCAACACTTGCGGTCGAGCTGACTGCAAGATACTAGAACCTTCTATCGTTCGCGATCGGCACGGAGGCTACAGGTGGGTATCATGCGGAGCTTCTTTCTGACGTGCTCGCAGAGTCGATGGCTGCGCGAGCAGGCACCTCGCTATAGGTTCGTGCGACGGACCGTGTCCCGATTCATGCCCGGGGAAACAGTATCCGATGCTCTCGCCGCCGCTGCTGAGCTTCGCGAACAGTCGATCGGGACGGTCTTCACGCAGCTAGGAGAAAACGTTTCCGATCCCACTGAAGCGGAACAAGTTACCGTCCATTATCTCGATGTGCTGGACCGCATTCGTTCCCAAGGATTGCACACGGAAGTGTCGGTGAAGTTGACTCAGCTTGGTTTGGACCTCGACCCAGAGCTCTGCTACAAGAATCTTGCGAGGGTCATCGAACACGCGGGAACGCGAAGTGTTGTCTGGATTGACATGGAGGCAAGCCACTACGTCGATCCGACGTTGACATTGTATCGTCGCGCCAAGTTGGCATACCCGAATGTTGGCGTCTGTTTGCAGGCATACCTCTTCCGCACAGCTCAAGACTTGGCATCCTTGGTTCCACTCGGAGCTGCGATTCGCCTCGTCAAGGGCGCCTACAACGAGTCACCGGAGGTGGCTTTCCCGCGTAAGAAGGATGTCGATGAGAACTACTTTGCGTTGGCCAAGCAGTTGTTGGGCGACGAAGCGAGAGCCAGGGGTGTGCGCGCGGCAATGGCCACTCATGATCAGAAACTCATTCGCCGCATCACGGAGTTTGCAGCGGCCCGGGGAGTTACTAAGGATTGCTTGGAATTTCAGATGCTGTATGGCATTCAACGGGCCGAACAGCGTCGACTGGCCCAAGAGGGATGGAATTCAATTGTCCTAGTTGCATACGGGAGTTTCTGGTTTCCGTGGTTCATGAGGCGCTTGGCGGAACGTCCCGCCAACGCTGTCTTCGTCATTCGCAACCTGCTAGCGACCTGAGGCCAGCGTTGCAGAAAGGTCAGTCAACTGCGCTCATGATGCACTCCTCCAGCCCATACAGCCAGATCGGACGATAGCGTTCGGCTGCTAACCGAATGCTCTAGCCGTTTCGGGATTTTTGGGAGCAAACTTGGAGCAGCATAAGGATGGCTCGGAACTCTTAAGCGCAACCGGAGCAACGACTTGGATTGAATTTGCGTCCACTTAGAAGGCTGATGCTCTATCCAACTGAGCTACGGGCGCACAGCTAACGACCATGGGTAGTTTAGTGCCTTTGTTGAGCCAATCGCAACGCCCAGGTTGCAAAGCAAACTGCCCAATGTTGGCGGTGAAGTACCGAGCGGACTGAGATCGGTGAATTCAACGTCCTCGCGATGCGCCTGCAAGTACAGTTTCGTGTTCGTGGCTCGCGCTGGAAATGTTATCGAGCACGGCGCGGAAGATGTGCATCCGGTAGTAGACGTAGACGAAATATACCACCGGCATAACGAGCAAGGCTACGCCCAAATTGACGCCATTGGCGCCGTAGCTTGCGGCGCTGGCCAGACCA
>Ga0209807_1000770_pt1 | contig 14835 bp, 24 predicted proteins | sample GraSoiAngelo_154_FD_186168 | JGI IMG/M metagenome (GOLD analysis project Ga0209807, IMG submission 186168) | Grasslands soil microbial communities from the Angelo Coastal Reserve, California, USA - 14_1009_13_20cm (SPAdes) (version 2) | ecosystem: Environmental > Terrestrial > Soil > Grasslands ... | reverse complement strand
AGCCGGAGCTCGACGCGCAACTGGTTTCGGAGTCGATTGCGCTGCAACTGGAAAAGCGCGTGGGGTTCCGGCGGGCGATGCGCAAGGCGGTGGATTCGGCGCTGCGCTTCGGCTGCAAGGGAATCAAAGTGCGCGTGAGCGGCCGGCTGAATGGGAACGAGATCGCGCGCTCCGAATGGTATTTGCAAGGACGCTTGCCGCTTCACACGCTGCGCGCCGATATCGAATATGGCTTCTCTGAAGCGAAGACGACATATGGCGTGATCGGCGTAAAGTGCTGGATTTACCGCGGAGAAATTCTGCCGCAAAAGAAGCGCGAAGGTCAGCAGCCGGTGGGCGTGGGAGCATTCTAGCTAAGAGCTGATTTATGTTGATGCCGAAAAAAGTTAAGTACCGCAAGCAGCAGCGCGGGCGCATGGCTGGAAAGGCATGGCGCGGGAGCGAGCTGGCTTTCGGCGACTATGGATTGAAGGTGCTCGAGCCGGGCTGGATCACTGACCGGCAGATCGAAGCCAGCCGGGTTGCGATGACGCGATTCATCAAGCGTGGCGGCAAAATTTGGATTCGTCTGTTTCCCGACAAGCCGGTTACCAAGAAACCGGCGGAAACCCGTATGGGAAAAGGCAAAGGAGCGCCCGATCACTGGGTAGCTGTAGTGCGTCCGGGAAAAATTTTGTTCGAAATGGAAGGTGTGACGCCAACCGATGCTGCTGAAGCGATGCGTTTGGCGTCCCACAAACTGCCGCTGCGCACCGCGCTGGTAAAGCGGGAAATGGCGCACTGAGAACTGATAACCGGGAACTGACAACTGATTTTATGAAAGCCGAAAAAGTTCGCAACTTAACCGACGATGAGCTTCGCCATCAGGAGCGGGAGCTCAACGACCAGCTCTTCAAGCTGAAGTTCCAGCTCAATATGGGGCAGACGGAAAGCTTGAAGAAAATTCGCGGGCTGCGCAAAGACATTGCGCGGGTGAAGACCATTGCTCGCGAGCGCGCGATTGCCGGAGGAACGGAGAAGAAGTAATGGCAGAGACGAGCACACAAGCCGTGGGCCGGCGCAAGGAAGTGATTGGCGCGGTGGTCGCGAACAAAATGAACAAGACCATCGTAGTGCAGGTAGTGCGCAAGAAGTCGCATCCCTTCTACGGCCGGGTGGTGTCGAAAGCGAAGAAATTCTATGCCCACGACGAAAAGAACGAAGCGCACGTGGGAGATTTTGTGCGGCTGGAAGAGACCCGCCCCCTGTCGAAGCTGAAACGATGGCGCCTGAAGGAGATCCTGAAGCGCACGGCGTTATTGCCGGAGACTCCGGCAGCAACGGATGCTGCTCAGTAGGCGCTTCAGGAGACCGATTCTATGACCGTGATGATGAGAAGCATGCTGGAAGTGGCGGACAACTCCGGCGCCCGCAAGCTGCAGATGATCTTGCCTCTGGGCGGTGCGACTGGATTGCGCGCCGGGTTGGGCGACGTGATCACGGCCAGTGTGAAGGAAGCATCTCCGGATGGCCAAGTGCAGAAGGGGAAGGTCGTCAAAGCGGTCATCGTGCGCACCCGGAAAGAGCACCGCCGGCGCGACGGCACCTATATTCGCTTCGATCAGAATGCGGCAGTTCTCATTAACGAAGCCGGCGAGCCGGTGGGAACGCGCGTATTTGGTCCGGTGGCGCGCGAACTGCGCGAGAAAAGGTTTCTGAAGATTGTTTCGCTGGCTCCGGAAGTCTTGTAGGGATTTGGTAATCGAGGGTTTAGAAAATGGCGACTGCAGCGACGGCGCATAAGCGCGTAGATATCCGGCGCAACGATACGGTGAAAGTGATCACCGGGCGCGACAAAGGCAAAGAAGGGCGCGTGCTGCGCGTGTTTCCTAACGATGGCAAGGTTCTGGTCGAGCACGTCATGATGTCGAAAAAACACGTGCGGCCGAATCCGCAGCGCAACGTGAAGGGCGGAATCGCCGAGCAGGAAAGCCGCATATCGCTCTCCAACGTGCAACTGGTCTGCGCGGCCTGCGGGCCGGTGCGCATCGGACACGAAGTTCGTGGTGACCGCAAGGTGCGGGTGTGCCGGAAGTGCGGAACAACGTTAGACAAATGACCGCGTTTTGCGGGCGTCTGAGCCCGCAGCGGTCATCCCGAGCGGGGCGAGGGATCTCGCGAAAGGATTTGAAAGTCAAGAATTGGACGAATCCAATATTGGGACAATAGGTAGAAATGGCAAAAGAAAGAAAAGAAAAAAAGGGCGCGGCGCAGGAGCCGGAAAGACCCCCGGAAGCGGCGCGGCACAGCGCGAAGGAGACTCCGCGTCTCAAGGCGCGGTTTCAAAAAGAAGTGGCTCCCGCGCTGATGAAGGAATTCGAGGTTAAGAATCCGATGGCGGTCCCGCACCTCCACAAAATTGTTGTCAACATGGGTGTGGGCGAAGCGACGCAGAACGCGAAGGTGCTCGATCCAGCGGTGAACGAACTGGGCCAGATCACAGGCCAGAAGCCGGTCGTGACGCGGGCGAAGAAGTCGATTGCGGCATTTAAAGTGCGCGAAGGACAGCCGATTGGAGCGATGGTCACTCTGCGTGGCGACCGGATGTACGAGTTCTTAGATCGGCTGGTCAACGTGGTCCTGCCGCGTGTGCGTGACTTTCGTGGGGTTTCGACGAAGTCGTTTGACGGTCGTGGCAATTACACGCTGGGCTTGCACGATCAGCTGATTTTCCCCGAGATCGATTACGCGAAGGTCGACAAGCTGAAAGGGATGAACGTTACTATCGTGACGACTGCCGGATCAGACGATGAGGCCCGGGCGCTGCTGCGGCATTTGGGAATGCCGTTTCGAGCCTAGGAATTGAGGGATTGCGAGATTGACCCATTGATTCAATAAAGGACTTCATGGCAACTACAGCAAAACGAGTCAAGGACGCGAGGAAGCCCAAGTTCTCTACGCGCAAGCACAATCGCTGCAAGCTGTGCGGGCGGCCGCGGGCTTATATCCGAAAGTTTGGCATCTGCCGCCTGTGTTTCCGCGGATTGGCGCTGCGCGGAGAGATTCCTGGAGTTTCGAAGTCGTCCTGGTAGTACGGTTGGAATTAAGGCGCCGTTGCAGGTTCTCCGGTCAGAACACTGGAGCAAACGGACGGTGGAGGAGAAGCAAACGATGAGGTTGACCGATCCGGTCGCAGACATGCTGGCGCGTATTCGCAACGCGATCCGCGCGCGGCACCAGAAAGTGGATATTCCCGCTTCCAAGCTGAAGCTGGAGATTGCCCGCATTCTGAAGGAAGAGGGTTACGTCGCCAACTTTAAGTCCACAGAAGAAGATGGGCATAAAGTCGTGCGGGTTTATTTGAAGTACAGCAACAACGAGGCGGCGATCTCGAACGTTGAGCGTGTCTCGCGTCCGGGCTGCCGGGTGTATGTGCGGCGCAGCGAGATTCCACGCGTGCTCGGAGGACTGGGGATCAATATTCTGACCACGCCACGGGGCGTCATGACCGGACGCCAGGCGCGCCGGGAAGGCGTTGGCGGAGAAGTGCTGTGCGAGGTTTGGTAGAGAAGCTGGCTGGTGTAGGGCCGGGTCTCTGACCCGGCCAGACGGGGCAGAGCCCCGTCGCCACACGTAGGATGGAAGCAAGAAGCTGGTAGCCAGCTAAAAGCTGAGAGCTGCTTTTATGTCGAGAATTGGAAAAAAGCCGATCGCGCTCCCTGAAGGAGTGACGGTAAAAATCGAAGGCAACACGGTTGCCGTGCAGGGTCCGAAGGGCAAGCTGGACACGCAGTTGCCTCGCGGAATCCGCATGGAGCAGCAGGACGGCCATCTGGTCGCGATTCGCGAAAACGATTCGCAATCGGCCGTGCACGGGCTGGCGCGCGCGCTGGTCAACAATGCCGTTGAAGGCGTGACCAAAGGCTGGACCCGCGAACTGGAAATCGTCGGCATCGGTTATCGCGCTGAACTGAAGGGCAAGAACATGGTGGTGTTCAGCCTGGGCTACTCGCATCCGATCGAGTACCCGCTGCCCTCCGGTATCGATGTCGCAATCGATCCCAAGCAGACGAAGCTGACGGTTACCGGCATCGACCGGCAAAAAGTCGGACAGGTTGCGGCAGAAATGCGCGGACTGCGGCCGCCGGATCCATACAAGAACAAGGGTGTGCGCTACGCTGGCGAGAGATTGAAGAAGAAGGTTGGAAAAACGGGAGCGAAGTGACCGCGCTTGGCGGGCCCATTCGGCACTGCGCTGTTGCGCAGTTTCTCAGGGCAAGCTAAGAACTGAGCCTGCCGCGGTCATCCCGAGCGATGTCGAGGGATCTCTAATGTGCTGTAGCGTGCGTTATCGACTAACGGCTAAGGATTGAATTTATGCTTACGCAGACATCGAAAAACGCAAATCGGCGGCATGTGCATGAGCGCATCCGCAAGAAGATTCTCGGAACTTCCGAGCGTCCGCGGTTGAATGTGTACCGCTCGTTGAATCATATTTACGTTCAGGTGATCGACGATTTGAACGGCGAGACGCTGGTCTCGGCAAATTCTGCCGAGGGCAGCAAAGGCGAGCGCCGCACCGGTGGAAACGTCGCGGCTGCAAAGGCGGTCGGAAAGAATATTGCTGAGCGCGCCAAAGCCAAGGGAATCACGAAAGTTGTGTTCGACCGCGGCGGTTACATTTATCACGGACGCGTGAAAGCCCTGGCCGATGCGGCGCGCGAATCAGGATTGCAGTTTTAGGTTCACGTAGGGCCAACCGCCCTCGGTCGAGCGCAGCTCGGCAGATTGAAGGAAACGAGAGTTCAAGGATGCCAACAGTCAGGAAAAAGCTCGACGCGGGTTCGTACCAGCTCAAGGATCAGGTAGTGTCGATCAATCGCGTAACTAAAGTCGTCAAGGGAGGGAAGAACCTCTCCTTTGCCGCACTGGTTGTCGTGGGTGATCCCAGCGCGGCTGTGGTCGGATTTGGCTCCGGGAAGGCGAAGGAAGTTCCCCAAGCTATTCGTAAGGGAATCGAATCGGCGAAGAAGAATCTGGTGCGCGTGAATCTGACGCAGACCAGTATTCCGCACACTGTCATGGGGCGCTTCGGTTCAGGAATGGTTCTGCTGAAACCCGCGCCCGAAGGAACCGGGGTGATTGCGGGCGGCGCGGTGCGCGCGGTGATGACGTCGGTCGGAGTGCAGAACGTCCTGACGAAGTCGATTGGGACAACCAATCCGCATAACGTGATTAAGGCGACCTTCGACGCGCTGAAGCGGTTGAAGAATAGAGAAGAAGTTGCGGCGATTCGCGGCAAGGCGGCAGAGGAGTTGTAACTGCAAAGCTGGCGCTATGAGGTAACGATGGCGAAAAAATTAAGTCAAAGCGGCGGGAAGTTACAGTTGAAGTGGGTGCGGTCGGCGATTTGCGCTCCGGTGAAGCACAAAAGAGTAGTCAAAGGCCTGGGCTTCACGCGGCTGAATCAGGTAATCGAGCGGCCGGATACACCCGCCATTCGCGGTATGGTGGCCAAAGTGCCGCATTTGGTTGAAATCGTGCAATAGACGCCAGCCGTTAGCTTTTAGCCAAACCAGTCGGGATTTGCGCGTTAAGAGCTAAGAGCTAATGGCTAAGAGCTGAAATTATGAATCTTTCAAACATTCGAGCACCGAAGAAAGCAGCAGAAAATAAAAAGCGCGTGGGGCGGGGCATGGGTTCGGGGATGGGCAAGACGTCCACTCGCGGGCATAAGGGCCAGCGCTCGCGCAGCGGTTCGCGCATGCTGCGGGGATTTGAAGGCGGACAGATGCCGCTGCATCGCCGCATGCCCAAGCGGGGATTCACCAATATTTTTCGCAAGGAATACAACATTGTCAGCCTGGAGCGGCTGGCGGCGCTTGGAGAGAAAGACATCACGCCTGAGGTGCTGCGCAAGGCGGGAGTCATTAAGACCAAGCATCCGGTGAAGATTTTGGGCGATGGCGAACTCTCGAGCGCTCTGACCGTGCAGGCGCACAAGTTCTCCAAGTCAGCGCAGGAAAAGATCACCAAAGCAGGTGGTAAGTTTGAGGTGTTGCAGTAATGTTTGAGAAGCTAGCCAACATTTTCCGCGTTCCGGACCTGCGCAAACGCATTGGGTTTACGCTTGGGTTGCTCGCCGTGTATCGGCTTGGCGGACATATTCCCACTCCTGGTGTCAACGCCGACAAGCTGCAGCAGTTTTTTGAGCAGAATCGAGGAACATTTCTCGGATTCGTAGATCTTTTCTCCGGCGGGCAGTTACGCCGTCTGACGATTTTCGCCCTCGGCATCATGCCGTACATCACGGCATCGATTATTTTGCAGTTGTTGACCGTAGTTTACGAGCCGCTGGCGAAACTGCAAAAAGAAGGCGAACTGGGACGCAAGAAGATCACCCAGTGGACGCGCTACCTGACGTTTGGTCTGAGCGCGGTGCAATCGTTTGGGATCGCCATTGGACTTGAAAAAGCCGGAGACTTCGTCGTGAACCCCGGCTGGGGCTTCCGCTTGATGACTATGCTGACGCTGACCACGGGCAGCGTATTCATCATGTGGCTGGGCGAGCAGATTACCGAGCGCGGCGTCGGCAACGGCATGTCCCTGTTGATCTTTGCCGGCATTGTGGTCGGCCTGCCGCGCGGTGTGGCTGATCTTATCGACAAGATAAAGACTGATGCCTGGGGCGCATTCACCGCGCCAGCGATGATCCTGCTGATTGCCCTGATGATCGTCATTGTGGCGTTCATCGTTTATGTGGAACGCAGCGAGCGGCGCATTCCAGTGCAATATGCAAAACGAGTGGTCGGCCGCAAAGTGATGGGAGGGCAATCCACACACTTGCCACTGCGGGTGAACGCTGGCGGCGTGATGCCGGTAATTTTTGCGTCTTCAATTTTGACGCTTCCGCAGACTGTGGGCTACGGACTGCGGAACAATCGCTACTTCGGTGAGATGATCCACGCGCTTGGTTGGGGCGAACCGCTGTACACATTTCTCTACGCGGTCGGGATCATCTTTTTTGCATACTTCTACGTTTCCATTGTCTTCAACCCTAATGAAGTTGCGGACAACATGCGCAAGTACGGAGGCTTCATTCCCGGCATCCGTCCCGGCAAGCGCACTGCCGATCACATCAATGAAATTCTGACGCGGATCACGCTGGTGGGAGCGCTGTACCTAATCATCATCTCGTTTATTCCGGAGTGGATGATCACCGGCATCCACCTGAATCATTTGCCCGGGGCAGTTGGAGCCTTCTTTGAGCGACTGCCAACCTGGGTGACGAACGGTTTAGGCGTGAATTTTTACTTTGGTGGAACGTCATTGCTGATCGTCGTCGGCGTCGCCATGGACACGGTGACGCAAATCGAGGCGCAGCTCATCATGCGCCACTATGACGGATTTACGCCACGCAGCGGACGCATTCGCGGCCGCCGCAACTGGTCATGAAACGATGAACGTCACGCTTCGAAAATCGCGAACGGAGCTTCTGCTCGGAACTCGAGCTGACCGGATAAGGGCTGGAATCGGGGCGTGATGGGGGCCGGTTCGACGATGGAGCGAATTGCGCGCGGCATCGGGCCCATCATCCTGTTGGGTTCGCCGGGTGCCGGCAAGGGGACGCAAGCCAAGCGAATCGCGGAACGCTACGGCATTCCGCAGATCTCCACTGGAGATATTCTCCGGGAGCACGTGCAGCGCGGCACCGAGCTGGGCGCTCAGGCGAAGGACGTCATGGCTCGCGGCGATCTTGTTCCTGACGAGCTGATGTATGGCATGATGGCCTGGCGTTTGCGCCAGGTGGATTGCGAGCGCGGCTTCATTCTGGATGGATTTCCCCGCACTCCGGCCCAGGCCGGATGGCTGGACGCGTTCTTGGAGCACGAGTTCTTTGAAAACCAGCACCGTGGGCAGTGTCTGCCGATTGTGATCCGGATTGATGTCGACTATAATCAATTACTGCGCCGTCTCACCGGACGCCGTTCCTGTCCTGTCTGCGGAAGGATCTACAACATCTATTCCCAGCCACCCCGCGTCGCCGACGCCTGCGATGTTGACGGTTCCAGGCTGGTGATCCGCAATGATGACCGCGAAGAAGTCATACGGGAACGCCTGACTGCTTACGAGCTTCAGACCAGACCTGTGGCTGAGTACTACGAGTGCAAGGGACGCCTGGTTTCGGTCAATGGCGACCTCCCGGTGGATGAAGTGACGGCGCAAATCGTGCGCCTGATTGAAAATCACCGCGTGGATGCGGCGGACGGCAGTTAAGCATGGCGATTGTTTGTAAATCTGCGGCGGAAATTGACAAGATGCGGCGGAGCGGCCGCGTTGTCCGGGAAGTGCTTGATGAGGTGCGCACCCTGGTAAAGCCGGGCATGACCACGATGGATCTGGAGCTCACGGCTGAGCGAAAGATCAAAGAATTAGGCGCGAAGCCCGCGTTCAAGGGTTATTACGATTATCCCTGCGTACTTTGTACTTCGATTAACGAAGAAATCGTACACGGAATTCCGTCGGAAAAGCGGGCGCTGAAGGCCGGAGACATTGTTTCGATTGATTGTGGTGTGGTGCTCGATGGCTATTACGGTGACGCCGCGATTACCGTCCCCGTAAATGGCTCGCTTACGCCGGAGCTGACTAAGCTGCTCGAGGTAACTGAGAAAGCGCTTTACTGCGGCATTGAGGCGGCGCGGATCGGCAATGCCGTCGGCGATGTAGGCGCGGCAGTGCAGGAATTGGTTGAAGCGAATGGCTTCAGCGTGGTTCGAGAGTTCGTAGGTCACGGCATTGGGACCAAGCTGCACGAGGAACCGCAGGTTCCCAACTTCGGGACTCGTGGTCACGGAGCGCGGCTGCGCGATGGTATGGTGTTGGCAATCGAGCCGATGGTGAATTCCGGCAAGCCAGGAACGCGCGTGCTCGACGATAAGTGGACCGCGGTGACTGCTGATGGCAGCTACAGCGCGCATTTTGAACACTGCGTCGCGGTAACGAAAGATGGTCCGGTTATTTTGACTCAGTGATTCGTGGCTAGATGTACCAAAAGCTAACCACTGGCCACTAACCACTAACAACTAGGAGCTAATGAGCAAAGAAGACGCGATTGAAGTCATGGCAACGGTTCTTGAGCCGCTGCCCAATGCCATGTTCCGGGTGGAACTCGAAAACAAGCACCAGGTTCTGGCGCACGTTTCCGGCAAGATGCGAAAGAATTTCATTCGTATTCTTCCGGGAGACAAAGTCGCGGTCGAGCTCTCGCCCTACGACCTGAATCGCGGGCGAATCGTATATCGATATAAATGAATCAATATCCTGGCCTTTGCCTGATCGAAATGCGGCAAAACAACGACTAACGACCAAGGACTGGTTTCATGAAAGTCAGGGCATCGGTTAAGAAAATTTGCGATAAATGCAAGATTATCCACCGCAAAGGTGTGGTGCGGGTGATCTGCACCAATTCAAAGCATAAGCAACGTCAAGGATAAGAAATATGGCTCGAATTGCAGGCGTCGATCTTCCGCGTCAGAAGCGCGTGCATATTGCGCTCACGTACATTTATGGAATCGGCAATCCGCGCTCGGCGCGCATTCTCGGTGAGGCGAAAGTCGACCCGATGAAGAAAGTCCAGGATTTGGGCGAGGATGAAGTCAACCGTATCCGCCAGGTAATTGAAGGTGAAGGCATGGTGGAAGGCGATCTGCGCAAGGAAGTTTCGATGAACATCAAGCGGCTCATCGAAATCGGTTCTTATCGCGGCTATCGCCATCGCCGAAACCTGCCGGTTCGCGGGCAGCGGACGCATACGAACGCTCGCACCCGTAAAGGACCGCGCAAGGGCACAGTGGCGACCAAGAAGAAAGCGACGTCCAAGACGTAAAATCAGCCCTTGGCTCTTAGCTGTTAGCCGTTAGCTTTAGAGCGGCTGGTTCAAGCTTAAGCGCTAACGGCTAAGAGCTAAAGGCTACTATGGCAAAACCAGCAGCAGGAGCTGGCGCCGGAGCGGCGCCGGAGAAAAAAGGCAAGAAGAAGACGTTTAAGAAGAAGGAGCGCAAGCACGTTCCGCACGGCGTGGTGCACATTCAAGCCTCTTTCAATAACACCATTGTGACCGTTTGCGATCAGGCGGGGAATGTGCTCTCCTGGAAGAGCTCCGGCTCGCTTGGATTCCGCGGTTCGCGCAAAGGCACGCCATTCGCGGCGCAGCAGGCGGCTATGAACGCCGCCAATATGGCCCGTGACCACGGGGTGCGCAGCGTCGAAGTGCGCGTGAGTGGGCCCGGTTCAGGACGAGAGTCGGCGATTCGCGCTCTCTCAGCTGCTGGGATTGAGGTTCGCTCAATTCGCGATGCAACGCCGATTCCGCATAACGGCTGCCGTCCGCCGAAGCGCAGAAGAGTGTGAACAAGACAATTTTTTAAATGTTCAAATTTTGAAATTTTCATTCAATCGGGAAGAAAGGTTCGCCAAACCCGTAAACCGATTGAGTCCCGAGCGAAGCGAAGGTTCTGCTCGGAAGAAGGAGAAGAAACTTGGCACGTTACAAAGATGCAGTTTGCCGTCTCTGCCGCCGCGAGGGCATGAAGCTGTTCCTCAAAGGCGCGAAATGCTTCAGCGATAAATGTCCCGTCGAGAAGCGCAACTTTGCTCCCGGACAGCACGGGAAAGACCGCAAGGCTAAAGTCGTAGGCTATGGCTTGCAATTGCGCGAGAAGCAGAAAACTAAACGGATTTATTTCACGCAGGAAGGCCAGTTCCGCAATTATTTCGAGAAGGCGGCGCGCACCAAAGGTGTGACTGGCGCCATGCTGTTGCAGCAGCTCGAGCGGCGACTGGACAGCGTGGTGTATCGGCTCGGCTTTGGGATGTCCCGCCGGCAGGCGCGCCAACTGGTACGACATGGTCATGTCGCGGTGGATGGACGGAAAGTAAATATTCCGTCTTACGAAGTAAGCGTGGGCGAGGAAATCGCGATTCGCGAAAACAGCCGCAAGCTGCCGATTCTGGAGCAGGCGAAGGAATTCGCCAGTCACCAGAACGCGCCCACTTGGCTGGAAATTGATCGCGACAACTACAAGGGACGCGTACTGGCGCTGCCCAAACGTGAAGATATTCCACTGCCGGTGAACGAGCAGTTGATTGTTGAGTTGTATAGCAAATAGTCGTTTGTCGCTAGTCGATAGCCGTTGGTTGTTGGTCAAGATAAAAAGTAAACCTCGAGAGACTAAGGACTAACGACCACAGACCAACGACACATTTTAACGGTCCAATATTTCGAGCCAGATCAGCCTTCACGAGACGCTTGACCGGAATCGGGCCGGCTCCGGGATGTCTCAGTTGAGCCCCATGGCCGAAGAGGAGAATACATAATGCTTTGGAAAGGTTTTCAGAAACCAAAACGCCTGGCGGTCGATACTTCGACCTTAACCGATAAGTTCGGAATTTTCTGGGCACAGCCGTTTGAGCGCGGATTCGGCACCACCATCGGCAACGCGCTTCGCCGGGTGCTGCTCAGTTCAATCGAAGGCGCAGCCATTACTGCGGTGAAAATCGAAGGCGTCCTGCACGAATTTCAATCAATCCCGGGAGTCGTTGAAGACGCAACTGACATCATCCTGAACCTGAAGCAGATTCCATTCAAGTTGAGCGGCGATGCTCCGAAGGCGATCTACCTGCGTGCCGATACTCCGGGCGTTGTCACCTCGGGCATGATCGAGGCCGATGCTGACGTCGAAGTGCTCGATAAGGATGTGTACATCGCGACCGTCAGCGAAGGCGGCAAACTGGACATGGAGATGCGGCTGAAGAGGGGCCGCGGCTATGTTTCAGCGGATAAGAACTTCGATGACGACCTAGGCATCGGATTTATTCCCATCGATTCCGTCCACTCGCCGGTGCGCAAATGCAACTACACGGTAGAAGCGGCGCGCCTGGGCCAGATCACCGATTATGACAAGCTGACTCTCGAAGTGTGGACCAACGGCTCCATTCCTCCTGCCGACGCTATTGGTTTGTCGGCGAAGCTGCTGAAGGATCACATGAACATCTTCATCAATTTCGAGGAAGATATCGAGACTGCGATATCTACGGAAGACCGCAAGCCGGAGATCAAGAATGAAAATCTGAATCGCTCGGTCGAAGAGCTGGAGCTTTCGGTGCGCAGCTACAACTGCTTGAAGAATGCGAATATTCAGAGCATCGGCGAGTTGGTGCAGAAGACTGAAGCCGAAATGCTGAAGACCAAGAACTTCGGGCGCAAATCGCTGAACGAAATCAAAGAGATATTGTCCTCGATGGGGCTGAGCCTGGGTATGAAGATCGACGAGCACGGCAACGCCGTGCCGGGACCAACTTCGAACCAGATTCTGCCGGCTTCGGCTTACGGCCCGGACGATAACTACTAGGAAAGTGGCTGGTGGCTAGTCGATAGTGACTAGCCCGCTGATCACTAGCTTGGCCGTGTGGGGACGGAGCTTCGCTCCGTCCGGCGGGCGAAGGCCCCGCCTCCACATGAGCAGAGACAACTGGGGTTCACATGCGTCACAAAGTAGCAGGATGGAAATTAGGCCGCACTACCTCGCACCGCCGCTCATTGCTGCGGAATATGGCGACTTCGCTGATTCTCGAAGAGCGCATCGAAACCACTGTCCCCAAGGCGAAAGCGCTTCGCCCACAAGTCGAGAAGATGATCACTCTCGGCAAGAAGGGCGATCTCTCCGCTCGTCGCCAGGCTGCGGCTTATCTCATGACCCGCGAAGCTGTGAACAAGCTGTTCGACACCATTGGCCCTCGCTTCGGCGACCGCGAGGGTGGCTTCCTCCGCATTGTTCGCGTCGGATGGCAAAAGGGCGACGGCGCTGAAAAGGCGTTCATCGAACTGCTGGGCAGCGAGAAGTTGCAGGAAGAAAAGCGCCAAAAGCGCGCCGAGACCCGCGCCAAACGTACTGCCGAAGCCAAAAAGGCAATGGAAGAAGCAGAGGCGCAGGCAGCTCCAGGCGAACCCGCCGAAGACAGCGAGAAGAAAGAGTAGCTTGGCCTTTGGCCCGTAGGATTTGCTTTGCGTCCTTTGCGAATCCTTGGCGTTCTTCGCGGTTATGTTCTTTTTTTACCGTAAAGGTCGCAGGGAATTATCTCCCGAAGGCGTACCGATTTTCGGTGCGCCTTTCTTGTACTGGCAGTACATGTCCGTTCGCGTCTATCTGCCGTAATCTTGTGCTCGCTCTCCATCACGATAAACTGGCGCGAGAATGGGCTTTTCGCGCACACAAATCGCCATTGCCGCATGCGCGGGCGTCTTACTGCTGCTGATTTTTTTCGGCTACTTGCTATGGCTGAATAATCAAGGGCCAGTGCTGGCGCGATCGGAAGAGCGCGATCCCCTTTCTGGCATACCCAATTCCATCACGCTGAATCCCCTTCGTGACCGCGCTTCCGAGCGGGAAGCAGAGAAGTTCATACGCGCCATGAGTGAGGACCATTGCCAGGAAGAACTGGCCAGCTGGGAGAAGGATTATCGCAAGAAATACGCAGCCTTCATCTGCGATTCTGAAGCGAAGCATCCCCTCATCTCCTGGCGAATTGCGGAGTGGGAAGACACGCCGCCGCTCCGCATCCTGCGCTATCGCGGCAAGCGCTCAACGGGTCCAGGCCAGCACCAGACCTACATGGAATTGCTATCTGTCACTCTGGAAAACCGTGATGGCGAGTGGGCGGTCACGAAGTATGACGCTATCTACTAGAAGCCATCTCATAAATCGGTTTTGAAAGGGCATGGCTTCAGCCGTGCCGCTCAGAGCCGCCAAAAATGCGGGCTTCAGCCCCTGAGGGACAGCTGATTTTACTAGGCCGAATGCTTCATCCAGATTGGCTTCGTATCTCTGCTTGAATCACACCGGGCGGTCTGCGATCCCAGGAAGATAACCATAGAAATATGACGACTTGCGCGATAAGCGATGCGAAGCTATCCAGCAGGACGTCATGTAGCGCCCCAGTGCGCGACGGCACATAAGTTTGGTGCCATTCGTCGAGGCTGGCGACCAGCGTGGCCATAAAAAAAGCAATACTCGCCCATTGAAGCGACCAGCGAGACAGGGTCGCACCGCGCAACGTTGCCCGCCAGGCCCGGAACAGGAGCAGGCTCAACATAAAATACCCGGCAAAATGGCCAGCCTTGCGGATGTAGAAATGCCAGACCAGAAATCGGGCCGGGTCCATGCCCATCAAGAAATGCAGAATCGGATAAAGAAATCTGCTGGTGTTGTAGGCGGAAGCCAGATCGGTGGATTCGCCGGCGATCAAGAACAGCCAGAGACCGGCGGCGATCCAGGTCTTCAGTATCTGCTTTTGTGCGGAGTTCAAGCGGGAGAGCCGGGAATGGAATATTGTAGTGATCCGCCGCTGCTGTCCGAACGCGTAAATCCACGAAGGGCACGAAGGTACACGAAGCGAAGCGAGTTGGTGTTATTCCACGGCATAGTTCGGCGCCTCGCGGGTGATCATGACATCGTGCACGTGGCTCTCGCGTAATCCCGCGCCGCTGATCCGGACGAAGCGAGTCTTCTGCAACAACTCAGGAATGGTCGCGCAACCGCAGTAGCCCATGCCGGATTTCAACCCGCCGACCATCTGGTGGACGATCATGGCCACAGAACCGCGATAGGGAACGCGCCCTTCAATCCCCTCCGGCACGAGCTTGGCGAGCCGATTCGAGTCATCGCCCATAACCGACATGGCGGTGGAAGCATCGCCATCGCTGTTCTGGAAGTAACGTTCGCTGGACCCAGCTGCCATCGCGCCTAATGATCCCATGCCGCGATAAGACTTGAAACTTCGTCCTTGATAGAGGATGAG
>Ga0209807_1000767_pt1 | contig 14908 bp, 12 predicted proteins | sample GraSoiAngelo_154_FD_186168 | JGI IMG/M metagenome (GOLD analysis project Ga0209807, IMG submission 186168) | Grasslands soil microbial communities from the Angelo Coastal Reserve, California, USA - 14_1009_13_20cm (SPAdes) (version 2) | ecosystem: Environmental > Terrestrial > Soil > Grasslands ... | reverse complement strand
TGCGCGGCGCGCCAGCGCACCGCCGCCGGCACGCCCTCCTTTTCGACGATCTCGCGGAAGCGCTGACCAAACTCTGTCTTTGTCGCGTAGAGCGGCGCGACGGCATCGAGCCCGGCATTGATGCGGTTCGAGAACCCGGCTGCATCGGCGCCGCGGTTGATCGCCAGCTTTGTCGCGTAGAGCGCCTCAGGCGAGATCAGCGACAACCGCTTTGCCCAGGCGAGGCTCTTCTCGCGCAATTCGGCGAGCGGCACGACGCGGTTGACCATGCCGATGTCGACAGCGGTCCGAGCGTCGATCGCATCGCCGAAATACAACAGTTCGCGCGCTCGCTTGTAGCCGATGATCGCCGGCATGACGATCGCGGGTCCAACGCTCGAAAACCGCACCTCCGGCTCGGCGAAAGTGGCGCTGTCGGCGGCGATTGTCAGGTCGCACAGCATGACCAGCTCGCAGCCGCCGCCCATGACATGCCCCTGCACCGCGGCGATGACCGGCTTTTTCATATGCCAAGGGGTCATCTCGAATGCGAGTTGCGGGGCCAGATGCTTGTGCGCCTTGATCGGGTCGCTGCGCCACTCCGGGCTGGCGGGCCCGGCGCCAATGTCGTAGCCGGCGCAGAAGCTGCGGCCCTCGGCGCGCAACAAGACGACGCTGGTCGCCGGCTCCTCGTCGGCGCGGGCGAAGGCGTCGAGCAATTGCTGCATCAGCTCGGGGCTGATCGCGTTGAGCTTGTCCGGCCGGTTCAGCGTGATGACGCTGACCTTGTCGTCGATCTCGTAGAGCACCACGGTTTCGGCCACGACCGCCTCCTGCTCGCTGCCTCTGCGGCTGTGCGGTACGATCTCACGCGGCAATTGCCGAGAAAACCCCTCTGCTGCGTCGCGTCAGGCTTATCCGACCCTAAAAGAAGATCCGCCCTACAAGCTGGACCTGCAGCTCGCTCGCATTCGGGTTGAGCCCCGCGATGACCCGCGAGGCGCGCGAGCTGTCGACCTGGATCAGCTCGGTCGCGAGGCGGAACCAGCGGATTGGGGTCCAGCTGCCGGACAAGGTGAAGGCGCGGCCGTGCTCGCCCGATCCGTGCGGCCCGAAAGATGTGCGCAGCTCGGTCGCAAACACATCGACCCGGCCGGCGACACGGAACTCGCCGAAATAATACCCGGCCAGGAGGTAAGCCGATTGGAAGTCGGTGGTGCTGTGGAAACCGTCGAAGGGCTGGATGTCGGTATTGCCGAACATCGCCTGGCTCAAAATGACGATGTCGCCGAGATAGGTTTCGAGACCCAGGCTCGTGAATTTCGTGCGCCAGCCAAAATCGCTGCCGATGTGCCGAGCCGGATCGGCGCGGTTGTCGTAGCGGAGCACGGTCAGCCGGCCAAGCCCATCCTGCCGCGCCGAGGCGCCAAGATAATAGCCCGGCCGGCTGTCGACTTCCTTCCACGGTTCTTCGCGCAGCGGCGGCGTTTTTCCCAGCGACAGGGCCACCGCATCCGGCTGGCGCGCTTCGCCGAAGAGCCCGATCGGGCGGCTATCGAATGCCCAGCCGCGGTTTGCTAAGAGTGTCCCGGTCGGGTCGTTGAAGCCGAACGCCGCGCCGGTCAGCCCGAGCGCCCCGTCCGGATAGCGCCATTCGAACGTGCTTTCGCCGCCGATCGTGCGCAGCTCGTCGCCGACCCAGGAATTTATCGCCGAGGGAGTCAGAGTCCACGGGCTTGTCCACCCGACGCTTTCATTTTCCAGCGAGATGGGCGGGAAGAAAGCACCGAGCTTGATCGACCACAGCCGATCAGCCGTCGCGATCGGCTGATAACGGCCATAGGCTTCCAGCACATCGAACGGGGCATGCTGGTCGGGCGAGGCACGCACGGTAGCGAAGACAAAAGCGCTCGGATCCAAGGTGAGCCGCAGATCGGCGACCCCTTGGCTGACCAAAGCCGGGCTCTGTCCCCCGCCGCCGCCATTGTCGAGCTTGCCGAATCCGCCCTTCAGCCAAGATTTGGCGTGGGACGGGATGACGAGGCCGCCATCGAGAAAGCCGTTCGCCGAAAACTCCTGGGCTTCCGCCGTGCACGCAGAAGCGAGCAGGACGCCGCCGAACAGCCAGGTTGCGCGCGGCCTCATAACGAGCATGCTAGCAGAATGAGCCGCTCCCCATTACGCCAAGGCGACGCCTCGCCGCCGCCAATCACCGCAAAGTTGCGGGCGCGCTGGGTCTGGGTCCTTGCCTTCCTGCTGCTCGTCGCGGCCGCGGAGCTCGCGGGTGCCGCCGCGACGCACCGAATCGTTCAGAAGGGACGCGCCTTCGGCGTCGGCGAGATCGCGATCAATCGAGGGGACACCCTTCTCTTTACGAATGAAGATGAATTCCTCCACCAGATCTATGTCGCCTCTGGCGGCATGACCTTTGACTCGAACGAGCAGCCGCCCGGCCAGACAATCGACGTTCATTTTCCGAGCTCCGGCGCCTTTACGGTCCGCTGCCATATTCATCCCAAGATGCTGCTGACCGTGCACGTTCAGTAAGCCGACCCGTGGGTAAACCAAAGCTTAAGAAATTTACGGCAAAAGCTATGTATCGCCACAATTGTCTTTGGGTCGGAGGCCTCCGCGCATTTCGCCAGCCTTAAGAAGCAGTTACCCCGGGCGGGTACGCTTCGCAGCCTCGATCGGCACGGCCATCTTCGGCGCCTTTGTCGCGATGGTTTTGCTGATCGCGGCATTGGGCGGGTATGGCCTTTACGTGCTTCAGGCCGCCGGCGGCTTTGTCGTCGAGGTCTACGACCGGCCGCTGATGGCAATCAATTACGGCCGCGCCGCGAGCCTCGATTTTGCCGAGATGGACAAAGAGGTGATGCGCCGCGAGGCCGCCGGCACCGACCGTGAACGCGCCGCGATCGACGCGAAGATCGATCATCTGGGAAAGCTCTTCAACGAAGACCTGGCCGTCGCGGCGGCGCGGTCGCTGCATGATGACGAGCAGGGCGCCCTGGGTCAGATCCACGACCTGGTCGCCCGCTGGAACGAGCTGCGCCGCGAGCCGTGGGCTGTCTACAGCAGGGATCTCGGGCCGCTTGCGGCAAAAATCGTGGAGCGGTTCGACGTCCTCGCCGAGCTCGCCACGGGGCACAGCTTCGTGCAGCGCCGCAGGGTCGTGTCCGATGTCGAGTTTTTCCAATATACGAGCGCCGGCGCGCTGCTGCTGGCGCTCCTCCTAGCCGCCGGGATCACCCTCGTCCTGGGGCGGCGCATCATCCGCCCGCTGCGCGAGGCGGCGACAATCGCCGACCGCATCGCCGCGGGCGAATTGCAGGCGCCGATCCCGTCGGGCGGCCAGGACGAGACCGGCATGCTGCTGCGCTCTATGACGGTAATGCAGCAGAATATTCGTGAGATGGTCGAGCGGGAACAGGCGCAGCGGCGCTCGGCTCAGAACCGGCTCGCCGAAGCGCTGGAGAACTCGCGCGAGGCGGTGGTGCTGGTCGATGCCGAAGACCGCATCGTCATCGCCAACTCGCAGCTCGCAAACTTCTTCCCGCAACTCGCGCCGCAGCTCCAAAGCGGCATGCGCTTCACCGAGGCGTTCCGGCAGGCGGCAGAGCTCGTCGGTCCGGCAGCGTCAGACCACGGTTGGGACGCATCCGCCGGCCCTTATCTTCCTCTCGAACGGGAACTGCCGCTCGCCGATGGAAGATGGCTGCGCATCAGCCGCAGCCCGCTCAGAGACGGCGGCTTCTTCCTGCTGATCAGCGATTTCAGCGACGTCAAGGAGCGCGAGGAAAGGCTGACCGACGCGCGGCGCGCGGCCGAGGCGGCGAGCGAAGCAAAAGGCACGTTCCTCGCCAACATGTCGCATGAGTTGCGCACACCGCTCAACGCAATCATCGGCTTCTCCGAGGTGATGGCGGGCGAAGTGTTGGGCGAACTCAACCCGAGCTATGTACAATACGCCAAGGACATCCGGCAGAGCGGCGGGCATCTGCTCGACATCATCAGCAGCGTCCTCGATCTGAGCAAAAGCGAGGCCGGCAAGCTGAAGCTGTCCGATCAAATGCTCGATCTGAACGAGATCATCGGCGCGTCCGTCACGATGATGCGCGACCAGTGCGCGCGCGCCAAGCAGACGCTGTTTGCCGTAGTGCCGCCCGAGCCGATCGCGGTGCGCGGCGATGCGGCGAAATTGCGCCAGGTCGTGCTGAACCTGCTGTCAAACTCCGCGAAATTCACCGATGCCGGTGGCACGATTACGGTCAGCGCCGCCGCCACCGAGCGCGCGGCGGTCGTCCGGGTAACCGATAACGGCATCGGCATGTCGCTGGAGCAGATCCCGATCGCGCTCGCCGCGTTCGGCCAAGTCGACAGCCGGCTGGCGCGCCGTTACGAGGGCACCGGCCTCGGGCTACCGCTCAGCAAGGCGATCATCGAACTGCATGGCGGCACAATCACGATCGACAGCACGCCGGGCAAGGGGACCTGTGTGACAGTCACCTTGCCCCGGCGGAGCGCCGACGCGGATGCTGCCGCCGCCTGATCGAGCCACGCTCGTCATCCATAGTTACCGGGCGCGACCTGCCCGCCGTCGCGGAATAGCGGGTGGTGCCAAGAAGCTCGCTTCCACGGCCACTAAACCCTGATATCGTTGGCCATCGCCCGATGCGATGGGACACGAAGGAGGGAGAGGATGGCATCAAACGGCAAGGTTGCGCTGATCACCGGCGGCGGCAGTGGTATCGGCAAGGCATCGGCGTTGGCGCTGGCGCGCGAAGGCTTTGCGATCGTCGTTGCCGGGCGCCGACCGGAGCCGCTGCAGGCCGTCGTCGGCGAGATCGAGGCGCTCCAGGTCAAGGCGCTCGGTGTGCCGACCGATGTCAGCGATCCCGGCTCGGTCGAGGCCCTGTTCGCCAAGACGAAGGCGACGTTCGGGCGGCTCGATGTCCTGTTCAACAACGCCGGTTTTGGCGCCGCCGCCCAGATCGAGGACCTCGAATGGGCCAAGTGGAACGGCGTCATTGGCTCGATCGTCCACGGCACCTTCCTGTGCACGCAGCAGGCCTTCCGCATCATGAAGGACCAGAAGCCGATGGGCGGCCGCATCATCAACAACGGTTCGATCTCGGCGCATGTGCCGCGCCCGCAGTCGATCGCCTATACGACGGCCAAGCACGCCGTCACCGGCCTGACCAAATCGACCTCGCTCGACGGCCGCAAATACGACATCTCCTGCAGCCAGGTCGATGTCGGCAACGCGCTGACCGAGATGACCCAGCGGATGACCCGCGGCGTGCCGCAGCCCAGTGGCGAGATCATGATCGAGCCGACCATGAATGTGGAGAATGTCGCCCGCTCCGTCGTGCTGTGCGCCACCGTGACGCCGGAAGCCAACATCCAGTTCCTGACCGTCATGGCGACAAAGATGCCGTTCGTCGGCCGCGGCTAACTCAAAAACAAATTCACAATGAGGCAGTGAGACGGTGAGATGCCGTCGCTCGGCCTCTCAATGCCTCGTTGTCTCATTGTGAAATTCTTTTCACTCCTCCTCGGCCGCGGCGGCGCTTTCGTGCCAATGGCGCAGCACACGCCGCGACAGCCAATCGAGCAGCAGGTAGATGACGATCCCGGTCAGCGACAACAGGAACAGCGCCGCGAAGAGGCGCGGGATCGCGAGCCGGTAGCCGGCTTCGAGAATGCGGAAAGCGAGCCCCGTTTCGGCCCCGCCCGTGCCGGCGACGAACTCGGCAACGACAGCGCCGATCAATGCCAAGCCGCCGCTGATTCTGAGGCCCGCGAGGAAGTAGGGGAGGGCGGTCGGCAATCGCAGATACAGCAAGGTCTGCCCGGGCGAGGCGCCGTAGAGGCGAAACAACGCCAGCAGATTGCGGTCGGCGCTGTTGAGCCCGACCGTCGTGTTGGACACGATCGGGAAGAAGGCGACGATCCAGGCGCAAACCAGGAGCGCCAGAAACGGCTGCTGCACCCAAATGATAATGAGCGGCGCGATTGCGACAATCGGTGTCACTTGCAGGATCACGGCATAAGGAAACAGGCTCAGCTCGAGAATGCGCGAGCGCGAAAACAAGAGCGCAATCGCGCCGCCGATCAGCGCCGCCGCGGCGAGCGCCGCCAGCGTGATGCGCAACGTGACGAGCAGCGATCCAAGGAGGCTCGGGCCGTCATTCCACAAGGAGAGCGCAACCGCGCTCGGCGCCGGCAGGATATAGGGCGGGATATCGCGTAGCCGCACGACCGCTTCCCACAGCGCGAGAAACAACGCGCCGATCAACACCGGCGCCAGGAGTCGCCAGCCGCGCTCGCCGATCATGTCCGAGCGTCCGTCATGGCCAGGCCGAGCGCGCGCGACACGGTCTCGCAGATCGCGCCATAAGCCGGCGTGGTTCGTGTTCCGGCGCGCGGATGCGGCAGCCCGACGGATAGGTCGGCGACCATATGCCCGGGCCGCGCGCTCATGACTGCGATACGCGTCGACAGGTAGACGGATTCAAAGACGCTATGCGTCACAAACAGCACGGTCGGCCGCCGTGTCTCCCACAATTGCAAGAGATCGTCGTTGAGCGCAAACCGGGTGATCTCGTCGAGCGCCGCGAACGGTTCGTCGAGCAGCAACAATTCGGGATCGGTGACGAGCGCGCGGGCGATCGAGACGCGCATGCGCATCCCGCCCGACAGCTGGTGCGGATAGGCGCGCTCAAAGCCGGCGAGCCCGACGGCGCGCAACGCTGCCGCTGCCCGGTCGCGCTCCGCGCTGCCGACCCGACCGGCGATGCGGAACGGCAATTCGACATTGGCCGCGACCGTGCTCCACGGCATCAGTGTCGGATCCTGGAACACAAAGCCGAGGCGGCCGGCAGCAACCGGCTTTCCCGGCGCCCCGAGCGTGAGACGGCACGTGCCGCGTGTCGGCTCGGTGAGTCCCGCGATGATGCGCAACAGCGTGCTCTTGCCGCAACCGGACGGGCCGAGGAGGCTGAGGAATTCGCCGCGTGCGACGCTGAGGTCGATGTCGTCGAGCGCATCGAGCCCGGACGCAAAGCGCTTGCCCACACCGCTCAGCGTGACGATCGCTTCGGCCTCGGACGTAACCGGAGAAGCCGTGACGGTCAGGGTTTCATCCCGACTTTCTTGTTCACGAACTGCAACGTGAACGCCTTCCGGCAATCCATGTCTGCCGGATAGACGCCGGCCTTCGCCATCGTCTGGAAGAAATCCTGCCAGCGCGCCTCGCTCATCGCGCCGATGCCGTTCGTCTTTGCGTCGCCGCCCTCGACGACGCCCTTTTCCTTCATCTTGCGAATGCCATAGGCGATCAGCGCGTCCGTCATCTCGGGGTTATCGCGCTTGATCAGTGCGTTGCCGGGTGCGGGATCGCCTTCGAGATAGCTGTACCAGCCCTCGATGCTGGCATCGATAAAGCGTTGCACCAATTCCGGCTTTTCGCGCGCGAGCTTTTGCGATGTCTCGATGAGCGCGCCATAGCTCGAATAGCCGGCGTCGGCGAGCAACATGACGACGGGCTGCACGCCCTCTTTTTCGATCGTGTACGGCTCGCTCGTCAGATAGCCCTGCTGAATCGCTTTTTTATCGGCGAGAAACGGCGCAACGCTGAACGTATACGGACGGATCTGGTCGTCGGTGTAGCTGAATTTCTGCTTCAGGAACTGCCAAGCAGTGACCCGCGTGTCGGAGCCGATCATGATCGGCTTGCCTTTCAGCTGGTCGAGGCTGTCATTGCCCTGGCCGGGATGGGCGATCAATACCGAGGGGTCCTTCTGGAAGATCGCGGCGACCGCGACCATCGGGATGTTCTCTTGCACAAAATTGAGCGGCACGAATGAATTCGACGCGATATTGAAATCGAGCACGCCGGCCGCGAGTAGCTGCGCATGGTTCACCTGCGGCCCGCCCGGCCGCAACTTCACGTCCAGCCCGTGCTTCTGATAAATGCCGGTCGCGAGCGCCTGGTAAAAGCCGCCATGCTCGGCCTCGGCTTTCCAGTCCGTGCCGAAATTGACGGTCTCGGCGATAGCCGCGCGAGAGAGCGCGAGCGCGGCGCAAAGAGCGCCAAAAAGAGCGAGAAAAGTGCGTGCGGAACGGTTCATCTGCCGGTTGCTCGCGGTCGAGGGCGCGGGAGTGTAGTCGGGCCCTCCGCCGCCGTCGAGCCGCGCTCTATCGCCAGAATCGCCGGGATTCGCTATGATCGCGCAACGCGTGCATCCAAGCCGTGTGATAGAAGCTCTGGGAATAGGAAGGCGGCGATGAAGAACCTCTTGGCGGTGATCGGCGACGGCAGCGCGGGCCCGGTCCTCGAGGCCGCCCTGCTGGTCGCCCGGCGCTTCAACAGCCACATCGTTGGGCTGCACAGCCTGACGACGGAATATGCGGTCGTGTTCGGCGGCGAGATGGGGTTCTCGATCTCCTCGGAGGTCGACCGCACGCTGGAGCGCGAGGGGCACGAGCGGCGCGACCAGGCGCGGCGGCTGTTCCGCGAGTTCATGAATACGCATGGCATCCCGATCGGGGCGGTGGCGCCCGGCCATAACGGCCCGAGCGCTTCCTGGCGCGAGGAGGACGGCCGGCAGAACGCCGTCGTCGGCATGAGCGGGCGGGTCTACGACCTGATCCTCGTCGAGCAGCCGGAAAAGCTTGCCTCGATCGCTGAGGCGACACTCGAAGACGCGCTGTTCGAAAGCGGCCGGCCGGTCCTGATGGTGCCGAAGGATGGCTGGAAGGCGCTCGGCGAGACCGTCGCGGTCGCCTGGAACGGCAGCACCGAGACGGCGCTGACCGTGGCGCTGGGCATGCCCTTTCTCGCGCAGGCGCGCGAAGTGGTCATCGTCGCGGTCGGGCCGCAGCACATGCCCGAGCCGGGTCCGACCGGCGAAGAGCTGGCGCGCACCTTGGAGCGGCACGGCGTACCGGTCAGCCTGCGCACCGCCTATGGCAGGCAGAAACCGCAGGGCGAGTCGTTCCTGAAGGAGGCGCTGGCGGCCGGCGCCGATCTGATGCTGAAGGGCGCCTACACGCAGAGCCGCATCCGGCAGATGATCTTTGGCGGGGCGACGCGTCACATCATTATGGAATCGCCGATCCCGGTGCTGATGGCGCGCTGATCCGGGGGGATCGGATCGGGAATTCCCCGAACGCGCGCCGCTCAGAAGAGCCAGCCGACGGCGACCCGCCCGATCGGCTGGGACCCGCTTGTTCCGATCGCCACGCCACCGGATAGCACCAAGCCGGAGCCGTCGAGGTGGTGCACGAGACCAAATGCCAAGCCGCCTTGCCCGTTGTAAGCAGCGCCGCTCGCGCCGACGAAGGTACGTCCCGGATCCGGCACAACAGCACCCCCGAGCGCAGCCGCCGCTGCGATACCGCCCGACAGCCGGCTAGTCGTTCGGGTCATCTGTCCCACCGTAGCGGCATCGCTCGATGAGATCCCGGGCGCAAGGTCGGTGAGGCGCCGGCCGCCTACCGATACCGTGTTCGGCTGATCGGCGATCGTACCACTGCCGATCGCCACTGAATTAGTCGCAAGGGCTTGCGCTCCCTGGCCGATCGCGACCGAATTGACGCCGATCGCCGCAGCGCCCTGGCCGACCGCCGTTGCGAAATCGCCGGTGGCCATGGCGCTGCGGCCGAGCGCGGTCGAGGAATTGCCGGTCGCGACGCTCGCTTGCCCCAGCGCGACGGCGTAATCGCCGGAGGCGACCGCGCCCGCCGCAATCGCCGTCGATCCGGCGCCCGTCGCGGAGGGAGGCGGCAGGGCAAACGAATTGTTGCCAGTGATAAAGGACAGGAGTTGGTTCAGGTTGATCGCGTCCGTGCCGGTGGCCGCAGGCGCCACATCGACAATTCTCCGGAATACCCCGCTCCCGGCATCGCCAACAGCGACGGTGCCGCTCTGGTTGGCAATCGAACCTTGTCCGAGCGCAACGGCATTGGGCACAAGCGCCTGAGCGTCGCTACCGATCGCTGTCGAAAGATCGACCGCCTGCGCCCCGGCGCCGACTGCTACGGCATTGAATCCGGCCTGCGAATTGCTGCCGAGCGCGGTCGCAAAGGGCCCGGCCTGTGCGACGAGGCCAAATGCGCTCGCGTTCTGCGCGTTTGCGCGGGTTGCCCGGCCAATCGCGGTAGCCCCCATAAAATTGGCCTGAGCGCCCTGGCCAAATGCGCTGGCCGCTCCGCCATTTGCCTGGGCGTTCTGCCCGACGGCAGTTGAGTTGCCCTGCCCGGGACCGGTCGCACCGGCGAGGGCGCCGGCGCCGAATGCGGTCGTCCTTGCATTGGCGAAGGTGTTGGACGGAGTTCCGCCGGCCGCGGCTCGCTCTCCCACCGCCGTCGCGCTAGCCCCTACAGCCGAGGAGAGCCCGCCACAGGCAAATGCCCCGACGGTGAAATTCTGGGCACAGGGAGCCGGGTCGGAGGGCGGCGGCACGGTCTGCGCGTCCGCCGGCGCCGGGTCCACGGCCAAGAGCGCTCCGATAATCGCGCCCAACAACGATCGTAAGATTTTTTTGGCAAAACCGCGTGATGCACCTGAGCCGAGCATCGGGTCCTCTCCTGGTGTGGGCCGGTCTATTCACCGCCCGGGCTTCGCTGCTTCCAGAAGAAGGGTAACACCGCTGATTTCGGGTTGAAGACGCGATCACCTCCTGATCGGCACGGCTGTCGGTTATTGGCGGTGCGCTGCCTGATCTGGCGATCACTCCGGCTTACGGCCCTTGATCGCATTGGCACGCGCCGTGTAGGTGATATGCCCCGCGGCATCCGGCGGCAGGCGCTCTCGCACGCGCGCTTTAAGCCGCTCGACATCGGCTGTCGGCATCGCGGCAACGAGCGAGCCAATGGCTGCCGCCAACGAAGTGATTGCCCAAAACTCGTCGAAATCGGCGAAACTTCGCTGAACCGTGATCTCTCGCGTCTCGATCTCATCCAGGCCCGCACCGGTCCACAAAGCCCGCAGCGTGTCGATCCGCGATGCGCCGACGCTTGGCGGGAGCGGCGGGTTGAGGCCGAATTCGCGCAGCTCCGCCCGGATCGCCTCGCCGGGATATCCGGCGCCGAGCATGTCCCACGCATAAGCCGCGATAGTTCCGCCCGGCGCCACCACCCGCACCATCTCCGCGACCCCTTTGGCCGGCTCTGGAACAAAGAAAATCACCAGCGCCATGACCGCCGCGTCAAAACTGTCCGCCGGAAAGGGTAGTGCCATTGCGTCGCCTTGGCGGAACTGCGCGAGCCGCGCCGCGGGCCGTGTGCGCGCAAAGGCGAGCTGCGCTTCCGAGGGATCGATGCCCTGCACTTCGGCGGGCGCGCAGCGCTCGACGAGCAATTCGCTGAACGCGCCGCTGCCGCATCCGATGTCGGCCCATCGCAAGCCCACCCGCGGGGCGATCCAATCGAGGAAAATTCCACCGGCGATGCGGCTCCAAACCCCCATCATGCGCTCATAGGCGGCGCCGTCTTCGAAGCGTATTTGCTGTTGGGCCATGGTCTGCCTCGCCTTGATCCTGTCGCGTTCGCCCGGCGAAAATAGCATCCTCTTTGATCGCCGGATTAAAATCCCGAGCGAGTTCAGCCCCCCAACACCGGTCAATTTCCGCGACAGTCCGCAACGGCGGCGAGCGCCGGCCTGTTCGCATTAATACATGATAAAAACGACGGAGGTCGGGATGGCCGAAAACAAGAAGCCGCACGGTCCTGAACAGCGCAACGAGGGCGAGGGGAACCGCACCGCGGCGCGCCAGTATAACGAGGCACAGCGCCGGTTTGCCCAATCCGGCAAGGTCGACGAGAAGGCGCACGAGGCCGAGCACGCGCTCGAGACGCAGGAACGCAGTGTGCTGGAGCGCGCCGAGGCTGTCGGGAAGAGCCACAAACGTGCCGAGGACCCGGAAGTCACGCGCAAACCGTGACGTTGATTGCGAGCGAGGAGACCGGCACGCAGCCGGGGTGATTATCCCGGCGCGCGCTTCGACGGCGGTTGCACCGGGACGTTCCACACATCCGCGGCATATTCGGCGATTGTCCGGTCGGCGGAGAACCAGCCCATATGCGCGATATTGAGGGCGCAGGCACGGCCCCAGGCTTCGGGCTGGCGCCACAACCGGTCGACCGCGTCCTGGGCGGCGCGATATGCCGCGAAATCGGCCGCTATCATATAAGGATCGACATAGCGGACGCGGTCGGCGACGCTACGGAAGCGAAAGGGGTCGTCCGGCGAGAAGGCACCGTCGCCGATCGCGTCGAGCACCGCCGCAAGCTCCGGGGAAGCGGCGACCGCATCGCCCGCGTGGAGCCCCAAGCGGCGGCGCGCCTCGACCTCCTCGGCGCGCAGCCCGAAGATAAAGATGTTGTCTTCGCCAACCTGTTCGCGGATCTCGATATTGGCGCCGTCCAGCGTGCCAATCGTCAAGGCGCCGTTCAGCGCCAATTTCATGTTGCCGGTGCCCGAGGCTTCCATACCGGCGGTCGAGATCTGCTCCGACAGATCGGCCGCCGGGATGATCATCTCGGCGAGGCTGACATTGTAGTTCGGCAGGAAGACGACGCGGAGCAATTCGCGCGTCGCCGGATCGTTGTTGACGATCGCGGCGATGTCGTTGGCGAGCTTGATGATCAGCTTCGCCTCGGCATAGCTCGCCGCGGCCTTGCCGGCGAAGATCTTGACCCGCGGCACCCAATCGGCCTGCGGGTTGGCGCGGATCGCGTGATAGCGCGCGACCGTGTCGAGGAGGTTCAGGAGCTGCCGTTTGTATTCGTGGATGCGCTTGATATGGACATCGAAGAGAGCGCTCGGATCGATCGTGACGCCCATCTGCTCGTGCACAAAGCGGGCGAGAGCGCGCTTATTGGCGCGCTTGACCGCGGCGAGGCGCCATACCGTGCCGTGATCGTCGGCGTATTCGGCAAGCCGCGGCAGTACCGACACATCATCGAGCACCTCCCTGCCGCACACCTCCGAGAGCAGTTTCGTCAGCCGCGGATTGGCCTGGTGCAGCCAGCGGCGGAAGGTGATGCCGTTGGTCTTGTTGACGATCCGGTCGGGGTAGATCCGGTGCAGATCGGCGAAGACGGTCTCGCGCATCAGCTTGGTATGCAACGCCGAGACGCCGTTGACCTTGTGCGAGCCGACAAAGGCAAGATGCCCCATGCGCACTCGGCGGTCGTGTCCCTCGTCGATAATCGAGACCGCGGCATGCCCGCCATCGCCGATGCCGTCCTTGCCCGCGGCCTCGGCGAGGTGCTCGGAATTGATGCGGTAGATGATGTCGAGATGGCGCGGCAACAGCCGCTCGAAGAGCGCGACCGGCCAGGTCTCGAGCGCCTCCGGCAAGAGCGTGTGGTTCGTGTAGGAGAAGGTGCCGACGGTAACGCGCCAGGCGACGTCCCAGGGCAGGTGGTGGATATCGATCAGGAGCCGCATCAGCTCGGCGATCGCGATGCTCGGATGTGTGTCGTTGAGCTGGATCGCGGCACGGTCGGGCAATGACGGGAGATCGCCGTAATACTGCATCTGGCGGCGCAAGATGTCCTGCAGCGACGCCGAGACAAAGAAATACTCCTGGCGCAGGCGCAATTCGCGGCCGGCGGGCGTGTAGTCGGCGGGGTAGAGGATCTTCGACAATGCCTCGGCGCGCGATTGCTGCGCCAAGGCGCCGACATGGTCGCCTTCGTTGAAGACTTCGAGGCGCAGCGGGTCGACCGCTCGGGCCGACCATAGCCGCAGCGGGTTGACGTGGCGGCCGCGCCAGCCCACGACCGGCGTGTCGTAGGCGACCGCCTCGACCGTCTCGTCCGGGACCCACACCTGCTGCAGGCGGCGGCCCTTTGTGGCGGTCTCGACGCGGCCGCCATAATGGATGTCGTAGGTGAATTCGGGGCGCGCGAACTCCCAGGGATTGCCGAAGGACAGCCAATTCTCGGCGAACTCCATCTGCCAGCCGTCGCGGATGACCTGGCGGAAGAGGCCGTGGTCGTAGCGGATGCCGTAGCCGCGCGCCGGGATGCCGAGGCTCGCCATGCTCTCCATCAGGCAGGCGGCAAGCCGCCCCAATCCGCCATTGCCGAGCGCGGCGTCGGGCTCGGCGCGGCGCATCTTATCGAGATCGACACCGAGATCGCCGAGCGCCGCCTTGACCGTCTCGGTCATGCGGAGGTTCTCGACGACATCGGTAAAGAGGCGGCCGATCAGAAATTCGAGCGAGAGGTAGTAAACCCGCTTGCGGCCCTCGGCATGGCTGAGCCGGTTGACCGCGAGCCAGCGATGGATGACGCGGTCCCGCAAGGCCAGCGCGGTCGCGACAAACCAGTCGCGCGGCGTCGCGGCGGCGCCGTCCTTGCCGATCGCCAGGGTCAGTTTGGCGAGGACGCTCGCCTTGAACGCCTCGAGGTCGGCTTCGCTCGCCGGCGTGTCGGCGATCGGAGCCGGCATTGCCGATTCGGCGGAGCTGGATCTGGCGAGCGGCGGCGAGAGCAATCCTAAATTCGGTATGTCGTTGGCCATGCTTATCGAAAATGCTTGCAAACCTGGGGCCGGGCGCGGCGCGCCGCCACTATTCATTCATTATACGACGAGACGGTTGATATCGTCTCAATCGCTGCGACACAAACCCGCACCCAAACGCCGCATCCCGTGCGTAATTCCAGACCGGTCTGAGGCGGCCATAAATCCCCTCTCCGCCCTTCAGGGCGGAGAGGGAGGGGCCCGTCGCGCAGCGACGGGAGGGTGAGGTGGGTGTCGGCGAGCGTTCTGGAATCCCCCACCTCACCCCAACCCTCTCCGCCCCCAGGGGCGGAGAGGGGGTAAAGGGCGGCCGCGGCTCCGTCATTGCGGGTCCGGAGCTTCCCCCAAGCGGGCGGCGAGCGACCAGGCGTACCAGTCGAAGGGCGA
>Ga0209807_1000763_pt1 | contig 14931 bp, 18 predicted proteins | sample GraSoiAngelo_154_FD_186168 | JGI IMG/M metagenome (GOLD analysis project Ga0209807, IMG submission 186168) | Grasslands soil microbial communities from the Angelo Coastal Reserve, California, USA - 14_1009_13_20cm (SPAdes) (version 2) | ecosystem: Environmental > Terrestrial > Soil > Grasslands ... | reverse complement strand
TCATGTCCTGCAGCGCGCTGTACCAAATCACGTAGCCAAGACCTGACGTGATTGCCCCAGAGATTACGGCATAGCTGATTCCAGCAAGATCGACATGTAACCGCGGAACGAAAATGATGCTGACAGCCGCTGCGAACGGAACCGCACGGACGAAATTTCCGGCAGTTACGCTCACTGGATTTTTTTCTCCCTTGCCGCGCAATGAATAAATACCCCAGGCCACGCCAGCTCCCAGCATCAGAATCGAACCAATTAATGGTGGAGCGGAAAGGCCGGGAAACACGAGGACGACGAGCCCGGTCATGGCGACGATGAAGCCGGCGATCTGGATCGCATCCAACCGTTCACCTTTGTGCAGGCCCCAGAGAATCATGGTGGCCTGAACTGCGCCAAACAAAAGCAACGCGCCCGTTCCAGCTGAAAGATCGACATATGCAAATGAAAAGGCAGCGGCGTATGCAAAAAGAGCGAACGCCGAGAGCCAGCTGCCGTGAATGCGACGATTGTCCACCAGACCACAAGCGTGGCGCATCTTCACGATGAGCCAAAGCGCGGCGGCACCGGAGAAAATGCGAACGAAAGTGAAAGTGGCGGCGTCGACGGTGGATTGTTTCAGTGCAGCCCGGCAGAGCAGCGAATTGCTCGCGAACGCGATCATCGCCAGCAGCGTGAGTATGAAAACTCGAGTCGATTTCACCACTGACCAGCTAGCTGGAGGGGTTGGCGCGACTTGGCTCGCGGACGCGCTTGGTCAGTATTTCTTCACTTGCGCGGTGCACGCCACCGAGTTCCACGTGTCGCGGACATGTCACGAGGTGATCGTTGACCATGCCGGTCGCTTGCATCAACGCGTAGCAGATCGTGGAGCCGACGAATTTGAATCCGCGTCGCAGCAGATCGCGGCTCATCGCATCGGATTCGGCCGTGCGTGCGGGCACCTGTGCCATGCTGCTCCAGCAATTCCGGATTGGCTTGCCCCCGACAAAACTCCAAAGGTACGCGTCGAAGCTTTCCATTTCCTCGCGCACCCTGAGAAACAGCCTCGCGTTCTGGATGGTAGCAGCAATCTTCAATCGGTTTCGCACGATCCCGGCGTCGCCAAGCAACCGCTGGACATCGCGCGCGCCGTAGCGGGCGATCTTCTCCGCGCGGAATCCATCGAATGACTTCCGATAGTTCTCCCGCTTCTTTAAAATGGTAATCCAGCTCAGACCCGCTTGCGCGCCTTCCAGAATGAGAAACTCGAAGAGCATCCGATCATCGTGGACAGGAACGCCCCATTCCTCATCGTGATAAGCGATAGCGGGTTCAGTGGTGGCCCAGGGACAACGCGGCATCTCGTCCACAGATTAGCAGAGATGAGCGCAGATTAGTGCCAAATCTGCAATGTTCGGATTGAGAAGAGAAATTTCGTTTGAACATTTCTGTTGCCCTGTTCTTGAAGGCGTGATCGCGCGGAAAGGAAGGAAACGAAAACGTTGCAGGCAGACTTTGGATTAGAAGGAATGGTTACAACCGAAAGGATTAGCTATGAAATCACGAGATGAACTTCATCAAGAATTGCGACAAACCATTTTGTCCTTACCCGGTGTGACGGAGCGACAGAATGCGGGGATTCACGAAGACGCGTTTTTTATCGGGCGGACAATGTTCATGCATATCCATGGCCGCGGTCACTGCGACATTCGATTGTCGAAAGATGATCAAGAGCATGTTCTTGCGGTAGGCAAAGCACGTCCGCACGGTTGGGCGCCGGAAGCGGGATACGTCACGTTTATTGTGGAAGGCGAAGAGAATTTGAAGCCAGCGATGGATCTGATTCGGATGTCGCATCATTATTTTGCCGGCAAACAGAGTGTTCTGCGAACGGGACACCAACAACACCAGAAAGGATCGTAATAACAAGAAATCGATTATGAAACTATTTGTTCTAGGAGCAACTGGTCGGACCGGCCGTGAGATTGTTCAGCAAGCTCTCGAAAGAGGTCATTATGTAACTGCGTTTGTTCGGTCACCAGAAAGCATGACCTTAAAAAATGACCGACTTACAGTCCTCAAGGGAGATGCCATGGACGAAAATCAACTTTTTGAGGCAATGCAAAATCACGACGCCGTCCTTTCGGCATTAGGACCTCGAAAAGTATTCAAACCGAGTTCGCTTCTACACGACAGCGCACTTGCGACAACTCGCGCGATGAAGCGTGCGGGAGTGAAGCGGCTGCTCGTTCTCTCGGCTGCCGCACATTTTCCTGGTATTCCCAATCGAATCGTCAGTTTTGTTCTGCGCAGTCACATGCGCGATTCGCGCGCCATGGAAGAAATTGTGCAAGCCAGCGGCCTCGACTGGACGATTGCTCGGCCTCCACGTCTCACTGAGGAAGACTCCACGAGCTATCGAAGGCGGGAGGGTGCCGCGCCCAAGATGGGTTTCACGCTGGCCCGCAAAGCGGTTGCGGCATTCATGCTCGACGCGATCGAGCAACAGAAACATTTTCACAAGATCGTTGGCATCGCGAAATAATCATTGAAGCTCCCTATGTTTGCCGCCTACGTCGCTGTCACTGTTCTGGCCGCCGCCGCTAACGCCTTGTCGGCCACGCTGGATTTCATCCGCTACAAGCAGATCCTGATCAACATGGCCAAGGTGGGCGTGTCGGAATCCTGGATAACGATCCTTGGCATCCTTAAAAGCAGCGGGCGCGCTTGGACTCCTGATCGGCATTGGCGTACCGTTGATCGGGATAACCGCCGCAGTCTGCCTCGTCCTGTTCTTTGTCGCTGCCATCATCACCCACCTGCGCGCACGCGATTACTCGTTCGGTCTGGCACTCGTGTTCCTTCTGCTGGCGGTCGCCGCGCTGGTGTTGAGACTAACCTCGTTGTGAGCAACGAGATGCTGGAGCAAGTTTCGCGTGACCAGTGATGGTACGCTTATGAATCGACCGACGGCTAAGATCCCGAGCTTGCCATTCCAATGGAACCTTCAAGACAGTCGATGTCGATCTTGCGGCTATGACATTGCCGCAAGATTTGAAGAACAGCGCGGGGAGTGGGGAGCGCGACAGGGTCGGTGAGGCTGGCGCTAAGCTGAATTTTCAAGTTATGGTTGCCAGCGTGAAGACATTCAAATCATGCATGTAGTCATTCCAACAAACCGCGACTATAACAATAACATCCGCCTGTTTCGTCCAGCTTGGCTGAAAACACGCCCAAGCCTCGAAGAAGGCGAAGGAAATCGAAGTTTGGCTGACGGCACGCAAAGATCTTGCGAGTCAAACGACCGATCACGGCGAGAGCCGAATCAGAAGCTGTGTGAAGTATGACTCGGAAACGGCTTCCGCTTGGTGAGCGTGGATTACGGTGAGATGTCGTTCTGCTTTTCATCGGAGACCGCGCAGAGTCGGATGGGGTGGGTTGAGGCACCGCCCACGAAAAAGGGACTGGGTTGTTTTGCCAGAGGCTGTCTCATTCTCGTGGTTTTTGGGATTGTCCTGGCCATCGCTTGTGTCGCCGGTCTGTATTGGGGTTTTCAGCGGCACTCGGCAATAGTGCATGGTGTTTACTGGCTGGCGAAGACGCACTCGATTGCGCAAGCACCTGACCCGGTTCCTGAATTCGCCGCTTCGGAGGAGCAGATTCAACGCGGGCAAGACCGCTGGAGAGATTTCGAACAGAAAATCCGAGCACGGCAGCGGACTGAAATCGAACTGACGGCGGATGAGATCAACAGTTTGATTGCGGCGAACCGAGACAAGCGCTGGAAGGCTTTTGTGTCGATGGAGGAAAATCGCTTGCGCCTCCAAACGAGTGTCCCGCTTGGGGATTTTTTGGGCCAATCCGGTTATTTTAACGGTGACATCATGATCCAATTAAATGGCGCGCAATCTCTGGAGCATCTGCAATTAAATCGGATCGCCGTAAACAGTAAACCCGTGCCGCGGGATCTTTTGAACTGGAAATATCGTTCCAGACGATTACGAGATTACATCGCAGGGTATCGGAACGATTATGACATCGGGACGATCGAAATCCGCGACGGGAAGTTAATTCTGCGATCGCGCACCGATTAATTCGGCTGCATAATTTCCCGCACGAAGACGTTGAGCTGTCCGTCTTCCTGTTTGCGTACCTCGGTTATTTCGTAAGGACGCATCTCATCTCTACTCACAACCGCGCCCTGCTGTGGCGGAGTGTAGCCGGATGGAAATTCTACAATGATGCGCGTCGATGAACCCGCGCCAAAATGCAGCACTTTATCCGTCAACTTGGTCCGCGGGCGCAGCACGGCGCGATTGGCATCCGAAAAATTCACGATGAATTGTCCTCTCAAATAAACGCGTTCGCCGGCAAGTCCGTGCTCGGCAACATCTCGCAGATCGCTAGCGCCGATGAGCCGTCCGAGCGGCATTTTCCCCGGTGAAAAAGTTTTCCAGCTGCCTCCTCCGGCGTTTGAAGCGAGGGCCACTCCGGATGCATCAGCCGGAACAGGTTGCGCCGGTAACACTGGAACTGGTGTGGCAGTTGCGGAAGGCGAAGCTTGAGCAACGGGGACGCCGGGTGCAGCAGCAATCGTCGGCGCGGGCGTGGGAACCGGAGGTTTCGGCGGCGTCGGCGCTGATGCGACAGCGAACGGCGTCGAAGTTGGCGCGGCCGATTTTTGAGCGACAACCGGCGGAGCAGGAGTCGATGCCGGAGCCGGAGATTCGAGCTTTTGTTTCTTTGCCAATTTTCTGCCTTTTGGCAACGGCGTTGCTCTGGCAAGTTTTTCACCCTTCGCCGGAGTCGGCGTTACCGCTGGGGCCTGAACTGGCTTGGCTTGTTCGACCCGCACCAGCTCATTCTGCGCAGGTGCAGGTGCAACGGCAGGCCCCACAGTGATTGGGACCTGGGGTGCTGCCGTTTTTCGCCGATAATCGGCGTATTGCTTCTCGGCTTTGACGCGTGCTTCGTCTTTAAATAACGGCCAGCCGGCGGCGAGGTTGAGAGTAAGCGGCGGCTCAAGCCGGAATGTCCCCAAGCCGCGTGTGACGGTATAGCTCCCATAAAGCAGTGGGACGGCAGTAATCATAATGCGGCCGTCCACCAGTCGCTCGGCATGAATCACGGCAGAGAGATCGTGTGTGCGTTCAAGTTTGATTTCCAAACCAACATTAAGCGTCTGCTTCATGAGCGGCAGGACTTCAGGGCTGGCCGGATAGAGATGCTCCATAAGCAATTCGCCGCTGTCGATGGCGTTCGTCAGGGCGACCATCCCGGAGGTAAAGACGTCGCTAGGCCCGAGTTCCCGCGTTCCCACGATCGTATATCTGCCAACGATGTAAGGCACCAGACCGCGCACTTGCTGATAATTTCGAATGTAATTGCGCGTCAATTCCGCGTTTGTCTTGGCCAACTCGGCGGCGCCCATCCCGACATAGCGATCGTAGAGTTGTTTCGCGCTCAGGAATTCGCCAGCCGGTGCGGCGGTCAATTCGAAACGTTTCGTCGGATCGATTTTGTGCAGCTTTTGTAAGATGCGATAGCTCTCCGGTCGCTCCGGCTGATCGAAAATATAAAAACTGCCCAGCCATGCTGCGAACGCGAAACCGGTCAAAAGAAGAATGGTGATTGTCCACCCAAAATAGTTAATCCGTCGCCGTGGAGGCGAGTAAGTCTCTTCGTAGCGAGAAGTGCCGTAATTCACTTAAACGGGAACGACAGAATCCGCTGGTTTCAAGCTGAGTGCGCCGTTTCAAACGACGATCCGCATCCGCAGGTTCGAGACGCATTTGGATTCACAACGTGAAAACCAACGCCGGTCAAACCATCACGAAAATCCAAAGTAGCGCCGCGCAAATGTGGAACACTCTCAGCATCGATAAGAAATTTCATTCCATCGCGCTCCACTACAACGTCGCCTTCCTTTTTTGCATCGAGCGCCATCTCGTATTGAAGCCCCGAACAGCCGCCCTTTGCAATCTGCACGCGCAAACCTTTTCGGGAGCTTTCCGCCTGCGCCCCAAGCAAAGCTCGGAGCTGTCGAACAGCGCTGTCAGTGACATTAATCATCGCTGGATAAAATACGGCTGCGGCTTGCCAAGTCAAAAGGTTGCAAACGTAGCGGACTCCGTTTTTCTTCGCAATTCGCACGCTGAAATCTAAAATCAAAGTGAATGAGCCGGATTCGATTGCTGCCAGACACCGTTGCCAGCCAGGTTGCGGCTGGCGAAGTGGTCGAACGTCCTGCTTCCGTGGTGAAAGAGCTAATCGAGAACAGTATCGATGCTGGCGCCCGCAAGATTGAGATTATGATTCATCGTGGAGGAATTTCGCTCATCCGCGTGGTTGACGACGGCTCGGGCATGGATCGCGACGACGCGCTCCTTTCACTTGAACGCCATGCCACGAGCAAGATTCGCTCGGCCGCGGACCTGCAAGCGATTGGGACACTTGGATTTCGCGGCGAAGCGTTGCCGAGCATCGCCAGCGTTTCGCGTTTTCGATTGACCTCTCGGGAGCCTGATGCCATCGCTGGAACGGAAGTCCTTGTGAATGGCGGCAAGATCGACATCGTGCGCGATGGCGGTGAAGCGCCAGGAACGCAAGTGGAAGTGCGCTCACTCTTTTACAATTTGCCGGCGCGCCGAAAGTTTCTCCGCTCCGAAAACACCGAAAGCCGCAATATCGAGCATCAAATTCACCTGCAGGCGATCGGTCATCCTGAGATAGGCTTTACTTTGGTGCGAGACGACCGGCTCGTCTCTCAACTACCGGCCACGGCAACTTTAACGGATCGAATCCGGGATCTGTACGGGCCCAGCTTATTGGAACGGTTGATTGAGATAAACGGAAACGCGTCGTCCAAAATTCAGACCAGCGGATTCATTGGGCAAGCCGGCCTTAGCCGGCAAACGCGTGCCCAACAGCTCTTTTTCGTGAATGGCCGCGCGATTGAAAGCGGCCTCATCACTGCCGCCGTGCGCGAAGGCTATCACACAGCGCTGATGAAGGGACAGTATCCGGTCACGTTTCTTTTTCTTACCCTCGATTCGGGCGCAGTCGATGTGAACGTTCACCCGGCAAAACGCGAAGTGCGTTTTCGCGATCCGACTGCAGTGCGTAACGCGATCGTCCTCTCTGTTCGACAAACGTTGGAACGCAGCCGGATCGAGTGGCAGGAAAAATTTCGTGCACCCGCGCCGTCATCGCTGACAGAAGTGAAAATTCCTGCGCCAGCAATGGCCCAACCGCAACTTGAAGCTGCGGTGGGACCCGAAAATGTTCGGGGCCGCGACAGGCCCGCCGAGTTTTCCCCTCCGTCGCGTTTCGTTCCGGATAATCGCAGGGAATCTGAAGCCGGAGGCATTGCCCCCAGCAGCACCCGCAGAACTGCAACCGCTTCGCAACAATTTCAGATCATCGGTGTTCTCAACAAACTTTATGTCCTGATGGAAAACGCGGACGGGCTCGTCCTCGTCGATCAGCATGCGGCGCACGAACGCATTCTCTTCGAAGAATTGCGGCGAAGAATGGAAGAGCAGGGCGTCCCCGCGCAAAGACTCTTACTTCCTCAGACTATTGATCTCCCGCCGCGCGACGCGGATTGGATTGACCGCAACATGTCGATCCTGCAGAAGATGGGGATCGGAATTGAAAGCTTCGGTTCGAATACATTCAAGATCGACAGTCTGCCGAGTTTTTTAAACGTCTCAGATCCGACGCAGTTCATGCGCAAAGTGATCGACGACCTCAAAAGCGCGAGCAACAGCAGTTCGGCCATGCGATTGGGCGAAGAGATGATAGCCAAGACGGTTTGTCGTCACGCTGTAAAGGCCAATGACCCGTTGCGATACCTCGAAGTCGAGAAACTTATCCAAGATTTGCTCGAGTGCGATCTTCCCTACTGCTGCCCGCACGGGCGACCTACCATGATTCAGATTTCACTTGCCGAACTGGAGAAGAAATTCGGCCGTAAAGTTTGAGGATGATTCACGGGTGTTGAATGAAAGATTCGGATAAAATCGCGTTGATTACCGGAATCACTGGTCAGGATGGCTCCTACTTGTCCGAGCTGCTCCTGGAGAGGGATTACACGGTGCACGGTATTGTGCGGCGAACGAGCAATATGTTGCGATCCCGCATCGAGCATCTCCGGCGCAACGACGAAATTTACGGGCGGCGACTATTTTTGCACTATGGCGATCTCAGCGACAGCACGACTTTGCGTCGCATTATTAGCGATGTTCGACCAACGGAGCTCTATCATCTTGCCGGTCAAAGCCATGTTGGTTTGAGTTTCGAAATTCCAGAATCGACATGCGAGGAAGCGGGAATGGCGACACTACGGTTGCTTGAGATCGCCCGTTCTCAACCGCACCCAGTGAAATTTTATCACGCTTCCAGTTCGGAAATTTTTGGGAATGCATCCGAGATTCCGCAAACCGAGAACACACCGCTGCGGCCGACGAGTCCGTACGGCTGCGCGAAAGCCTTTGCTACGCAATTGGCGCGAGTTTATCGGGAATCGTATGGATTGTTTGTTTGTAACGGCATTCTTTACAATCACGAGTCCCCGCGGCGCGGCGAAAATTTTGTTACCCGCAAGATTGCGCGCGCGGCCGCGCGGATCGCGCGAAAGCTCGATGACGAGCTTGTGCTCGGGAATCTGGAGAGCCAGAGAGATTGGGGCCGCGCCCGTGATTACGTCGAAGCCATGTGGCTGATGCTGCAACATAAAACTGCCGACGATTATGTGGTGGCGACCGGGGAAACGCATTCGGTACGCGAATTTGTCGAAGCGGCTTTTGCGGTTGTCGATCTTCCCTGGGAAAAATATGTGAAACATGATGAGTCCTTTGATCGGCCGACCGAGCCGGCGCGCCTGGTTGGTTCTGCGGATAAGATTCGCAGGACGCTGGGCTGGAAGCCGGCTGGAACCTTTCGGCAGCTCGTGGGCGAGATGGTGGAGGCGGAACTCGCGGCGATCGATTCAGGGGCAACCGATTCGGAGTGAGTTATAGAGGCGGACGCTCAAATCCGCGATAAAATAGAGACGCTCTGGTCACTACAGCAACGCCGCTTGCCATTTGGAGTGCCGGTTCTAGTTTGGCGCGGTGAAGAAAATCGAAGCGATCATCAAGCCCTTTAAAACCGAACCGGTAAAAGAAGCGCTCATGGCCGTGGGGGTGGAGGGAATGACTCTGAGCGAGGTCAAAGGCTTCGGTCGGCAGAAAGGTCACAGCGAAATTTATCGTGGCACTGAGTACACGGTCGATTTCCTGCCGAAGGTGAAATTCGAGATGGTGGTGCCTGACGATCGCGCCCAACGCGCCGTCGAAGCAATCTTGCGCGCCGCGAGGACTGGAAAAATCGGCGATGGAAAGATCTTCGTTGCGGAAGTGGAAGAGGCGATCCGAATCCGGACGGATGAACGCGGCGCGGAGGCACTCTAATCGTTAACCATTTCAATCTTCCAACGCCTCTCACAAATGCACGATTTTTTGTTATCGGTTTTTCTCGGTATCGTCGAAGGGCTCACCGAATTTCTTCCTGTAAGTTCGACCGCGCATCTGCGGATCGCGGAAGCGCTGCTGAAAATCGATCTGCACGACGGTTTCTGGAAGATGTACACGATCGTCATTCAGCTCGGCGCCATCCTGGCGTTACCCGTCTATTTTCGCGAACGCATCCTGAACCTTCTTCGCACATTTCCGAAAGGCGAGCGGGGCGACCGCACGGTCTTCACGCATCCATTGAGTCTCACGCTGATTGCCTTTGTTGTGACTGCGGTTCCGGCATGGGCGCTAACGAAACAGATCGGCAAGAACCTGGAGAATCTCTGGGTGATGGCCTGGGCGCTCTTAATAGGTGGAATAATCATGTGGGTAGTGGACGCCGTTTTTACGCGGCCGCGTGTCGCGCACATGGAGGAAATGAGTCTGCCGCAGGCGGTCTGGATTGGTGCAGCACAAATTCTTTCTGCGATTTTCCCAGGAACTTCCCGGTCGATGTCCACCATCGCCGCCGGGCAGGTAGTGGGCTTGTCGCGCCCGGCCGCGCTCGAGTTTTCGTTCTTTCTGTCGATGCCGACGATGCTGGTAGCCACTACGTATGATTTCGTGAAGACGGTGATGCCGTATCGCCACGAAGTGAACCTCGCGCCACTGACAATGACTGGCCATGAATGGATCGTTCTCACAATTGGATTTGTAGTTTCCTTTTTCGTAGCACTGGGAGTGGTTGCCTGGTTTATGCATTGGGTGCGGGCAGGAGGATTTGTCCCCTTTGCCCTTTATCGAATTGTTCTCGGGATTGGAATATTGGTACTGCTGGTGCGCGGAATGATCTGATCAATTGGTCATGGAAGCGGACTTTATTCTTCCCGATCTGCAGAGTGCCGTTATCTGCGAAGATGTGCGCTGCGAATTCAATGGAATGCAAACGCTGGTCGGCGTGCTCAACGTCATCCCGGCGCCTGCACTGCCGATAAATTGTATGCGGTTATGCATCTGGACGCGTTGGTGTAGTGGAGCGGGAAAATTTCGGCAGAAATCGCGGATTGTCGGTGTTGACGAACAACAAGTAATTGCGCAGGCCGAAGTCGAGTTCGTGCTGAAAGAGATGGAAGGGCACGCGACTAACGTCCATTATTTTGGCGGCGTGCAGTTCCAACAATACGGGATGCATCATGTCGAGATTTATCTCGAAGACGAATTGCGGCTGCGCTTTCCCTTGCCGGTAATTCAGATCACGCGTCCAACTGCGTAGGGGCGATCACCCGTTCGGCTTCGCTCCGGGCGGGCTCTCAATTGCGCGGGGGAACTGCATATCACGCAGGCAAGGCGGTTTGGGGGAACCCGCTTAAAGCCGACTTCGCGATAGATTTGCGCTTGCCAATCGCGTCGAATTCATTTATCACGGCGCTTTTAATGGCGAAACAATTTTTCATCGCATTGCTTTGCGGCCTTTCTGTTGCGGGACAAATGCGCGCGCAGGAAGTGGTTGTCGCTCGCGAAGAAAAACCAAGTGCTTCCGAGCAGGTGGACACTCAACCTCGCAAAAAGAAATCAGCTTCCACCGTGCTCACGGTGGAGCAGATGCGAATGGCGGGAGCGCTTGCTGCCGAGCGTCAAAAAGACCAAGCTCGGGTCGAGCGAACGAGTACAACAGGCGGGCCCAGTTTGCGCGCGCCGAAAACTTCCAGAGGAACGCTCGCTGTTGAGAAGCAGAAAAAACAAACTCGTTTAGAACAGCCGAGCGTGCCACGGGCGGCCAATTCGCAGACCAGTAAATCGGAAGCCGTTGGCCCGGTTCGACCGACAATGATCGAGTCTGGAACGCAGGAGCCAGCTGCTTCTCATCGGGAAAAAACAGAGGTTCGCGACGAGCAAACAGGCGCTCCGCAATCGGCAAACCGGGCATTATGGAAGAAAGAACCAATCGCTTCCAGAGCGAATAGCCCTGATGGCGACTCAGCTTCCACTCCCGCTGGATCGGCCCCTTCAGAATTACATCTTCCGAGTCGCGATCAGGAGATCACGAAAGAAAAGACAGTCAGGACACGAACGGTTGCCCATTACAGCTACAAAACCCCAGAGGGCAAGAAAGAATCAGCTCCCGTCATTACGCAGTATTATCCAAAGCGGATCGTTTACCCCTTTGCCAAGGTCGATCGGCGCATCGATGGCAAGCTGATGCAGGCGGCGACGATCGCGCAGGAACGCGCGCATGCGCATTCCCGCTCGATGTGCTGGCATTATGTAAAAGAGGCATTGCTCGCTTCCGGCGTTATCGATTCGCGCCCGAAGAGCGAGCTCGCGAAAGACGCCGCCCAGGACCTTGTCGCTAATTACGGATTCAAAAAATTACCGGTGAACGATCCATTCGCTGCGCCGGTCGGTTCGGTCCTCGTCTACGGCGCCAACCACGCCGCCGGTCACGTCGAGATCCGCACCAGGGACGGTTTCGTTAGCGACTTCAATTCGAAAACGCCATCGCGTCGTCCTTTGCTCGGCGTTTACGCGAAGTTGTAATTTTCCGCCAACTTCGAAACGAACCTCAACCGACGGGATTGTTCAGCAACCTCGATCTTGCGAGTTTGGTACTGCTTCGCGTGCATTCTCAATTGCGCGAAGTGAAATGAATACTGATCCGCAACTGTTTGATTCGCTCGCTCAGAGCACCGACGCTTTTTGAAGCGTTGCAGAGTCGAAGCGGGCAACTTTGATTGTCCGACGCCTTAGCGCTTCAACGTCAAATTACGCCCATCAAAATAAGGATCAGCACGATTACTAAGATCAGACCGAGTCCGCCGCTCGGATAATAACCCCAGCCAGTGCTATATGGCCAGGCAGGGAAAGCTCCGATCAACAGAAGCACGAGGATAATCAGCAGGACTGTTCGCATTCAAGGAGGTTATTCGGGCGGACAGCGAAATGGCAATGTTTTATTTTCCATGTCATTGCAGAGGGCGCGTCCTTTCACCCAAAGCATGACCCTGCTTATTTACGCCCAATATCTGGATTTCATAAAAGGGATGGACGCAGACCGCTGTTCCGATTGAGAACAGCCGCCTCTTTTCCGAAAACCTCTTGCAGGCACGCACTGCCAACATATTATTCGGCAGCAGTCCCGAGTGTGTCCTAGTGGATGCATCGGGAAAATTTTTTGCCCATTTCCAATTTCGATGGCGAACACGATCTTAGTCGGCGCGCAGTGGGGCGATGAAGGAAAAGGCAAAATCATCGATGTGCTCACAGCCAAGGCTGACATTGTTGTCCGCAGCCAGGGCGGCAACAATGCCGGGCACACGGTCATTCATCGCGGCACCAAATACATCCTGCACCTTATTCCCTCCGGAATCCTCCGGCGTGGAAAGATTTGTGTGATTGGCAACGGCGTGGTTGTCGATCCCCTCGCGCTGATCGGCGAAATCGACGGTCTGCGCAAATTGGGAGTTAAGATTGGTAGGAATTTACTGGTCAGCAATTGCGCTCACCTGGTTTTGCCGTACCACCGGCTGCTCGACGAGCAACGCGAGCTACGTAAAGGCCAGGCCAGAATTGGCACCACAAAACGCGGAATCGGCCCGGCCTACGGAGACAAGGCCGCGCGCACCGGTCTACGGATGTCCGATTTGATGCAGCCGATTGTTTTTTCAAAAAAATTGCAAGCCAAGGTGCTCGAGAATAACAGAATCCTCCAGGCACTTGGGGCAAAGCCGATTAGATTTCGTGAAGTCAACGAAAGGTATCTCGCGGTTGGAGAAAAGTTGCGTCCATTCATCGGGAACACAGTGGTCTATCTTCATCGTGCCCTAAAGCGCGGCAAAGAAATTCTCTTTGAAGGGGCCCAAGGAACATTTCTCGATATCGATCATGGGACATATCCTTACGTGACCTCATCAAACACGACCGCCGGCGGCGCATGCACAGGCACTGGCGTGCCACCGCATCGAATGGACCGAGTGGTCGGAGTAATGAAGGCTTACACGACGCGGGTAGGTGAAGGTGCTTTACCCACCGAAGATCGACAATTCACCGAAAGGCTTCATGGCTTGGGACGCGAATTTGGAGCCACCACCGGTCGCAAGCGGCGCTGCGGTTGGTTCGACGCCGTTGCAACCCGTTATGCGACCATGATTAATGGCATCGACGAGCTCGCAATTACGAACCTTGACGGGTTGGATGATATCGATCCGATCCGTGTCTGCGTGGCGTACCGATTGAATGGAAAACGCTTGAACGTCCCTCCATCTGATGCGACGCAGCTCACTAATTGCAAACCGGTTTACAAACAAGTACGCGGCTGGAACAAATCGACGCGTTCCGCGCGCAAATTCTCTCAGTTACCTTTGGCGGCACAGAATTACGTTAGATACATTTCCGAAATAACGGGCGCACATTTGTCTATGATCAGCGTGGGTCCGGAACGCAGCGATACAATTATTCTGTAGTCATGCCTCCGACTGCGAAAACCATTCCGCGTCATATCGCCATTATCATGGATGGTAACGGCCGCTGGGCCAAAACGCGCGGTCTGCCGCGCATCAAAGGCCACGAGGCAGGGGCCCAGGCCGTTCGTGAATGCGTGGAAGGCTGCGGCGATTTGAAAGTCGAGTATCTCACGCTTTACGCGTTCTCGGCGGAAAACTGGCAGCGTCCCAAAAGCGAAGTCTTCGCTCTGATGCGTTTGCTCGAAAAGTTTTTGAAAGAGAAGACGCCGGAATTGGTGGAGAAGAATGTTCGGCTCCAGGCGATCGGTCGTTTGACCGATCTTCCACAGAGCTCCCAGAAACAACTTCACAAGACGATTGAGCAGACCGCCGGTAATAACGGGCTCACTCTCATTCTGGCGCTGAGCTACGGCGGGCGACTCGAGATCATCGACGGCATCAAAAGCTTGCTTCGCGCAGTCGAGCTCGGGCACATCGATAAAGCGATGATTGATGTCCAGATGTTCAGCAAACACCTTTATACCCGCTATTATCCCGATCCCGACTTGCTCATTCGCACTTCGGGCGAAATGCGCTTGTCCAACTTTCTTCTTTGGCAACTCTCGTACACCGAGATGTATGTCACGCCGAAACTCTGGCCTGATTTCACAAAGAAAGACCTGTTTGCCGCAGTGGAAGAGTTTGGGCGTCGGCAACGCCGCTACGGAGTGGTTGAGTAATCTGTAGCCGGAGGCGATGATACCGGGTCGCGCATTAAATAACCGCTTCCGTCACAAGATCCGCGAGTGCCTTGCCTGCTCGAGTCAGGACGAAGTTGCCGTTCGTTTTTCCAAGCAAACCAAGCGCGATAAACTCTCGCGTTTCATTTTGGAATGGTGTGAGCAATGCCGCCGAGACCCCTTTGTTCGTTCGCAGGGAAAGCGCGATTGTCTCTACGCGTTTAATTTCGCTCGTGAGGTTTTCCGTCGATCCAATTGGTGATTGTCTGGAAAGGACGC
>Ga0209807_1000757_pt1 | contig 14946 bp, 14 predicted proteins | sample GraSoiAngelo_154_FD_186168 | JGI IMG/M metagenome (GOLD analysis project Ga0209807, IMG submission 186168) | Grasslands soil microbial communities from the Angelo Coastal Reserve, California, USA - 14_1009_13_20cm (SPAdes) (version 2) | ecosystem: Environmental > Terrestrial > Soil > Grasslands ... | reverse complement strand
GGATACCCGTGCGCGAATTGCGGCGGCGTGCGGACCGATTTTGGGTTCCGACAAAATCAGAGTGGAGTCCAGATTGGCGATGGCGTATCCCGCGGCCTTCACCCGCTTCAACGCCTCCTGCAGGAATACGGCAGACTCCGCGCCCTTCCATTGAGGATCGGAAGGAGGAAACAGGGAGCCGATATCGGGTGCCGCAACCGCACCGAGCACGCCGAGAATGACGATCACGCACACCAGCTCGAACAGGGTAAAGCCTGCTCTACGCATTGCTGCATTGTAATTAGTTGCCGCGAGGCCCGCTACCGCGGCGCCGGCAGGACCGGCTCAAGGAGGCGGCGAAGCTCGACTTCGAGAAAGCGATCGTGCCTCGCGCCAACCAGCCCCTCCCGCAGCCCAGTGGATCGATCAGTGGTGGTGCTTCGGCGCGAACGGAGCGATGTCGATTGCCAGCCCCATGGCGTTGTACCCGGCGTGGTTCGGGTGCAGGTAGTCCCACGGCAACTGCGTGAACTGGCTGTTCGGCAGATACGCCGCCGCCATGTTCCCCAGCGCCGCCGGATCCGGATCGCGCGTCGCCGCATCGAAGTCCACGACGCCATCGAAGGTGCCCGGCGTGCGAATGAATTGATTCAGAACCAGGCGGCGCGCTTCCACGGCCGGGCCATTGTCGCCCGACGCCAGGAAGGTGGGGAAGTGGACCAGGTCCCAACCCTGCGCCGGATTGTTCAGGCCCAATGCAGACACCACGGTGGCGCCATAGACCTTGACGCCACGCTGATGGAGTCGCGAGACGACGTTCTGATATCCGGCGATGATGTTCTGCGGCGTGTGGATGACCGGGTTTTCGGTAGCGTTGGGGCCGTACCCGGCCCCGAGATCGTTGATGCCTTCGAGCCAGATGACGTGCGTCAGCCCCGAGAGCCCCAGCACGTCGCGGTCGAGACGGTCGACAGCGGCCGGGCCCGACGTGGCGTTCGCGACTACCGGATTGATGACGCGGTTGCCGCCGATCGCTTCATTCACGACGCTGACCTTGTTTCCATATGCATTGTGCAATCGACGCGAGAGCACGTTCGACCAGCGGTCGTAGCCGTTGAAAGTGGTGTGCGTCCCGTCGGTGATGGAGTCGCCGAACGCGCAGACGACGACCGTGTCGGACGACGCCATGACGTCGAGGGCGTCGATGAAGAACCAGGATGCAGTCGTGTACTCGTAGGCGAACCCGTCCTCGTCGTAGGTGTGATCGCCGGTGCCGTTTCCCGTGATGTACGAGGTCGTATTGGCGCCGGAGTGGAACGTCATGTGGCCGCTGTCGCCGCGGACAGAATAGCTGATCGCCAGATTTCGTCCCTGGATCAGCGGGTCATCGGCGTCCCTGACCCATGTCAGATGAACGGCATCGCTCCACATCTCCTTGCCGGCGGGGATCGTCACCGAGTGCGACCCGCCGAACTTCACCGGCGTGACGGTGCCATGGACGACATTCCCCGCGTACTCCTGCAGTCCAATCGTGACTGAGTTGAAGGTCAGCGGGACGTTGCCGAAGACGTTGGAAAACCGCACGCGCATCGTGTCGCCCCAAAGGTCGGGCTTGACGATGGAGCGAAAGGTCTGGCTGACCGCCGTCGCCCCGGTGGTGGTCGCATTGGGAAATGGGAACGCGAGGTCGGGTTGAATGTTGGCAGTGGTGAACCGCGTGGGAGAGGGTGCCAGCGCCTGGTTCTGCGGCACCGGCGCGGCGTATACGAAATAGGCTGCGGGAGCCGTTGCCCAACTCGCCACCCACTGCTGGCCGTGACCGCGATCGTCGTCCCTGTCGGCGTGCGCGGCCCAGGCGCTGCCAAGAGTGAGCACGGCGAACATCACCGCCGCGGCGGACTTCAAGAAATATCGACGCCCGCCTCGCCTCGGGGCGAAGGGTACCGGGCAATTCGTTTTCATGGCGCTTCTCCTCGAAAACGTGGTGGTGATCCGACGGGGTTTGCCCGCGCCTGAAGGGTGTTCAGGCGCGAGCGCTTCGCAGCCAAGGGACCGTTATTTATTCGTCCGAGTCATCCTCGAAAAGGTCCTTGTGACGCGCTTTGAAATTGTCCGTGAAGCGCAGGGCCTGAAAGCCGTTGCCATCACTGACCGTCCAGAGCTGCAGCTTACGTGCGCTAACTCTTGTTGCCATGGTTGCGCTCCTCTTCTGAATGGCCGTTGAGGAATATGCGTTTTTGATCTTTTCATCGTATCTTGAACGTCGGCGCTCATTCATGGCAGGTGCTCATGAGTCCTTGTTGGGGATGATATTGAAGTTGATTGGGGATGGGCCGGGCTCTCGAATATCGAGAGTTGAAACCTGAAGCCCTGCGCCATGTCCTGACAACGCTGGTAGAGCGCGTTGAACTAGACCCCAAGACGCGGGATTTCGATATTAAATACCGCTTGCCCATAACCGGAGTTAAGGGGGCGTCCCCACGGGGATTCGAACCTCGGTTACCGCCGTGAAAGGGCGATAATCCCCTGCGCCGCGCGCACGCCGCTGCGCACAGCGGCCTCTAGGGTTGGCGGATATTCAGGGTCGACGTAGTCGCCGGCGAGATACACGCCTGGAAGAGGAGTGTCGAGAGAAGGTCTCCTTATTCCCGGAATGCAAGTAATGGTCGCCCGCTTCTCGGCGATGACTTGTGACCATTGCGGTGCCGGCAGATTGGGGAACGCGCGCGCAAGTTCTCGCGCGCAAGTGTCGGCGAGTTCGTCGTGCGTCATCTCCTGGTGAGCGCCTTGCGCGCTGATGACGCAGGCGAGTCGTCCGCGTTCACCGGTGAGGGCGCCGCGGTCGAAGACCCATTGCACTAGGCCTTCGGCGAGGCCGAGCATGGGAAACGGCAGCTTCACGCGCTCCGGATATTGCAGGTAGCAGGTGTAGATCGGCTGGTAGGAATATTCGGGCGCGTGGTCGGGCAGGAGCTGCTTCAGTTGGTGCGGACCCACCGCTACGATGATCGCGTCGAATTTGAGCTCGCTTAGGTTGTGGATGGTGGTGCGGAGCCGGATCTCGCCGCCGTGGCTTTTTACGAACTCTGCCGCCGGCTCGGGGAAGAGGCGCGAAAGATCGACTCGCGGCAGGAGGAGGTCGCTGGATCCTGGCGGTCCGGCGAGGGTGTCGCGCAGGACTGCGAGGAATACGTTGGCGGAGGCCTGCTCGATCGGCGTGTTGAGCGCCGCAACGCAGAGCGGGGCCCAGAGGTAACGCCCGATCGCGCCGTCCTGGCCGTGCTGCTTCAGAAGCTGCAGAAAGGAAATGTCCGGCTCGACGCGAAATCGCGCCCTCTTCAGCGCCGTCAGGAAGCGCACTGCGCCGAGCCGCTCGCCGAGCGAAACGCCTTTCGCCGCGAGCAGGCCGCCGAGGAGGTCGAAAGGCGCGGGAAACCAGAGCGCGCGGAAGGAAAAATCCTTCGCGTAGCGGATCTCGAGCGGCAGGCGCAGGAAGGCGTCGTGCGGCACGCCCACCGTGCGCAGGATGCGCCAGAGCTCCGAGTAGGCGCCGACCAGGATGTGCTGGCCGTTATCGAGCTCGTGCCCCTGGGAGATGACGCGCCGGGCCCGGCCGCCCGGCACCGGCCCAGCTTCGAAGACGGTGACGGGGATGCCGCGCTCGGCGAGCGTCACCGCGGCGGCCATGCCGGCATACCCTGCGCCTACGACCGCGACGGCACGACCCACGTTTTCCAGGCGATCCAGAATTTCCGCAGCGGCGTCAAGGATGTACGCTGGGTCAGGACGCGAAAGCCGTCTCTCTCGATCTCTGCGAGCAGCGCGCGGTAGATCGCCGCCATGATGAGGCCGGGGCGCTGCCGGCGACGGTCTACGCGCGGTAAAGCCTGTATTGCGTTCTTGTATTGCTGCTGTGCGCGCTCGGCCTGGAATGCCATCAGCGCCTTGAACCGGGGCGAATCCCGTCGCTGCAGGATCTCGGCGGCGGTCACGCTGAAACGCCGCATGTCCTCCATGGGCAGGTAGATCCTGTTCTTGCGGGCGTCTTCGCCGACGTCGCGGATGATGTTGGTGAGCTGGAATGCGATACCGAGCTCTTTCGCATAGTCGAGCGTGCGTTCGTCGCGATAGCCGAAGATGCCGGCGGCGAGCAGGCCGACGACGCCCGCGACGTGGTAGCAGTAATGCTCCAGCGCGCGCCAGTCCAGATAGCGGGTCTGCGTGAGATCCATCTCCATCCCGTCGATGATCTCGTTGAGGCGCGCCGCGGTGATATCGAACTTCTCCACGAAAGGCGCGAGCGCGCGGCTTACCGGATGCTGCGCCTTGCCGGCGGCGAGATTGGCGATCTCGGCGCGCCACCATGCGAGCTTGGCGCCCGCTACCTGCGGATCCGACGTTTCGTCGACCACATCGTCGACTTCCCGGCAGAAAGCATATAGCGCAGTGATGGCGCGGCGCCGCTTCGGCGAGAGGAACAGGAACGAGTAGTAGAAGCTCGAGCCGCTCGCGGCCGCTTTCTGCTGGCAGTACTCGTCCGGGGTCATGTCAAAAACGTGGTCTGTCCCTGATTTCATACTGCTTTACAGAGCACAAGCGGCCAATCCAGGCCTCGCAGTGCAGGGCGGTGACGGAAAACATCGTAACCGGCATGCTCGATTTTCTGCAGGATGCGCAAGCCGCCCTGGATGGTGGCGCGGATCTCGAGCCCGACGCGGCCGGGCAGGGCGCGCCCGAGGGGTTCACCAGAGAGCAGAAGAGTTCTTGACCGAGCGACCTGGAAGCGCATCAACGCACGCCAGGAGTCATCACATCTCTTTTCCAGAAGATGCTGTTCGGTGACGCGGTGCCGCGCCATCTCGTCCTGCGGCAGGTAGATGCGGCCCTTGGCGTAGTCGATCTCCACGTCCTGCCAGAAATTGACGAGCTGCAGCGCCGAGCAGATCGCGTCCGAGCAGGCGAGATCCGAATCGCTCGTGCGCTTGAAAAGATGCAGCAGCAGGCGGCCAACCGGATTGGCGGAGCGCCGGCAATAGTCGAGCAGCTCGGAGAAACTGGCGTAGCGCTTCTTCGTGACATCCTGGGTGAACGCATCGAGCAGGTCCTCGAACAGCTCGACCGGAAGGGCGTGCCGCCGGATGAGGCGTGCCAGCTCCGAGGGCGCTTCGAGCTGCGTTCGATAGCGCCTTAATTTCTCGAGGCGAATCTCCGCAGCGTCGTCGCCTTCATCGGCGATGTCGTCGGCGCCGCGCGCGAAGCGGTAGATGGCGCCGACCGGCTCGCGCAGCGCCGCCGGCAGCAGAAGCGACGCGACTGGGAAGTTCTCGTAATGGCCGACCGACACGCGCGGGTATAATACGTTGTTTTTATCCCGTTTTTCGGGTCTCTAAACGGCGGCGAAGGTGGCGGAATTGGTAGACGCACCGGGTTTAGGTTCCGGCGCCGCGAGGCTTGAGGGTTCGAGTCCCTCCCTTCGCACCCATCGCGGCAGGCGGGTCAACCGGGGAAGCGGCTGAATGGCGGCGAACGTGGAGTCGTTGGGGGCGCTCGAGCGGCGCGTATCGATGAGCGTTCAGGTCGAGGAAATCGACCGGCAGGTCGATGAGCGGCTGAAGAAGCTCGCGCGCGACGTGCGCATGCCCGGATTCCGCCCCGGCAAGGTGCCGCTCAAGCTGGTGGCGCAGACTTACGGGCCGCAGGTGCGCTCGGAAGTGCTCGGCGACGCCGTGCAGAAGGCCTTCACCGAGGTCGTGAAGGAAGCCAACCTGCGCGTCGCCGGCTACCCGCGCATCGAGAAAAAAGCCGCCGCCGACGACAAGGCGCTCGAGTTCAGCGCGACCTTCGAGATTTATCCGGAGGTGAAGCTCGGCGACCTCGGCGCCGCGAGCATCGAGCGAGCGCAGGTCGAGGTCGACGATGCGGCGGTCGACAGGACGATCGAGATCCTGCGCAAGCAGCGCACGCGCTTCGTGCCGGCGAGCCGTCCGGCGCGCGACGCCGATCGCCTGACGGTCGATTTCGAGGGGACCATCGCCGGCCAGGCCTTCGACGGCGGCAAGGCCGAGAGCTTCGTCTTTCCGCTCGGCGAAGGCCGCATGCTGCCGGAGTTCGAGGCCGCCGCGCGCGGCATGTCGCCGGGCGAAGCGAAGACCTTCGCGGTCAGGTTTCCCGACAACTACCACGGTAAGGACGTTGCCGGAAAAGAAGCTTCGTTTGAAATGAAAGTCAAAAGCGTCGAAGAACCGCAGCTGCCGGCGCTCGACGCCGAGTTCGCCAAGCAGCTCGGCGTCGCCGATGGCGACCTCGCCAAGATGCGCGCCGAAATCCGCGCCAACGTCGAGCGCGAGGTCAGGAAGCGCGTCGATGCGCGCATCAAGGGCCAGGCGCTGCAGGCGCTGCTCGATGCCGCGCCCATGGAGCTGCCGAAGTCGCTGGTCGAGATGGAAACGCAGCAGCTCGTCGAGCGGGCGGCCGCCGACCTGCAGGCGCGCGGCGTGAAGCCCGGGCAGCTGCCAATCAATCCGGCATCGTTCGAGGGCGCGGCGAAGCGCCGCGTGGCGCTCGGCCTGATCATCGCCGAGCTCGCGCGCGCCGAAAACCTGCAGCCGAAGCCCGGCGAGGTGCGGGCGATCGTGGAGCAGGAAGCGCAGTCCTACGAGAGTCCCGCCGAGGTAGTAAAATGGTTTTATATGCAGCCGCAACGCTTGTCGGAGATGGAGGGCGTGGCCCTCGAAGCCAATGTAGTCAAATGGGTTTTGTCGAAAGCGAAGGCGGTTGACAAGCCGGTTTCCTTCGACGAGCTGATGGGCGGCAGCGCATGAACTGGGAAAGCTCGGCAGCGGAGACCAAGGACCTCGGGCTGATCCCGATGGTCATCGAGCAGTCGGGGCGCGGCGAGCGCGCCTACGACATCTATTCCAGGCTGCTGAAGGAGCGCGTGGTGTTCCTGGTCGGGCCGGTGACCGAGATCACCGCCAACCTGATCGTGGCGCAGCTCCTGTTCCTCGAGTCCGAGAACCCGGACAAGGACATCTTCTTCTACATCAACTCGCCGGGCGGCTCGGTTTCGGCCGGCCTCGCGATCTACGACACCATGCAGTTCATCAAGCCCGACGTCAGCACGCTGTGCGTCGGGCAGGCGGCGAGCATGGGCGCGCTGCTCCTCGCCGCCGGCGACGCCGACAAGCGCTTCTGCCTGCCCAACTCGCGCGTCATGATCCACCAGCCGATGGGCGGCTTCCAGGGGCAGGCCTCGGACGTGGAAATCCACGCCAAGGAGATCCTGTACCTGCGCCAGCGGCTGAACGAGATCCTGGCCAAGCACAGCAAGCAGCCGATCGACGTGATCCAGCACGACACCGAGCGCGACTTTTTCATGGGCGCCCAAGACGCGGTAAAGTACGGCATTGTCGACAAGGTACTGGTATCCAGGGAGAACACGTAAGTCCATGTCGGAAAAGAGCTCCTCGGGCGAAAAGCTCCTCTACTGCTCGTTCTGCGGGAAGAGCCAGCACGAGGTGCGCAAGCTCATCGCCGGCCCCTCGGTGTTCATCTGCGACGAGTGCATCGAGCTGTGCAACGACATCATTCGCGAGGAGACGGCTTCAGACAAGGGCGGCAAGGGCGCCAAGTCCGACCTGCCGACCCCGCGCGAGATCCGCCAGATCCTCGATCAGTATGTGATCGGGCAGGACACCGCCAAGAAGATCCTCTCGGTCGCGGTCTACAACCACTACAAGCGGCTCAAGCACCTGTCGAAGAACGACGAGGTGGAGCTGGCGAAGTCCAACATCCTGCTGATCGGGCCGACGGGATCCGGGAAGACGCTTCTCGCCCAGACTTTGGCAAGATTATTGAATGTTCCCTTTGTGATCGCGGATGCAACCACGCTGACCGAAGCGGGCTACGTCGGCGAGGACGTCGAGAACATCATCCAGAAGCTGCTGCAGAACTGCGACTACGACGTCGACAAGGCGAAGCGCGGCATCGTGTATATCGACGAGATCGACAAGATCTCGCGCAAGTCGGACAACCCGTCGATTACCCGGGACGTGTCGGGCGAGGGCGTGCAGCAGGCGCTGCTGAAGCTGGTCGAGGGCACCATCGCCTCGGTGCCGCCGCAGGGCGGCCGCAAGCATCCGAACCAGGACTTCGTCCAGGTCGATACCACCAACATCCTGTTCGTGTGCGGCGGCGCCTTCGACGGCCTGGAGAAGATCGTGCGCAACCGCACCGAAAAGACCGGGATCGGCTTCGGCGCCGAGATCAAGAGCCCGAAGAACTCCAGGGCGATCTACGATCTGCTGAAGAACGTCGAGCCGGAGGACCTCATCAAGTACGGGCTCATCCCGGAATTCGTCGGCCGGCTGCCGGTGCTCGCCACGCTCGAGGAGCTAGACGAGCACGCGCTGATCCAGATCCTCACCGAGCCGAAGAACGCGCTCATCAAGCAGTACCAGAGGCTGTTCCTGATGGAAGGCGTCGAGCTCGAAGTGCGCACGCCGGCCCTTGGGGCGGTCGCCAAGCGCGCTCTCGCGCGCAAGACCGGCGCGCGCGGCCTGCGCTCGATCCTGGAGCAGGTCCTGCTCGACACGATGTACGAGCTGCCGACGCTGGAGAACGTGAGCAAGGTGGTGGTCGACGAGCAGATGATCTCCGCCGACGGCAAGCCGCTGCTCATCTACTCCGACCAGCACAAGGTGGCTGGCAGCGCCGGCTGAAAGCACCACAAAGCTCACATTACGTGACGGTTTCCGCATTGCGGTAGGCGCGCCATGCGTGTAGGCTTTGGCCATTGATTTTTCGGGGGGAACCCGCATCTGGAGCGGGCGTCCAACTGGATAATGAGGTCAAACTAAATGTCCGAACCGGCTTCCCCGGCTGAAATCACCCAGTACCCCCTGCTTCCCCTGCGCGACGTAGTGGTATTCCCGCACATGGTGATCCCGCTGTTCGTGGGGCGGCCGAAATCCATCAAGGCGATGGAGACCGCGATGGAGGCAGGCAAATCGATCCTGCTGGTGGCGCAGAAGTCGGCCGCCAAGGACGATCCCGGCCCGGAAGACATGTACGCGATCGGCTGCGTGTCGAACATCCTGCAGATGCTGAAGCTGCCCGACGGCACGGTGAAGGTGCTGGTCGAGGGCGGGACGCGCGCGCAAATCCGCGAAGTAGTCGACGTGCGCACGCACTGGGTGGCGCAAGCGGTGCCGGTGCCGCTCGACGGCACGCCGGCGCCCGAGGTCGAGGCGATGCGCCGCGCCTTGCTGTCCGCGTTCGACCAGTACGTGAAGCTGAACAAGAAGATTCCGCCCGAGATCCTGACCTCGCTGTCGGGCATCGACGAGGCCGGCCGCCTCGCCGACACGGTGGCGGCGCACCTGCCGCTCAAGCTCGAGCAGAAGCAGCAGGTGCTGGAGATGTCCGACGTGCGCCAGCGCCTCGAGCACCTGCTGTCGCAGCTCGAGACCGAGATCGACATCCTGCAGGTCGAGAAGCGCATCCGCGGGCGCGTCAAGCGCCAGATGGAGAAGAGCCAGCGCGAGTACTACCTGAACGAGCAGGTGAAGGCGATCCAGAAGGAGCTCGGCGAAGGCGAGGAGGGCGCGGACCTGGAGGAGATGGAGAAGCGCATCCGCCGCGCGCACATGCCCAAGGACGCGCGCAAGAAGGCCGAGGCCGAGCTGAAGAAGCTGAAGCTGATGTCGCCCATGTCGGCCGAAGCCACGGTGGTGCGCAATTACATCGACACCATCGTCAACCTGCCGTGGAAGAAGAAGTCGAAGATCTCGAAGGACATCAAGCAGGCGCAGGAGATCCTCGACAAGGACCACTACGGCCTGGAGAAGGTGAAGGAGCGCATCGTCGAGTACCTCGCGGTGCAGACGCGCGTCGACAAGATGAAGGCGCCGATCCTGTGCCTGGTGGGCGCCCCGGGCGTGGGCAAGACCTCGCTCGGCCAGTCGATCGCGAGGGCCACCAACCGCAAGTTCGTGCGCATGTCGCTCGGCGGCGTGCGCGACGAGGCCGAGATCCGCGGTCACCGCCGGACCTACATCGGCTCGATGCCCGGCAAGATCCTGCAGAACATGTCCAAGGTGGGGGTGAAGAACCCGCTGTTCCTGCTCGACGAGGTCGACAAGATGGGCATGGACTGGCGCGGCGATCCGTCGTCGGCGCTGCTGGAGGTCCTCGACCCCGAGCAGAACCACACCTTCGTCGACCACTACATCGAGGTCGAGTACGACCTGTCGGAGGTGATGTTCGTCGCCACCGCGAACACCCTGAACGTGCCGCCGGCGCTGCTCGACCGCATGGAAGTGATCCGTCTCTCGGGCTACACCGAGGACGAGAAGATGAACATCGGCACCAAGTACCTGCTGCCCAAGCAGATGAAGAACGCCGGGCTGAAGGAGGGCGAGCTGTCGGTGTCCGATGTCGCGATCCGCGACATCGTGCGCTACTACACGCGCGAGGCGGGCGTGCGGGCGCTGGAGCGCGAGCTCTCCAAGATCTGCCGCAAGGCGGTGAAGCAGCTGCTCACCGAGAAGCAGGCGGGCGACGAGAAGGCGCACCGCATCACGGTGACGCCGAAGAATCTCGACAAGTCCCTCGGCGTGCGCAAGTTCAGCTTCGGCATGGCGGAAAAGCAGAACCAGGTGGGACAGGTCACGGGCCTAGCCTGGACCGAGGTCGGCGGCGAGCTGCTGACCATCGAGGCGGTGACCATGCCCGGCAAGGGCAAGACCATCACCACCGGCAAGCTGGGCGAAGTGATGCAGGAGTCGATCCACGCCGCGCTGTCGGTAGTGCGGGCGCGCTCGCGCAAGCTCGGCGTGAAGGAAGACTTCTACCAGAAGAACGACATCCACATTCACCTGCCGGAGGGCGCAACCCCGAAGGACGGGCCGAGCGCCGGCATCGGCATCGCCACTTCGATGGTGTCGATCCTGTCGGGCATCCCGGTGCGCGCGGACGTCGCCATGACCGGCGAGATCACGCTGCGCGGCGAGGTGCTGCAGATCGGCGGGCTCAAGGAAAAACTGCTCGCGGCGCACCGCGGCGGCATCAAGACGGTGCTGATCCCGGAGGAGAACGTGAAAGACCTGGTCGAGATCCCGGACAACGTCAAGAACAAGCTCGAGATCGTGCCGGTCAAGTGGATCGACAAAGTACTGGAGATCGCGCTCGAGCGCCAGCCCGAGCCGCTGTCCGAGGCCGACGATTCGGCGCCGATTCCCGCCAAGCCTGACGACCAGCCAGGCGCCGCCACCACGCACTAGGACGCAGTCCCATGAACAAGGCCGATCTGATTGAGCAGATCGCGCAGGCGGCCGAGATTTCGAAGTCCGCCGCCGAGCGCTCGCTCGACGCCCTCGTCGCCGCGGTGAAATCCAGCCTGCGGAAGGACGAGATGGTGACCCTGGTCGGCTTCGGCACCTTCTACGCCGCCAAGCGCGCCGCCCGCACCGGCCGCAATCCGCGCACCGGCGAGCCGCTCGACATCAAGGCGGCGCGCCTGCCGAAGTTCCGCGCCGGAAAGGCGCTGAAGGACGTCATAAACTAGCGTCCTTGCCTTAGTCGGCGTTCAGGCGCCCGGGCATCTGCCGCTGGAGTCCCCCGTGGTCGACGGGCTCGACGTGTGGAGTTGGATATTGCCGCCGCTCAACCCCAAGCTGGCGACGGTCGAGTAGGGGGGGATGGTTGTTATTAGCGTGATGTCGAACTCGTCCATGTCGCCCGGCTCGCCGGCGTCCCTGGCCCGCACGATGAAATCGACGTCGAATGGTGGGAGGTTCGTCCTCGCGGTGCCGCAGATGAGACGGATGCCGGTCGGGTGGCCTTGGGAGTCGGTACCGTCCGCGCCCACCCTGACGTAACCCGTGATGCTCGTCCCGTGGACTTTCACGTCGGCGCCGTGGTCGATGTACTCCAGGTGCCCCCAGAGAAATCCGTTCTTGCATCCGCCCCCGACGCCGAAGTTCGCGTGGGCGCCAGCTGTGGGGCCGGGGATGATGAAGCCGCCCCCGGTCACAAAGTCGCCGATCGGAGAGCACTCAGTCGAAGAGGACTGGGCGCTGACCGAACTGCTTGCGAGCGCGAGGGCGAGGGTCGCGATCCCGGGCGCAAGACGTGTCCAAATTGTACGCATGATCATTTCTCCCTTACTGAACGGCCGCGGTGGCGGAGCCGAGGACCACGTCTGCGATACCGTCGACGACAAGGTGCAGGGCGTTCACGACGATGCCGCCAGCGGTGGGCGTCTGCTCGTTGATCACGAGCCGGCCCCCCGGAAGCGAGATCGTCTGGTTCGGAGCGCCGCTCACGTCAACCGGCACGCCGTTGAGCGTGAGATTGCCGAGAACCGAGCTGCCGGTTGCGCTGCCTGCAGCCGCCTCGGCTTGAGCCAATACTGCATCGGCACCGATGCTGGTCGCGCCGACGCCAAGGACTAGGTTGCCGAGCGAAGCTTGCGAAGCGACCCGGTCGGACAAGCCGATCGCGGTCGCGTGAAGCGTTTCCGCGCTGAGCAGCGCCGGGACGCTGCCCGTGAGCTGCGAGGCTTGCCGCGCGTCGGTGAGACCGGAGAGCGTCCCGCTGCTCGCAAGGGTCGTGACCGTTCCGAGACTGTAGGCTTGCACCGCGCTCGCGATCCCGTTGACCGTTTGCGTCGTGCCACCGCCTCCTATCGGCAGGGGCAAGGGCTGGGGCAGGCCCCCGAGTTGCGCCGCGCCGGTTACGGGCCACGCCAGCAGGCTGGCCACGAGCATGCCGCCCGCGGTGGCCGTGCGCAGGAAAGAGTCCGTGTTACGCATTTGAGGCTCCTTGGTTTGGGATGAGCCTCGCCATCAGAGGCGCTGCGGGTTGCACCCCGGCCAGCGCCGTATAGTCCGTTCGGACTATGCCCGTCCCCCATTCGGACTATCCCCCCCCCCGGAAGCGCCATGCGTCACGGCGTTCGACATGGTGCCGGGTGTCCCGCGCTGTCGCTGAGACGGTCCGCAGAATCCAGCCTGAGCCTGGCTGCGAGATCTACCCGGCGTAAAGTTCCGCGCCGGAAAGGCGCTGAAGGACGCCATAAACTAACTGGCGTCCTTCTTTTTTGGGAGCTTGGTCGGCTTTTAGGCGCCCACCGCAAAATCGAGCGCGGGGCATTTCCCATCACCGAAGAAACCGAAGGTCCCGGTAATTGAATTGTTGGGCTGGTGGAGCTGGATGTTGCCACCCCCGAAGCCGCCGCCGCCCAACGTTTTGTTCGAGTCGAACTCGGTCGTGTAAACAATTCTCTGAGGGACGTTTTGGCCCACGGGTTGGGTCAGCCGAATGACGAAAATGTCATTGACACCTGGTTCGCCCTCGTCCTCGGCGTACACGACAAAGTTGACGTCACCGTATGCCTGGTTCGTCCTGGCCGTGCCACAAATGTAACGCGCACCGAGTGTCTTGGGGGGGGTACCGCTCGTGAACACCTCGCGATAATCCGTGATGGTGATCCAGTGAGCGTTCAGAGGGAGCTGGGTCAGGGTGCTCGTGCCTGTGCCGTGGTCGATGTACTCCAGATGGCCCCACAACCCATGTCCGTCTCCTCCATCCTTGCATGCGCCACCGACGCCGAAGTTCCCGTGGGCGCCTGAAGCCTCCGGGGAGGGAGGGGTACGGATGATGAAACCACCGCCTGTCAAAAAGTCGCACTGCCAGGCACTCGCGGAGCCGCTTGCGAGCGCGAGGGCGAGCGCCGCGATGCCGGGCGCAAGACGTGTCCAAATTGCACGCATGATCATTTCTCCGTTACTGAATGGCCGCGGTGGCGGACCCGAGGACCACGTCTGCGATACCGTAGACGACAAGATGCAGGGCGTTCACGACGATGCCGCCCGCGGTGGGCGTCTGCTCGTTGATCACGAGCTGGCCCCCCGGAAGCGAGATCGTCTGGTTCGGAGCGCCGCTCACATCAACCGGCACGCCGCCGAGCGTGAGATTGCCGAGAACCGAGCTGCCGGTTGCGCTGCCCGCAGCCGCCTCGGCTTGGGCCAATACTGCATCTGCGCCGATGCTGATCGCGCCGATGCCAAGGACCAGGTTGCCGAGCGAAGCTTGGGAGGCGACCCGGTCGGACAAGCCGATCGCAGTCGCGTGAAGCGTTTCCGCGCTGAGCAGCGCCGGGACGCTGCCCGTGAGCTGCGAGGCTTGCCGCGCGTCGGTGAGACCGGACAGCGTCCCGCTGCTCGCAAGGGTCGTGATCGTTCCGAGACTGGTAGTGGCTTGCACCGCGCTCGCGATCCCGTTGACCGTTTGCGTCGTGCCGCCTCCTCCTATCGGCAGGGGCACGGGCAGGGGCAGGCCCCCGAGCTGCGCCGCGCCGGTCACGGGCCACGCCAGCAGGCTGGCCACGAGCATGGCGGCGCCGGTAGCGGTCCGCAGGAAGGAATCCGCGTTTCTCATTTTTGCCTCCTTGGGCTGGGATGAACGCCGTCATCAGATGCGACGCGCGTTACGCGCATACACGGCGCCGTTTGAGCCGTTTGGAGTAAGCCGTTTGGATTAGTGCGCGGCGGAAAAGGGTGCCGGGCGTCCCGCGCCTTCGCTGAGATGGTCCGCAGAATCCAGCCTGAGCCTGGCTGCGAGATCTGCCCGGCGTAATGCAGAAACTTAGGGTTCACGTATGACATCAGGTCGATCACTGTTCAACGCTCGCGTAGGCCGTCCCGCCCACGGACCCGCGCGCCTGCCGAGCTGGCGCTGGAAAGGCGCTGAAGGACGCGATAAACTGAGCGCCCTTTTTGGGGTGCGTCCGAGGGTGCTTAGCTCAGCGGTAGAGCGCTGCCCTTACAAGGCAGATGTCGGGAGTTCGACCCTCTCAGCACCCACCAGAAGGAGCGGTAGTTCAGTTGGTTAGAATACCGGCCTGTCACGCCGGGGGTCGCGGGTTCGAGTCCCGTCCGCTCCGCCACTTGCTGTGTAGCTTCC
>Ga0209807_1000753_pt1 | contig 14973 bp, 15 predicted proteins | sample GraSoiAngelo_154_FD_186168 | JGI IMG/M metagenome (GOLD analysis project Ga0209807, IMG submission 186168) | Grasslands soil microbial communities from the Angelo Coastal Reserve, California, USA - 14_1009_13_20cm (SPAdes) (version 2) | ecosystem: Environmental > Terrestrial > Soil > Grasslands ... | reverse complement strand
CTTAAACGTCTTGTAGCGCTCAAAATCGCAGTAGGCTTTCTTGACCACGATTTGGCCCTTGAGCAGCAGACGCTCGAGCACCTTGCGGATGTCGAACGCGGGAAAGTCCGCGTCATGCGCGCCCAGCGCGATGTTTTCCAGGTCGAGGAACACAGCCATCGTGGCGTCAGAATCTTGCACACTCATCAGGCTATGATGTTAGCGACATCGCGTTCGCGAGACAGCGAAAATTGAGCCGGCAACTTCCACGGCGATTGTTTCGGGCAGAGAGAATAACCACTCGCCAACAATGTGCGCGCTGGCAAACTTTGCGGAGCAAATTCGGCGGCTGACCACTGCCGTCGCTACAGCTGTTCAGCTCATGCATCGTAAGCGCTTACGATAGATGAATGAAGGATTTCGTACTTCCGGTTTTCGGCCTGTCGTAGACGGCCGTGTGCCTGGTAACTTATTCTTATCCCGCGAAGTACTTCGCGGCGAGGGATTGCGCGCCAGGGCCTAATACGCTGGCCGCTGCTTTGCTCCCCAGCAGTTTTCGCAACAAAGATTTCACTTCATTTTTCTCCCGCTCCGACACATCGGCTTGATTGATCGCCGTGATCACTTTCTCCAGTGCCTTTACAATCACTTGCTGCTGTCGCGGAGTGCGCTGTCCGATCGGCGCTCGTTTCTGCTGAGGAACGGTGGTTCGCCGGCCCTCATCGATAGAGATCTGGATCGGGGACGCGACGCCACCTTCGAGCACTTTGACTCCAAAGCCGTTAATCTTAGCAAAGCCGGACAGCAGACCCATCCCGCTCTTATCTTTCAGAGGGGTCCAGTCTATGAGGCGATATTCTGAAAGCTGGGCCACCGCGCGCAACCAGTCACGGCGACTTATACCTGCTGGCGGCGGCACCGCCTGGTCAGCATGGCCGAAGGGAATGGAACCTTCGCTGCGACGTTCATAGAGAAGCTGCAGTAGGCATCCTCTGACGACAGAATCTTTCATAAACTTTGGCAATATGTTCTGAACCCTGCGGACCAACAACTCATCTCGTCGGGTACAAGTCTGTGCTTTGGAAATGCGGGGTTGTGCAAGCATCTGATATTCGAAATTCTCGAAGACAGCGCCAACCTTCCTAGAAAATCCGTCGATATCCAGCCGAAGAAAGCGTGTGAAAGTCATCCCATCCGCGTTTTCCAATTTTCCCGGGCGTGATCGCGTTACTCGCCTAGCGAAAATCCTGTGCAGGTTCGACCTGCTGTTGCGCGCGGTGCACTATAGCCGGCAGCTAGTGGAACGTAGAGGGCAGCACCGCCTGTACAGTATTCAACATGAATTGCGATCCACCGCCATCTTCCTGCTCGGTGCCGTCCGGGCCGACTACAATAAAGGCGGTATCAAAGCCGCTAAAGCTTCCATATGATATAGTGACGTAGCCGTATTGATCAGCGGTAATTGCGAAAACGTTGATGGGTGGCGAGAATCCCCCAAGCTGCGTGATGCTAAAGGTACGCTTGTTCATCTCAACCGCGTCTGAGGTCCGGTTTGTGCCGACGAAGAGGAATTGCTTATTCGCTGCCATCGATGTCAGCGCGGAAGTGCCACCAGTCAGAGGCAGAGTGATTGTTCTCGATAGGGTAACGGTAACGGTATCGAAATCAGTGGTGATCATGTCAACCTTTGTATAAACGTCGAGCGCGACCTCGTTCTGATTGGTGCCACTAGCGATGTCCACGACATAAATGGCGCGAGTTACAGTATTTGCGCTGAGGTCTACCTTTGGCTCGCCTTCCAACAGTGCGCCAACTTTACCGAACGGACCCAGGCTCCCGGAACCATAGCAGCCGCTTGAGCCCGGAAGGGATCCACAGACACTCCAGCCAACGCTGGTGTGAGCAGTATCTATGTTGTAGGTGGTAAACAACGTCGCGTCGGGTGGCGTCGCCGCGGGTGCAGCCGGAGCGGCGCTTGCCTGTCCGTAGCTGAGGCTAGCGCAAAGCAGTGTGATCGCGACAACCGTCGGAAATACAATTGTTGTTTTCATCGCATCAGTTTTGTCAGTTTTGGCGAAGCATAGCAATAAAAAAGTCCAGCCTAGGCGGGGGTTTCGTGACGACAGATGGTTGTCGCGGAACTGCGTGCCAATGCTTGAGCAGAAGTCGGCACCAAGACGTAAAGCTCAGCGCATTTTCGTGGCGGGAACGATCGCGACACCCCAGGGCCGTCGCCGACTTTAATGCGGCGCAGTTCTTGCGCGATTTGGGATCGACGACGGAGACGGGGTTTTACTCGCGAAAGCGTTCGGAGTCGATGCGCTGTTGGCCGTGTAAGCGCTGAAACGTCCTGGATGGCGAGGGCGCCATTGGCAGGATGCGAGGGGCATGCGCTCCCGGCCCAACTCAGTGGAACGATCTTTAGGAATTCTTTGATCTCGTCCCTTCCATCGCGTTCAGTCGGCGTCCTCTTCTTCGTAAACCCGAATACGTCCAATCTCGACAATCCAGAGTTTTCCGATGAGCACTTCCGATTTCAGAGCTTCCATAAGTGTCTCGATAAGCATCAGCAAATCAGTTGCCGACGCTTTCCGAGGGATGCGGAGAACAGCGATGCCTGGATAACGGCTTGGAAGGAATACGAGCGGGTTGGCGAACTCGAGATCGAGCGTGACAAGGCAACGACCCTCAGCGCGGCAGTACTCAAGCAGATCGCCATCCAAACTGCCTTCGAGGCCCTGATCAGCCACTGACGCCACGTCGTGCCCTGCAGCTGCAATCATCTACTGCCCGCGTCGGCCGAGATTCTCGTCGGAGTTTGAGCTTCACGCCGTTGCCGGTTCAAGCGGAACATCAACGTACCGTTCGCGAGCCATCTCTGCCCCGTACGCAATGCACGCCTGAATGTCGGCTTCGGTCAGGCCGGGATAGTCTTCGAGGATCTCAGCAACCGTTGAACCGGATGCAAGCAGGTCCAAAATCAACGAAACCCAAATACGATGACCGCGGATGCATGGTTTACCAAAGCATCGCTGCGGATCGATCCAGATTCGTTGAAGCAATTCTTCGCGCGTCACGGCGATAGTCTAGCCGATCATGCCAAGGCGTAAAGGTTCACCCATTTTCCCGAGGAATCGAATCGAGCGTTGGGCACACAGTCGCCCGCGAATACTGCATCGCATTACGTTCCGCATTCGACTCACCAGGTTTGTTTAAACCAACTATTTCGCGTTTGCTACGATCGCGATGCCCAAAGGTCAGTCGCCGACTTTGATGCGGTGCAGTTCTTTGCGCAATCTTGCGTCCATAACGGATACGTGATTCCACTTGCGAAGGCTTTCGGAGTTGATGCGTCGTGGTGGCGCAACACTTGGAACCGATGGGGGAGAAGCTCGGAGGAACATTGCTGGGCTGAAGGTTTCGGCGGCTGATTCTTGAGTGACCTGAAAAAAAGCATCCAGTCGAGGCGGAGTTTTCGAATTGTCAGCGACAATCTCCAGTACAGCTAACAAAGGAAAAATCTCCATGAAAAAAAATTCCACCTCAGAGTCGGGTCTCTTTAATCCTCGTGCCTTCGTGGCTTTCACTCTCTGTTCCGCTGGCGCATTGCTAGCCATGGTCAGTTTCGGGGCAGATAGAGAAGACAGACCCAGGCCCACCAATCCTACCTTCGGGCATCCCATTATCAGCGGCATTGGCGGAGTTGGTTTCGAGCAGGGCCTGCGCGTCGATCCTTCAAATGCGAATCGTCTCTACACCAGCGTGCCGGGGTCAGCTTCGTCCGATACCAGTTGGATCTGGCGTTCGCTCGACGCTGGCAAAACATTCAAATGGGTGATCGACGCGACCGCTCTGGAAGGCAAGGTCACCACCTGTTTTGGCGGCGGTGATACGGAAACCGCGGTGGACTCAGCAGGTCATCTCTACTTCGCCGATTTGACGCTGGCGAACTTTAGCACGTCGCGCTCGGATGATCAGGGTGTGTCATTCACATGCAGTAACACCGGTGTGCCAGATACCGTGGTTGACCGCCAATGGTACTCAACCGATGGCGACCCGACAAACGGCGGCAGCATTTACCTTGTTAACGACGAGATTGGGCCAGGCGGACCGGTATGCGGAAACAGTCTTGTTAACAATGTCCTGGTGATGTACCGCTCCCCGGTTAACGGTGCCGGTGCGACTGCAGGCATCGAGTTCGGGCCCCGTAATACCATTACTGCCGACCTTTCGTGCGACGAAGGCATCATGGGTAACAACGAGGTCAGTCCCGTCGCGACCACTTTAGGTCAACCCGACAGGAATGGCGGATTTGCCACACTCCCTTCTCCGGTGAAGCACATCTTTGTGATTCACGACGACGCAGCGCTCCACCAGATTCAAATCGGTCGCTGCTTCCCGGTAGCGTTCGGTGCACCTATTCCCAACGTGAGCGATCCCAGTGGCTTGAACTGTACCAACATTCTGGTCGCCGAACTCGGTACGACTGGCGTCAAGACTGGAGCGAACTTTCCGACGATGGCTATTGATAATGCCGGTAATCTCTACGCCGTGTGGGAGCAAGCACCCATTAATGGCAGCGGTCAGGTCACCGGCGACACGGTGCTCAAGTACTCGTTTTCAACGGATCAAGGCAACACCTGGGCCGCTCCGATTCAAATCGACACCTCGGGTTCACCCGTGGGCACTCTCCACAACAATGTGTTTGCGTGGGCAGTGGCCGGAGATGATGGACGTGTGGACATTGCCTGGTACGGCACGCCTGGCGTCGCCCCGAATCCTTCTAACGGTCCTGATTCCTGCACCGGCTGCGATTGGAGCCTGTGGATGGTGCAGACGTTGAACGGGCACGCTGCCACTCCGACGTTTACCGCACCAATCCTGGCGAGTGAGCATTTTATCCATCGCGGCAGCATGTACACCCTCATTGGCGGTCAGAACGGCGACCGCACCCTGGGCGATTTTTTGCAACTGCGGATGGGCGCGAACGGTGAGGCGGAAATCGGTTACGCCGACTCGAATAATATTGACGAAGCCTTTGCGCCGCACGGCATGTTCGTCCGCCAAAATGGCGGCACCGGGTTATTAGTAGCGAGCTCGCCCGTGCACATTCCGGGACTGGCACCCTTCAACGGCGTGTCTGACCCAAGCGGCGACGGCAAATATGAAGTGAACGGTCTTAGCAGTGCCAGCATGCCTCAGCTCGACATCACTAACTCGAGCATCCGTCTGCTTATCACCGCGCCTTGTTCGGCTGCCGCCCCTTGTTATCAGGTGGTGATGCAGCTAAAGAACCTGTCTCTGGCGCCCACAATCACTCAGGATCCGGATCTTGATTTGGTCTGGCTGACCCAATGGTTCGTTCCATCCACGACGGATCCGAATGGTGGAAAGAATTTCTTCGTCTATGGCGAGTCGTTCAACGGCGGCGCGCTGCAATGCTTTGCTGGCGAAAACGCCGCGCAGGTGGTCGGCGGCGGGGTGACCCTGACATATCCCGGTGTCACCCAACTACCTGCCGCGAACTGCCTGGCGAGGACCGGCCGCAACGGCACGGTCACCATTGACGTGCCGCTCTCCAATGTGAACGAGCCGGGTGCGATTGATAACCGCCTGCACGAAGTCACCGCCAGCACGATGACGCTTCAGCAGCCTGCCAACACCGTCCCTCCAGTCGCTGGCATTGGTGGCTCGCTGTTCAACCTGATTGACGTGGCCCAGGGGTACACATTCGATCCCGCGGCGCGCTGAAGGAGGTGACCGCACAAGGTCTTGAGTTAGTGCAGTCGCGCCGCTTGTCGCTACTTCGCAGCGCCTACGATCGCGATACCCCAGGGGCCGTCGCCCACTTTGATGCGGCGCAGTTCTTTGCGCGACTTTAGGTCGACAACGGAGACGTCGTTTGATGCGCCGTTGGCGGTGTAGAGTTTTGTCCCGCTGGGATCGAGCGCGATTCCCCAGACACGGTTCCCGACGGGAATTGTTGTTGACACTTCATTCTTCTGCGTGTCGATAATCGCTATCGCGTTGCCTCGGCCTGTTGAGACGTAGAGTTCTTTTCCATCATGCGAGACCACAGTGCCCATCGGCAGGGAGCCGGTCGGGAGTTGGATTTTCGACAATAGTTTGTGCGACCGCGCGTCTATCACCGCGATGTAGCCGCCGTTCTCGCAAGCAACATATGCGCGCGAGCCGTCCGGTGAAAATGCGACGGAACGCGGCCGGCCGCCGGTGTCGATTTTTGCGATCACCCGCTGTTGATCGGGATCAATCACGAACACTTCGCCTTTTTCTTCGCAAGTCACATAGACTTCGCCGTTGCTGGGGTTCACGCCTACGCCTTCGGGTTCCTCCGATACTTTTATTTTTCCGCGAGATTGTCCCGAATCGAGATCGACAATCGAAGCGCTGGCGTTGTCTTCATTCGCGATGAACGCGAATTTTCCGTCTCTGCTGATTGCGAATTGCTCAGGATCCGATCCGATATGCCAGTGATCGATCAATTTGCGTGCTGCTGGATCGATCACACCGAGGCCGTCGGCGCGTTTGTCAGCGGGCGCGCGATTTTCATCCACGCCAGGCGCCATTCGCGGCGAACCGCTCAACGTAACAAAGACCCGTTTGCCGTCGGTCGTCGCGTGAATCCCACGCGGCCGTTTGCCCACCATAAGGTTGGCCACAACCTCATCGTTGTCGCCGTCAATCACGGTGACATCCCCGGAGCGTTCGTTGCTCACGAATACGACGTAGGCAGGCGATTCGGCCCGCAGTACGCCAGCTAAAACGACACAAGAGAAGCAGATGGCAAAGAAACAACGCATGTCTGACGCGTACAACTCACTGCTACCCGGAGCAACAGCTTTTGCGTCAGCGTTGTAGCCGGGATCGCTGATCCCGGTGGGACGTAGGTTCGACTTGTAATTCAAGCTCGCCGACATCACCGATGCCGGCTACAGATGACCTCGGTGCACAAGCATCTGCGTCGCCTCGAACGCGTGTGGCTCGATTCGCCGATTTATTTCATTACCACGTGCATCTTCGAACGACGTCCGATCCTGGGCTCAAGGGGCATTGCAGCGATATTCATGCAAGAATGGCGGACTGCGCGTCAGCGCCATGGCTGGGCGATCGGGCGCTATGCTATCATGCCAGACCATGTGCATTTCTTTTGTCGTGCCGAACTAAGCGCTAAACCATTGCGAATCTTCATGCAGAAATGGAAGCAATGGACGAGTAAGCGGATTGCGCGAGAGATCGCTGTAGCCGGGATCGATGATCCCGGGTTGAAAGAGAGCAGAACCCTCTGGCAGGAGGAATTTTTCGATCATGTTTTGCGCTCAAACGAAAGTTACAGCCAGAAATGGGAATACGTTAAAGTGAATCCAATCCGTGCTGGATTGGTGAAAAAATCTGATGATTGGCCGTTCCATGGCCAGATCGAATCGGTTGATGTTGTAGGCTGCTTTCCGAACCGGGATCACCGATCCCGGCTACAACGGGGCTTGCTCGCTTGTCGCAAGCCTTTGCCGAAGCCCCTCACCTCAATCCTCTCCCCGCAAGCGGGGCGAGGCGGAAAGCAGCCGTCCACTTTCAATGTTGGTTTTGGATGTTTACTACGCCGTAACTTTGCGGAGGGGCGTTGGTTGTTGAATGTTTCTCCATGCATTCTCACGACAAGCTTTTTATTCCCGGGCCGGTTGAGGTTTCCGAAAAAACCTGGGCGGCGTTTTCGCGTCCGCTGATTGGACATCGCAGCGACGACTTTAAAAAGCTCTACCGCGCCATTCATCCAAAGCTCCAGACGTTGTTCGGAACGAAGCAGCCGGTGTTTCTTTCCACGTCGTCGGCGTGGGGCGTGATGGAAGCGTCCACCCGTAATCTGGTTGATCGCGGCGTGCTTTGCTGCATGTGCGGAGCGTTTTCCGATAAATGGTTCGATGTCGCCAGACGTTGTGGGAAGAAAGCTGAACCGCTTGAAGTGGAATGGGGAAAACACATCGACCCGAAGGAAGTCGATCGACAATTGGCAACTGGAAGGTTCGACACCGTCACATTGACCCACAGTGAGACCTCGACCGGCGTGATGAATCCGCTTCCCGAAATCTGCTGTGTCCTAGCCAAGTATCCTGACGTCGCGCTCATCGTCGATACCGTGTCGTCGTTCTCCGCGGTGAAGATTGATATGGACGCGCTCGGCATCGACGTGATGCTGACCGGCGCGCAAAAAGCGCTGGCGCTGCCGCCGGGCTTTTCGTTGTTCTCCGTTTCGGAAAAGGCTTTCACACGCGCCCAGAAAGTTCCGAATCGCGGATTTTATTTCGATTTCCTGGAGTTCAGAAACGAGCAGGCCCAATGGATGACGCCGAGCACGCCGAGCATCGGACATATTCACGCGCTCGAATCGAAGCTCGATGAGATCTTCGAGGAAGGCCTGGAAGCGCGCTACGCTCGGCACGCCAGCACCAATGCTCTGGTGCATGATTGGGTGTGCCGCACCGGGTTCGAATTCTTCGCCGAGGAAGGGTTCCGCACAAAGACATTGACCTGCGTGAAAAACAATAAAGGCATCGATGTGCTGGAGCTCGCGCGAAGGCTGCGGCAAAAGCATCACTTAGTAATTGATCCCGGTTATGGAAAAATCCGCGGCCAAACCCTTCGCCTATCGAACATGGGAGACGAAACTGAGGAAACAGTTGCGCATCTGCTCAATTGTCTGGATGACAGTCTGTAAGTTGGTTGATTGGGCGGCGTCTCGAATTGCGCGGCTGATTTTGCTCACGCAGCATGGCGACGTAGGTTGATTGAGGACCATGGCAGCGATTGAAGCTTCAAAGCTAACCAAGGTCTATCGGACTTACCGCAAAGAGCGCGGCCTGTGGGGGGCAGTGAAAGGCCTCTTGTGGCGGCACTATGATGAGACGCGAGCGGCTGATCAGGTTTCGTTTCAAATTGAGGAGGGCGAGTTCGTCGGGTTCCTTGGCCCGAATGGCGCCGGGAAAACTACCGTACTCAAAATGCTTTCCGGGCTGCTGAATCCGACATCAGGTGAAGCGCGCGTTCTCGGGTTCGTTCCCTGGGAACGGCGCAACGAAATGAAACGGCAATTCAGTCTGCTCATGGGCCAAAAGAACGCGCTCTGGTGGGACCTGCCGGCGCAAGAATCGCTCGAGCTAAATCGCGCGATCTACGGCATCGACCGCGACAGGTTTAAGAAGGTCGTGGACGGGTTATCGGATCTTTTGGAGGTGCGCGACAAGATGAACGTGATGGTGCGAGAGCTTTCGTTAGGCGAACGAATGAAGATGGAACTGATCGCCGCGCTCATTCATGAGCCGCGCGTGTTATTTCTTGATGAACCAACCATCGGTCTGGACGTGGTCAGCCAAAAACGGGTTCGCGAGTTTTTGCGCATCTACAATGAGCAACATCGCATTGTGACATTGCTGACCAGCCATTACATGCAGGACATCGAGGAGCTGTGTCACCGGGTGTTGGTGATCGATCACGGCCAAATCTTTTTCGATGGACCTTTGGCGGAAATCGTCGACCGCTTTTCAGTCTATAAAATTCTGAGTCTTACTTTCGAGAAGGAAGGAGAACGCGACCTGTCCATGTTCGGCGAGATTACGGAACAAACGCCAGTTTCAGTGCAGTTAAAAGTTCCGCGCGCAAAGGTCACCGAGACATGTCGCCGGCTTCTGGAGGCGTGCGATGTTAGCGACATCAACGTGCAGGAAGTGCCCGTTGAAGATGTGATTCGCCAGCTATTCGGCGAACGCCACGACGAGCATGGTGCGGCGAATCTCGCCAGACCAGAAACAGCACATGTGAACTAAAGTAAGCGCGAGCCTCTGGCTTGCGATCGGCGCAAGCGGGGACGCATGCGCTACTCTAACGCAAAGCTCGGCAGGATGCTGTTTTCCATTGCATCGGCGAATGTCGGGTACTGCGGCGTCCAGCCTGAACGGCGCAATTTGACGTTGCTCACACGTTTGTTGGAGTCGCCGCGTTTACGTGGGTGCGCAGATTTGGCGAGCGGTGGAAGCGGACGATTGAGCTTTTGGGCCAACCAGCGGTGGCATTCGCTTTGCCGTATCGGTTGATCATCGACAACGTTGTAAATCTGCGCGGCATCCTGCTGTTTTCGATTCAGCAAAAGAAAAATCGCGGATGCGATATCGTCTCGATGGATCTGATTAACAAAACGATCATTTTCAATATCGTTGGTCGCCGTGCCGTTCAGGAATCTGGTCAACAGTGCCGAGCGCCTCGGTCCGTAGATCCCGGCGAGCCGCATTACCGTTCCACCTTTGTCGAGCACCAACCTTTCCACTTCCAAGAGGATGCGGCTGGTCTGGCGGAGTGGTTCTGCTTCGCTCTCTTCCGTCACCCAGGATCCGTCGCGTTGCGCATACACGCTGGTGCTGCTTGTGAAAAGGATTGCCGTCCCGGGAAAACGTTCGACGAGGTTGCGCGCACCGTTGAGATAAACGTGGCGATACATCTCAGCATCGCCGCCGCGGGAACTGACGCAGTGGATCACCGCATCGAATACTGCTCCACGTTGCGGGAGCTGAGCGCGTTGTGAGATATCAATCACGCCAACGGAGTACGGTTTTTTCGAAAGCCTCGTAGCGGATTGTTTCGAGTGCACCCAACCTTCGACATCCCAACCGGCGGCATGAAACAAATCGGCCGTCGCCTCGCCGACGTAACCACATCCAGCGATCAAAATTCGTGGCATGAATGAAACATACGTTTGGGAACGCAGAGCCCGGCAGGCACGATACCCGCAGGCGTCACAGCCAAGATGGCTGTGCTACTACGCCGCCGCGATCTCAATTTCTTCAAAGGCGTTTTTCTGGACCGCCCGGACTTGCTTGAGGCGGATCAGCTCCAACAGTGCGAGAAATGTTACGACGACTTCGATGCGCGATGCAGCGGCGCCAAACAAATCAGAAAAACGGAGACGAGTACCGCTCGCAACGCGCTGCAAAATCGAATCGATCTTCTCAGAAACACTAAAACGCTCGCTGAAAATCTCCTGAACGTCCTCTCGCGCTTCGATGCGTTTTATCACCGTTTGGAAAGCGCTGATCAGCTGAAAGATTCCAACCTCGCCCAGCCTCAAAGGTTCCTCGATACCCGACACGGAGCCGGCTTCTCGCACAAACATCCTCTCTTGTTCAAGCGCGCGCAGATTGAGTTCAGCCGCTGCTTCCTTGAATTTTTTGTACTCGATCAGTTGCCGAATTAATTCCCAACGTGGGTCATCTTCACCGGCGTCTTCTTCGGGAGGCTGTTGATCGCGCGGCAGCAGGCTTCGGCTCTTCAAGTAAATGAGGTTGGCCGCCATTACGATAAATTCGCCGGCCAGCTCGATGTTCAGTTCTTTGAATGCCTGGAGGTACTCGAGGTACTGGCTCGTGATGCGCTCGAGCGAAATGTCGTAAATATTGATTTCGTCCCGTTTAATCAGGTACAGCAACAGGTCGAGGGGACCTTCGAAGACCGCGAGCTTGACCTTGTAATCGGCGTCCATCTCTGCGCGCCCGATTCTACAGGCAGACGCGCGTCAAAGGAAATCGTTTTGCCACGTATTGATTGCCAGTGATCGGTTGGCCCGTCGCGCAACCGGCTGGTCCGATTACGCCGGAAGGTTTCGATGAATCCACACGCTGTTCACCAACCCGAGGCCAAACATGATCATCAGCACGAAGGAACCGCTGTAGCTGATTAATGGCAACGGCACACCGGTAATTAGCAGCATCGCGATCGTCATTCCGATGTTTTGGAAGATGTGCGTGAAGATAAGTGCCGTGATCCCGATGACCAGAAGCAGACCGAGCTGGTCCCCGGCGAAAAAGGCGACGAACAAACACGTCATCAGGAGCAAGGCGAATGCGCCGATCAGAAGGATCCCGCCGACAAATCCCCATTGCTCGCCGATTGCAGAGAAAATGTAGTCGTTATGCACAGCCGTAGCGGGTAGAAACCCCAGCTCGATCTGCGTGTTCGGCGCCTTGAATCCCTTTCCCGACCAGCCCCCTGACCCTATGGCGATCAATGATTGGTTGATCGCCCAGGCGGAACCCTGTTTGTCGATGTCGGGATGCGTGAAGGCAGTGATCCGCTGCTGTTGGTATGGTTTTAAGCCAAAATTGATCGCGATGGGGATAAACGCGATCCCGAGGAGAATGACGCAAATCAAATAGCGCAGCGGCAGACCGGCAACGAACCACAGCGCAAGCATCACCGGCACCCAGATGATGACCTCGCCCAAGTCCGGTTGCATGAGGATTAGCAAACACGGCGCGCCCGCGATCGCTGCGGAGAGGAGTAATCGCAGTGCCGGATGCATTTCGCGAAATTGAGTGAGAAACAGCGCCAGGACCATAATACCCGCGACAACCGCAAGCTGCGCCGGCTGAAAATTAATTGGTCCCAAATGCAGCCAGCTGCGAGCTCCATAAACTTTTACGCCTATGAACTTCGTCATGATGAGAAAAACGATACCGGCCAGATACATCGGAAGGGCGCCCCAGCGGATCCAGCGGTAATGAACCAAACTCGTCAGCATGAATGCGAAAACACCCACGGCGACCCAGTTTGCCTGCTTGTGCCAGAAATCCGTCGCGTACGGATCTGAGCGCGTGGAGGTCGCGCTGTAGATCGCCACGACGCCAGAAATAGCGAGCGCCAACATAATTAGTAAGAGCAGCCAATTTTGGCCGAGCAGTTTTCGAAGAAAAGGGGTCATTTGCTATCTGATGGCAGTCAGTTCCGGTGATCTTCCCGTAAACTTGAGACGATTATACGCATTTTAGGTTGTCCGCAAAACGCTTGAACCCGAGAGCGCTGGATCCGACATAACATTGGGCGAGAGCTCAAGGTTGGCACGGGGGCGGTGGTCGGCATTTCGTTTTGATATTACCAAGTAAATCTCTACATATGAGATACTTACAATAATTGTGTACCAAAAATTATTGCTTCGCTTGCGACGAGATTTGGGGGCCATTACAGTACTCGGTCGCGTTTACTCTTCGGAGCACAGCATGGGTAGGAGAAAGAAAAGAACCAAACGAAAGCTTGCGCTACCGAACCTGCCGATGCAGCGGCAGTTGAATTTGCGCGATGAGGGAACGCATTTTGATCTGCGCGCAATCTTTGATGATTTGAATCAGCGGCATTTTCGTAAGCGTCTTCGTGGATACAAGGTTGTTTGGGGACGCCGACGGAAACATCGCCCAAGGGAACAATTCGTTTTTGGCACGATCCAGGAAGAAGACCGAATGATTCGAATCAATCCGGCATTGGACCAGCCCTTCGTGCCGTTGTGGTTTTTGCGGTACGTGTTGTATCACGAGATGCTGCACTCGGTTGTGCCTGACGAAACGCTCTCTAAAAATCGCCGGCGCGTTCACACTGAAGAATTCAACCGTCGCGAGCGCCAATTTCCCGATTATCGGCGCGCGCGCCGGTGGGAAGACGAAAATTTGTCGCGATTTTTGCGTTAAACCTGCCCACCACGCTCTGGGTTGTAGCCACCGGCCTGTGGCCGGTTGATCTTTTCTGATTGCCACTCCCGGAAAAGACGGCCCATAGGGCGGTGGCTACAGCAGGTTTTTACCGCGTTTCCGTTGCCGGGGACCGATAGGGCCGCTCAGACGACGACGGCGTCGTTGCTACGTTCTTTTTGATTAGATACCAGAGCGTCGTTGCTAGCAGAAGCGAGATCAACTTCGCGCGCCAGTTTTTCAGAATCAGTGTCTTCATACTTGCTGTGCAACAGAATTTCGGCGATCCGCTGACGGAAACTCTCCGGAGTGAAATTGCGCTCGATTCGGCGCCGATGACAAATGGAAATAGCGCCGGTCTCCTCAGAAACCACCACCGCCACGGCGTCGGATTCTTCAGTGATCCCCAGACCGGCCCTGTGACGCAATCCAAGGCTGCGATCCAGTGTTTCCCTTTGGCTTACCGGAAAAATACACGCGGCGGCTGCGATTCGCCCGTTGCGAATGATCACGCCACCGTCATGGAGCGCAGCCTTCGGATGGAAGATGGTCAGCATCAATTCGACAGAGAACTCTCCGTCGATGATCACGCCTGTTTCCTCGTAAACACGAATCGATGTATCGCGCTCGATCGCGATCAGCGCGCCAAATTGTTTGTTTGCCAGCTGCGTCACTGCCTCGGCCAAGTCGTGAACGGTTTCCCGTCGTTCACTGGTCAGCGAAAAAATCGGATGCCCTCCAAGGGCAGCCAAACCACGTCGCAGCTCCGGCTGAAAAATGACCACCAACGCGATAGCGAGGAAAACCGAGAAACTTCGCACGATCCAGCCGATCACCACCAGGTTTAGCAGCGTGGAGATCAATGTTAGGGTCAGAAAAACGATGGCTAATCCGGTCAATACTTTCGCGCCGCGGGTTCCGCGGAAGTAGAGATAGCCGTAATAGATCGCCACCCACAGCAGAAGGACCTCCGCCAGACTGCGCCAGCCTCTCAGCCAGAGATCTATAAATTGATGGATCATTTCGTGCTCTGAAGAATTGCTTCGGTTACTCGCAAGGCATGAACATTTTCCTTCACATCGTGAACACGGAACACGTCTGCGCCCCGCGCTCGCAGGAGCGAAGTCAGCGCGAGGCCAGGAACGAGCCGGTCACTGATTTTCGGCGATCCGACCAACTTGCCGAGAAACGATTTTCGGGAAACGCCAACCACCAGAGGTCGGTCATGCGCGCGCAGCCGCTCTAAACGCGCGAGCGATTCGAGGTTGTGTTCGAGCGTTTTGCCAAAACCGATGCCCGGATCAAACGCAATCGCCATGGGATCAATATTTAAACCTATGGCGCGCGCATATTGTTGTCGAAAAAATTCCGAAATTTCTTCGACCACGTCTGTGTATCGCGGCCGGACTTGCATCGTGCGGGGAGTTCCTTGCATGTGCATGATGATGAAGGCCGATTTTGTTTCGGCTACGAGCGG
>Ga0209807_1000751_pt1 | contig 14991 bp, 13 predicted proteins | sample GraSoiAngelo_154_FD_186168 | JGI IMG/M metagenome (GOLD analysis project Ga0209807, IMG submission 186168) | Grasslands soil microbial communities from the Angelo Coastal Reserve, California, USA - 14_1009_13_20cm (SPAdes) (version 2) | ecosystem: Environmental > Terrestrial > Soil > Grasslands ... | reverse complement strand
GGTAGACCGCAACCCGCGCGCCCGCAGCGCAGCTCTTCGCGCCGCAGAGCGCCTTCCTTGACGTTCGCGCAGGCCGTGCGCGCGCCGCAAGCGCGGCGCATGCAGCACCGTCCTCACCGGCAGGCCATCGCGCATCGTCGGCCGGAGTCGCGGCAGGCCAGCCGGCTCCGCGGCGCGAGCTGGGAGATCCGTTCGTTCCTTCTCGCAAGCAGTGTGATCGTGGCCTGTTTTCTTCTCGTGCTCCTCTACCTGGCGCAGGCGACGGCGGTCTCGGCCGCGGGATATGAGGCGCAGCGCCTTTTGGCGCAGCGCGACGAGCTCCGCCGGCAGAACGCCCTCCTCGTCATCGAGAGCGCCCGTCTGGACTCGCCGGCTCGGGTCGAAACGGAAGCGCAGCGGCTCGGCCTCGTCCGCGCCGCGACGATCCGCGTCGTCGCATCGGAGGCCGTCGCGGCAGCGCGTTAGCGAGCGGGGTGTCGGCGGGGAGCGGGCACCCAGCAACGAGGTGCGCGGAGGTGAAGGATGACGGCGACGATCTCGCATACGCGTCTTCGCGTTCTCTTCGCGTTCTTCGCCGTCGCGTCGCTGCTGCTCTCGGCGCGCCTTGCGTACTGGCAGACCGTCGGACGGGGCGACCTTCTGAGCCGCGCGACCGAGCAGGTCCATAGCGACCTCGCCGTCGCGGCGCAGCGCGGCATCATCCGCGACCGCACCGGCGCGATCCTTGCCACGACCGTCGAGCTTCGTTCGCTCTACGCGATCCCGGCCCAGATGAAGGACTCGGAAGGCCATGACACGCGCTCGGCCGTGGCGGCAGCACTCGCGCCGATCCTCCAAGAACGAGCCGACGTCCTCCGCGCCGCGTTCGACAGCGGCGCGGAGTGGCTCTTCGTGCGGAGGCGCCTTCCCGAAGAGACCGCGGCGCGGATCGCGGCGCTTGGCCTGAGCGGACTCGGGTTCGAGATGGAACCGAAGCGGCTCTACCCGAACGGTGCCGTCGGGGCCCAGGTCCTCGGCTTCGTCAGCGACGACGGTCTCGGCCAGTACGGAGTCGAGGGAAGCTACGACGATGCGCTCGCCGGGACGCCGGGACGGCTCGCGGTCGCGCGCGATCCCGCGAACCGCGAGCTCGCTTTGGGCCTGCGCGCTGCGGTGCCGGCGAAAAACGGCGACGACCTCTGGCTCACCGTGGATCTTGCGGTCCAGAACGCGGCCGAACGGGAGCTCGCGGCCGTTGTCGAGCGCGAGAGAGCCGCGGGCGGCGCGATCGTCGTTCTCGATCCGAAAGACGGTGCGGTGCTCGCGATGGCCTCGTCACCCACATACGACCCCGCCCACGTAGGGAACGCGAACACCGAAGCCCTCCGCGATCGCGCGATCTCCTGGACGTACGAGCCCGGATCAACCCTGAAGGCCGTCACCATCGCGGCCGCACTCGACAAGGGCGTCGTCACGCCCAGCACGAGCTATCAGGACGTGGGCTATGCGGTCATCGGCGGGCGCACCCTCTGCAACGCGCAGTGCAAGGTCTACGGGCCGACGACCGTCACGCAGGTCCTCGCGCGCTCGCAGAACGCCGGCGCGGTGTTCGTCGCGAGCAAGCTCGGCGCTGCCGATCTGAACGCGTATCTCCACGCGTTCGGGTTCGGTGCGCGTACCGGCGTGGACCTGGCTGCGGAGACCTCGGGCATCGTTCGTCCCCTCGCGGAGTGGTACCCCGTAGATCTCGGCACGATCAGCTTCGGGCAGGGCCTGTCGGTCACGCCGTTGCAGCTTGCGTCGGCCTACGCGGCGATAGCGAACGGCGGCACCTTGTACCGGCCATACGTCGTGGCGAGCCGGCGCGATGCGGATGGGGAGCACCGCACCGCGCCGGTCGCGGTCCGCCGCGTGATTTCCGAAGAGACGGCCGCGACCATGGTCACCATGCTCACGACGACCGTCGACACGGGGATCGCGAACGCTGCGGCGCTCAAGGGCTACAGCGTTGCCGGGAAAACGGGCACGGCCCAGATCCCGAGCGACGACGGACGGTACGTCGACGACGCGTACATCTCGTCGTTCGCCGGCTTTGTCCCGGCGATCGACCCGCGGATGGTGGTTGTCGTCGTCCTCGAGAAGCCCCAATCCAAGCTGCTGGGGACGGTACCGGCCATGAATACGTTCAAGGCGATCGCCACGGATGCGCTCCGCTACGCCCGCATCCAGCCGGATCGGCCCTGACGCTCGGTACCATTCGACCGAACGTGTTCACCCTCGACCAATTGCTTCGCGCGACGGGTGGACGGGTCATCCACGGTGCTCCGAACGGGGACGAGCGGTTCGTCGGCGGTGCGTTCGACTCACGCATCGCCGAACCGGGCAGCGCCTTCTTCGCCTTACGCGACCAGCGTGACGGCCACGATTTCGTGGCGGATGCGTTCGCGCACGGCGCCCGGGGAGCGGTGGTGGAGCGGCCCGTCCCGGACGTGCCTTCGGGCGCGCTCGTCGTGCAGGTCGCGGACACCCAGAACGCCCTCCGGCGTCTCGCCGATGCGCTGCGTGACGCGCATCCAATCCCGGCGGTCGGTATCACCGGCAATGTCGGGAAGACGACGACCAAGGAAGCCACGGCCGCCGCGCTCGGTGCGCGTTACCGCGTGCTTCGTACGGCGTCCTCGTTCAACAACGAGATCGGTGTCCCGCTCACGTTCCTCGGCATCGAGCCAAGCCACGAGGTCGCCGTCATCGAGATGGGCTTCTACGTTCCCGGTGAGATCGCGGACCTCTGCCGGCTGGTGCGTCCGCGCATCGGGATCATCACGCGTATCCCCGACGTGCCGGTCCACTATTCACGGACCCCGAGCGTCGACGCGATCACCGCCGGGAAGGCCGAATTAGTCGAGGCCCTGCCGGCCGACGGCGTCGCGCTGTTGAACGCGGATGACGCGCGAGTTCGAGCGCTGGCGTCACGCACGAAGGCCCGGGTTGTCCTCTTCGGCGAATCGGGCGACGCGAACCTCCGCGCGAGCGACGTGAGCGCGCGTGGCATCGAAGGTCTACGTTTCGTCGCGCACGATGGGGCGCAAAGCGTCGAGGTGCGGCTGCCGTTGCCTGGCCGTCATCTCGTCTCGTCCGCTCTGGCCGCGCTCGGAGCGGCTTCATCGCTCGGCGTTCCCCTAGCCGAGGCGGCTATCGCGCTGTCGGTGATGGACGCACCGGCGCATCGAATGAACGTCCGTCGCGCCGCGGACCTTGTGGTCATCGACGACTCGTACAACGCCAGCCCCGCCGCGGTCATGGCCGCGCTCGCCGTCCTCGGTTCCGTGCCGACGCGCCGCGTCGCGGTGATCGGCGACATGCTCGAGCTCGGGACGCTGTCCGCGGACGCGCACGAGGCCGTCGGCCGCGAGGCCGCGAACCAAACCGACGTGCTGGTCGGCGTCGGCGGGCTCGCGAGCACGATCGTGACGTCGGCCCGCGCCGCAGGCCTTCGCGAGACACACGAGGTCGCCGATCGTGGCGAGGCCCTCGTGCTCCTGCGGCGAATTCTCCGCCGAGGCGACACCGTCCTCGTGAAGGGCTCGCACTCGCTCGCGCTCGACGAGCTCGCCGATGCGCTCGTTCAGCCGGCGGCGAAGACCTGATGCCCACCGCGATCCTCGCCCTCGGCGTGATGCTCTCTGGGTTCCTTCTCGGGCTCATCTTCGGCGGACCCTACATCCAGCTCCTGCGACAGTTCGGGATCGGCCAGAACATCCGCCGCGAAGGGCCCAGCCGAGACTTCGCCAAGCAGGGCATACCGACGATGGGCGGGGCACTGTTCATCGTCGTCGTCGCGGTCCTCTGGGCGTTCGTCTGGTTCCTGCTGCCACAGAGCGAGCGCGACAGCTACATCCCGCAGACGATCGTCCCCGTCGGTGCGCTCGTCGGTGTGGGGGCTCTCGGCGCGATCGACGACTTCGTCAACGTGAAATATGGCTTCGGGATCCGCGGCCGCCACAAGCTCGTGTGGCAGACGATCGTCGCGGTCGCTGCCGCGATCTACATCCAGAAGCACTTCGCGGTCAATGGCATCTTCGTGCCGCTCGTTGGTGAGTGGCTTGTCGGTGCTGTCGTGTTCGGCATGATCGCCGTCGTCGCGATCGTCGGGACATCGAATGGCGTGAATCTCACCGACGGGATGGACGGCCTCGCCGGCGGCACCAGCGTCTTTGCCTTCCTCGCGTTCGCGTTCATCAGCGCGGCACGCGGCTACGACTGGCTCGTGGTGTTCTGCGCCGCGATGGTCGGAGCGCTCCTCGCGTTCCTCTGGTTCAACGTGCATCCGGCCGAGGTCATCATGGGCGACACCGGTGCCCTCGCGATCGGAGCGACGCTTGCATGCTGCGCTCTGACGACCGGCTTCGTGGTGCTTCTTCCGGTGGCCGGCGTGATCTTCGTCGCCGAGACGCTCTCGGTGATCCTTCAGGTCGGCAGCTTCAAGCTCCGCGGAAAGCGGATCTTCCGCATGGCGCCGCTGCACAACCAGTTCGAGTGGCCCGAGGTGAAGGTGACGATCCGTTTCTGGCTCATCGGCGCGCTCGCCGGGATCGTCGCGGCGATCCTCGCGCTCGCGACGCCGACTCGATGAGCGTCATCACCTCGACGTGGGTCGAGCGTGACGGCCTGCTGCGCTCGCCGCTGCTCGAGCGCTATCACGTCGTGGCGGGATTCACGACGCGCGCCCAGGGCAGCATGGCCGGGTCGGTGTTCCCGCTCGACGAGCAGGACCGGAATCGCCGGGCGCTCGCCCGTGGACTCGGTTTCGACGCGGTCGCCCGAGTCCGTCAGGTCCACGGCAACACCGTCGTCCGACTCGACCACGCGGTCGAGCCGTGGCCCGAAGGCGATGCGATGTGGACCGACCGGACCGGCGTGCTGCTCGGCATCGCGGCCGCCGATTGCGTCCCGGTCCTCCTCGTCGACCCGGCGTCCGGTCGGGTCGGCGCGGCGCACGCCGGATGGCAGGGGACGCGCCTCCGCGTCGCGCAGGCGCTCGTCCGCGCCCTCGTGGGCGCGGGGTCGCGCACGTCCGGGATCGTCGCGTCGATCGGCCCATCGATCGGGCCGTGCTGCTACGCGATCGACGGCGCGCGCGCGGAGCTCGTGGTCGCGAGCGGTCAGGGCGCCTATCTTCGCGATGGTCCCGACGGCGCGACGGTATTCGATCTGTGGTCGGCGAACGTCGCTCAGCTTCGCGACCTCGGCGTCGAATCCATCGAGGTGTCACGGATCTGCACACTCTCCGGTGGACACGACCTGTGGTCGTACCGGGGCCGCGGCGCCGACGGGAGTTACGGCACGCAGCTCGGATTCATCGGCAGGCTGGGAACAGCATGACCGTCACCTTCGATCCGGAGGTCACGGCGGACGAGTTCCGCGGCCGGCGCGTGACGATCGTGGGGCTCGGGAAAGGCCGCACGACCGCCGGTCTCGCGCGGTTCCTCGTCGCGCGGGGGGCGACCGTCACCGTGAGCGACCGCGAGTCCGCGGACAAGCTCGGCGAGGGGCTCGCGCGTCTGGGGGGCGTCGATGTGGAGCTCGTCCTCGGGCCCTCGAGCGACGACCTCGCGCTCGCTGATCCGGATTTCGTATTCGTCATCCCCGGCATTCGGCCGCGATCGCCGACGATCCTCCGCGCGCTTCAGCGGAAGATCCCCGTCCTCACCGAAATGGCGCTCTTCTTCCGGCTCTGCCGGGCGCCGATCGTCGGGATCACCGGTACGAAGGGCAAGACGACCACCACGACGCTCGTCGAGCTCCTGCTCTCCTCCGGCCGGCGTCGGGTGGTCGCCGGAGGGAACATCGGCACGGGTGCGCCGCTGCACCTCGTGGACTCGTTAACGCCGAATGACATCGTCGTGCTCGAGCTCTCGAGCTTCCAGCTCGAGACCCTCGCGCACAGCCCTCACGTCGCGGTCGTCACCAACGTCCTCGAGGACCACCTCGATCACCACGGCACTCGCGACGCGTACATCGCCGCGAAGAAGAACATCGTCGCGTGGCAAGGCCCGCGTGACATCGCGGTCTTGAATCTCGACGATCCGACGACCGTAGCTATGCACACCGGCTCCGCATCCGAAGTGCGTGGCTTCTCGCTCTCACTGCAGCCGAAACGCGGGGCATACCTCGACCGAAGCGGCGATCTCGTGCTCGTGCACGCCGACCGGCGAGCTGTTCTCTGCAAAGCGTCCGACCTCCGGGTGCCCGGTCGGCATAACGTCGCGAATGCCCTCGCGGCGGCGGTCGTCGGCGACGCGTTCGATATCCCGTCCGAGGCTATCGGTGGCGTCCTCCGGGCCTTCGAGGGCGTTCCGCGCAGACTCGAGCCGCTCGCGGAGAAGGGCGGTGTCCTCTGGGTGAACGACTCGGCTGCCACAACGCCGGCGGCCACGCTCACGGCCCTCGCCGCCTATGACCGGCCGGCGGTGGTCATCTTGGGCGGCGTTTCCAAGGGCGCCGATTTCAGCGTCCTCGCGCGCGCGCTCGCCGACCGCGCTCGCGGCGCCGTGCTGATCGGACGCGCCGCCGACGAGATCGCGTCGGCCATCTCGGCGGCCGACCCAAAAGGCGCGGTTGAAGTGCGGCGCGCCGCGACACTTGAGGACGCCGTGGCCGGCGCTCGAGCGATGGCTCGTCACGGGGATGTCGTTCTCCTCTCGCCCGCATGCGCGTCGTTCGACATGTTCTCTTCCGCGGACGAGCGTGGCGAAAAGTTCGCGGCGATCGTGCGGTCGTTCACCTCGTGAAACGCGGGCTCGCACGAACGACGACGTACGACCTTCCCCTGGTCGCGATCGTCCTCGTGCTGCTCTTCCTTGGGCTCGCGATGGTGTACAGCGCTAGTGGCATCACCGCCCTCGATGCGAACGACGATCCGAGTACGTTCCTGGCCCAGCAGTCGGCGTGGGCAGCGCTCGGCATCGGCGCGATGTTCGTCGCATCGCGCGTCGACTACCGACTCCTGCGCTTCCTGGCGGTCCCGCTCCTCCTCATCGCCCTCCTCCTGCTCGGGGCTGTTCTCGTACCCGGCATCGGCGTCACCGCCGGCGGCGCGACGCGCTGGCTGAGGTTCGGCGCCTTCGGCCTGCAGCCGGCCGAGCTCGCGAAGCTCGCGCTCATCGTGTACCTCGCGACGTGGCTCGGCGGGAAGCGCGAGCAGATCGGCTCCTGGCGCATCACCCTGCCCTTCATCCTCGTGACGACCGTCGTTGTTGGTCTTGTCGTTGTCGAGCCCGATCTCGGGACCGCGATCGTCCTCGTCGTGGTCGCTCTGGCCATGTACTTCGCGGCCGGCGCACGGCTGCGCGAGTTCGCAGCCCTCGGCGGCCTCGCCGCCGTTGTCATCCTCGCGCTGGCCCTCGCTCAGCCGTACCGCCTTCAGCGGCTCCTGACGTTCCTCGATCCGTGGTCGGATCCGCAGAAGTTCGGCTTCCAGACGATCCAGATGCTTTACGCGCTTGGTCTCGGCGGCCCGTTCGGCGAGGGGCTCGGGGCGGGGAAGGAGAAGTTCGGCTATCTGCCGCACCCGTACACCGACTCGATCTTCGCGGTCCTAGGCGATGAGCTCGGCTTGGCGGGCGCGCTCGTGATCGTCCTGCTCTTCCTCGCGCTCGCGTTCCGCGGTGTTCGCGTCGCCCTACGCGCGGAAGATTCGACGGGTGCTCTGCTCGCCACCGGAATCACGATCTGGCTCTGCTTCCAAGCGTGGGTGAACATGGCCGTCGTCGCGAGCCTCGTGCCGATGACGGGCATCACGCTCCCCTTTATCTCGTACGGCGGCAGCTCGCTCTGTGTCGGGCTCATCGCCGTAGGTATCCTCCTGAACGTTGGTCGAGCCCGAACCACGGAGCGGACAAGCGTGCCGCGTGCTTCTCGTCGGTGGCGGGACGGGCGGCCACGTGAGCCCGCTCCTCGCGGTCGCGGAGGCCTTGAGCGAAAAGGATCCCGAAACGCGCTTTCTGTTCATCGGTGGTCGTCGCGGCCTCGAAGCTGAGCTCGTGTCCGGCTCGGGCATTCCGTTCCACGCCACGGCGATGCCGTCCCTTCGCGATCCGGACTCGCGCTTCTCGCTGATTTCGCGCGCCGCCCTGCTGCCGATCGCGACCGTCGACGCGCTCACTCAGATCCTGCGATTCAAGGCGGATGTCTGCTGCACCACCGGAGGCCTGGCATCGCTTCCGGTCGTCCTCGCCGCGCGCATCGCGCGGGTGCCCGTGTACATCTGGGAAGGCAACGTCGTCCCCGGACGGGTCAACCGCATGCTCGCGGCGTGGTCGCAGCGGATCGGCGCAACGTTCGAGGGATCGCTTCGGGTGCTGCCGCGCGGTCGCACGTTCGTCGATGGCAATCCGATCCGCCGCTCGCTTCTTTTGTGGACGAGAGAAACGGGGCGCGCGAAGCTCGGAATACCAGCGGAAATCCCCGTGGTCTTCGTGACCGGCGGCAGCCAGGGCTCCGCCGCGATCAATCACGCCGTGTCCGGCGCCGTGACGCGGCTCCTGCGCCGGGCGGTCGTGATCCACCACACCGGCAATGCCCATCTCGCTCAGGTCACGGCAAAGCGCGAGACGCTGCCGCCCGATCTTCGCGAGCGCTATCAGGTGTTCGGGTTCCTTCGCGAGGAGATGGGCGCCGCGCTCGCCTCGGCGGATCTCGTCGTCGGACGGGCAAGCAGCTCATCGATCGCGGAACCGCTCGCATTCGGTGTCCCGCTCATCCTCGTTCCGTTCGCCGCCGCGGCGGAGGCGCATCAGATGGCCAACGCGCAGGACATCGCGGAGCGCGGCGCGGCCATCGTGATCCGCGAGAGCCAGCTCGATGCCGATCGTCTTGTCGCTCAGGTCACCGGGCTTCTCGACGATCCGACCCGCCTCGCGCGCATGGCGAAGGCCGCGCGAGCCGCGGGCCGTCCCGATGCGGCGACATCGATCGCGGGCGAGCTTCGCAAGCTCGGCCACTGTGCATGACGAGATTCCATATCGTCGGCATCGGGGGCATGGGCATGTCCGCCGTCGCGCGTCTGCTCCTCGCGCGCGGGGACCGCGTGAGCGGATCGGACAAGGGCTCGTGGCCACTCGCGCAGGCGCTCGCCGCCGACGGCGCGACCGTCGCGACGGCCTTCGCCGCGGAGAACGTGACGGGCGCCGACGTCGTCGTGCGATCGAGCGCCTACGGCGATACCAATCCCGAGATCGCCGCGGCGCGCGCCGCCGGCATACCCGTATGGAAGCGCGAGGACGCCTGGCGCGAGCTCGCGCGCGGCAAACGCGTCCTCGCCGTGGCCGGGACACATGGAAAGAGCACGACGACCGCGCTGGCCTGGACGGCCCTTCGCGCCGGCGGCCTCGAGCCGTCGCTCATCTGCGGCGCGGTGCTTCGCGATCTCGGGACGAACGCATACGCCGGTCGCGGTGACTTCCTCGTTATCGAGGCCGACGAATACGACCACGCTTTCCTCTCGCTCGAGCCTGAGATCGCGATCGTCACAAACGTGGAGCATGACCACGTCGACGTCTTTCCGACCCACGCCGACGTCAAGCGGGCCTTCAGGCAATTCGCGGCAGGAGTCATCCGCGGCGGGTGGCTCGTGGCGTGCGTCGACGATCCTGGCGCGGCCGAGCTCGCGACGAACGGCGCCGATGACCTCGCCGGTCGTCAGATCGCGACGTATGGAACGGCGTCTGAGGCTGGCTACCGCGTGGTCGAGCTCGTGCAACGCGCCGACGGCATGACCTTCGATCTCGCCGGGCCCTTTGAAAACCCGGTGCCGGTCTCGCTGCGGCTTGCGGGCGCGCACAACGCGCGGAACGCCGCGGGCGCCCTTGCCGCGGCGGATGCTGCCGGTGTTCCGGCGGTCGCCGCGGCCAAGGCGTTCACGACGTTTCGGGGGACGGAGCGGCGCCTTGAGGAGCTCGGCGTGGCGCGAGGCATCACGGTCGTCGACGACTACGCGCATCACCCGACCGAGATCCGCGCGTCGATCGAGGGAATGCGAGCACGGACGACGGGTCGCGTCATCGTGCTGTTCCAGCCCCATACCCCGAGCCGCCTGCGGGCCTTCTTCGACGACTTTGCCGCTGCCCTGCGCACCGCGGACGCGAGCGTCGTCGCCGAGACGTTCTCGTCCGTGCGTGAAGCGGCCGACAGCCGCGCCGGCGCGAAGGCGCTCGCCGTTCGCGCGGGCGCCGAGTACGTCGTCGACGCTGAGGCCGCGGCCCGCGCGCTCGCGAACCGCGCCCGTCCCGGGGACCTCGTGCTGGTCCTCGGCGCCGGCGACATCCGGCCGGCGGGCGTACGCCTGCTCGAGCTGCTGCGCGACCGAGGAACGGCGGCATGACGATGGCGACGTTCGGCGCGCGCGCCGAACCGCTCGCGCCGTACACCTCGCTACGGATCGGCGGGCCTGCGGATTTCTTCCTCCGCGTCGCGGCCGAGAAGGATCTTCTGGATGCGATACAGGTGGCGCGCGAGAACGAGCTTCCGGTGTTCGTGCTTGGCGGGGGCACCAACCTGCTCGTCGCCGATCGCGGCGTGCGGGGCGTCGTTCTCCAGAACGCCTGGCGGGAGTCGAGCGTCGACGGTGAGATCGTCACCGCCTCGTCGGGCACGGAGCTCGCGCACGTCGCGGCCGTCGCGGCGCGCTCCGGCGTCGAGGGGCTCGAATGGATGGCGACGGTTCCCGGGACGGTCGGCGGCGCCGTCCACGGCAATGCGGGTGCGTTCGGCAGCGAGACCGCCGACGTCCTCGTGGACGCGGAGCTCGTCGACCTGAACGGCGATTCGTGGACCGCCAGGGTCGATGAGCTCGGCTACTCCTACCGCACGAGCTCGCTCCAGGGCACGCCGATCGTGTGCGTCCGCGCGCGTTTCCGCGGGAAAGGCGGCGATCGCGCGAACGCGGTCAAGCGGATCAAGGAGATGGCCAACGAGCGGATCAAGAAGCAGCCGCTCGCGCAGCCGAACACGGGGTCGATCTTTCGGAACCCTCCGGGCGACTTTGCGGGCCGTCTCGTCGAGGCCGCCGGGCTCAAGGGCCGGGCCGTCGGCGGCGCGATGGTGAGCCCCAAGCACGCGAACTTCATCGTCAACACCGGCGGCGCGACGGCAGACGACGTCCGTGCCCTCATGACCCTTGTCCAGCAGGAGGTCGCCAAGAAATTCAAGGTGAAGCTCGTTCCCGAGGTCGAGCTGGTCGGCGAATGGTGAAAATCCGCGTCGGGGTGCTCACCGGTGGCGCGTCGGCGGAGCGCGACATCTCGCTCGCGACCGGTGCGCAGATCGCGGCGAGCCTCGATCCGAGCCGCTTCGAGGTCGTCCTGCTCGACCCGCTCGCATTCATGGCGCGCAATCCGGAGATCACGGCTGAGCAACGCGAACAGGCGCAGCGCCTCATCAAGGGTGGCGGCCGGCTCGAGGCCGGCCATCAGCTCCCGCGTGGTCTCGAGAAACAGATCGAGAGCGCTTCGCGGGCCCTCGTCCCAGCGACGCGCGTGATGTCGAACAACGAGCCGATCGACGTCGTCCTCATCGCTTTGCATGGGACATGGGGGGAGGACGGGCGCATCCAGGGTCTGCTCGACACGATCGGCGTCCCGTACACCGGATCGGGCGTGCTCGCGTCGGCGCTCGCAATGGACAAGGAGGTCGCGAAGACGGTCCTCGCGGCAGCAGGCCTCGACGTGCCGCGCGGGGTCGTCGTTACCGGCACGACAAAGCAGGATCTCGATGCGGCGCGATCCGTCGGAATCCCCGCGTTCGTCAAACCGGTTTCGAGCGGATCCAGCGTGGGCGCATCGATCGTGGCTCATGCCGCCGATCTGCCAGCTGCCATCGCCCTCGCCTTGAGGTACGACTCGCGGGCGCTGGTAGAAGAACAATTAAAAGGCCGCGAGCTCACCGTCCCGGTCATCGGGAACGACGACCTCACCGCGCTGCCGGTGATCGAGATCCTCACGAAGCGCGCCTTCTTCGACTACAGCGCGAAATACGACGCCGGCGAAAGCGAGGAGGTGTGCCCAGCCGAGATACCGCCCGACGTCGCGAAACGCGCCCAGGACCTCGCGGTTCGTGCGCATCGCGCGCTCCACTGCCGCGGCATGTCACGAACGGACTTCGTGTGGTCCGGCGACCGCATGGTCGCGCTCGAGTTGAACACGATCCCGGGCATGACCGCCAACAGCCTCCTGCCCAAGGCCGCGCGGGCGGCCGGCATCGGGTTCGGCGATCTCCTGACGCGGTTCATCGATTGGGCCCTCGAGGACGCGCGCAGGCGGGCGCGCTGAGCTCGCGAGCCCGACCGCGACCACGGCGGCTTCGACCGCCACGACGGCCGGCCGACCTCGATCGAGCGATCGCCGGTGTCACCGCGTTGGCGTGCGCGGCCGCGATCGTCGCAGCGTCGATCGGCCCCTTCTGGCGGATCCGCGACGTGTCGATCGAAGGAGCCCATCACGTGACCGTCGATGCGGTGGTCGCCGCGAGCGGCCTCTTGAACGCGCAAGCCTTCACGGCGAGCGCGTCGCGGGCGCGCGATCGGCTCCTCGGAGCGCTCCCGGCCCTGCACGACGCCCATGTCGAGATCCGGATCCCGGATCGCGCGCGCGTCGTGTTGAGCGAGCGCGTGCCGACCCTTCGGTGGATCGCGGGTGGCGTCGAGTGGTTCGTCGACGCGGAAGGCGTCCTGTTCTCATCGATCGATCCGCGCGGAGCGCCAGAGCTCCGCGTGACTGACGAGCGGAGCGCGAGGCAGGCCGGCGATCGGCTCGACCCCGCGCTGGTCGACGCGGCGACGAAGCTCGCGCGTCTTTCGCCGCAGGACCTCAGGGCGGACGCGACGTCGCCGCGTGTCGTCCTCACCTCGGGTTCGAACGGCCTGGTGCTCCGGGTCGGAGGAGGAACGGGCTGGGAGATCCGCTTTGGCGGTGCGGAGCGGATCGACGACAAGATCGCGCTGGTGAAACGTTACCTTCGGGATAACCCGCAGCGAAAGCTAGACTACGTCGACGTGCGCACCCCGGATTCCATAGTCGTCAGTCCCGCCTGAAGTGCTGCTCCCGCTCCTCGGCCTCGTCGCTGGGGTGCTTCTGGGCCTCGCGCTTCGATTCAACCTCCCGATCGAATGGGCTCGCTACACGGCTGTCGGCATCCTCGCGGCCCTCGATTCGCTGCTCGGTGCGGGCCGTGCCGAGCTCGAGGGACACTTCGACACCCGGATCTTCCTCTCGGGGTTTTATACGAATGCGCTCCTGGCAGCGGCCCTGACGTTCCTCGGGGATCGCCTCGGGATAGACCTCTATCTTGTGGCGCTCTTCGCCTTCGGCTGGCGGATCTTTCAGAACGTGGCGGTCATCCGCCGCCACTTCCTCTAATGCGGTGGCCGAATCGGTTAGCTTGCCGGTATCGCGGCAAGCGAAGAGGGGTTGAAGGGGATACTTCCCCTGCAATGATGGGAGTGAGTCGTGGCTGAGCAAACAGTGCTCGTGGCCATCGACATCGGCACGACGAAGGTTTGCGTTCTCATCGGAGAGATGGCCGCCCGCGGCGGCGTCGACGTCATCGGGATCGGCCAGGCCGCTTCTGACGGGCTCCGCAAGGGCGTGGTCATCGACATCGACCGGACCGTGCAGTCGGTCATGGCCGCCGTCGAGGCGGCCGAGCGGATATCCGGCCTCAAGGTTCGTTCGGCGTTCGTCGGCATTTCCGGTAGCCACATCGCCTCGCAGAACTCGCGGGGCATGGTGGCGGTCTCGGGCTCCTCGCGGCACGACGTCGACCGCGGCGACACGGTGCGGGCGATCGAGGCTGCGCGCGCCGTCTCCATCCCGAACACGCGGGAGATCCTCCATGTCGTCCCGCGCGGTTACGTCGTCGACGGCCAGGAGGGCGTGCGTGACCCGATCGGCATGACCGCGGTTCGCCTGGAGGTCGAGACGCACATCGTCACCGCCTCGTCGACGAGCGTGCAAAACCTCACGAAGTGCGTCCAGCGGGCGGGCGTCGAGATCGATGAGCTCGTGCTGGCGCCCCTCGCCACGGCCGAGGCGACGCTGGGCGACGAGGACCGCGAGCTGGGCGTCTGCCTGGCCGACATCGGCGGGGATACGACGGACGTGGCGATCTTCCAGGACGGCTCGATCTCGCACTGCGCCACGATCCCCATGGGCGGGCGGAGCGTGACCGCGGACCTCGGCATCGTGCTGCGGGTGACCCCGGACGTGGCCGAGAGCGTGAAGTTCCGCTATGGGTCGGCCGTCCCGATGGACGTCGATCCCGACGAAGTCCTCCAGGTGACCTCGATCGGCGAGGAGGCCTCGCACGGTGTGACGCGACGTCACATCGCGGAGATCGTCGAGTCGCGCGTGACCGAGATCTTCAAGTTCATCGGAGCCGAGATCGAGGCGGCCGGCGCCACGAATCGCCTGCAGGCGGGCCTTGTTCTGACCGGCGGGGGATCGCTCCTGGATGGCGTCACGCGGGCGGCCCGGGATCAGCTCGGCATGAGTGCTCGGGTGGTCGGGCCGAAGGGTCTCGGCGGTTTGACCGATCAGATCGCGACGCCGTCCTATTCCGCCGCGAGCGGGCTGCTCTTGTGGGGCGCGCGCAACTGGGCCACCGAGGAGGATCGCGCGAGCACGCGCGCCCTCGAGGGCGTGACCGCACGTATCGGGAAGATCTTCAAGGGACTCATGCCCTAAAAAATTCCCTTCAGGAGCCCCTGACTAGGGAGCGCACTCGTGGCGAAGGCAGGTGCGGATCTCCATTGTTGGCGGCGCGCGGGGTCTTCTGAGCGAGCGGCCCCTGGACCGCGGTTCATCGCGATCCCACGAGGGGCCGAGCGAAGAAGACCTCGCGCGCCGCCCACTCACCAGAGAGACGAATCACAAATAGCGCTCGCCAAACGTTGAGTTTGCGGACTATAGTCAGCGCGCGAACTGAATAGCCATGAGCGCACCGCTAGGGGAGGGGCAG
>Ga0209807_1000749_pt1 | contig 15025 bp, 9 predicted proteins | sample GraSoiAngelo_154_FD_186168 | JGI IMG/M metagenome (GOLD analysis project Ga0209807, IMG submission 186168) | Grasslands soil microbial communities from the Angelo Coastal Reserve, California, USA - 14_1009_13_20cm (SPAdes) (version 2) | ecosystem: Environmental > Terrestrial > Soil > Grasslands ... | reverse complement strand
AGCGACGCGACGTGTTAGTCATCGAGGGGGAAACCCGAAGTGACGCATCTTGCCTGACTCGGCCGTCGCGCTGCCAGCCCGCCCTCACCGCCGAAGAGCAAGATGCTCGCCAGCCGAGTGAAGCTAGCAGCTTCACTTCCGACACCGCACCCGCAGATGGTGCGCTCGAGAGAGAGCAACTACTCCGCGCGAAGAAATTTGGTTTTTCAGATCGGCAACTGGCAGTGGCAAACGGTGCGACGGGAACCAAAATCCGCGCATTACGGAAGTCGTTAGGCATTACCCCGACGTACCGCCTCGTAGACACGTGCGCGGCGGAGTTCGAAGCGTACACGCCTTACTATTATTCGACATACGGCGACGAGAACGAGCGGCGCGAGAGCGACAAACGCAAGATCATGATTCTGGGTGGTGGACCGAACCGGATCGGCCAGGGCATCGAATTCGATTACTGCTGTGTGCACGCCGCATTTGCCCTGCGTGAGCTCGGATTCGAAACCATTATGGTCAACTCGAATCCGGAGACAGTTTCGACCGATTACGACACGAGCGACAAACTTTATTTTGAGCCGCTCACCCTCGAGGACGTGCTCAACATTTACGATCAGGAACAACCGGAAGGCGTGTTCGTCCAATTTGGCGGCCAAACACCGCTGAATCTCGCCAGTGGATTGAAAGCGGCAGGTGTGCCTATTCTTGGGACGCAAACCGAAAGCATCGAGACCGCAGAAGACCGAAAGCTATTCGCGGCGATGCTGGACAAACTCGGCTTGCGCCAAACGCCAAACGGATCGGCCACAAGTACCAACGATGCCGTGGCGATAGCGACGAAAATTGGTTATCCCGTGCTCGTTAGGCCGAGCTTCGTTCTCGGCGGACGCGCGATGGAGCTTGTGTATACGGAGGCAGACCTCAGACGTTACATGACAAGTGCGATCGAAATAACTCCTGACCGCCCGGTGCTCATCGATCGCTTTCTCGAGGACGCCATTGAGGTAGATGTCGATTGCATCTCCGACGGCGAGACGACCGTTATCGGCGCAATCATGGAGCACATCGAGGAAGCGGGCATTCACAGCGGGGACAGCGCATGCGTGATCCCGACGTTCTCCGTGTCGCAAAAAGTGCTAGACGAGATTTCATCCGCGACGAAAGCAATGGCACGCGAGCTGAATGTGCGCGGTCTGATGAACGTGCAATTCGCGGTGAAGGTCGACGAGGTTTACGTGCTTGAAGTGAATCCGCGCGCCTCGCGTACTGTGCCGTTCGTCAGCAAAGCGATTGGCGTACCGCTGGCAAAAATGGCCGCCAAAGTGATGACGGGAAAATCATTGCGCGAACTCGGATTCACGAAAGAAATCGTGCCGAAACATTTCTCGGTCAAAGAAGCGGTGTTTCCGTTTCTGCGTTACGAGGGTCTGGATATTTCGCTCGGTCCGGAAATGAAATCGACGGGCGAAGTAATGGGCATCGATATCGATCTTGGCCTTGCATACGCCAAATCGCAGATGGCTGCGCCGCCACCTTTGCCCAAACGCGGAAGAGTCTTTGTCAGCGTCAAAGACGTCGATAAGGAAGCGGTCATTCCCGTCGCGCGCGAATTTCTCAAACTGGGTTTTGAGATTGTTTCTACCAGCGGAACTGCAGAGGCTCTGACCAAAGCCAAGATCAAAGTAACCAAGGTTTTCAAGATTCACGAGGGACGTCCAAACGTGCTCGACCGGATCAAGAATGGTGACATCAATTTCATCATCAACACGCCAATCGGCAAAATTCCGCGCGAGCACGAAGTAGTCATTCGCAACGCGGCGCTCGCGGCAAAAATTCCGATTATGACGACGGTGCGCGCTGCGCTGGCCAGCGCGAATGGAATCCGCTCACTGCAAAAACGAAAAATCCAGGTGCGGAGCTTGCAGGAATATCACGCTTCGCGAGGTTAAATCGTTGAAGTGTTGAAGGGTCGAAGCGGAAAAAGGGCGATCACGCAGGATCACCTCAGATTTTGCCGCCGGATGTTTCGACTCCACTCGACATGACAACCCGTTGATGCCATTTGTCAGCATGAAATTTTCTATTGTGTTAGCTCTGTTGTTAACCTCGGCTGTTTTTGCGGCCGACAAAAAGAAAGAAGAAAAAAGTCCCATGAATTCATCCAACGAGGTGGCCGTGATAAAGACGAGCGAAGGCGATATGGTGGTGCAGTTTTGGACCGATGCCGCGCCAAACACAGTTGAGAATTTCAAGAAACTGGCACGCCAGGGATTCTATGACGGGACGATTTTCCACCGGATCGTCAAAGGATTCATGATCCAGGGCGGCGACCCGAATTCGAAAGATCCGGCAAAAGAAAATAGCTACGGAGAAGGCGGCCCCGGGTACAACATCAAAGCCGAGTTCAACGATCATAGCCACGACCGCGGCGTGATTTCGATGGCGCGCGGGCCGGATCCGGACTCTGCCGGTTCGCAATTCTTCATCTGTCTTGCCCCAGTGCACCGGCTCGATCATCAATACACGACCTTCGGCAAACTGATCAAAGGCGAGAATGTGCTGGAGAAAATCGGTGACATTCCGGTGACCAAAAATAGCATGGGCGAAGCGAGCAAACCGACCAAACGCGTAGTGATCGAGAGTATCAAAATCGGCCCAGCTGAGATTCGGTGAAATAAATTTCATTAACACCGCTGGCTTTAGCCATGTGTTTGCGCGACGAGCTTGTCGCGAGCCGTTTTAATGGCTTCAGGTGCCGCTGAAATAAGCCGTTGAAACGGCTGGCGGCGCTTGCGTCACAGTCAACACCGGTCTAAAGCCCGGTGTTAATGAAACGTGCTATAAATTCGCAATTAACGAGAATCGCGCTCATTCAGATGCGCTGCGGCGTGGAGCAGGAGAAGAATCTCGCGCGCGCGATCGAATTTATTCGCGATGCGGCAAGACAAGGCGCAGAGATTGTTTGCCTTCCGGAGCTTTTTCGGTCGCAATACTTTTGCCAGACAGAGGATCACAACAATTTCGATTTGGCAGAGGAAGTGCCGGGAAATTCAACCGACGCGCTGGGAGAGGTTGCTCGCGAAACCGGCACACTAATTATAGCATCGCTCTTCGAGAGACGCAGCGCTGGCCTTTATCACAACACCGCTGCAATCATCAACACGGATGGACAGTTACTCGGCAAATATCGCAAAATGCATATTCCCGATGATCCGCTGTATCACGAAAAGTTTTACTTCGCGCCGGGCGACCTCGGATTTCGAGCGTGGGACACAGCGCATGGCAAAATCGGTGTCTGCGTGTGCTGGGACCAATGGTATCCGGAGGCAGCACGACTGACCGCGTTGCGTGGCGCAGAAATTATTTTTTATCCAACGGCAATCGGCTGGCATCCGAGCGAGAAAAAGGAATTTGGAAAAGCGCAACATTCCGCGTGGGAGACGATTCAGCGTGGTCATGCGATCGCCAACGGGTGTTACATCGCCGTGGCGAACCGCGTTGGTCATGAGGCGCCCGCCGGTGGAGATGGCATTGAATTTTGGGGACAAAGCTTCGTGTGCGGGCCGGACGGCGAAATCATCGTGAAAGGTTCGATCGATCAAGAAGAGATTGTAGCAGCCGACGTTGATTGGGCTCGCGTCAACGAGCATCGGACCCACTGGCCATTCTTGCGAGATCGCAGAATCGATGCCTACGCCGGCATTGAAGAGCGGATGATCGATTAGATCTGTAGGGCGTTTGACTCGTTCGTTCCCGCTCGCTCCCTTTAACGAGCTGCCCGTCGATGTCGTCGGCTCCCGCCGGCTCCATTCTGTCAACCCCGAAAGCATTCGGGGCTGATACAGACGCCCTACAACTATTGTTGAGCGGAATAATTGCTGGGGAGCGCAGAATTCAAACGCGCGCTGTTCGAATTCGCCCGTTGTGGTAATACGAGGGGCCATGACCGTCAGCGCTGTTCAACCGAGGCGTAGGCCGTGGTATCGCCCATCGTTGACGGTACAAATCATGATCGGGCTGGTTGTCGGTGGCGTGATTGGATGGCTGCGGCCCGATTGGGGCAATGCGGTTTATTTTTTGCGCGACATTTTCATTAACCTGATCAAATCGATCATCGCGCCGCTTGTATTCTCAACCATTGTGGTGGGAATCGCGGGCGCCGGTGCGCTCCGGAAGGTAGGGCGCATGGGAATCAAGGCCCTGATCTATTTCGAGATCGTCACCACAGCCGCCCTCGTGATTGGACTGGCAGTTGTTAATTTCACAAAGCCCGGCGCCGGCGTGACTCTCGCCGCAACCAGCACCGACGTTCTCAAGACAATCGGCCAAACTCATCCCCAGACTTTCGTCGAAACCTTCGCGCACGTTTTCCCCGCGAGCGTGATCGAGGCCATGGTGCGTGGCGATGTTTTGCAGATTGTCGCATTCAGCGTGCTCTTCGCACTCGCCGTGTCAGCCGTTGGCGAGAAAGGCAAACCAATCATCCGCGCGATGGACAGCCTTTCGCAAATCATGTTCAAGTTCACAAATTACGTGATGCTGTTTGCACCCATCGGGGTGGGCGCCGCGATGGCACACACGATTGGCACGCAAGGCCCAGCTGTGCTGTTAAACCTCGGAAAATTGATCGGCTCGCTTTATCTCGCTCTGGTGATTTTCATTGCTCTTATTTTTGGACTGGTGATTCGGATCGCGCGGGTTCCGTTAAAACAATTCGTGCGTGCGGTGCGCGAGCCTGCGGCGCTCGCATTCGCGACGACAAGTAGCGAATCAGCGCTGCCGAAAGCAATGGAATCGATGGAACGTTTCGGCGTGCCCCCGCATATCGTTGGATTCGTGATGCCAACCGGGTATTCGTTCAATCTCACAGGATCAACCCTGTACCTGGCGATGGCATCAGTTTTCGTCGCCCAAGCGGCCGAGACGACGATGGGATGGCACATGTCGTTAGGCCAACAAATCACAATGATGTTGACGTTGATGCTGACTTCGAAAGGAGTAGCCGGCGTGCCGCGGGCATCACTTGTCATTCTGCTGGGGGCGCTAAATTCGTTTGTTCCCGCAGGATTGGGACCGATCGGTGTCGCCATTATTTTCGGCGTCGATGAACTGATGGACATGGGTCGCACATGCGTGAACGTCATCGGCAATTGCCTGGCGACGATCGTCGTCGCGCGCTGGGAAGGCGAATTCGATGACAGACGTGCACGCGTTTTTGGGACACCGGTCGAAGCGGAGTTGGATTTGAAATCAGGCGAGGTCGCGTTCGCCGATGCAGTCGCCCAGGGAGACTGAAGATAAGAAGTCGGCCACTAGGTCTCGCGAGGCAGTTCTACAAAGCAGGAAGGCGGACATAACCGCGTCCCTGTTTTTCGTTCCCGAAGATCAGGGCATCGACAAATCCGCGATGGTTCGGCTAAGCTCCGCTGATGATCGCAATTGTGCGCGCGCCTGAAGCCACTTACCTGATGCAGATTCTCGCCTCTGCTTTCCTGGCGATTCTATTTCTTCAATCGGGGATCGATAAAGTCGTCGACCGCCGCGGAAATTTTGAATGGCTAAAAGGACATTTCGCGAAGAGCCCACTTGCGGAGATCGTTCCTGCGCTGCTGATCTGCATCACGATTTTGGAACTCACGGCCGGCGCGCTGAGCGCTATCGGCTGTCTGCTGGTAATTCTTTTAAAAGATTCGAGGGTCGGATTGTACGGAGCAATTCTTTCCGCCGCAGCGATCACCGCGCTGTTTTTCGGGCAAAGAATCGCGAAAGATTATGCAGGCGCTGCGGTGCTTGTTCCCTACTTTCTGCTCACGCTGTTCGCAATTTATCTGTTCGCCCAAGGGTAGCACTTGGGCAGCCCTACGGTTTTGCTCTGGATTCGCCATAAACTAGACCGCCAGAACCCCGCTGCGACGAATTCGAAGCGACGGTGATCCCGTCGCCCAACAGGCAAAACACCAAATGAGCTTTCGGCTGATGAATTAGAATCAGCTACTAAAAAAGACCCGCCAATGAGTTCGTTATCGTAGCGCTTAACGCAACTCTCGCGGCGCGACTCAAATGGCTGCCAGCGTCTCCGAGCGCGTGTTAGTGCGTTTGTTCCAGCGCGGCCCGCCACCGCCGCTTTCACCAACGCTCATCGATAGGTTCTTGTGCGATCGTAAATGCAATCTCGCTGGAGAAAAGGAGCATTTGTGCTTGACTGATAGGTTCGACATCTCTCGGCAGAATGCCTGCGCAAGCAATTAAGATTAGCGGTGCCCGCCAGCACAATCTCAAGAATCTCCACGTCGAGATTCCGCGTGAGAAGCTGGTGGTCATTACTGGTTTAAGCGGCTCGGGGAAATCCTCGCTCGCTTTCGACACGCTTTATGCCGAAGGGCAACGCCGTTACGTCGAGAGCCTTTCCGCCTACGCGCGGCAGTTCCTCGATCGAATGGAAAAGCCGGATGTCGATTTCATCGAAGGCTTGTCGCCTGCCATTGCCATTGAACAGCGCAGCGCTGGCGCGAATCCACGATCGACAATCGCCACCACGACTGAGATCTACGATTACCTGCGGATCCTCTTTTCCGCAGTGGGTCAACCGCATGATCCGCTCACCGGTCGGCCGCTCAGCCGCCAAACGCCTCAGCAAATCGTCGATCAAGTAATGGCGTATGAACCGGGCAGCAAAATCGTTGTGCTGGCGCCGTTGATTGAGAATCAGTCCGGTGAGTTCCGAGACGTGCTCGAAAAACTCAGGCGTGAAGGATTCGTTCGTGCGCGCATGGACAGACAGATGATCGAACTGGATCGCACTGAACCGATCCGGCTGAAGAAAAGCGAGCGGCACACAATTGAAGCCGTGGTCGATCGGCTGGTCGTCCGCGATGGCATTCGTGTGCGGCTAACAGACTCGATTGAAACGGCTCTTAAATGGGGCGGCAATCGCATTGTCGTATTGTGCCAAACACCGACTGTGGGCAACAATTGGGCAGAATGCCGCTACTCCACGGATTACGGGAATGCTGAAACGGGATTCAACTTAGGCGAGCTGACGCCGAGACATTTTTCTTTCAACAGCCACCTCGGCGCATGCCCGGCTTGCCACGGTCTGGGCACACAATTGTTAGTCGATCCGGAACTGATGATCTCTGACCAAACCAAAACGCTGGCCAAAGGGGCAATCACACCCTGGCGTCGCGGCACAAAACGGATGCGCGTCTATTACCGGCATCTGCAGGATGCCATAATCAAACACTTCAACGTCAACGAAGACATGCCGTTTGCCGATTTGCCTGAAGGATTCAAAGCCGCTCTTTACTTCGGCACGAATGGTGAGCCGGTTGAAATGGAGTTTGGCAGCAATGGCGAAAAGAAAATCACGAAGCCATTTGAAGGACTCGTGCCCCAAATGCAGCGGCTTTACGAGCAAACCGAGAGCGAGTTCACGCGCAATCGCATTCGAGCATTCATGACGCGCGAGACATGCAAGATTTGCGACGGCGCAAGACTCAAACCGGAAACCCTTGCCGTCACCATCAAGGACCGGCAGGGCCGCGAATTGAACATACATCAGTTCAGCCAGCAAACCGTGGAAGACGCGCTGCGATTCATCGCCGATCTCAACCTGACCGAACAGCAGCACAGGATCGTAACAGAAGTTGTCCGCGAGATTCAGTCGCGTCTGGAATTTCTTGCCGAAGTCGGGCTGGGCTATCTCACATTAAATCGTGAGAGCGGTACACTTTCCGGCGGCGAAGCACAACGGATCCGGCTGGCAACACAGATCGGCTCGGGTCTGGCTGGCGTTCTCTACATTCTCGATGAACCCAGCATTGGTCTGCATCAACGCGACAACTCGCGTTTACTGGGAACGCTGCGAAAATTGCGCGATCTCGGGAATTCCGTCATCGTGGTCGAGCACGATGAAGAAACGATTCGGGCTGCCGACCATATTCTTGATCTTGGTCCGGGTGCGGGGCCGCGTGGCGGCAAGATTGTGGCAGAGGGAACTCTCGACGACATCGCGCGCGCGAAAAATTCTTTGACTGGCGATTATCTTTCCGGACGAGCGCGCATTGCGATTCCAAAACAGCGCGCTCAGCCACGGCCCGATGGTTGGCTTACAGTCGTAGGCGCAAGTGCAAACAACCTGAAAAAAATCGACGTCTCATTTCCTCTCGGCTGCATAACGTGTGTGACTGGTGTTTCCGGCAGCGGCAAATCGACTTTGGTGGATGACATTTTGCGGCGCGCCCTTTTCCGCCATTTCTATAACTCGAAAGATACGCCGGGCGCTCACAAGTCGATTCGCGGACTGGAACAGATCGACAAGGTAATTGTGATTGACCAAAGCCCCATCGGGCGGACGCCGCGATCGAATCCGGTCACATACACCGGCGCGTTCACCCCGATACGCGAACTGTTTGCGCAATTACCCGCGGCGCGGGTTCGCGGTTACGGCGCAGGTCGGTTCAGTTTCAATGTCAAAGGCGGCCGTTGCGAGAATTGCGAGGGCGGAGGTTTGATCAAAATCGAGATGCACTTCTTGCCCGACGTTTACGTCGAATGCGAGGTTTGCCGTGGTAAACGCTATAACCGCGAGACTCTCGAGATCACGTACAAAGGCAAGAATATTGCAGATGTGCTCGATCTAAGCGTGGACGAAGCTGCGCGATTCTTCCGCAATGTGCCGACCATCGCGGAAAAGCTCAATTCACTGCTCGACGTCGGCTTGGGCTATTTGCGACTCGGCCAGGCCGGAACGACTCTTTCCGGCGGCGAAGCGCAACGCGTGAAACTTGCCACAGAGCTTGCTAAGAAAGCGACCGGTCGCACTGTTTACATTCTCGATGAACCGACGACCGGGTTGCATTTCGCCGATATTGAAAAATTGCTCGAGGTGTTGATGAAGCTCCGCAATGCGGGCAACACCATCGTGGTGATTGAACACAATCTCGAGATGATTAAGTCCGCCGACTGGATCATTGATTTGGGTCCTGAAGGTGGCGAACATGGCGGCAAGGTGGTCGGATCAGGTCCTCCTGAGAGGGTCGCCACTCTTCCGGCCAGCCATACCGGGCAGTACTTACGGGCAATGCTGGAGAGAAGATGAGACACATTGCACACCTAGCTCTCGTATGTCTCATCGGGATACTCAGCCCAGTTGCCCGTGCGGATTTGTCAACTGAAATTGCCGAGGCGGTTAGGCCGCTTTCAGAAGGCGTGCCGGAGGTCGCGGTCGTGCGGTTGCAGTCGCTGCTAAACAAAAATCTGTCAGAATCACAATGGCGAGCAGTCGCCGAAAAACTGGCAAAAGCGCAGGTGGCCGCAAACGATCCGGAGGGCACGCTGGTTCTCTTAACCGATGGGAGGTTACACGACTTGCCATGGGCGAAATTCTGGCGCGCCCAGGCTCTGGCGAGTCTGCACCGCTGGGCCGACGCGCTGCCGCTTTACGAGGGACTAAGTAACGACACTTCGCCGTTTCAAAAACCAGCTGTTTTTGGGGCGGGCGACGCGTTGCGTGCCTTAGGGAACCGCCAGGAGGCCCTGCAAAAATTCATTCTGCTCGTGCATGATAAAGAATGGGGCACGCGAGCGCAGCTGAGAGCGGCTGAGCTGCACATTGAATTGGGCAACGCTCTCGAGGCACGCCGGGTTTTAGAACAGATGCAACCAGCTTCCATTGCAGAACGGCGCGAGCGCCGTGTGTTACGCGGGCGCCTCGAACTGATTTCGCACCGGCCGGAACGGGCGATCGGAATGTTTCAAGCGATTCTGAAGAGGCCGGAGGGAACGTCTCATCCCGTTCTGCTCGCTGCGCTCTTCGGCATCGCTGAAGCGCATTTGCAGCTAAAAACGCCGGAGACGGGAGATGACGTACTCGAACGTTTCATCGATCGTAATCACGCAGACCCTGATCTCGCGCTGGTATTCGCAAAACTCGACGAACTGTATCGCGCCGAACACAAGCCGTCGCGCAATGAACTGGAAAAGTGGGTGCGCAGACCGGAACAGCCGCGGCGAACATTTGCACGGTGGTATCTTGCGCGGCTGGAGATTCGCGCAGGCCGCAAAGAGCGCGCACGCCAATTGTTCACAGATCTGCGACAAACAGAAATCAAATCGCCAGCCATCGCCGCTGCTCTCTTCGAGTTTGCCAAGTTCGAAATTGACGAAGGCCGCTTTGATGAAGCGATAGCGATCCTCGACGATGCACGTCTGCTGCGGCCCGACCCGGCTTTGTTGACGCGGATCGATTTTTTATCTGCGCAAGCGCAGTATTTAGCGAGGCAATTCGATACCGCCACGGCTGCCTTCGAACAAATTGCGCAGCGCGATTCGCCGTGCGCGAAAGCCGCACTGTTTAACGCATCAAGCGGTTGGTTGCAGGTCGGTAATCACGCTCGTTTCATTGCTGATTACAACCAATTGGAAGAACAGGGCGGCGACGAACAATCGCGTGCCGATTTGCGATTGGAGGAAGGGTTAATGCAGGCTGCCAAGACCGACAAAAAAGCAGCAGCATCTTTGCAGCGATTCATTCGCGATTTTCCAAAGAATCCGCGGGTGTCGGAGGCTTGGGTGGGCTTGGCTGAGTTGGCATTTCATTCCTCGCCGCCGCGTTTGGATGAGGCGCGCCAGGACCTGGATCACGCAATCGAGTCCAGACCGACCGCTGCCGCTGCTGAGCGCGCCGATTATCTCCGTATTTGGGTAGAAGAAGCGGCCGGCGGAAACGAGCCGAAAGTCATTGCGCTCGGAAAGGGATTTCTCGAGCGGCATGGTCAGTCGCAATTTGCTCGGGAAGTTCGGATGAAGTTGGCAGAGCTTTATTACCGTCGCCAGGATTTCGCAAACGCGCAGACGCAGTTTGAAATTATCGCGCAAGAGAATCCGAATGATCCGCTCGCGGAAAAAGCGCTCTTTTTCGCGGCAGAATCAGCCATGTCGAGCATGAGCGAGCATACTTTGGATCGGGCACTCGTTCTATTTGATCAAGTCGTGCAGAAGAGTGGCGCGATGCGCTGGGCCGCGCGCAACGAGCAAGCCGTGATCGAGCGCAAGCTTGGCAAACCTAAAGACGCTCTCGCCTTGTATGATGAGGTGTTGAAGAGTGACGCCGGCGCATCCGAAAAACGCGAGGCGCTTTGCGGGAAGGGCGACATTTTCTTCGAAGCTGGCGCAATGGACCCGAGTAGTTATCAACATGCCATTGAGACCTACGATCAACTGGCTGCCGACAAGGAGAGGTCGATTCATTGGCGTAACCAGGCGCTGTTCAAAAAAGGATTATGTCTAGAGAAAAAAGGCGATCGAGTCGGCGCGCTGGCCACGTTCTATAACATTCTGGAAGACGAGTCGCGGCCCGGTGAGCGCCGCGAATTGTTCTGGTATTACAAAGCGGGGTTCAATGCAGCGCGATTGTTGGAAGAAGACTCGAAGTGGGAATCTGCGGTCGCGATCTACGACAAGCTCGTCGCAGCCGGAGGCAGCCGTAGCGAAGAAGCAAAAGCGCGTCTGAACAACATTCGGCTCGAGCATTTTCTTTGGACGGACTGAAGCGTTCCTCGTAGAGGCCGGAGGAAGTGGGCTGGCCTAAGAATACAAAGTGGGTCGGCGAATAAACTTGCTTAAATTCGCAGCGGGCTCAAAATCACGGCATGGGAAGAGGAACCAGACTGAGTCGCGGGTGCGGCTGGTCGGTCCGATTTGCAATCGGGATCTTCGTCTGCGCGTTCTGTGTATCGGCATTCGCTAATGATCCGAGCAAGAACGTGGTAGCGCTGCCGTCGCAGCCACTGCCTGCCAAGCAAACAAAGAAAATTTGTTATGTGGTAGCGGGTGGCTCGCGCATTCCGCAGCGATGCGATCGTCTCTCTGCAATTCCGACCACTGCTGCCGCGATGGACATTTACGGTCGTCGTCCGGGCAGTAAATAACAGAGTCCGACGATGCTCGTGGGTGGTTGTGTGCTGCCAGCACGGCAGCGCGAAGGGAAGATTTTACTTCTCTTCCATCAGCTCATCACTCCCGATTCAGCCTGAATCGCGCAGCGAATTTAAAGCGAGTTCGCGAAAACGTTCACGGAGCTGTCTCGGTACTCCCGCTCGTTAGGCAAGATTTTGCCGCCGCGATCACTGCTTTGTCGTCATTATCTGTCAGCGCCGCCAGGAAACCGCGAATCCGACGGAACGATTGATGCAAAAACAAATCTGCCGCAGCGTGGTCCGGCGATGCTGCATTGCCATTTCGGCCTGCGAATTGAATCTCGCCGTCGATGCGGCTCAGCACACACGTCGAAGCAAAAAGATCCATGGCCGCGTTCGCGATCCGTTCCTGGACAAGCTGCATGTCCAGAATCGGCTCACGATACGTGATTAACGCGCGATTAACGGCAAAATTAAAATGCCGGATCGTCCGGCCAAGTTGCCGCGCGTGCGCCCGAAGCTGTTCGCTTTGCACGGGCACGTCAGGCACAAGAACCGTCGCGCTGAGGCGGTTCTTTCCGGCCGCCCACGCTTTGCTCATTCCATCCCGCGACGGCTTCATCATCGTGTCGTAAATTTCCTTGAACTCCATGCCCGGCCCGCGCATTCCGACTAGCGCAATGAATGAAGTGAGCACTTCATTGGCCCCCTCGCCGATCTGGTTGATCCGCGCGTCGCGCAACATTCTCTCCAACGGCAGATCTGTGAAGTACGCCGAGCCGCCGTAAATCTGGAACACGTCGTTGATGCACTCCCAGAGCCGTTCTGTCGTGAATACTTTCAACATCGCGGTCTCAAGCATGTAATCCTCGAGCCCGCGGTCGATGAACGCGGCCGTGACCGTGGTCATTGCTTCCATGGCGTAAGCGTCAGCAGCTATTCGGGCGATTTTCTTTTTCACCAGCTCGAATTCGCCCAGCGTTTTGTTGAATTGCCTTCGGGTGTTTGCGTGCGCGACGGCTAATTCCAAACAGGTTTTGGCTGCGCCTGTGCAGCATGCGCCGAATGTCGTACGTCCAAAATCGAGCACCGTTAGCGCAACCTTCAGACCTTTGCCTATTGGCCCGAGAATATTTTCTTTTGGCACTTTGACGTCGCGCAACGCGAACCGTCCTGTCGCCGTGCCTTTGATTCCCGTCTTCGGCATCCGCGCTTCGAGCATTTCGAAACCCGGCATATCGGGCGTCACCAGAAACGCAGTGACAGCGGTTTTATCCGAGCCGGGCATAGGAGTGCGCGCCATCACCGTCAGCTCGTGCGCAATCGCAGCATTCGTGATGTAGCGTTTTTCGCCGTTCAAGATGAAATGCGAACCGTCCTCGGTGGGACGCGCTTGCATCTGCACGTTTGCCGCGTCCGATCCGGCTTCCCTCTCGGTCAGCGCGAACGCGCCGAGTTGCTCGCCGGTTACTAATTTCGGAAGCCATTTCTGGTTTTGTTCGTGCGTGCCGAACAACAGCAACGCCCGGATTCCGATGGAATGATGCGCGTTAACAAAAACCGATGTCGACGCGCAACGTCGCCCGATCTCCTCGAGCACCTTACAGTTGGCCATCTGCGAGAATCCGCGTCCGCCGTATTCCTTCGGTGCCGTCATGCCGAGCACGCCAATGCGCCCCAACCCATTGATCACGCTTCGCGGAATGTCCGCCTGCCGATCGATCTCCGCAGGATCGAGATCTTCATTCAAAAATTTGCGAAGTTCAGTAAGAGTTTCATCCAGCTCGCCCTGTTGCGCCTCCGGGATGCGCGGATACGGCATCACCCAATCCGATACGAAACGCCCCTGAAAAAGCCCCTTCGCGAATCCCAGAGCCTGCGGCCCCGCAAAAAGCAGTTCCTCAGCCTGCTGAATCTCTTTCTGTCGCTGCGCGTCGAGTTTGTTCATTCAATTGAAAAGCGGGCGACGAATTCTAGCCGTGCGCGCGCGTGTGTCCAATAATGCCACTACGCCTTCCGTTACTGCTCGGGCTACGAAAACAAAAACCTATTCAGCTCCGACTCGACACACTATTTCGCCTCAACTGCTCGAGCGAAGAGCGCTTCTTCGGGATTCCGAATCGCGGACAGAATGTTCTCGGCTACTTTATCGAGAAGTTTGGTGCCCCAGAACGGATCTAAAACGTCGTAGTAGATCACGCGTATGTGCTTCAGATCAAAAGGAACATCGTCACTATTGGCAGAGATGAGCACCACCGGTTTTTGCAGTGCGTGAGCGAGGCCCAACTCATAAAAGACGTTCGGATTTCGTCCCGTTAACTCGGCTACCAGCACCTTGGCGGAATGTATGCCCGCCCAGACCTGCTCAATTACCTTACCGGTTCCAAAAATTTCGCTGTCCGCTCGCACAGGTCGAAGGCCTGCTTTGCGATTGGCTGGTTCATATATCTTGGAATAGTAGTCACCAATGGGCGATGCGAACGGCATCATTACAAAGCAGGTATCCGTTGCCTCGATGTGTACCTCACGACTTAGTTTCTGAATTCGAGCCGCATCTTCGTCCGCAGTCGTTGCATCCTTCGAAATGTCGATCAAACGTGAGCGGCCGTTTAGTTTTTCAATCAGTCTTGCCGCCTCGAGTGAGGCCAAGAAAATGTCGATGAACTCTGATAGTTTTTCTTTTGGGACGCCGAATTTATCTGTAAGTGCATTCTCAAAAAATGCGCGATCCGGCAAATTCTCGCCGCGATAGTGGTTATAAACATCAGAGAATTGGGGTGCCCGAAGAACCGCTTGACGTAGACGCTTGACGTAGACCATTGATTTCATCATCCGGTTGCTGAGGTCGAAGAACTTTACGGGCGAGCTCAGTGACGCGAACTCGTCCAGAGGATGGCCGTTCCAGAAAGCCATATTTCAGTGCGGAACTGATTTCGACTTTGATTGGCCCACCGAAACCAACACCAACAAACTTTGCTACTTCGCGGTCAGTGCAGTCCTTCCCTGCGTTCTGCTCCAAGATCCCACGCGGGATGCGAAGCACCTTGTCCACGCTATGTCGGGGATATTTTGGCTGAATTCCTTCAACACTTGCTCGTGTTGTTTTAATCTTCTTT
>Ga0209807_1000746_pt1 | contig 15046 bp, 15 predicted proteins | sample GraSoiAngelo_154_FD_186168 | JGI IMG/M metagenome (GOLD analysis project Ga0209807, IMG submission 186168) | Grasslands soil microbial communities from the Angelo Coastal Reserve, California, USA - 14_1009_13_20cm (SPAdes) (version 2) | ecosystem: Environmental > Terrestrial > Soil > Grasslands ... | reverse complement strand
TCCTGCTTGAGGATCTCCTTCCACGGAGGCATGCCCTTGGCGGTCCGTCCCTCGCTGACCGTCTCGTAGAACACCGCCGTCATGCGCTCGCCGTAGCGGATGCGCAGGCGTCGCAGATCGCGGGCCGGCTCGGGACTGTGCGCGTTCGGCGAGTGGCAGTGCGAGCAGTGCTGATTGAACACGGTCCGGCCGGCGGCGACGGCGTCGGCCGTCGACACCGGCGCCGCCGCCGGCGGCGCCGCGGTGACGTCGACGGCGGCGGCGAGCGGAAACCCGTAGTGCTCGGCCGCACGGCGGATCTCGGCATCGAGATGACCGAGCGCCTCGTCGATCCGACGCAGTAAGGTGTCGTCACCCTTGCGGACGCCGATACCGACGCGCCATTGCAGGCCTTCGCCCGCGACGGGGACGACGCGATAGGCGCTCGCGAATTTCCTGGCGTTGAGATACCCCGCCATAGGTCCCCACACGAACGCCGCATCGACCTCGCGCCGGGCCAGCGCCTCCACGGCTTCCTCGGCGGATCGGAACGTCGAGACGTTGAAGCCGTCCTTCGAGGCGAGGAGTGACTGGGCCGGCGTCCTGAACTCCACGGCGAGACGATGCGGCTTCAGATCGTCGAGCCGAGCGAAGGCCAGCGACGCAGGCGCCATGATCGCGTACCCGACGTCCAGGAATGGTCGAGAGACGCTGACTCGGCGATCCATGTACCCCGCGTCGGCCGGCAGCCCCACGTGGGCGTCGCAGGTAGCGGCGAGGAGCGTGTTGCGCACCGCGCGGGCGCCATAGAAGGTGCGCCACCACACCACGTCGGTCGTCATACCCAGACGGGCGGCCAGGAGCGCGCCGACGTCGAGATAGAAGCCACGCTCGGGACCGGTCGCGCTGCTGAAGGGCAGGTTGTCGGGATCGGCACAGAGCCGCAGCGTGCCGGCGGGCGGGCCGGCGACCGAGACGGACGCGGCGAGCGCCGCCGCGACGAGGAGCACGCCGAACAGGCCGCGAATCATGCGCGAGGGCTCCCGCCCCGGAGACCTCGGCTACGGCGACGGCAGCTCGAACACGAAGAGCGCGCCGCCCTCGGGGCTGGCCGCCACCATCTGCTCGCCCATCTTTCCGAAGAACGGCGGGATGGCGAACGTGCGCCCCGAAACCACCGCGACGTACTGCTTGCCATCGATCGCATACGTGATCGGCGCCGCGCTGATGCCGGAGCCGGCCATGAACTTCCACAGCGTCTGTCCCGTCTTGGCGTCGAGCGCCTTGAACCAGCCGTGGATGTCGCCGTGGAAGACGAGCCCGCTCGCCGTCGTGGTGATGCCGCCGAGGTACGGCAGGTCGTCGGTGTTGCCCCAGACCTTCTGCTGCTTGATCGGGTCCCAGGCGATGACTTCCCCGAGATGGCCGCCCGGCCCCCACTTGCCGAGCTCGAAGTCCGCCCCGAGATAGAAAGCGCCGCGCTTGTAGTCCACCTGGGCCAGGTTCATGTCCATGCAGATGTTCAGCGTCGGCATGTACACGAGCCCGGTCTGCGGGCTGTAGCTCATCGGCATCCAGTTCTTGTTGCCGATGGCCGACGGGCAGACGTCCTTGGCGCGGAAGCCGAGCCGCGGGCGCTTCTCGGGCACCTCGATCGGCCGGCCGGTGGCCATGTCCATTCCGCTCGTCCAGTTCGCGGTCGCGAAGAGCTTGGCCGAGATCAGCTGGCCGGTCTTCCGGTTCAGGACGTAGAAGAACCCGTTGCGGTCCGCTTTGAAGAGCACGGGCGTCTTCTGCCCGTTGATCTCGACGTCGGCCAGCACGTTTTCGTTGACGCCGTCATAGTCCCAGGCGTCGTGCGGCGTCGACTGGTAGTACCAGGCCAGCTTCCCCGTGTCCGCGTCGATCGCCACCGTGCTCGACGAGAACAGATTCGTGAACTGGCCGTAGTTCGAGCTGTCCGTGCCGCGCACGGCCGCGTTCCACGGCCCCGGATTGCTGGTGCCGTAATAGATGAGGTTCAGGCTGGGGTCGTAGGACCCGATCGCCCACGCGACGGCGCCGCCATACTTCCAGGAGTCGCCCTTCCACGAATCGTTGCCGGGCTCACCTGGTCCGGGCACCGTGTAGAAGCGCCACACCTCTCGCCCGTCCGCCTGGTTGTAGGCCACGATATATCCGCGCGCGCCATACTCGCCGCCCCCGAAGCCGGTGACCACGAGATTCTTGGCGAGCGTCGGCGGCGAGGTGATGACCGAGCCCTGCGTGTGGTCGACGACCTGCGTCTTCCACACTTCCTTGCCGGTCGCCGCGTCGAGCGCGACCAGCGCGCCGTCGAGCCGTCCCACGAAGACGCGCCCGTTGGCGTAGGCGACCCCACGGTTGTTGACGTCGCAGCAGGCGTACTGATCGATGCCGGCCGGGACCTCCGGCGAGTACCGCCACTTGACGATGCCGGTCTTGGCGTCCACGGCGAAGACGTTCTTCGGACCGTGCGACGACGTCACGAAGAGCGTGTCGCCGATCACGAGCGGCGTGGACTCCTGGGACCGGAGCGAGCCGAGCTGGAGCACCCACGCGACCCTGAGGTTCTTCACGTTGCCCGGGTTGATCTGGGTAAGCGTGCTGTAGCGCGTGTTGCCCGGGTCGCCGCCGTACACGGGCCAGCCCGATTGCGCCTGGGCCGTCACGGCAAGGCCCAGGACGACCGCGAACGCGATGATGGACGAAAGGGCGCGCTTCTTCATCGCAAACCTCCTGGAGAGCGGGGACACCGGCGCATCTCTTCCCCTCGCTGTTCGGGGCGCTGCGAGGCCAATCGGTGCGGGCCGAAAGCAGCGCGAGACTAGGGCGCGCCGCTGGGCGTTGTCAAGCGCGACCGGACCCTGCGCGCACGTCCGCCGGGGGCGCGGCGCGCGCTTCGCTTCAGCGCAGTCGCTGGGACCGGCCCAGGCTGGCGGCGATGAGGTGGTCGAGGTAGCGGAGGTCGAACGGTTTGGGAACATACCCGAACGCCCCGTTTCGGATCGCTTCGACCGTCACCGGCAGGTCGAGGTTTCCGGTGACCATGATGACCACGATGGATTGGTCGATCTTCATGATCTCTTTCAGGGCTTCGACACCGTTCATTCGTGGCATGTGGATGTCCAGAAGCACCACGTTCGGCCGCTGCCGCGCGACGGCGGCGAGCGCATCGGTCCCGTTCGTTGCGGTGTCGACCTCATAGTTGGAGCCCAGGAAGTACGTGGTGAGCATGTCGAGGAGGTCAAGCTCGTCATCGACAATCAGGATGCGCGTGCCCGGCTTGACCACCGCCGCGAACCGCGGATGCTGCTCAGACGGCCGGCGACCGGCTATGGCACCTCCGACGGTCGGCGGCACGTTCATGCTGGGGCGTCGAGCCGTGGTAACGCTTCGGACTCGACGGAGACGAGTTCTTGGATCGCCGGCTCGGCGTCGCACGAAAATGGAACGATGTCGCCATGGTCGTTCGTCGCGTTGATGAGCTGCAATACCCCGTCGATCGGCGACCGGAGCGGCACCACGAGCATCGAGACAGTTCGAAAGCCCGACCGGGCATCGATGCGCGGATCGAAGGCGTACGGCTTGTCGGCCGGGATGGCGTAGGCGTCGGGGATGTCCAGTGTCATCCCCGTGAGTGCGACATACATGGCGACGCTGGGTTCGGTCGAGCGCAGCGGGATCCGCGTCAACAGGTCGGCGGAGGCCGCGTGGCCGACGGAGTGCGCCAGCGTGTCATTCTGGGTGACGAGGAACACGAGCCCCTCGGCTTCTCGGCGATAGACGGTCCCGGCTTGCGCGCGTGTGCATCGACGCGCAACGCTCAGCAAGTTCGTGACGGTGGCCAGGGTCAGTACATCCATGGACCGAGCCTCTATTCGGGTTGTCGCACCAACTGCGCTCGCGGCCGGCCCGATGGGCTTTCCGCGATCACGGTCGCCCGGATGCGCGCCTGGAGACGTTCGAGGCCGAGGTCGGCGAACGACCAGGTGATGTCGTTGCGCGGGCCCTCGAAGTAGCGATACGTGCCGCCGCCGCGATCGATGTGGCCCCAGACCACGCCGTCGACGACGACCTCGATACGCCAGGCGTCGGGGCTGTCGACTTCGCGGAAGCCGACGAGGGCCGTCTGCAACATCACGCGGCCCGCCCGCCGAGCGCTGCGGTGACGGCTGTCTCCAGCTGTGGCAGCGGGATCGGCTTGTGCAGGACGGCGATGCCGGCCTCGCGGACACGACAGAGGTCCTCGTCGTCCGGTGCCGATCCGGTCAGCACGATCAGGGGCAGCACCGGATCGATGCTCCGCAGCCTGGCCGCGAAGTCCCAGCCGCGCAACCCCGGCAGGCGGAGATCGCTCATCACGAGATCGAACCGGGTGCGGGCGATGAGGGCGAAGGCCTCATCGGCATTGCTGGCGGCGCCCACCTGGTAGCCGAAGACATCGAGCGCGTCACTCATGAACGAACGGATCTCGGGCTCGTCATCCACGATCAGGATGCGAGGCTGCTTGGACGTCATCGTGGTCCTCTGGAGCAACGGCGATGCCAGGCCGGGGACCTCACCTAAAAGAGTGAAAAGACAGTCGTGACGCCGCGGGGGCTCCGCGCTGGTTGGGCGATTGTCACTCACCGGGCCGTGTACGGCGGCAAGGAATCGACCGACAACGACTGATGACGCGCGGGCCCCGACGACGGGCCCGCGCGCCGGCGTTCACTCCTTGGGTACGAGGACGATCTCGATGCGGCGGTTCTTGGCGCGGCCTTCCAGGGTCGCGTTGTCGGCCACGGGCTTGAACTCGCCGAAGGCGGCGGCCGAGAGGTTGCCCGACTCGATGCCCTGCTTCTGGAGATAGCGGGACACGTTGATCGCGCGCGCGGCCGAGAGCTCCCAGTTGGTGGGATAGCGCTGCGTGAGCGGGCCCACGATGGGCTTGTTGTCCGTGTGGCCCTCGATGCGGATCGACTTGTCGTTCACCGTCTTGAGGATCTCGATGACCTTGCCGAGAACCACGAGCCCCTCGGGCTTCACCTCCGCCTTGCCCGAATCGAAGAGGATCGCTTCGACCATGTTGACGGTGAGCTTGCCCTTCAGCTCGGAGATGGTGACCTGTCCCTTGTCGATCTCACCCTTCATCTTCGCGACGAGCTGCTCATAGGTCGAGCTGACCTCGCGGACTTTCTCCTCGCGCGTCTTCTGCGCCTCGGCGAGATCCTGCGTGAGCCGGGCGTTGTCGGCCTCGAGCGCGCTGACGCGCTGGCGCAGGTCCGCGACGCTCTTGCCGAGCTCGCCCGATTTCATCGTGAGCGTGCGCTCCAGCTCGGCCCGGTCGGCCGTCAGCTGTTCGTTGCGCTTGCCGGCGTTGGCAAGCTCGCTCTTGAGTCGCGTGTTCTCCGCGTCGAGCGCGCTGTAGCGCGCCTCGGCGGTCTGCACCGTCTTCGTGTACTCGCTCTTCGAGACGCAGCCGGCGGCCCCGAGCGGGACAACGGCGAACGCGGTGATCGCCACGAACGTCTTGCGCATCTGAGGTCTCCTCGGTCACAGAGCCTGGCGGGGTTGCCAGCGATCCATTCCAGCGACTCATTATTGCAAAGGAGGCCTCGGTTGACACCAGAGTCCGTCTGGCGCGCCACATTGTCGAGAGACGATCCAACCCTCTGATTTCCCTCGTCCGCCGCCGTGGCATGGGCGGTGCACCACGGCGTCGGACCGGGCTGTCGCGCAACGCCCGGACGGGGGAGGGAGGGATGGGGATGGACACGAAAGACCAGATTCGCTACTGGGGCGGTGCAATCGGCGCCGTGGCGTTGGTGGGCGCGATCGTGGTGGCCGTGGTGGTGGTACAGACCCCGGCGCCAAAGCCCAAGACGGCGGCACACGCGCAAGCGGCGACAAGAACGCAGGCTGCGTGGAAGCCACAGGCCGCGGTGAAGCCCCAGGCCGTGGTGAAGCCGCAGGCCGCCGTGAAGCCCCAGGCCGCGGTGAAGCCGCAGCCGGCGCCAAAGCCGCAGGCCACAGTGACGTCGCTGACGGTCGCCGAGCGCAAGATGTCCGAGGAGCTGTGGGTGGAGCAGAAGAAGCTCGATACCGACAGTGGGCGGGTGAAGGCGGCGACGCCCGACGGCCGGCGCCGCGTGGCGGAGACGATCGCCAAGCAGTTCAACGTCCCGGAGAAGCTGGTGAACGACCTGCGCAGCCGCAAGGTCGCCGATGGTGAGATCACCGCCGCGCTCGCGCTCTCGCAGCAGCTGATGAAGCACGACAAGGTCTCGCGCCAGCAGGCCCTCGACAGGATCCTCGCGGCTCGCAAGTCGGGGCAGGGCTGGGGCGCCATCGCCCGCAATCTCGGCCTGAAGCTCGGCGACGTCGTGACCGACGTCAAGAAGACCGACAAGCAGCTCGCGAAGCTGACCACCGTCAAGGTCGCCGGCTAGCCGGCTGCGGTCATCGTGGAGGCGATGGTGGCGGGAGCCGGAACTCCGTCACCATCGCCGGCCGTCGCGCAGTTGGTGCGGTCACGAGCGACGCGCCCCGGTTAAATTCCCCCGCCGATCGGCCTGAACGCCTGGTATCCGCCGCGATCATTTGCGCTGCCCGGCCATTGGTGTCAACGTGAGCGCCGGGTCGAGGCGTAACAGTTTTGTCATAGTCCGGCTGGTAGGATCCATTCGGTCGCCGTCGCGACCCGGAGGCCATCATGCGTTTCTCCCCACTGTCGTTCGTGCTCGGACTTGCCGCCGCTTCCCTCGTCCCCGTGCTGTCGCGCGTCTTCCGGCCGCTGGCCGTCGAGGCGACGGCCGCCGGCATGGGCATGCTCGAGGATGCCCGACGCGTCCTCGCCCAGCAGATGGAGAATCTCGAAGACGTCATGGCCGAGGCGCAGGCGCGGCGGGAGCAGCTCGACGCCGAGACGCATGCGACGGCGACGGACGAAGCGTCGTCCGAGGCCACGGTCGAGGACGAGGCGGCGCCCACGGGCCGAGTTCGCAGGCGGACCAACGGCGCCCGCCGTCGCGCCTCGTGATACGGAGCGATGAGTGCCCTGCGCGTCGCTCACGACATCCCCGGCCGGCTTCGGCTCCGCCTCCCCGTTGGCGTTTCGGTCGAAGGGCTGATTGACGCCGTCGCGGCGCAGCCGGGCGTTCAGGCGTGTACCTGGTCGCCGCGGACGCGCAGCCTGCTCGTCGTGTACCGACCCGACAGCGCGAGCGCGGCGGGCCTCCTCGAGACCGTCGCCCGCCACACCTCGCTCACCGTCGCTCTCGATGGTGAGTCGCCGCCGCAGGCCTCGAAGCCGGCGGAGGCCGGAGACACCCTGGCTCGTGGCGTGCGCGACGCGGCCCGGGATCTCGATCATCGCGTGCGCCGCGTGACGCGGGGCGTGGTGGGGCTCGGCGGACTCCTGCCCACCTTGCTGGTCTTCTGGGCTGTCGGCGAGGTCGTGCGCGGCCGCGTCAGGCCGCTGGCCTGGACCTCGGCTCTCTGGTACGCCCACGGCCTGTTCCGTGACTACGTCGTCGAGAGGCCGCAGGACTGAGGGATGCGTTACCACATCGCCCACTCCGTGCGCGGGCGGCTGCGGCTGCGCGTTCCCTCGCCGTGGCTCCGCACGCGCCAGGGCGCCGTCGAGTCGCGACTGCGGGCCCTGACCGGGGTGCGCGCGGTCGCCGGCAACACGCTCACCGGCAGCCTTCGGATCGACTACGACCCGTTCCGCCTCGTCGAGCAGGCACTCGTCGACGAGCTGAAACACCTGGATGCGCACCTGACCGGCCCGCCGCCGGCAAGGCGGCGTGGCGCCCAGCCGTCCGCCGTCGTCGGGACGAAGACGCCGCTGCTGAACGTCATCGGCGCGACCTCGGCGCTCGCCGCCGCCTGCCTGCCGGCGCCGCCCGCGCTGGCCGCCGGCCTCGTACTCGCCGTCGGGCTGCCGTCACTGCTGCGCGCGGGTACCGCGCTCGGTCGGCGCCGTCTGAACGGCGACGTCCTCGAGGCCTCGACCGTGCTGCTGCTGGCGGCGCGCCGGCATTACCCCGCGGCGGCGCTCCTCGTGTGGCTTCGCGCCGTCGGAGAGTACTTCGTGGCGCGGACGGTGGTCACGGCGCGGCGCTCGCTGCGAGACGTCGTCGCTCCGCCGGACGCGACGGTCGCCCGCGTCGAGGGTGAGACGACGCGGCCCGCGCGCGTGGCCGCCCTCCGGGTGGGTGACGTCGTGGTCGTGCCCGGAGGTCAGCGCATTCCCGTCGATGGGACGGTGGTGGGCGGCGAGGCGCTGGTGAATCAGCAAACGATGACCGGTGAAGCGCTGCCGGTCGAGCGCCGCTCGGGAGACACGGTGTTCGCGGCGACCACGGTCGAGCTCGGTGAGGTGGTGATCCGGGTCGACCGGGTCGGGCTGGACACCGCGGTCGGCCGCATCGTGCAGGCGATCGAGGCGACGGCCGACGAGAAGTCCGAGATCCAGGCGTTCGCGGAGCGTCTCGCCGATCGCGACGTGGGGCGCACCCTCGGCCTGGCGGTGCTCGGGACGGGACTCTCGCGCAGCATCGATGCCGGCACCGCCATTCTCGTCTCCGACTACGGGGCGGCGGCGCGCGTCGGCATTCCGGCGGCGATCGTGAGCTCGATCGGCCAGGCCTTTCGCCAGGACATCCTGATCAAGGGCCCGCGCGTCCTCGAGAATCTCGCCCGCGTCGATACCGTCGTCTTCGACAAGACCGGCACGCTGACGCTGGGCGCGCCGCGCGTGACACGTATCGCGCGATACGGATCGCTGTCGGAGGAGGCCATCATCCGGCTGGTGGCCGCCGCCGAACGGCCGTTCCGCCATCCTGTGGCGCGTGCCGTCGCGCGCCTGGCCGCCGAGCGGGGGATCGAGGCGCCGACGGCGACGGCCACCGTGGAACAGGTCGGTCTCGGCGTCGAGGTGCAGATCGATGGCGCCAGGGCGCTCATCGGCAACCGTCGCCTCATGGAGTCCCGCGAGGTGGTGCTGCGAGCCGCGGCCGCTGACGAGGCGGCCGCTCACGCCATCGGCGGCTCACCGCTCTTCGTCGCCATCGACGGTCGTCTGGAGGCCATGCTCGTCCTGCAAGATCAACTCCGCGATGACGCGCCGGAAGCGGTGCAGGCGCTGCGGGCTCGTCGTATGCGAAACGTGATCTTGTTGTCGGGCGACCACGCCGAGCCGAGCCGGGTCATCGCCGAGTCGCTGGGGCTCCGCCACCACTACGCCGACCTCCTGCCCGAGGACAAGGCGCGGCTCATCGGCGAGCTGAAGGCGGAGGGACGGATCGTGGCGATGGTCGGCGACGGCGTCAACGATGCCCTCGCGCTCGACGAGGCCCACGTCGGGATCGCGGTGCCGGGCGGGGCCGAGGTCGCCACCGAGGCGGCCGACGTCGTCCTCCTCAGCGGGGGCCTCGAGCGCGTCGTCCGGGCCCTCGATCTCGCGCGCGACAGCATGGAGGGCGTCCGGCGAACGCTGCGCATCGCCGCCCGCGCCAATCTGCTGGTGGTCGGGCTGGCCTCCTTCGGCTTTGCCCGCCCCGTAGTGAGTATCTTGCTGACCCATGGAACGACGGTCGCGGCCGCCATGCTGAACGCGCGCGCGACGACGGGCCGGACGCTGTGAACGACGTTGCAGAGTCGCCCTAGGCGCAAGAAAAATGTTCCGATCCCGTCACACGGCTGTCACACTGACTCCGTATCCTGGGTATCAGAAGTCGTCGAATCGGCCCGGGAAGGGAGGCAGTGAAGATGGTCGTATCGTTCTTCATGGCCCTGCTCGCCGACCTCGTGTTCGACTCGGCCGCCACGATGCGCCGCTCGTTCGACTCCGAGATGAGCCGCTACATGGAGCAGCGCGGCGTGCGCGCCGCTCGCCCGAACCACACGCCCGCTCGCTGAGCTGGGCACCCGCGCGCCCGCGCGGGTCTAGGGTGGCGCGGCCGTGACCGCGCGTCCATCGATCCTTGTCGTTTCCGTCGGTGTCCGCGGGCGCGTCCGTCTGCGTGTCGATGACCTTCGCGGCCGACGAGGCCTGGCGTCCCGACTACAAGAATGCCTGTCCGGCGACGAGGGCATCCGCGACGTGCGCACCAATCCTGTCACCGGCAGTGTGCTGGTGCTGTTCGACCCGAGCCGTCTCGACGCGCGCCGGATCATCGCCGCCGTCCGCCGCCACACGCGAGCGGCCGGCAACGGGCACGATGGTCATCACGAGGTCCCGGCGCCCTGGCACACCCTGCCGGCGGTCGACGTCACCGAGCGCCTCTCGACGTCGCCCCAGCGCGGACTGTCCACGGTCGAGGCGGCGCAGCGGCTGACGAGGCTCGGGGCCAACCAGCTGCCGATGCCGCAGCCGAAATCGTCGCTGGAGATCCTCGCGGGGCACCTCACGTCGTTACCGGTGCTGCTCCTGGGCGGCGCCACCGTCCTGTCGCTCGCGAGCGGCGCCGTGATCGACGCGGTGGTCATTCTCGCCGTGGTGATCGCCAATGCCGCCGTCGGCTACGTCACCGAGCGTCGCGTCGAGCGCATCATGATGTCGCTGCAAAGCGCCGCCATCCCTCAGGCGCTCGTCCGACGCGACGGTGAGGAGATGATCGTCCCGGCCGCGGCCCTCGTCCCCGGCGACGTCCTCGTCCTGAAGGTCGGTCACGACGTGCCCGCCGACGCGCGCGTGCTCGACGTCGCGGGACTCGCCGTGGACGAGGCGGCGTTGACCGGCGAAAGCATGCCCGTGGCGAAGGTGGTCGCGGCACTCGCGGGGTCCAACGGCGCCCTCGCCGACCGCGTCAACATGCTCTACGCGGGCACGATCATCACCGAGGGCACGGGCACGGCCGTCGTGACGGCGACGGGGCGACGGACCGAGCTCGGCCGGATCCGGGCGCTGGTCGCGGAGACGGCCACGCCGTCGACGCCCCTCGAGCGTCAGCTCGACCGCGTGGGACGTCGGCTGGTGGGCGTGTCGCTCGGCGCCTGCGCGGCCGTCCTCGGGCTGGGACTGCTCCGCGGCGTGCCGCTGCTGGAGATGGCGCGCAGCGCCATCTCGCTCGCGGTGGCGGCCGTGCCCGAGGGGTTGCCGGCCGTGGCGACGACGACGCTGGCCCTCGGCACCGAGCGGATGGCGCGGCGGGGCACGCTGGTGCGCCGACTGGCGGCGGTCGAGAGCCTCGGCGCGATCACCGTGATCTGCGCCGACAAGACGGGAACGCTGACCGAGAACCGCATGACCGTCGATTCGTGGTGCGTCGCCGGCCGGGAGTACGGTCAGGGGCCGGAGCTCGCGGCTGAACGCGAGGTCGATACCGGCCTCGCCCGGGCGTTGCAGATCGCCGTCCTCTGCAACGAGGCGACGCTGGGCGATGACGGCGCCGAAGGCCGCGGCAGCTCGACGGAGAGCGCACTGCTCAGCGCCGCGCGCCTGGCCGGTCTCGACTATCGCGACGAGCGGCGGCGCCATCCGTTGCGCGACATTCGTCGGCGCGGCGAGCGGGACAACTGGATGGCGACCGTGCACGACGAGGACGGCCGCCTGCTGATCGCGATGAAGGGCGCGCCCGAGCAGGTCATCGTCCGCTGCGACCGCTGGCTCCAGCAGGGCGTCCCGGAGCCGCTGACGGCGGAGACGCGGCGGACGCTGCTGGAGCTGAACGATCAGATCGCCGCCCGCGGGCTGCGCGTCCTCGCGCTGGCCGTCGGCGAGGTCGCCGCCCTCGACGAGGGCTGCTACGACGGGCTGGTCTGGCTGGGTCTGGTCGCCCTCACGGATCCGATCCGTCCCGGGGTCGCCGACGCCATCCGCGCGTGCCGCGGCGCCGGGATCCGCACCGTGCTCATCACCGGGGACCACGCGCGCACGGCGGCCGCGATCTATCGCGAGCTCGACCTGCGCGGGGGGCCGCTGCACGTCTTCGACGGCGCGCACGTCGGCGAGGTGGGTCCCGAGCGGTTGCAGAAACTCGTGCGCGACGTGGACGTGTTCGCCCGTGTGTCGCCGGCTGACAAGTACCACATCGTCCGGGCCCTGCAGGGCAACGGCGAGGTGGTCGCCATGACCGGCGACGGGATCAACGACGCGGCCGCGCTGCGCGCCGCCGACATCGGCGTGGCCATGGGCGTGCGCGGCACCGACGTCGCCCGCGACGTCGCCGACGTCGTGCTCCTCACCGACGACTTCGCGGGCATCGTCGCCGCCGTCGAGCAGGGCCGCACCATCCACACGAACATCGGGAAGTCGCTTCGCTTCCTGCTCGCCACGAACTTCAGCGAGATCATCGTGACGCTGGGCGCGCTCGCGGGCGGAGTGCCACGGCCGATGTCGGCGATCCAGTTCCTGTGGATCAACCTGCTCTCCGACGTCGCGCCGGCGCTCGCGCTGGCCATGGAGCCGGCCGAGGCCGATACGATGGCGCGGCCGCCGCGCGATCCGGCGGCCCCGATACTGTCGCGCTCGGCGCTGGGTCAGATCGCGCGTGACGCCGGGCTCCTGGCCGCCTCGACCCTCGGGGTTCACGGGATCGGCGTGGCGCGCTACGGCGCGGGACCGCGCACCACCACGCTCGCCTTTTCGACGCTGACGGTGGCGCAGCTGCTCCACGCCCTGGACTATCGCTCGCGTGGGACGGCGACGTCGGGGCGCCCGGTGCTGCTGGGCGTCGTCGGCAGCACCATCGCGGCCCAGGTCCTGGCGATGGCGTTCCCACCCCTGCGGCGCCTCCTCGGTCTGGTGCCGCTGGCGTCGAGCGACTGGGCGGTGGTCGCCGGCGGCGCGATCGTGCCGTTCCTCATCAACGAGCTGGCTCACGGAGGCATCATGAAGGAGACACGACATGGCACGTGAAGCGGGACCGAAACGGCGACAACCGAAGGCATCGGCGGCGCGCCGCGCGCAGGACGCCCAGCGGGTTCAGCGGACGATCGAAGACGCGATCAACAGCGGCGAGATCATCGCCGTCGGCGTCCTCAATCTCGTGAAGAACACGATCCTCACCGCGCTCGTCGGCGTGCAGGACGTCGGGGCCGCGCTGGGCGTGGCCGGCGTCGCGGCCGTGCGCGGTTCGATCAAAGCGGCCGCCGCGATCGGCGGCGATCTGGGCGCGGTCGCGCGCGAGGCGATCCGTGGAACGGTGACGGCGGCCGAAGAGATCGGAGGGGAGCTCGGCGGCGTGGCGAGGTCGGCGGCGCGCGGTGCCGTCAACGCCACCGGCGAGGTCGGCGGCGACGTCGGGACGGCGGCGCGACGGGCCGTCGAAGGGACGGTGGCCGCCGCCCGCGAGCTCGGCGCCGACGTCGTGGGGCTGGCGCGCAGCGCCGCCGAAGGCGCGGTCGAGGCGGCCGATCACATCGGCGACACGGCCGGCCGCGCCGTGCGCGCGACCCTGTCGGGAACGGTGGCCGGAGTTCGGACGCTGGTGCGGGATGTGAGCGCTCCGGGTCCGAGGACGCGGCCTCAGCAAGCGCGGCCGCGTGGAACCCGGTCGACGACGCGGCGCGGGCGTGCGCCCGAGTCTCGTGGCACCCTGGACGCCGAAGCGAGTTGAGACGGACAAGGGGGATAGCCATGGCACGTGCGAATCGCAACAAGGCCACGACGGACAGAGGCACCGCGGGACAGATCGTGTCGGGGGCGATCGGCGCCGCCGAGGCGCTGACGGTCGGTGTCGTGCAGATGACGGGCCGCACGCTCGTCGAAACGCTGCACGCCGTCGAGGAGATCGGCAGCGAGCTGGGATCCGCGGTGGTTCGCGCGGCCCGCGGCTCGATCAAGGCCGCGGAAGACATCGGGAGCGACCTCGTCACCGTCGGCAAGGACGTCTCGCGCGGCGTCGCGCTGCCGATGCGACAGGTGGGACCCGGCATCACTCGCCTGACGTGGGGGCGCCGGGACGGTAAGGGCGAGGACGGTATGCGGAAGATGCCGGCGAAGGCGGCAGGTCGGCGCCGGCGTCGTCCGGCCGCGTGACAGCGGCGCCGCAGAGCCGGTTCGCCGACGTGCATGGCGTGCGGCTGCACTATCTGGTCGTCGGCGAGGGTGACCCGGTGGTGCTGCTGCATGGCTACGCCCAGACCAGCCACATGTGGCGCCCGCTCATGACGGAGCTCGCGAGGACCCACACCGTGATCGCGCCGGACCTGCGCGGAATCGGTCAGTCGTCGATCCCAGCCGATGGCTATACCAAGGCCGTGATGGCCCAGGACATCCACGCGCTCGTCCACAGCCTTGGCTCCCCGCGCATCGGGCTCGTCGGCCATGACATCGGACTGATGGTCGCCTACGCCTATGCGGCGCAGTATCCGAGCGAGGTGGCTCGGATCGTCCTGATGGACGCTTTCTTGCCGGGCGTGGGTAACTGGCGCGACGTCTGGCTGCTGCGGGATCTCTGGCATTTTCACTTTTACGGCGAGACGCCGCTCGCGCTCGTGACCGGCCGCGAGCGCATCTATTTCGAGCATTTCTGGAACGATTTCGCCGCGGATCGAACGCGCTCGGTGCCGGAGGGCGACCGGCGCGTCTACACGGACGCCTATGCCCGAGCGGGCGGCATGCGCGCCGGGTTCGAGATTTTTCGCGCGTTCGAGCGGGATGCGCAGGACTTCGCCCGCTTCGCTCGAACGCCGTTACCGATGCCCATGCTCGTTCTGACAGGACAGAAGGCGTCCGGTGACTTCCTGATAGAGCAGGTCCGGCTGGTCGCAACGACGGTTGAGGGCGTCGTCGTGCGCAACTCCGGGCACTGGCTCATGGAAGAGGCGCCCGGGCAGGTCATTCCCACGCTCGTCGAATTCCTCAATCGCTAGAGAGCACACAACGAGCACATGACGCGATCGCTCTGACCGCTTGACAGGGCGGACCGCACGGCGTATGTCTCCGGCCAACTCAAGGAGGCCGTCATGCGGTCTGATCGTCAGCGAGGGATCCCGGCAGCGGTCGGCTTCTTCATCTTCCTCCTCCTGCTGGTCGTTCCCGCGTGGGCGGCCGATCCGGAGATCGATCAGTTGCTCCGGAGCCCGGTGGGCAAGGACTGGGTCACCAACGGCG